>Ga0265594_1002412_pt1 | contig 13410 bp, 16 predicted proteins | sample saktaG_11_FD_190147 | JGI IMG/M metagenome (GOLD analysis project Ga0265594, IMG submission 190147) | Saline water microbial communities from Sakinaw Lake, British Columbia, Canada - sak_2011_5_24_80m | ecosystem: Environmental > Aquatic > Non-marine Saline and Alkaline > Saline ... | reverse complement strand
AACCCGCGCAGTCTCAGCCAGCAGACGCTGCATATCAGCTACCGTCAATGCCTTGGGCAGAGGTTTGTTCACCCTTGGGGCGGTCAGCCTGGGGGCCAGGTCCTTATCGGCCTTGCCACGTTCGGCCATGAATTTTAGAAAGGTCCTGGCTGCGGCTATTTTCCTGGCGATGGTGGACACCGTATAGCTTTTCTCCCTGAGACTTAACATGTAAGATGTCAGGTGCTCTTCGCTCAACTCCGTGGACTTATAGCCGGGTTCCTCTTTTCCCTGTGCTGCAGCTATATAATCCGATAGCTGGCTCAGATCATTGTGATAAGCGTCCAGTGTATTCTTGGAGCACTTCTTCACTTTAGCTATGTAATTTAAAAATAACCTTATGTCTTCTTCCATATCGGCGACCACTATTTTAACATAAATCAGAGTCCCTCGAATAGAATATCAGCCCTATCCTTCCATACCTTTTGTCCGCACACCATTTCGATGTTAAAATTCACCCGGTGATGGTTAAACCGCACATAGCCGCCTATTTGAAACTTCTGCCCCCAAAACCCGGCGTCTACAGCTTCATAGATGTCGACGGTGCAGTTATCTATATCGGTAAAGCGTCAAATTTGTACAACCGGGTAAAAAGCTATTTCAAATATACACCCAATCAATCCGAAAAAACAGCGCGGCTGGTTGAACGGGTCGATAAAATAGAATTTGTCATCACAGAATCAGAGATTGCAGCCCTTATACTTGAATGCCAGCAGATAAAAAAGCACAGGCCTCCTTATAACATCATGCTAAAGGACGATAAAAGTTTTCCATATATTAAGGTCGATGTCAAAAATGAGTGGCCGACCATCAGTATAACCAGGCGGCGCTATAACGACGGCGCTAAATATATCGGCCGGATTCCCAGCGCCTGGTCGGCGCGCCATACTTATGATTTTTTAAAGAAAGTATTTCCTCTGAGGTCCTGCACCAAGCAGATCAGCGGCAATGAAGCCAGACCCTGCCTCAAGTATCACATCCGCCGCTGTCCCGGTCCCTGCATCGGCGCCATCAGCAATGAGGAGTACCAAACAATTGTACGGCAGGTGGTGGCCGTGCTTGAGGGCAGAGAAGAACTGGTCCTGCGTGACCTGAAAAAGGCCATGTCGGCAGCCTCGCGTTTACTTGAGTTTGAAAAAGCAGCCGTTATACGAAACCAGGTACAGGCTATCGAAGCAGTGATCGCCAGCAACAGGATCCCCTTCAATATACGTGGAGAGCAGGACGCCATAGCGCTTGCCCGTGACGGCGATCTGGCCTGCGTGCGGGTTTTTTCGGTCAGGGATGCCCGCATAACGGGCGACGAGCATTTTATCATGGAAGACGTCAGGGATGAGTGTGATGCAAGCATTCTCGAGGAATTCCTTAAGCACTATTACTCTTCTGCCACCCATATACCCGGCCTTATCCTCCTGCAATCTCCTATTAATAAACCAAGCCTGATAGCAGAATGGCTCAAAGAAAAAAGGGGCTCGAACGTGGAGTTGCGGGTGCCGCTTAAAGGAGCCGGCCTGCGCCTTACCCGCATGGTGGCTGAAAACGCTCACGAGCAACTGGAAATCTACAAGAACAGGCAGGCGGCCAGGCCCGAGAACCTGAAAATTCTGGCTAACCTCAAAGAGATGCTCCACCTGGCCCGCTTCCCGCACAGAATTGAAGCTTATGATATCTCAAATATCCAGGGGACAAACGCCGTGGGCAGCATGGTTGTATTCGAAGATGGCGGTCCCAGACCCGCACAATACCGGCGCTTCAGGATAAAGTCGGTCGGAGGCGCCGATGATTACGCCATGATGCGCGAGATGATCAGGCGACGTTTCACGGTGCATACAGAGGCGGGGAGCAAATGGTCTGCCCTGCCGGACCTTGTATTGATCGACGGGGGCAAAGGCCACCTTCACGCTGCAGACTTTGCCCTGACAGAAGTGGGAGCCGTAGACATTCCCCTCGCCAGCATCGCCAAAGAGAACGAGGATATCTTCCTGCCTGGAAGAAACATGCCCGTATGCATCGATAAATCGTCGGACGAATTGCACCTCCTGCAAAGAATCAGGGACGAGGCCCACCGGTTCGCCATCACATACCACAAGAATCTCCGTGCAAAGGCTTCCAGAGAATCGGCGCTGGACAGGGTTCCAGGTATAGGCCCCACCCGTAAAAAGGCGTTGATCAGGAGATTCGGTTCCGTGCACAACATAAGGGAAGCGCAGTTAAACGAGCTTACCGCAGTCAAAGGTATTACGCCGGTACTTGCTCGGAATATACTGGAATCGCTTTAATGGCAGATCACAGTCAGATGACTGTGTCAAGATCGAGCAGCATGCCATCCCTGGCAGCGATTACCCTAACGCCGGTGGCGTCGCTTACCTGCTGCTCGATCTCCCATGGCTTAACCCGCCACATGGTCATCCCAAAGTGCGTGAGCACTGCCGCCCTGGGCTTGATCTCCCTGATCACCGATTCAGCCTCCGGCAGCGACAGGTGGTCCACCTGGATCTTCCTTTCATAGCTCAATACATTGATAATCACCAATTCCGCCTTGTAGTGGCCGGCCAGCGAATCGAAAATACGCGTGTCCGTTATCCATGAGACCCTGTGACGCGGCGTCGTGAAAACAAATCCGTAGGTCTCCACCTGGTGTATATGCTTAACCGGCGTATTGAAAACGACATCGCCTTCCGAGTATTCTTTGCCCTCCTCCAGCACCTCCACCCTCTGGGGATATGCCCTGACGTAGGGAAGTATGACTGCGCCGTTATCAAAGGCATCCGCCGGCGCATACAGCGATCCCCGTTTTTTCCAACCGCCGTCCGTCATGGCTTCGATCATCACATTTATATCGACCGAGTGATCGAGATGCTTGTGCGAGAGGATGATTGCGTCGAGCTCAGGCGGCTCACAGCCGTATTTGATAGCGTAAACCAGCGAGCCCGGGCCCGGGTCCATGAGTATCTGTGTGCCACCCAGGTTCATCCAGGCGCCGCCCGTGGCTAATAGCTGTTTGGCAACGGTAAACCTGGCGCCACCGGTGCCAAGGAAAAGGATGGTATCCCGCTGAACTGCCACAGCGAATATTATATCAGCTTGCGCTGCCTATGCTGAAAGGAGGCTTTCTGTTAAAATGCGGGCTGAATATATAAAGGGAGGCTGCAGTGAAAAAACCGGAGGAACAGATCGCCGGGCTGGTCAGGGCATACCATGACAGGACTGGCGTATACTTGACCATCGGCACAGTAGAATCGGCTACCAGTGGCAGGGTGGCCGATAAAATCACCAATGTGGCAGGCAGCTCCGACTATTACAAAGGATCGATTATCTCGTACAGCAATGACCTGAAAACGAATGCAGCCGGTGTTAAGGTGGACACCCTGAAACTGCATGGAGCGGTCAGTCCGGAGACAGCCGGAGAGATGGCGGCGGGCGGGCGCAGGGTGCTTGGAGTGGATATTTGCATATCCACGACAGGCATTGCCGGCCCGGCAGGCGCTACGCAGGAGAAACCGATCGGTCTCTTTTACATGGGGATCGCAACGCCCGATGAGGTATCGGTTGAAAAAATTGTCTTCGGGGGAAATCGCATAGAGATAAAGCGCAAGGCTGCTGAGAAAGCGCTTTTAATGCTGGGAGACAAGCTTCGGGTATATCTTGATAGCGCGTCACCCGTTCCGCTGGAAGAGAAAAGCGTGGTCACCTGCTTCCTGGAACAAAGCAAACTGATCCTGATACTCAAGAGGAGCAACAGGGTAGGCACATACCAGAGGGCATGGGCGGGTGTAAGCGGGTATATCGAGACTGATCCGTTGGACCAGGCCTATAGCGAAATCAGGGAGGAGACAGGGCTTTTTAAAAATAACATAAGGCTGGTTGCGCAGGGAAAAACGGTCGAAGTGGTGGATAAAAACCTGCACAGGAAATGGATTGTGCACCCTTTCCTATTTCACGTGCTCGACCCGGATAAAATCATGATCGATTGGGAACACACCGAGATCAAATGGATAAAACCCGGCGACCTCTCTAAATACACTACGGTGCCCGGCCTTTCCAGGGCACTGGACAACGTCATGCGCCGATAATCTTTGGCGCCTTATCTGTTATAATCACGCAACAGGGTTAGTTCATATATGTTAGCCAGAATAAACACCGCGGCGATGGTCGGGCTTGATGCGCGTATGGTTGAAGTGGAGGTCGACATATCACCCGGCCTGCCCGGCACACTCATCGTCGGATTGCCCGATGCAGCCGTTAAAGAAGCCCGGGACCGTGTACGTGCTGCTGTGCGCAACTCCGGCTGCAGCTTCCCAATGAGGAGAATAACGGTCAACCTCGCGCCGGCGGATTTAAAAAAGATCGGCCCTACCTATGACTTGCCCATAGCAATCGGCATACTGGTTAGCTCCGGCCAGATCAACATCGATTCTTCAAACACCCTCTTCCTGGGTGAATTATCGCTGGACGGCAGCGTGCGGCATCTCAACGGCATCCTGCCCATGGTAGCCATGGCCGGAGAGCGAGGTATCTCAAGTGTGTTCGTTCCGGCGGAAGATGCGGGGGAAGCAGCCTTAATCGAAGGCATCCGGGTTTACCCGGTAATTGCGCTGGGACAACTCGTAAGTCATTTCCAGGGTGAACTGGACATCCAGCCATACTCCGGGCAGGCATGCTGGGAAGACTCCTGCCAATCATACCAGCAGGACGATTTATCCCAGGTCAAAGGTCAGGAGCACGCCAAAAGGGCCCTTGAAGTGGCCGCTTCGGGCGGCCACAATGTGCTGATGGTGGGGCCTCCGGGCAGTGGCAAGACCATGCTGGCGCGTGCCCTGGCCAACATCCTTCCTGCCCTTACGCTCAATGAAGCCATCGAGGTGACCAAGATATATAGCGTCAGCGGGCTCACATCCCGTGATACCCCGCTTGTCAACCGCCGCCCATTTCGGGCGCCGCACTACTCCACTTCACATGCGGGCCTGGTGGGAGGTGGGCGCCTGCCACACCCGGGTGAGATAAGCCTGAGTCACCGCGGGGTTCTCTTCCTGGATGAATTCCCTGAGTTCAATCACATGGCACTGGAATCACTGCGCCAACCACTGGAAGACAGGGTTATCACCATCAGCCGCGCCGAGGGCAGCCTGACTTTCCCCGCCAACTTCATCCTGGTGGCTGCCATGAACCCCTGCCCCTGCGGATACTATGGAGACCCGGTCAGGGAATGCAAATGCTCATCCACAATGGTCACACGCTATCAGAAAAGGATCAGCGGCCCGCTGATGGATCGCATCGACATATTCCTGGATATTCCCCGCATAGATTATGATAAGCTTACGGACGAAGTTCAATTGGAGCTTTCCGCGAACGTCCGCCGGCGGGTACAGGCGGCCAGGCAGATTCAAATTGAGAGGTTCAGAAATTCAGCTTTAACCGATAACGCCGATATGACGGCACTCGAAATAAGGCAGTTCTGCAAGGTCGATCCACCTGCTCAAGCCCTGCTGAAAACGGCCATGAAGCAGATCCAATTCACTGCAAGGGCATTTCACCGCACACTCAAGCTGGCGCGCACTATAGCCGACCTGGACGGCGCTCAAATAATCAAAACCAATCACCTGGCAGAGGCTTTGCAGTACAGGCAAAGAAACATCAACCAATAAACGAACAGGCAGGGGCTTAGCCCCTGCCTGTTCGAAAGCATCACTACTGTGGAGAGATTTACTTTTTAAGCTCGTTGTACTTCCTGACCATAGCAATGATGCCGTAATCGGTCAGCAGTACAGTTCGATTTATTCCATCCGACGCCTGATATTGATCCAGGGCGGAGGTAAAAAGAACCTGAAATTCGGCGAAAAGCCACATCTGCCTGCGCAGCAGCATCAAAGCATAGATAGCCTCATCCAGGGGTATATTCTCATAGAATTGTTCCTCGGCAAATTTCGAGAAATATACCGTAGCAACATCATAAGTATTCTGCTCGAAATAAAGTTTTTTTAAATTCCTGTAGAAAGACTCACCCTGGTTAACCAGTTTAAATTCGCGGACTTTTTTATAGGCCGCAGTCTTTGGATTAGACATCAACGCCTTTGTCCACTGCCTGGCTATCTCCTGGGCATGCTGTTCGGTAAAATTCAGCAACTTGTCCGCATAGGCTATATACATACCGGCCATAGTACCCTCCTTTTATAGTTACCAGCGCCGATTTGGAAGCTCTATCTCTGCAAGAATAAATAAGCCCGAAATTCCTTTACTTCCATCTCCAAATAATATTTACTCAATTAAATTATAAATATGTAATCGGCAAATAACAAGAGACCTGAGTCACTTCTTGCGGGACAATTCGAAAACCACCGGACTGCCCGGGTCGGGGCAGGCCACGGTGCATTTATCGGGATCCTTTTCCCAGGGGAAGTTACCTTCCGACATTAATACCTGAGCAAAGGGAAACAGGGTATAGAAAGCCCAGGCGCACATACCCGCCGGACACATATCTGTGATTAGGAACTGGTCGCCAACCTTGTGGGCGGCCACGCATGTACCCTCCTGTGATATAACCTTCGCGGATACCACACGGTTTTCATAATTCGCCATATTGCTCTCCTCCTCTCATATTGCTGCTGCTCGAAAGATATCACGGAGTCCGCAAAAACGAAAGTTCACCGGCTCTCCCGCAACTGAGCAGAGAGCCGGTGAACTGAGTGTGGCTGGTAAATAATCTACTTTACTTCTACTTTGGCGCCTGATTCTTCCAGCTTCTTCTTGATAGAAGCGGCCTCGTCCTTGTTCACGCCTTCCTTTACCGGCTTGGGCGCGCCTTCAACCAGGTCCTTGGCTTCTTTTAAACCAAGCGTAGTCACCTCGCGCACGGCCTTAATGACGGCGATCTTGTTCTCGCCGATTTCTTTAAGAATTACCGTGAACTCAGTCTGCTCCTCGGCAGCAGCTGCGCCTCCGCCGGCCGCTGCCCCTGCGGACGACCCGGCAGCAACAGCCATGGGCATGGCGGCGCTGACCCCAAACTCATCTTCCAATGCCTTGACCAGCTCCGAAAGCTCGAGCACTGTCATGCCCTTTATCATCGTTACGATCTCGTCTTTTGTCATTTTAGTATCCTCCTGTTATTCGTTTAATACAACTTCATTATTAATATAGGGTCGATGACCCTGTAGCTGCCTGTTTCAGGCACCCTCAAGCTGCCTAGCCCTTGCCTGCAGCACTCCGACCAACCCGCGCAGCGGGGAACTGAGCACAAAGTGAAGCGCGTATACCGGCGACTTCAGGCGGCCCAGCAGCTGGCTGATCAGTACTTCCCTGGATGGAATCGCGGCCAGGCTGATCACATCAGCGGGCATAAGCACCTTATCGCCAAGCACACCGCCTTTAACCTTTAATACCGAGTTGACTGATTTGATGTGGTCAACCAGGATTTTGGCCGGTTTCACGGCATCATCGTAGCTGAGGGCAATGGCCATAGGTCCGGTCAGGAACTGGTCCAAACCCTTTATACCGGCTTTTTCAGCAGCGAAACGCATGAGAGTGTTTTTGACAACTTTATATTCAACTCCCTGCTGATGCATTTGCCTGCGCAGCTGAACCATTTCTTTTGCAGTCATGCCACGGTAATCTGTTGCGACTGCAACCACGCATTTACCCAGGCTGCCGGCAAGCTCGCTGATAACTGCCTCTTTCTGTTTGCGTATCATATCAATGCTCCCTAAAAAAATTATCCCCGTGCCGCTGCACGAGGATTTACCAGGACGCTACATAGCGCTTCCTGAGATTTAACCTCGGCGGGCATCAGATTAAGCCTTGCGGCGCCCGCTATCAACGGCTGATTTATTCTTTTTATATATTAACTATGCGCTTACTGCCAGATCCGTTATGGTCTTGATATCAAGCATGATACCCGGTCCCATAGTTGTCGAGACGGACGCTGTCTTTATGTACTGACCCTTTACGCCGCTCGGCCTGGCCCGGGTAATGGCTTCAATAACCGACATGAGGTTCTCGTAAAGCTTCTCCTCATCGAAGCTTTTCTTGCCGACGGGAACGTGTATGATGGCGGTCCTGTCAAGCCGGAACTCCACCCGGCCTTTTCGCACCTCATTGATAGCTCGCGGCAAATCGGCGGCCGCAACAACCGTACCTGCCTTGGGATTGGGCATAAGACCCCGCCTGCCGAGTATCTTGCCCAGCTTGCCGACCTTGCCCATCATATCCGGGGTAGCTATGCTTACATCAAAATCCAGCCAGCCATCCTCGATCTTTTTCACCAGGTCATCGGCACCCACATACTCTGCACCGGCATCTGTGGCCAGCCTGGCGCCCTCCCCCTGTGCAAATACCACCACTCTGACCTGCTTGCCCAGACCGTTGGGCAATAGTGCAGTTCCCCTCACCTGCTGATCAGCGGCGCGGGGATCGACACCCATTCTGAGATGAAGCTCTACTGTCTCATCGAACTTGGCATAACCCGCCTTTTTAGCGATGGCTATCGCTTCCTTGGGATCATAGGCCTTGCCTTGCTCAACCTGTTTAGATGCTTCCCGATAATTTTTACCTCTGGTAGCCATGTATTTACTCCACTTTAATGCCCATACTCCGGGCGGTTCCCTCGATAATACGAGCCGCGCCATTGATATCCAGGGCATTCAGATCCTTCTGCTTGACCTTGGCGATCTCGTTAATTTTTGCTTTCGATATAGTTCCTGCCATCTGTGTCGGCGTGGCCCCGCTGCCTTTCTCAATGCTCAGTGCTTTTTTCAAGAGGTCTGAGGCGGGCGGCGTCTTGGTAATAAACGTAAAAGACCTGTCCTCAAAGACCGTGATCTCGACCGGCACGATGGAACCCTCAAACGATTTGGTGCGGTCGTTGTAATCCTTGCAGAAGCCCATGATATTGACGCCGTGCTGGCCCAATGCAGGGCCTACAGGCGGCGCCGGCGTTGCCTTGCCGGCCTGTATCTGTAATTTGACTATCGCTTTAACTTTCTTGGCCATTTTATAGTTTCTCCACTTGCAGGAAGTCCAGCTCTACTGAGGTCTCCCGTCCGAAGAGTGTCAGCATAACTTTTACTTTGCCCTTGCTCATATTTATTTCGTCGACGGTGCCGATGAAATCCGTGAAAGGACCGTCGACTACCCGAACGTTTTCGCCCTTTTTGAACCTGATTTTGACCTGGGCTACGCCCTCCTCTTTCTGTTTAAGTATCCTGTTGGCCTCGTTCTCCTCCAGAGGCGTGGCTTCCTTGCCGTCGCCCACAAAGCCCGTGACCCCCGGTGTCTCCCTGACCACCTTCCAGCTCTCGTGGTCCATCGACATGCGAACCAGCAGGTAACCCGGGAACATCTTCTTTTCAACGGTCCTGCGCTGGCCGGACCTTATCTCAATCTCGTTCTCCTTGGGTATCTCTACATTGAGGATTTTATTGCCGGCGTCCATCGACTTGATACGCTGCAGCAGCTTGTTTTTAACTTTTTCCTCGTGCCCCACGTAGGTATGTATGATATACCACCTGGCACTGGCGTCAACTGTCACACTATTTGCCACCTAATAATACTTTTGCCACCAGCTCTGCAAAACCATAGTCGACAACACCCAGCACAACGCCCATTACGGCACATAGACCGATAACGATCAATGTAAGGCGGATGGTCTCCTGCCGTGTGGGCCACACCACCTTCCTTAGCTCCCCTATTATGTCGGAGAAAAAGGTGAACCGGCGCTTTTTAGCTTGTACCGGCTGGGGCTGAGGCTTCTTTGCCTTGGCCAGTGCCTGACTTTTCTTGTCCTGAACCGCCTTGTCTTCGGTTTTATTAGGCTGTAAAACCTTTACCTGCTCTTTATTAGCCACCTTGTTACTTTGTCTCCCTGTGGAGCTGATGACTGTGGCAACGAGGACAATATTTTTTCAATTCCATACGCTGTGAGTCATTCTTCTTATTTTTTTGCGAGGTATAGTTCCTCTCCTGGCATACTGTGCATGCCATGTAAACCACACCTCTCGCATCGCCTTTTTTTGCCATTTCTTATCCCAGTATCTTGGTGATAACGCCTGATGCAACCGTCTTGCCGCCCTCGCGGATGGCGAAGTGCATGCCCTGCTCGAGTGCAACGGGGTAAATCAGTTTGATACTCATTTTAATACTATCGCCCGGCATGACCATTTCCACGCCCTGCGGCAACTCGGTCTGGCCGGTAACGTCCAGTGTCCTGATAAAGAATTGCGGTTTGTAACCATTGAAGAAAGGTGTATGCCTGCCGCCCTCTTCCTTGGTCAAAACATAGACCTCACCCTCAAAATGGGTCTGCGGCTTAATGGATCCGGGCTTGGCCAGCACCTGTCCCCTCTCGACGTCCTCGCGCTCAATGCCCCTGATAAGGCAGCCGACCGCGTCGCCAGCTTCGCCGGCCTCGAGCTGTTTGTGGAACATCTCGACACCGGTCACCACGGTCTTCTTGGTTTCCTTGATGCCAACGATCTCCACTTCGTCGCCTATCTTAACTATGCCACGCTCGATCCTGCCGGTGACCACAGTGCCGCGGCCTTTAATACCGAACACGTCTTCAATGGGCATAAGGAACGGTTTATCCACGGCGCGAGCCGGCTGGGGAATATAATCGTCAACTGCGTCCATAAGTTTCAGAACGCCGCTGCACCACTTGCAGTCAGGCTTGCCGCAGCCGCATTCCAGCGCCTTTAGAGCGCTGACGCGGACGATGGGGATTTTATCTCCGGGGAAGTTGTACTTGGTAAGCAGGTCCCTCAGTTCCATTTCGACCAGCTCGAGAAGCTCCTCATCTTCCATAGCGTCTACCTTGTTCAGGGCAACCACCATGGCCGGAACTTCCACCTGCCTGGCCAGCAGGATATGCTCCCTTGTCTGGGGCATGGGGCCGTCAGGAGCACTTACTACCAGTATGGCGCCGTCCATCTGAGCTGCGCCGGTAATCATGTTCTTGATATAATCGGCGTGGCCGGGACAGTCCACGTGCGCATAGTGCCTTTTCTTCGTTTCATACTCGATATGGGCAATAGCGATGGTAACACCCCTGGCCTTCTCCTCGGGCGCATTATCGATGCTGTCGAAGGGCCTGAATGCCACATCCCCGATGCCCTGTTTGGATAAGACTAATGTAATGGCGGCGGTCAACGTGGTCTTGCCGTGATCGACGTGACCTATCGTGCCCACATTCAAATGCGGCTTTTTGCGCTCAAATACTTTCTTTGCCATATGGTAAAACCTCCTTCATTTCTGAGCCCACAATCAGATTCGAACTGATGACCCCGTTCTTACCAAGAACGTGCTCTACCAACTGAGCTATGTGGGCAAATTGCCATAATATTATATATCACATCAGCGAGATGCGACCACAAATTATACTATAAACTATTTTAAATCTACAAAACCTGAAACAGGTTTCTGGTGGAGGGAGTAGGATTCGAACCTACGTAGCCCTTAGGGCGGCAGATTTACAGTCTGCTCCGATTGGCCGCTCCGGCATCCCTCCATACCGGTCATCAGATCTTAGCCCGAGAGGGGAGTCGAACCCGCTAACCTACCGATTACAAGTCGGTTGCGCTACCATTGCGCCACTCGGGCAACAAAACGTCGGCTCTATGCTTAAATCAGACGACAAACCAGAATTATATATGGGGCATAGCTAAAAGTCAAGGTAAATCTATACCGCAACATATCTTTACTTGGCCGTGATTTATTTGTTAGACTTAGCTGACCGCATAATATGACTGAAGGAGAATTGTTATGGGTTCTAAAGATAAGGGCAAGAAAGAACATAAAAAGGCTAAGAAAGACAATAAGAAAATAGTAATGCCTTCGATTTTTGAACCGGTAGCCGAAGTCGAAGTGATAAAGAAGAAAGGGAGAAAAGAGGAGTTTCCTGAGTAGTAGACTATATTTATTAATAATTGCGGCCAGATCCCGGGCCATAAGGCCTACATATGTCTGATCTTGTTCGCCTCAAAGCTCTCGTGCACGGCAAGGTGCAGGGAGTGTATTACCGGGCATTCACATTTCGCGTGGCTAAAGCGCTGTCCCTGAATGGCTGCGTTAAAAACACGCCGTCGGGCGATGTTGAGGTGCAGGCTGAGGGGACCAGGGAGCGGTTGGAAGCGCTGTTGAGAGAATTGAAAGTCGGCCCTGCGGGCGCATCCGTCAATAAAATTGACGTGACATGGTCAACTTACACAGGGGATTTTAGCAGATTTGACGTCAGGTATTGACTTCAGCTTTCCAGCTCGTTTTTTCCGGCCTTAATGATATCAAGGTACTGCTGGTCCACTCCGAGCATGGCCGAGGCTTCGCGATCGATCTCATAGGGTTCACCCTCGAATATTTTGCCCGGGCACTCAGTTTTTCCTCTGAATGAATCATCAGCCGCGCTGAATTTTTTTCTTCCGTCTATAATCGCCAGGTCAAAGGGGAGTGTAAAGTAGAGGTCTGCATACACCTTGTCCCAACCGAATTCATCCAGCGAACCCCATCCGCAGTCGGAGCCCTTCTTATATTTGTTGACCGGCAGCAGGCTGAGCAGGTTTTTGATGCTCAAAAAAGCGTGGCTGTCTACAGTCCGCAAAGAAGATATTGTGATGAGGAAATCGCAGGAAAGCACCACGTTGGGCACCCAGAAAGTCGCGACTGCGAACGGATGGGGCAGGGGATTTTCAATCTCCACCCAGATGCAATCCTTTACATCCAGCATCAATACGCGCTGAAAATCATATCCCAGCGATTTATAGATCGGATAAACCGAATCGCCGCTGGCCGCGCCCTCCAGGACGATGATATCGGCATCGCTGATCTGTTTTACCTTGTCGATCACCGTACCGAGTATCTCCCGGCTGGTGCTGAAAGGGTAAGGATACGGATAACTGGCGTTGGGTTTTATCAATATCTTATGTGCCCTGGAAACCAGCGGGGGCGGCTCGAAAACGTATTCTGACGATTCGTATATCATCTCAGGAAATAACAATACTTTCCATATAAATCATTCCGGTTCAATAAAGGGCATTCCCCCATCTCCCCATAAATCCAGTGATTTTATTGTATCATCCAAGTCAATGGAAAGATATACCTTTAGCGGGATTTATTTAAAGTGCCGCGCGTGGCATCAAATGTTTGGCGGCTGGGTATTTCCGAGACAGAGTCGGGGGTGGGTCGATGCAAATAGGCATGCCGAAGGGCTGATGAGGTATTAAAAAACCTTAACACCTGGATAGTGGAAGGAAGTAAATTGATTTCAAAGGTACGGCAGCGTTGCCGCCACCGAACGACCATAGGAGTACATACTCCCTAGAAAGGAGGTGATCCAGCCGCACGTTCCCGTACGGCTACCTTGTTACGACTTCGTCCCAGTCACCAGTC
>Ga0265594_1002411_pt1 | contig 13411 bp, 10 predicted proteins | sample saktaG_11_FD_190147 | JGI IMG/M metagenome (GOLD analysis project Ga0265594, IMG submission 190147) | Saline water microbial communities from Sakinaw Lake, British Columbia, Canada - sak_2011_5_24_80m | ecosystem: Environmental > Aquatic > Non-marine Saline and Alkaline > Saline ... | reverse complement strand
CTAACGGCAGTAGCCATCAATATTGTGAGAGTTGATAACTGGCTTATTGGAACTCCCTTCGCAAAGACGCGAATATCACGTTTCAAAGCTATAGAACCAAAGGCTGCATGAATTCGCCAACAGTATCTTATACTGGAAGCATACATATCCTGTTTCTCTTCCCTTGAGGCAGGTCTGGCGGATGAACCGACCCTGATGTATATAACATGGTTTGCCTCATAGGGCTTTGATATCCCTGTCGGTATATCAACAGCGATCAGAATTTTGCCGGATACTTCTATTTGGGATATGTCTGCCTGAATTGGTGGTATGCAATTATGATTGAGGGCATTTGATATGGTCTGCTCTGTTTCTTTGAAATCTCGAATTCCAGTTATTGTGCCTTTATCATCAACACCGATGATGAGTACTCCACCACAGGTGTTAGCGAATGCAGCGATCTCTTTTGCCAGGTCCCTGGCAGAGCTAACTGACTGCTTGAATTCCGCATTTTGTGATTCGCCTTTGCCGATCAATTCTTCTAAGGTCTTACTATCCATTCTTCCCTCTTTTGGTGTCTTATTTTGACTACTGCGTTAGTATTTATCACATTAACCGATTAATATTTTAACATATCCACAGCACATAAATCCATACTAACGAACGCCTTCATAAGCCTTCCTCACATCCTCATCGGCAAGCCTGAGATATATTTCGGTAGTCTGGAGAGACCGATGTCCGACCTGTTTTTGCACCGCCGCCAACGGCACTTTCTGGACATAGTGCCTGACGTGGGAATGTCTCAGACTGTGGATGGTATATTTATATAATGGTCTGCCCTTGCTGTCATGCCCATATATCTCCTCCAATCCAGCTTTCTCAATATATTGTTTGAATATATGTTGCCACCTTCTGGAAGTCTCATGTCCTGTGGGGTTCTGTGTGGAAGGTAGTAGGAAGGCGTCCGGGTCTCTGATCTCCTCATCGCGTTTGGTCATCATACCCTCTCTCTTGAGGTAGTCTTTGAGTTCGTTCATAAGACCCAACGGCACATAGCTTGTGCGCCTTTCCTTAGTTTTTGTGTTCTCGGCGGGGAAGAATATGGAGTTCTCGCGGAAGTTGATGTGGCATAATCGTATCTGGATGAACTCACCCACACGACAACCAAGCTCATAGACCAGCCGTAGCATCAACTTGTGTTCGTAGTTGTCCATGACGTCCCATAGTATCTGTATATTTTCATCGGTGAGGTAGTGAAGGTTATCTCCGAACTTGGAATTTTTCTGGCTTCTTTTTGCCAAAAGGTTTACATTTGCTTTTTTATCCATCTAAATCCCCCTTTTTGTGATGGTTTTATTGGGATTTAGACGGATGGTTGTGGCAAAAGGTTTACATTTGCGCACCTATTGTGAACGCGATAAGATTGCTGAATATTGATTGAAAATACACTTTCCGCAGGTGATTCCTTCTATGACAAAAACGGGGGATAACTAGAAACGGTTTGCGTGGAACCCTAAATTACTTTGTAATATCAAGAGAGCTGATACAAAATTAGCGAATTGGTTTTGTACCATCTGGGTTATAGAATCTTGATTTTTCCATATTGAATCAAATCAAAAAAAGTGTACGGTAGTGAAACCAAAGGAGAAAAGTTCAGAGACAAAAAACAGCAAAGTCAAGAGAACCAATAGGAAGTTGCTCATCCCCTTACCGTACATGGCTCATTGAAGCCCCTAAAAGTGATTGGGAGGGCAGCGTCCTAAAGTATATTGTGCCATGAAGCATTAGCTTTCTAGCTTCATTTATAGAGCACGAATAGGTGTGTGACGATTGGTCCTAAGAGACCCAATAGATTTTGTCTCCCAAAGGAGGCAAATATGTCCTTTTTTCAAGAAAAAAATCAAGGACACTTGACAAACTCTTTCATAGGTGTAAGGTAGTGAAACTCCCTAATAACCATCTTTCATCTTTTCGGATGCCTTCTCAGGTTGGAAACTCAAGAGAATCCGCTCCACTGCGGGTCCCAGTGTCTTCCGGGTCTTCTTTGTAAACGTAGTGGTTAATTTATATGCGGTCTTATCAACTAAAACGAATATATGATCCTGATACACCCTCAGACTGTCTGACGGATACCAGCGAAAAACCGCCCGATATGCTGGGAGACCGTTATTAAGCAAAATCTCCTCCCGCTTGAGCAGGCGACATCCCTTGAGCGATTCTTCCATAGCTGTGATCTGCCAGTCAGCATAATCCAATAACGAGTCAAACGGAACATTCTCATCTATAGTGATCAGGATATTATGCTGGATGTCATCTTCTATCGGACCTATGAGCGTATGTATAGTTCTATCCTGCCATTCTTTGGGTTGATCAATATTAAAGCTGTTTCCCCGATAGATGCGCAAGGATTCTGTTTGTTGTTCTGTTTTTTTTAGACTGCCATCTTTTTTTGTGAATAACATAAGCTTTCTTGTTATGTGGTCAATAATTCCTGATGTAAAAACCACAGTTATGAAAAAACGACTCCTGTTAAATAAAGCGGCATCTACAGTAGATCAATTTTATCATCACCTAATTTTTTCGTTTATTGTTGATCAATCCATTTTTTAAACTCTTCATATGCTTCTTTAGCTTCACTCCCAATTTCAGTAAAAAGACCACTAACTTTTCCTCTATGTTTATAAGCAAAATTAATTGCAAATGCAATCGTTTGTTTTTTTAAGTCACGCATTCCTTGTTTTTTAAAGGTAGCAAATCGGTTGCTTCGATTTATCTTAACTTTTTTGTTGATACAGGTGGTACAATAGTAATTGTGTAGCACTTCGCTAAGTTTTGCCCCGTTTTTATCGCTTAATCTTTTGCTCCCAGTGAACATAGCTAAATTACTACCTATGATGAAACCATCTATATCCCCAATGATTTCAGCGTATGTTGCTTCAGTACGATGCCCAATGTAATTTTTCTGTTTTGAAGAAAATTCATTCTTGAAATTAACAGACTGACCAAGATCACCGGCAATCGTTACAGAATAAAGATTATCTACTTTTTCTCCTGCTAGGTATCCAGCAATATTCTCCAATGCGTCACTAAATTTCCATCCATAATGCCATCTTGTTTTAGGAGCTGCCTTGGCCATACAATAAGGAAAATCAAGATTCCTTATGCGATGTTGTCCCCCCGAAATACCGGTTAACACATGTCCCATCGCTACATCATAATCTGATATAGGCTTTTCGCTAGAAATTCCAGACTCTTTTGGATTATCAGCGTCCCCTCCGTCATGACTTATAATTTCATCCAATTTCTTTCTTAATTCCCCCGAAGGCAAAGGTCTTCCCGGTCGTAGAGGGTTTTCTCCTCCATAAAAAACTCTAAACCCTAAGGTATCATACGGTTCGCCATCTTTTCTGTATTGTCCTACTGCACGTAAACTATTGAGCACATCTTCGCCTGTCCAATCTGGATATTTCTTTTCAACTTCACTTACTAATGAAATAAATTCCCCTACCTTACTCCAAACAATATTTGTCTTTACACTTAGCTTTTCTGAAGGTTTCATCAAATAAGGCATTACAATAATGTCTTTACCCTTATCTTTCCCTGCCATATCCTCGGTAATGTCAAGATTCAGCGAACCACCTTTATAGTCATCAAGACGGTCATTAAGTTTCGCATATGGATTAGGGCTTGAGCTTGGAATAATATTATTAATGTCATTCGCATCAGATTGATTAGGGCTTGGGTTAACTAGAATTAGTTTTCTGTCTTTTACTTTCACGTCTTTCTCATCATTTCCTATTTTTATTTTCCATCTAACCTCATGTTTATCTTTTTCAGAAGCTGAATCACTAAAAGTCACCTTGTATCTTGCATAAATACAGTCTTTTAGTTGTTTAGGACCAGAGACCTCTTTAATTGGCATCTGTACTACACAAGGCTGTCCGGTTTTGGTTGGAACTTTTTTTCCAGGACCTATAGGCTTTTTTTCTCCACCCATTTTTTTGCCTCCTGATAAAATTCTAACCTTCAAGATTAGGAAACTCTAACGTACATTTGCCAGGTGGAATTTTTTCCACTCTTGCGTAGCCATTCTCGTCTAAGTTTCCCTGCCTTTTTTGACCATCCGGCAAATAAAGGATATATTTTTCTCCACCGATGGGTTGACCGGCTCCGTCTATCAACTCAATCTCAATCCAATCTTTAAACTCCAACAATCCCGATTCACCATAAACCTTCCCAATACTCACCCGAAAAAAATATTCCGGCGGATTATAGCCCTTTTCGGTTTCCTCGGCAGTTGGAATATCGTCGGTATCCTCGTGATATTCGTATTCCCATTCAGCTTCAACCTTACTGTTATCCACCAATACAGAAAACCTGGTAATAAAATCATGGGCGTTGTCATCATCATACTCATAAATCTCGATCTTAGCTTCGGTGCCATCAGGAACGCCGCTTATATCCGCAGTAAGTTTCAAAATGTCCCCTTCCCTGGCTTCTTGCTGGCTCCACTTAAGATTCGTAATCGTTATCGGCGGAATAATCTTCATTTCTTCGGATTTCTTCTTCAGCTTATGCTTCTTCAACTCCGCCTCAAAGTAGATTGCATCTTTTGCCTTGTTTGATACTGTATATGTCCCCTTGAATCTATTCCCATAGACTTTTCCAGTGATCTCATCCAATTTCTTTCCGGATTTGTTATGAATGCTGACCTTAATCTCAGATTCATTGCCGACGAAATGGGTGTAAACCTGAAGCCCAACTTCATCTCCCGATGAAGCAACAGACCGATCCCATATAGCCGGATTAATGGTGGACGGCAATTTTATTTTATGAATAGCATCCGTTTGTTTTTGATATTCATACATGAGCTAGTATTTAATAACCAATGATTCAATATTCAAAGTGGCAACTCTAGAAGAAACTTGGTAACAGTATACTATATTTTGTGCACTAATTATACTTTTTATCTAATTGACATCATAAATCAAAGGCGCGGAAAGAAGGTTCCTTGTGAAATTTCTGGATGAGCAATAGAATCAATCAACTTAATAGCACCTGCTAAACGCTCAAATTCTGGAACCGTCGCGCCCATAACAGAAATTGAAAACTCTCTATCCCCGAGATTTAATTTAATAATTCTTTGACTGGCTCTCGGATTAATAATATTCTCTTCTTCTAATTCTGTAAACTCTTCAGACTCAAATAACTCAACAAGACGTATTATCGTATCTCTATGAACGGTACCCATTCGTATAATTGGTTCAGAAATTGATCTAGTTGTCAAAAAGAGTTTGGTTTCTCCATTCCCTTTTATATAAATCTCTTGTCTTCCTACACCAACTCTCTTTGAGTATAAACCATAGAAAATTTTAACTTCGGGCATTTCATCCTTTTCGTTTCCTTGATCGAACGCCGCGCATCAGCCGCGCCCGACGTGCCTATGCCTTATGACTCGCCCAAAGTGGCAAAGTCAACTCCAATAAAAATCTCGCTTGTAACTCGGTTGCATGCGCTTGTTAGGCGAATTTTACAATAAATACCATCTTCATAGCTTCCTACGCCATTCTGCTTGATCAAGCTGTTGCATATCGTCTACGGTCAGTTTGTTTTCCAGAGCTTTTAGGTTCTCACCTAACTACTCATCGGTACCAAGCACTATCAGAGGCAATATATAGTGATGGCTGTGTAACATTTAGACTTAAATCATCTGATTTACCGGTGACACTTGAATTCTGAATTTATCAATATTTTGGTTTTTTGAAAATACTATCAAAAACTGATTTTCCTATAGTGTTTATGATGCTGCTCTGCACCTTTCTACCTTTAGATATCAGCTGCAACATTGCATTTATGTATGCATTAATTTTATTTTTATTATTACCATTATTTCTCCAAATGACTGGTACATCGTTTTGAAACTCATCTGTCAGAGTACCCTTCAGTTTCTTATATATCTCCTTCTTTCTGTCATCCAATTTATAAGAGGCCTTTGGAATATCGGTTTTATGAACCACCCAAACACCATCGACTTGTTTGTATTCTTTTTGTAGACCTTGGTCTTTAAGTTTTAAATATTGCTCATCTTTTTCAATGATATTAAGGCATTCATTATAGTCTTCACCGATTGCTATTTCGGTACGGACTTCACCACGGAATTTTTTATTTTTATCAAATGTATGCCAACCAATCAGCATTATGCCGAGATAATACAAGTGCTTATCATAAAGAAGAAAGTCAAAGAAATTCTTCTTTATGTATATTATTCTTTCCGGCCTAAAAAATGGGAGATTTTTCTCAATAGGAGGCAATTTGGCAGGTGTAATAACCTTGCCGTCTCTTGCATGCTTTGAATATTTTGAGTCTATTTTTCGGACTGGATATATTTTTGTGTGATCATATGACCGTGTTTCCCCAGTTTCGTATACTATTCCTGCTGGTTTGAGTTTAAGAGCACCCGAATAGGATACACCACTTTCACCTAGAGTAGTAAATGCGATCACTGTTTTACCAGGTATCTTTGCTGATATTTTTTCTAACAAATATGAGCCTTCACTTCCATTTCCAGCCATACACGAATAAAATATGACTTGTGCATCTTTTGTAATATATTGATTAAGTTTCGCGATTTCTTCCAAAAAATAAAAAATTGTATAGGGCGACATGAAATTATAATATTTTTCGATTTCAGAGGTAGGTATATCTTTAGGTATATTTTTCTCATTATTATATATTTGCACTACTCCGCCTACATCACCATGCACAACAAACGCTAGTTTCAGTATTCTCTTCATCCCGATTGAGTCATAGTATTTTTTCACTGCATCAATAATTGAGGCAAATCCAGTCCCATTCTCTCTTGCTACTGTGCTGATGGGTACTGCTACCCACTCGTCGCTGCTCTTATAATTGCCAATCCTCTTATCGCCCGTATACAGCCATAACCCCTTCGGTTTAGCAGCGTAACTATTCGTTTTATTTGGAGATGCTCTTCCCATTTTTTAACCAACCTTTGTCACACCAGGATAGTTCGGAAACACTACATAATGATTCACGGGCGGTATTTTATCCTCGCGTTTCTTTCCATTTGCGTCCAACTTTCCTTTGCGAACTTCACCATTAGAAAAACGGAGAATATAGTCTTCATTTGCCATAGGCTTTCCATTTTCATCTTTTAATTCAATTTCAATCCAATCTTTATACTCCAACAAACCAGAGCGCGCCTTGCTCCATTCCACTGTTACCTCAAAGTAATATTCCGGCGCAGAATATTTCTCTCTTTTTCCCTCTTCTGACCAAATATCATCAGTATCCTCGATATACTGATATTCCCATTCTACCTCGACTTTATTTGCCTGTGTCTGCCCTTCAATGCTAACAATGAAATCATCAGCGCCGACGACGTCCTGCTCATAAATCTCAAACGTTGCTTTCGTTCCGGGAGGGTATCCTTCCACATCGGCTGTCAGTTTCACTGTGTCACCTACACGGGCTTCCTTCTGTGACCAGCGCGCATTGCTCAAAGACATGAGCTTCACTTTGCCCTGTCCAGTGTTGGGTCCTGACCACCAAACCTTACCGTCCGCTCCCAGTGTAGATTTCCATTCTTTACTATCCGGCGCTGTAAACTCATAAGGAACACCGCTGACCGGGTTGCCTGCTGTATCCACAAAGTCAAACTCTATCCAGTGGCTATCCTTGCTGAGCAATCCCGGTCCTCCGCCTTCTATCATGGCTATGCCTGCTGAAATCACAGCGTTACCACCAGGACTGCCTGATGAGCCTGACGTGCCTGCTCCTCCTCCACCGCCTGCGCCGCCACTGCTGCTGCTCCCTGAACCAGCTTCACCTATCAGGACGGTGAAGCATCCCAAGATTATTGTGCTAGGGGGACCCACACAAACTGCCATATCACCCATTCGTGCTGCTGGCATTCCGCCTATAAGCACTGTCGGACTGCCCATGGAGATAGGTCCGCCAACGTGAGGAATTGGCGGTAATCCGGGCGTCAGCATAGGGCATACGTGCATATCACCAATGCGTGCAGCCGGCATCCCACCGATCAGCACTGCTGGAAACCCAACGGTGATAGCACCACCATGTGCAGTCATGTCGCCTATTCTTGCGGCTGGTTTGCCCATCTCTATTTCCTCTCAAAATTCTTTACTATAGAAAACACAATGTAAGAAAAAAGGTATTATAAAGTAATCTAATCAGTTAATCTCTACCAGACCGCCCTTTATTGTATGTATACCCGATGCTTCAGCGGATACCATCGTTCCTTTTATAGAGTGCTGCAATCCTGCCTCTGAAGTAACATTCAGTCCTTTTGACGTCATCTCCATTCCAGCTTCTATATTAACATTCGTCCCGCCATTGATTTTTACATCCGTTCCAGCTTTTGCCTCAATTCCCTGACTTGCATCAATATCAACCTGACTCGCTTTAATAGTGACAGTTCCAGATGGCGCCAGCATGTCAATGCTTCCGCTGTCGGTAGAGATGATGAGCTTCTGTCCGCTAATGTCTATTTGAAACTTGTGCTGGTCGCTGCTATCAACAACTGTGATGCTCTGCCCCTGATCATCAATCGTAATCGAATGTGAATCGGTGCTTTTTATTTCGATTTTCTTGTTTTTGTCATCTAGTACAGCGATATGCCCATTAGTAGTTATGACAGTGATATTTTCGTTTTTGTCATCCAGCACAACCATGTTACCTTTGAGCGTTGAGATTGTAATGCCCTGTGCTTTGCTCCCATCTGCAAGTTGGATGAAATGGGCGTCTGCGGTGGAGATATTGATGTTGTTCCCAAAGTCGGTATCCTTCTTTCCATCCGACATCTTGACCGTTTCTTTTCCACCGGTGTTAAGCGTAATGTGCGCTCCTTTGTCATCCATGAGCAGGCGGTGTTGATAGGGTGTCAGAATAACGTTCTGGATCCTATCCTGCGGTTTCAGTGGTGGCATGTTAGCGGCATTGTAGACCCGTCCAACTATGATCGGTCTGTCCGGGTCGCCTTCCAGAAAGTCCACAATCACCTCATCACCTATTAATGGAGTAAATTGGATGCCATGATTCTGACCTGCATAGCCATCACTTACACGAACCCAGCATGAGCTATTTTCATCATTTCGTCCCACACGATCCCAATGGAATTGCACTTTCACTCTCCCCAATTCATCAAAGTAGATGTCGTCACCACTAGGACCAACTACATACGCCGTTTGGGCTCCATCTATGACCGGTTTTGGCGTCTTTCTCGGTGGACGAAATGGCACAGAATAAGCTATACATTCGAAATTATTATTATATTGAAATCCTTCTTCATCTGAATTCTCACCGAGGGGTTGAGTGCCAGAATTTACGAGATGTGTTATAAGATATTCCTGATTAAAGCTCGATCTATAATGTCTATCGAGAGTAAATCTATAACCGGGAAGAAAACGACGGCATATACTCTTACCAATGCCCATCTGCCTATTAGTTTTTAGAGAATCAAGCTTTATAGATACAATTTCAGCACCAAAGTCAGGGTCTTGATAATTTCCTGGATAATCATATATCTCAAGATTCTCTTCTTCTGGCAATAGATTTTCATCACCAGATAAAGCCATCGTATCCATCCCCAATGATGGTCTTTCATAATTGAAATCTCTCAATGAAGCTGAACTAGGCTTTACTTGCTGGAGGAATTTGAATTCATATACGTATTCTTGATCATAGACCATTGAAGTAGATTCATTAAAGACTATTGTAGAAGATTCTATTTCACTATGAGCAGATGAATTATCAGCTATTACCATTACGTGCATATCTTCTGTATGATCGAAATAATAAAATATGCCCTCTTCTTCCATTAGCCGTGAAATGAAGTTAAAATCTGACTCACGATACTGTACGCAATATTCATGAGAGTTATGAGTTCCTGTAAGAGTGAATCTATAATAATTATTTCCTACCCCGGCATCTTGAAATACTTGCCTAATTATACCCTCAAAAGTCATGTTTTGAAAAATCCGACAGCCATGCCTGTATTTCAACAGCCATATCAAAGGTACGAACTCGGCATGGTAAATTGTGTATCTTCTTCCTGTACCAGATTTACCGAATTGGGTAAATCGAGTAACAATTCCGTTTACATATCTTTCTCCTGTTTCGTGGGAGATGCTTAAACATGCTGATTTGCCAACAATGGTATTGAAATCTATTTCAGAATCCAATGCTGCAAGTTTAATGGCATATCTGAATGGCTTCGAAATTCCTTCATTTCCATTGAATTTCAATACTCGTAATTCGCCATCATATTCATCAGCAGTAAATATAAAGTCAGCCTCTGAAGCTCTACGAATTATCATCGTTGATCTTCCTTGAATTTTTTGCACACAACTTTAATAACCTTTGGTGCTAGTTTAATAAAATCATGAGATCATGTAAACTTATGTTGATACAAAAAACATTAACATAAGGAGTGATCCCATGACTAATACAATAGATTTTATCACAGAATTGTTCTGCAAGGTAGATGATAATGTTGACGGCAAACATCCACAATCCAAACTGTATCACAGCGAAGTGGTTACACTAGGCTTGCTATATGCTCTCAAAGGATGTGGACAAAACTCTTTCTGGAGATGGTTGACAAGAAATACTTGGCAATCTACGTTGTCATGTTTGAATGGTCGTATAATCTCAAACGAGTCAATAACAATTTTTTGAGAGCATTAATGATACCTAATTTCACCTATTTACCAATATGAGCCAAATTCTTAAACACCTGATTTTATGCGATTTGCATTATATGAATTGTCCAAACTTTAGTAATTGTTAAGGTTCATCCCAACAGAATCCTAACGCTCTACTATCATCTTTCTAGTAAAACTATATTTACCAGCTTGAATACTATAGAAATAAACTCCACTGGAAACAATCTCACCTGCATCATTCTTACCATCCCAGTGAGCCGCTCTGTCATAAGTTATATACGTACCAGACGGCTTATAACCAAGTTTCAATTCACGAACCAAATAACCTATAGCATTGTGAATCTGAATTTTAACCTCGCTACCTTCTTTCAACTGGTATGGTATCCACGTGTCAGGATTAAACGGATTCGGGAAGTTTTGTAGCAGATTACTGCACTCTGGTGATATTGCGTAGGAACTGAATTCCGCATTCACCTTGCTGATATTTATAGGAAATACATTAAGATTATATAATTCTGCTGACTCAATTGTCAACGGTGATGTGGTATCCCTAAGCACTTTAAATCGTATTTTGGCTAACGTTTCGCCATTCAATTTACCGGCATTTGCAAATGCTATTCGGATTTTTCCTGATTCGTTGACATTTCCAACCAAAAGCATATCAGAATCTGACGTAACGTCAATTGCTTTTAGCACTGCGCCGTTATAAAAAATACAGATGTCGCCACCCGCCACAGTATCGGCATTGTTAATTTCCAGCGGTACCGTGATAGTTTCACCAGACATACCATGAGCATCCCTTAGCGTAACGCGGATCTGGCTTTTAGCTAATGCGGATTCCTTACTTGGCGCTCCAAGATCAACAGATTTACGGAGTATAATTATGGCATCATCAGCCCCAACTTTACCGTCATTATTCATATCTGCCGCCGATTTCTGATAATCATCAGGTTTTATCAAGTCAACCGATATTTGTAATGCTAAAATTGCATCGTCAGCTCTTATTTTACCATCATTATTTACATCACCATTTAGGCTTGATACAACAGTCCTCAACATAAGCACTCCTCCGCTGTCTGCGTTATAAGTGCTTCCGTTGGTTATAGTTACCTGTATATCATTTTCCATTGGTTGCATTACCACATTGTAGCCGCCGTCATGGGTTAATCCAGTGATTATATGTACCTTTGTGCTTGCAGGTATTTTGTAGCTTAGACTGGTAAACGGTATGCCCAAATCCTGCGGAAATAAAATCACAGTCTCATTCACTATAGCGCCGTCAAAGTTTGTTCCACCTGTGCTTTTTACTAGCGCTGCTGAATCTGCATTTACACCTGCATCAGTTCCCTGCAATACGTGCAGAAACCTTACATCCTTTAGATTGCCTGCCGCTTCTACACGCAGACGAAACTTCATCGGTTCTTCATCTGCCGGTTCACCATTTGACGGGTATTCGGCTGGTTCAGAATTGATTACAGCGTTTGTTGGTAATAAGGTATTAACGGACAACTGCTGTCCTTTGGCAGTTGTCATGCTGGTGTAGTTGCCAGAAACTATGGCGTTTTCCGGCAGATTTAGCCAAAAACGCTTGAATCGTCCGTCTGTCTTGGATATTGCACGATCATATACAACAATATGATCAGGTTTTAGCCAGATAATAGAGCGACTAGCGTGAGTAATGTCAGAAGAATTCTCATAATCAGAATTATATAATCCAGTGGCGTCACCCAAAACATAGATATAATCTTTGGTAAAGCTATGGGCTAGTATTTGCCCATCTGATGATGGGGGTAAGTATAGCCATTGAGAACCATGCTGCCAAAGCGTATACCGAAAGTCGTTCGGGTCATGGTGTTCTGGAAGATCGTTTTCCAAAGCTAGTGTATTATGATAATCGGAACTGTTAATGTCATAGCCTGTCAGTTCTTTGGTTAGCCATTCTCCATGACGATAGAACTCAAACTTATTACCTTCTCCCTGCTGATGATCTATGGTAAGCCAGCCAAGAGTATACGTAAACCAGTTAGCGTCTGTATCCCAGCCAGTACGGGCAAGGATGCGGCCAATGCCGGGAACGTAAAGCGTATCCGATTGTGACAGACGTGGATCAACTGGCTCTTGTGCATTGGGGTCGAAGAGCATGAAGTAAAGAACGGCGTTTCTAAATGCATCAGTATTTGCTATACGGTCCATAAAATTTTCACTTCCACCGGGTGGTGTGTATTTTTGAATCCAGCGCAGCGCATCTAGACCCGCTTTGTTACCAGTGGAGTAATCGTATAGAGCTAACGGTCCAAAAACTTCCATAAAATCAGTCAACCAATATTTTTCACCGTCACCATACCATGCAGGCTGATAGACCTGTCCCAACCATGGATGTGTTACAGTAGTTGGGCTTAGTGAATGTAAATAGGCTGTTATCATGTCATTCCAGAATGGGTTATTACTCAAAACTACCTGCGGACCCCATTTTGTCGGGTCATCCTGACCTGCAGTGTGCAATGCTAACAAAAGCTGAGTGAGATATCCCGTAGATTCGGGAGCGTATTCAAAACCTTCTGGAGATAACCCACCCCTAGCATCATTCCTAAGCAGATTGTCCACAACATATAACCATGCCCCTGTGGCATTGCTCAGATAATTACGCAATTGATTGCCGGAGTCATCAGCCTCATCAAACGCCATTGCCATCAAACCAATGTTACGGGCATGTCCGGAATGCGTCA
>Ga0265594_1002409_pt1 | contig 13414 bp, 10 predicted proteins | sample saktaG_11_FD_190147 | JGI IMG/M metagenome (GOLD analysis project Ga0265594, IMG submission 190147) | Saline water microbial communities from Sakinaw Lake, British Columbia, Canada - sak_2011_5_24_80m | ecosystem: Environmental > Aquatic > Non-marine Saline and Alkaline > Saline ... | reverse complement strand
CGAAGGACAAAACCATCTTTCCTGATATTCTTGAGCAGTGTAAAGCAGCCGGATACCATATCGACCCGGAACCAAGAGTACTAAATGCGAGCACCTTTGGTGTTCTACAGAACCGGAACCGCATCGTCATTATCGGATGGAAAGAAGGAACGAATCATTCTTACCCTAAATTCAGACAATCACCACTGAAAGGGCAGGTCTGGGATCTACTAAATGACCTTCCGGAACAACAGGCGGTAAAGAGCAATATGGATATTTTTCTACCTTATACAGGAGATGCTTCTGGATATGCACGGGATGCAAAGATCAGAAACGGATTTGGCGGGGTCCGTCATCATGCGGCAAGGTTTCACAATGACCGGGACCGGGAAATATATCGCATAGCTATTGAACAATGGAACCTAGGGGAAGGGACCCGGCTGAAATACAACGAGTTGCCGGAACATCTGGGAGAACATAAAAACAAGGAGGTATTCCTGGACCGGTATAAGGTGGTAAACGGTAACGGTCATTCTCACGCTGTTGTTGCTCATCTTGCAAAAGACGGCCATTACTTCATCCACCCGGATATTAATCAGGCCCGTTCACTGACGGTTCGTGAAGCAGCACGGCTACAGTCCTTCCCTGATGATTATTATTTCGAAGGACCACGTTCAGCAAAATATACCCAGATTGGTAATGCAGTTCCACCACTAATGGCCGAGGGTATAGCCAGAAAAATTAAAAGAATGCTTATATAATATTCACTTTTTTTTCTGAACAGTTTCAACAATTCTGTCCACAATTGATTCGGGATCTTTTCTCACTTCATGTTCCCAGAACCTCAGAACAGTCCAGCCATTTTCTGAAAGCTCTGCATTGACCCGCAAATCGCGTTCCAAATTTCCATTAATTTTTTCAATCCAGAAATCCCGATTTGTCTGTGGTTCCCTAAAACACTGTAGGCATTTATGCCAGAAACAACCATCGATAAAAATTGCCACTTTCTGTTTTGTAAAGATGATATCCGGCTTTCCTAGGAGAGCATAGTGAATACGATAGCCTCTGATACCTCTGGCATAGAGTAAACTCCGAATAATTAATTCAGGTTTTGTGTTTTTTGCCCGAATGGCAGACATATTTCGGCTTCGTTGTTCGGGAGTGTGAACATCTGTCATGTCAATGAACTGTTGATTTAATAAGTTTTTTTCGTGTGGATTACGTAACCAAGAAAATATTTATTTCATTAAGTGTGGGCGTTTACCAAATAAAGTTGTTTTCAGACGAATGACAAGTCTTATCATCATATAGATGAATGATTATTTATTGGGGATAAATATGCGTGAAGAATACATTTCGGAATTGATCAAAGAATTACGTGGCCCAAAATTTGGAAAAGAAGAAATTATTCATTCGAATCCATTTACTGAATATATTACAGGAGTGATAATTCCCAAAAACTGTAAAAAACAGGATATTTCACCAGATTCTGAACAAGTCCGGGAGGAATCTGATGATAAATATTCTGAAGATATTGATGATATAGCAGATTCAGTTCTTATTGTTCCAAGTGAGCTTGATCCACAGATGAAACCTAAATCATTTGGTATTTCATTTACTCTTTCAGGAATGAATCTGGAATTATCAGTATGTGTTTCATGGGGTAGATATTTTCCTATAATCCCTGAGAATCAATCAGATGATACAGAAAAAGAAAAGGGACAATCTTCATGGAAAAGAGTTCCGTATTTAAAATTAATTCACCTTAAATCAAAAGATCTTCAGAACGGAGAATTCATAGTTTATGGAGGCAGTGACGGAAAGGTTATCCTTGATATAAAAATAATTTCGCGTGAAATTACCTCAAAATACATCATCTTAAGCTTAATTAATAATTTAACAATCGAAGAATGTAAGGGTGAAAATCTTACAAAAGCCACTCTCTTTCAGCCAACAATAAGAGTCAATATTGAAAACGATGGAGAATTGATTTTTTCGGATAAAAAGACAACAACAGAATTAGAATTTATATACACCGAATCTCCGGTACTAGCAAGAGGACATATGTGTTCAGCTGTGTGGAAAGATGTTGATTATCAACAGAGAATAGATCCTCTCATTCTCTGGCCCGAATGCACACATTCTGAAGAAGCAAAACAGTTTATTGACTGTGATGTCCGTTCTGAATTTATTCCTCTTCATTCTTCTCCTGCTCCAGAATTTGACTGGAATGTTCCAGATTCAGCTAATATTCCAATATTTTCTGCACGTCAGTTATCTGAAATTTGGACTCCTAAAGACATCGATAAGGCAATTCAGCCACTTCTTACATCTTACCATGAATGGATAATGGATCAGAAAAACCAGATAATGCAGGGAATTTATGATGAGAATAGTATCAGCAGTCAGATACTGAATGAACAGAAATTGTCTTTTAAAAAGCTTGAAAGTGGTGTCAAATGTATCAAAGAAAATGAAGATGCCCGACTTGCTTTTTGTTTTGCCAACAGGGTAATATTACTCCAGAATATCTGGAAGAAGGGAAAAAAGGCTTCAAATACCAGCATTGATTTTTCATGGCGTCCATTTCAGCTTGCTTTTTTCCTAGTAAGTCTTGAATCATTATATAACCCTGATTCAGAATACAGAAACACTCTTGATCTTCTCTGGATCCCTACTGGTGGAGGGAAAACTGAAGCTTATCTTGCGATGATGGCATTTATCATCGCTCTGCGCAGAAGGAACGCACTGGAGGGAAAGATAAATAGTGCTTACGATCAGTCCGGAGCAGGTGTATCTGTTATTACCCGTTACACTTTACGTTTGCTCACTGTGCAACAGTTCAGAAGAACACTGATGATGACAATTGCTGCAGAATACCTAAGAGTTCAGAAACAAAACGGCGTTCATGGCTGGAGACCAGCAGGATGCTCATACAATGATTCTTGGCTCTATGGACTGACACGCTTTTCTACAGGGATGTGGGTTGGTGGAGGTGTCTCCCCCAATCATCTTCGTGGGGATTATGGTGCGATTAAAGCTCTTGAATCTAAAACTACAGAAGGGGAACCTGCCCAGATAGTAAAATGTCCTGTTTGTGGTGAATGGCTTTCTGTTCCCCGTGCTGGCCTTTCTGAAGGTAAAAATAACATATTTCTGATAATTAAGTCTGACATGACGACCGATGAGATAAGAGAAAAAATAACCAACATTGATCTGCCGGAATATGTTACCTCAGCAAATATCATACAGGATAATCTTCCCTGTGGATATTGTACCCTAAAAATCAGCCTCTCTTCTCCATCAAAAATTCAGGAGAAACAATTTGATGAATTTGTAAGAGATTTGGAAAAAACAGGGAAATTTGCAGTTTCTTCCTTTAGACCATCACGTCCCGGATATTTCTCTATATCCCCAGAGCCTTCGAGAACCAATAAAAAACCCAGAGATTTTGAAATTTATTGTACAAATCCCGAATGTGATCTAAATACATTAGGAGAGTGGAGTGAAGCTGTTCCGGGCCTATGGGGTAAAGATACGGGAATTGATGGTATGAAATTTTGTATTCCTGAAGGGCCCTTTGCCAACGGTAACAGAATGCCGGTACCGGCTTATACAACTGATGAGCAGATCTATCATCGGTGCCCAACAATAATTGTTAGTACTGCTGACAAAATTGCACGTCTTGCCTTTGAACCGCGGGCAGGTGCAATGTTTGGGGGAGTAACCAGATATAACAGATATTATGGATATCTTAGAGGAGATGATGAAAAATATCGTCCTTCAGATTCCTTGAAATTAGCTCTTAGCTCTGATAATACAATCAAAATTAGTTCATTCCCACCTCCAGACCTAATTGTACAGGACGAATTACATCTGATGGATGGGCCACTGGGAAGTATGTTTGGCCTCTATGAAGTCATCGTAGACGGTTTAATTATTCAGGGAGGAGGCAAACCGAAATATGTTGCTTCATCGGCAACAGTCAATAATGCCCGTTCTCAAGTGAAAGAACTTTTCAATAGAGAGACATTCCAGTTTCCACCATATGGACTCTGTTACAAAAATAGTTTTTTTGTAAGATTTCCCGAATCTGATTTAGCTTGGGATGAAAAAAGACCTGGGAAAATTTACCTTGGCATTTATGCCCCAGGAATGGGACCACTTACACCAATTATCAGAATCTGGTCAAGACTTCTTCAGACAGGATATGAGCATCAGGAAGATAAATTCATTAATAATTTCTGGACACTTGTTGGATATTTTAATTCAATACGTGAACTTGGAGGAAACCTATCCCTCTATCGTGAGGATATTGTTGAAAGGATCAATCAAATTTCTGATGGAATCCCTCGTAATATTGATGCCGAAAAAGGCATTGAACTTTCCAGCCGGGTTGATTCAACAGACCTTCCGCAAATCCTTGAAGATCTTGAAGGGGGGGGAGAAAAAAAGTATACCGAGAATCCTGATGCCATTTTTACTACTTCAATGTTCGCAACGGGGGTTGACATCCCCCACCTTGCTCTAATGCTTGTCAATGGTCAGCCAAAAACTACAGCCCAATACATCCAAGCTACGGGACGGGTAGGACGACAACACGGAGGATTGGTAACAGTTTTCTATAAAGCAGGCAGACCTAGGGATCTTAGCCATTATGAACTTTTTACCGGATATCACAACAGAATTAATCTTATGGTTGAACCTGCCTCTGTTTCACCATATTCTAAAGGTTGTCTTGATAGGGCAGCAGGTCCCGCAATGGTAGCATTTCTCAGAAATATGAGTGCAGCTCAGAATAATTGGTCACCGAATGATGGGCATGTAATACAGAAAGAATCTGCTAAAAAAGATTTTGACAAGTTTTTGGAAATTTGTTTTGAAAACCGGGCAAATGTGCCTCCGGGTGTGGTTGAATATATAAAATCGCAATATAACCGATGGGAAAACTGTTCTGCAATAATCGGATTAGATAGTCCATTGATGTTCTATGAATATGCACAATATAGAAAAGCTAAAAATAATGTTGTTCTCGGAGATCCAGCACACGAAAAGCGCATACCGAAACTAATAACCGTTTTCAGGAACGCTCCACAATCACTCAGGGATATTGAAGAGACAACGGCATTTGAGGTGTGACAATGACAAAGGAATTTCAGCATTTAAGTAGATCTCAATTTGTACTAACCTATGGTCCTGGTTCAATTATTGAAACAAAAAATGGTCCACGTCTAATTCCAGATCTTTCAAGAGGGCTTAGAGATTATTTCAACGAAGAAATTTTTGAAAAATTCGAGATAAAAGATGTCAGACTGTGCACACACATTCAAAAAAGCACAGATGCAGAAAATAAAGCAAGAATTGTGGCTCTTCCATCAAATGCCGGCCTAGAAATAAAACAAAACAAGGGAGTTTATGCCACTCAGATATTTCCAACATGGAAAATTTGTTACGGAAGAAAAAAGAATGAAAACCACAATCCTATTCTTTATTCCGGAAAGAAATGTCCAATTTGTAAAAATGAGGAAAAAACAGGAGTTGTCAGATTTGTTGCTGCCTGTTCTGCCGGACATCTTGACGAGGTGAACTGGAAATATGCTATACATCAAGACTCAGAATGTGATCCTCCCTTTTACTGGTGGAAAATTACAGGAAGTTCACTTGCAAATATTGAGATCGAATGCCCTAATTGTAACTCAAAGACGACAATGCAGGATATCTACAAAATGCATTTTAGATGTACTGGAAGATTCCCTGAAAAAGAGAGAGAAGCAACAAATTACTCTCCCTATTTTTCAATTCCAAAAAGAAACAAAAAATGTGATAAATCAATGAGAATTACACAACGACAATCAACATCGCTGCGTATTCCAGATACTATGACTTTACTCACGATTCCAAAATATGACAACCAACTTACCTATGTGTTACAGAGACGTTCTGTTATAGATATCCTTGACAGTGCTCTGATCACGCGCAAAACTATGGGAAATAGTATGAGCGAAGAAATGTTTATTGATTTGGTTAAAAATTTACTTGCCTCAAAATTATCTCCAGAAACGTTGAAACAAATACAAACTGAAATTGAAAAATTAGGAATAAATGAGTTCTTTTCTTTTTATTTGCAACTAAAATCAGGAGAATCATCTTTTCTTGATCTAATGTATGAAGAATTTGAGTCTCTGCAGTCAGGAGCGGGAGTTTATACGGAAAATTTCATGATGGATGAAGGTGAGGAATTTTTACAACCTGCGGATTCACTGGTCCCATCCCTTAAGGTATACCCTATTAAAAAAATCCGGACCGCGACTGTTCAAACTGGCTATCGACGAATGATGTCAAGAGCGAACGATAACGATGAAGTTCCTGTTTCAACTGCAAAGTTCTTGCATGACTATTACTGGTATCCCGGTTTTGAAGGATTTGGCGAAGGGATTTTTATCACTTTGGCTGATGGAAAGATCCCGGATATATCTCACAATAATGTGTATTCTGACTGGAAAAAATACAAGTCCTCAGGATATTCCGGAAACTCAGAATGGACTGATATTTGTGCCGAACCTAACTTTGTATGGCTTCACACGATCTCACACGCTCTGATTAAAGCTCTCGCAGAATTTACAGGATATTCGTCCGCATCACTGCGTGAACGCATTTACTTGTCACGCGACGGTAAAAATGGTGGCATACTTATTTATAACACATCACCCGGTGAAGATGGAGGCATGGGAGGTCTTACCGGAACAATCAAAACATTTAGGGATATCACAAACGAAGCAGAAACAATAATAAAAATTTGCTCAAATGATCCCCTGTGTGATGATCTCAAAAAATCAGCAGACAGTATAAACGGAGCTGCCTGTTACAGTTGTCTGCTAATCTCTGAAACATCCTGTGAACACCGGAATCTCTGGCTTGACCGGCATCTTATTACCGGATAAATTAATGGAAGCAAATATTACTCCCGTTGCAACAGGAGATGCCTGGATTGGATATGGTGTCAGATCTTTTCAATCAGTTATAAGCGAATTGATTGAAAAGGCAGAGAAGGAATTGATTCTGACTGTATATGTACTGACCAATGTAGATATAGTCAATGCTCTGTCAATTGCGCTTGAACGCGGGATTGCAGTTACAATATATTTATATGATGATGGTGATGGTATAACAAAAAAGGATGCTGTAAGAAAAATTTCAGCCCTTTGTGAGGAATATCCATATCTGATAATCAATAAAGTAAGAAACCGGGTCCTTCATGCAAAGGTCATTGTTGCGGACGGACGGAAAGTTCTTGCAGGATCAGCAAATCTTACGTATCCGGCACTGATTAATAATTATGAACTGGGTTTTCTGATAGAAAATGCAACAGTTGCCGGAAAAATTATTGAACTTATCAAAAAAGTTGGGGAATGATGAGAAATTATTATCATGCATGTATTATTTGCCCAACATGTCATGAACCTTATTCCGATTCCTATTCAGATTTTGTGAGCCTTATATTAAATAAAAACGGGAGAATTGTATGTAATAGTTGTAATTCAGAGTTTAATCATCTCATTGATTTTTCTGGTAAAAAAAAATTTCTTAATACATACAGAACATTAATTAATCACAGCACCTACCCCCTCTCAAAAGAAATCGGAAAAATACCTCTTTTCTGGTATATCAAGCCAAACACTATTGAAGAATCGTACATTGAATGGGTTGCTGAAAAACCAAAGGGAATTTTTCTTATCACTTGGCCTTGGGAAGAAGTCAGATTCATTCCAATTCTTCTAACAGAATACCATACTAAACATCCTAATTCTAAAATAGTGGTTGTCGGGGATTATTATGAACCTATTCCGGATAATGATCAAATAAACGATCATTCTCTTCCTGAAATTATATCAAACACCATTTTTGTAGATGATCCGCAAAACCCCTCTGATGAACTTAAAAAAGAGATGAATAATTTCAGAAAAGAAAAATCTCTTCTTTTTCATCTTCGAAACGTTATCAAAGTTAAATTCAAATCGTTTGGTTCACGGGAATTAGATGAGTCTATTTGCCTAAAAAGTCTTAAGCAATGCGCAAATGATCAAAAAAATCAAATTATCGAAGATTATGGAATTGGAAGTTTAAGAGATATTGAACTTACCAAACTAGATGGAAGAACTGTTTCCGGGTACAGCAAAAAAGAGCTTGAATCCAGAAAAGTAGATCCAGAGAATGGCAAATGGATTTTACAGTTACGTGAAGAGAATCAATGGTCTGGTAAGCAGAATTATAACCACATTTGGTTGTATGAAATTTTGGCAAATCTGAATGGTGTTGTTCGGTGTCAGGATTATCTGATCCCTTTAGTTTATTATACAATTAATGAGGATGAACATCCTAAGGCCGGTATAACACACCTGATTTCTTCTAAGTCATATCCACAACAGATATTCAGGATGATACACGAGATTCAGCCTGATCTTCTGATTATTGAAAATGCCGATTTCTTTATACAGGACATTAGGTATTATGGTGATTCAAGTCGGACATTGTTTGAATATATTAAAAATCCGGTAAAAACCACCCTTTTGTTTTCAACAGATCCTGAAAAAAGACAATTTTATCATCTTAATTCTCCCGATAACGCACTAATAGCAGCAGGATGTAAAATACATACCCTTGATTCAGCTGATGTAATGAAATGTATTGGAGAACATTCAAATGAAAGTAGATATCCTTCTCCTCTCTCTTCAGGAATTATAGAATATCTGCAGAAGCAGAGATCTGATCCCTCTGTTCAGTACATTGAAGTTGAAAAATTAACTAAATTTTCAGATACTCTGTTACAAATTACTAGAATACTTGATACGGACCATGCAAGGGAGATCAGATTTTATCTTAGACGTGTAGTAGCGTCACCTCTAAACATCATAGGGGATTATTCAGATTTAAAATGTGTGAAGGTTCAAAAGGGACCTTTTGGCCTTAAATTGACCTATGATATGCTCTATAGTGATCTTATTTGTTCTGCTGAAGATGACGAGATCCCTAAAGAAATTCCCATTAAATTTTCGCAACTGCTTAAAGATCTTTATCTGCCAGAAATATTTCAAAGTGTCAACCCATTGCGGGAAGCCATGCTGAGTAAAGCTATAGATATTCTTGAAAAAAATCCTTTAGCTTATGTTTCAATTATTGTTCATTTTTCTGATGTGAAGGGCCTGGTAAGAATAATTCAGGACAAAGAGCTTATTCCAGAAACTTTGTTGCCGCGGGTTAATATTTCAGAATGGAAAGGATTGATGAACAAAGAGGCATTCATAGATCAAGAGAACCCACATTATGTAATCTCCTCTCAGTATCCTTCATTATCATACAACCTCAGAAAATCTGATGTCACTGAATTTATCTTTATTAGTGACAGGAAAGGACTTGAAGGAATTAAAGAAATAATCTCAAAGAGATTGCTCGATACGTTTGCCCGTCCGGTCTTTTTGCCGGATGAAATTGGGTCTATGCCTCCTCTAATCGCTGAGGCACTAGATACTATAGACGTTCCGGCACCCGAAAGAGTAGCTGAAATATATAGTGATATTGATGATGAAGAGATCAGTTTTTCCGTAAGAACTCAGTCACAGAATCCAGTCCAGAGAACAGCCGATGAAACGAATTCTGATGTTTATGGCATTGAACCCGGTGAAGAAGCATTTCTCTGCATTGATAACCAAAACCGAGGTATATTTTTTTCAGCTGGTCAGAGTGTCATGATTCGTAAAGATGGATTTTTTTCAGATATTGATACAGACAACCGTCGCTCAGATAATAAAATAATAAAGGATCTTACAGGTGTTGAAATCATACTTGGAAAATCAGGAGTTTATTATTCCTTTAAAGCGACATTCTTTAAATTTATGATGAAAGAAGGAGCACGTAAACCTTTCAGAAAAGAGCCCTACAGCTGGAATGGGTTCAAAAAACTTTTTGATACATCGGTTTTATGGATTCATCTGATAGAGAAAGCAGCCGAAAAAATAGCAGAAGAACATTCAATTGAATTGGATGTTGCACTTACCCTTGTATCAGGACATCTTACAGATGCAGGAATCACAGCACAGGAACCGGCAACAGTAATTGGTTGGTGCAACCATCATGAAGATATTACACTTGAATCCGGAACATACCGATTTTATAGGACAGAACGCCCATTCAAAAATAATGATCTTAGAATAATATTTGAAGTACTGAATTCCATAACCCCCGGAATTATACCTAAAAATTGTGATCCTGATGAAATTTTCGCTGCAGCTCTCTCTATGCAGAATCTTAGACTTAAAGTTCTCAAAAAAACATCAGACAAAAAAGATACCGTGTATCAGCCAATCAGAAGAGGTCTCGCCAGAGAATTTGAGAATATTATTTCAGAAGCTGATATCTTCATTCCTACTGCTGTTAAGCGTATTATAGTGAGTAAATCGGTTAAACCGATGCACACTTATGAAAACTACAATGATTTTCTTTAATAATAATTATCAGCTGTGAAATATGGACTGATTTTGCTTTACCTCATATTCATCAGATAATAAATGGGAATTGTATTTAAATATTAAATTAAATAATTAAATTATTGTTGTTATATAACCTCTTTAGCATGTCCTTCTCATCTACTGGGTGATGTCGGGTTCAAAGAGATGGGAGAGGTTTATGAGCTTGAAAGTCTCCTGAAGATCGGGAGTGAGGTTTAAGTACACAGTTTTTGTCTCGCCATCTACACTTAGTTCAGTCCTCTCTACCCTTGCTATTTTTTTGAGAAATGTCGCAATACACTCCTCTGCATACAACGTTTCAAATGAACAATTTGACTGTTTGATCTTGAATATCCTGATCGTCGATATTGAACAGTCAAAATGCTAAACCTGAACAACCCTAACGCTTAGTTGAACAAATTAAAAATAGGTTAATATTATCAATGAACTTTATTCTGCCTCTATGATTCCATTCCCTTTTTGAGATGAGTCACCTTTAAGATAATTCGTGCAAAAAAGAAACTTCAATCTGGCTCTCCTACAACAGCAAACATTAATAATCTCTTTTATCTGTCACATCGTCAATTTTCACAGGATTTGATTAAGCAGTATTCTATTTGTCCTCGTGTTTTAGTACATGGAACTTCAACTACACCAGAAAACTTTAATCCCATGCCACAAAAAAAAATCTCCTGAATGGAATTTCAATCAACAAAAATTTCCAATTTTTTTAACCAGACACGAATACTTTTCAAGAAATCGCTAAGATTATACAAAAATCCATCATGAAATCAATACAGTTGCACCCGGCAATTCCCTCAATTGTGTATCAGATAACTCACACTTTTCACCCAACCCGAATCATTCTCTTTGGGAGCTATGCATATGGGAATCCAGGGAAAGGATCTGATCTCGATCTTATGGTGATTCTTCCTTATGAAGGAAAAAGCCTTGATAAATCGGTGGAGATACTCACTTCCCTCGATCCCTATCCGGATGTTCCCCTCGATCTTATCACTTGCAAACCAGAAGAAATAATCAGGAGATATCAGGAAGGAGATCCTCTGATACACGAAATATGTATACATCAGGGGTAATTCTGTATGAACAGGACAGTTGACGATTGGACACGAAAAGCAGAAAATGATCTCAGGACTGCAGAAAGGGAAATTGCAGTTCCAGAAATCCGAATTATGATGCAGTGTGTTTCCATTCCCAGCAGGCTGCTGAAAAAATAATGAAAGCAGTCCTGATAAAGACAGGAAGCACCCCCTCCAGAACACATGACCTCATGATCCTCGCTAAGAATCTAAAAACCACCGGAGTTGTGGAGATGACTTTAAATCGAGATCTGATTTTTCTTTCCAGAGCAGCTGTTACATTCCGGTATCCGGGAGAATCCGCAGACTATTCTGATGCTCAGGACGCCCTCATAATGTCGGATATAAGTGAAATAATGAGCAAATATCTGTAAATTCATCGAAAAATCATCAGCTACAATCGTAACTATTTTTCTACTCATCTATTACGTACATCCTGTTTACTGAACAATTTCAAATCGCCCTATAGGATTATTCAGATTAGTAGAATCAGGGAACCAATCACTAATGCGATTTTCGCATTCTTATAGCCTTTTCTCCGACCTGACCGTCAAAGAGTATTTCCTGATATTCAGCTTCCCATGTGCGTTTGACCTTACGAAGTTCTGTTCGTATAAGATAAGCCCTGCTATGTACATTTTCACTGGTTATTCCAAAAAAATCACTGATATCCTTTGCTTTCATACCGTTCCCCCGTCCCCTGGGAAAGAGTTCCTTCATCTGCCCAATCGCATAGATGATTGCTGCGGCCCAGGTATATTCTGTTGCTCGTGTTATAACCTGCATTGTAAGTGGAATTCAACAGATAAGAGAAAAGATCAAGGGCAGGCTTTTCCATCTCAAGATTCGGATGTATTCTGCAGAAATCAAGGCAGAAGTCATGAATCTGGCGATGACGGTGTGAAATGGTATCAGGTATCGTCTTTGGAAAGGGAGATATAGTTTTTTTCCGTTTTTGTGAAGGTTTTTCTGCCTCTTGTACAAACATTTCACTTTGTGGCACTGGATAGCCAAGTCTTTTACAGAGAGCTGCGAAAGGATCCCGTGCTGGTAAATAGAAATTTTCACGATTATATCTGCGTACTGGTTTTTTCTTTCTGCCTGAATACGTACTTCTCAATTCTGATTCCGGATACCAGGGGATTGCATCTTCATTACTTTTTCTACATCCGCATACCCCGGCCCATGGAGAATTACCAGGAAATACGCAATTTTCCTCATCTTTAGAAGACGTGATATACATACAGAACAGAAATAGCGTGGTTTATCTTTCCAATGTTTCCGATATACGTATTCTGCTTCTTCTTTACACTCACTACACCGGTGGTGTGTTTTTTTATTCTGTCCAAGAAGTACCAGAGATTTATTTGGTGGAGAAACAGGGGTGGTTCCTATAATGGTAACCCTCAATCTGCCCTATAGAATAACAGAAATATTGCTATAGAAGTAATACTCACTTTGAATGATTATGAAAGAATCACATCTCAACTCCACCTATGGAACGATCGATGATTGGATTGCATGCGAAGCGATTCCTTTTTCTATCGATTCACCAGAAACCTTCAACGCCGCCGTTGACAAGATGATAGCATCTCTTGGTGATACAGTACAATTGCTTGGCCTCGGAGAAGCACTCCACGGAGGAGAGGAGATTCTCATGTTCCGCAACCGGCTCTTTCAATACCTGGTAGAGAGGCATGGTTACAGTGCGATTGCCATTGAGAGTAGTTTTCCCCGGGCACATCTCGTGAATGAGTACGTGGCCGGTCATGACCCGGCATCATATGAAGCTGTGCAGAACATCGGATTTAGCCACGGTTTTGGCTGTCTTGA
>Ga0265594_1002407_pt1 | contig 13421 bp, 15 predicted proteins | sample saktaG_11_FD_190147 | JGI IMG/M metagenome (GOLD analysis project Ga0265594, IMG submission 190147) | Saline water microbial communities from Sakinaw Lake, British Columbia, Canada - sak_2011_5_24_80m | ecosystem: Environmental > Aquatic > Non-marine Saline and Alkaline > Saline ... | reverse complement strand
ACTCGCCTGGGGTTAGCGCTAAGGGCAGCAACATAAATGTTTGCCTCGGAAATGAAAAATTTGCCTTTCAAGCCGCCGACTTCTACTTTATGCTCCCCGGCGCCGGTTCCAGCCACGGCGAAGGTTGCCGATTTGGTTTCTCCTGGGGCTAAGGTAATTTCCTCTACAGATGCCACTTTGCCATTTAGTTTAAGTTCCAGTTTATCGCTGCCAGTGACTCCCCCTGTGTTAACCACCTCGGCCGCAACATTAACCTTTTCCCCTTCCCTGACTTGTCCGGGGTTAACGCTGAGGGAAGTAACGCGGATATTCGCCTCGGGAATGAAGAACTTACCTTCTAATTCACCAACTTCCACTTTATGTTCCCCGGCATCATTCTCAACCACATTAAATGTTGCCACTTTGCTTGTCCCCGGAGCCAAGCTGATTACCTCCGTGTTCACTACTTTACCGTTTACTCTTAGCTCTGCATGGTAATCGCCGCTGACATGGCTGGTATTAGTTACTCTGAAAGAAACGGTAACCGTTTCTCCTTCTTTGGCCTCCAGGGGGGTGACCTCAAGGTCACTGACGCTGAAGGTGGCTGCGGGCTCAGCGGCGACGGAGGCAGGTTCAGAGGGAGTTATTGGCTCTATCGCCGGCGCTACAACAGGTGATGAGACGGCTCCTGACTTATCTGCTGGCGGGTTTTCCGGCGCGATTGAGGTTACCTGCTTTATTGGCTTATTGGCCTTTTCAGCCTTAGTCAGGGTGATAGCGGCAAATATAAGTGCCGTTATGACTATAACTATGGCAAGGCCTATGGCAAAGCCCATTAGCGCCGCATTAACTTCGAGATTGAGGGATAGAAGGGATGCTGCCATATCTATTTTTTCTTAAAAATGCGCTTATTTTGCCAGAGCCTATTGACAAAGCACAATTTTCGTTTTATGCTTGACAAAGAAAGCGCTATTATGTTAAGCTTTCGAAAGCTATTGTAGCGGAGAAAGGAAATGGTATCAACAGTTACGGTTACTACAGTTACCACTATAGCGGGAGTGGGTTTAGCTGCCAGCTTAGGCGTCTTTGGCGTAATCTTACTTATCGCCTTTCTGACTAGCAAGGAGCTACTTACTGCTAGCTCGGGAGCCAGGCAGAAGTTTTTAAGCCGGTCGCTTAACATAAGTATCATTCCGCTTCTTATATCCTTCGTCGTTATCGTTGGTCTCAAGGTAGTTGAAATACTAGCCTAGAATAAAGGGCGCTATCAAGTAAAGAAGAATATTGGCAATTCCGTGAGAAAGGGTCACTCCAATGAGTGACCCCGTTCTTTTTACTAAAGTGGCAAAGAACAGGGCAATGCCAAAGACGAAGATTACATCGAGCGCGGAAAGGTGCCCAACATGAAGGATGGCGAATATGGCGCTGATATAAACCAGTCCCAGCCGTCCCATAGCCACCTCCGAAGTCCGCTGTAGTACGCCGCGAAAAATGAGTTCCTCGACAAATCCAGTCGTTATCAGTAACACAACTGCCGGGAACCAGATTTGCCCCAGACTGAATTCGGTCACCAATAGCTGAGGTCTCAGGATGTAGTATTCTGTGATGCCGATGGCAATGCCGGCAGCTATGCCGATTCCGATCTGGAGGGGCAAGCCGCGGCTAATAAGCCCTACCTGGCGGGACTTGAGTCCGACAACCCGCATCACCACCACAGCAGCTACCAGCAGTGGAGTATAGATTATTAGGTACCAGTATATCTGGGGCAGCTCAGCCAGCGGCATAATCAGACTTAAGATGCGGATTAGCGGCACCAGACTTAAAGCCAGTATCAGATTGCGCTGCTGGGGCTGGCTGACAAAAGCAGACTGGATGAGAAAGGCAATGAGGATTATGCCGTGGCATATTAGTCCCGCCTGAGGCTGGAGGTATACAGTCAACAGCTCAGCGGCGGCGATGGCTATGAAATAGAGCCAGAAGGGCAGGCTGCTTGCCCTGATGCCAACTGCTTTTTCCCCGGGAACGCCAATTATTTCTGCGCCCTGGTGTTTCTCTTTTACTACTTTGGATTCTGTGGTTTCGGTTTTAGATTTTGTAAAATCAAAATATGTAAAGCCTACATATAAACCGATACAGCCAAATACTATGCAGAACAGCCAGAATGCTAAAAGTAAATATTCCATCAGTTATAGGTTAAGCTCTTTTTGTTGCCTCATTGCTCTTTCACGTCTATCCACAGGCGGAGCGTCAGGTCGGCTTTATCATGTCCCCGTTTATACAGCAGGAACTCCACCTTTTGATTTTCTCCAACTCTGCTGGGGGTGAAGCTGACCTCTTGCTCCCATTTCTCCTCGTGGGTCAGCACCACCGGTCCTATCTCCTTGTTTGTTACTCCGCCTATCCTCACCTCCACGCGGTAGCTCACCTCTTCGTACTCGTGGTTTACTATGCCCAGTATTACCTCTGCCTCTTGCCTCAGCACCACCTCAGTGGGATAGTTCTCGGCCTTGCCCTCGGGCCCCAGAATGTAAAACTCCGTGAATTTTTCTCCCACCTTGGGTACGACTGCCATATAGATTAAAGCCCCTATGGCTGCCAGTATTGCCGTTATCAGAATAACAGACAGCGCCTTATTCAGCCGACTTGAACCTGCCCAGATTGACATAGCTTTGGCAGATAGCATAACACGAAAATGCAGCGTGGCATAGTCTAATATTACATAAAACACCATTGCGTTGAGGTAGTGCCGAGGATATATGAACTAGTTGAAATAGTTAAATAGTCCTGTATATGGTAAGGTTCCGATAGGATAAGACAGTTGACTACCGCAGTTAAGCAACATAGAATGCCATATTGAGAGGAAGTGAGGCATCAGCATATGAAAGCGTTGATACTTTGTGGCGGCAAGGGGACAAGGCTTAAGCCGGTTACCACCACCATGCCAAAGCAGCTTCTACCGGTGGCCAACCGGCCAATCCTGTCCTATGTGTTAGGCCAGGTTGCTGAAGCTGGTATTACCGATATAGGGATTATTGTCTCCCCGGAGACTGGTGACCCTATAAAAGAGGCTGTCGGTGATGGTTCGAGGTGGGGTGCTGAGATTACCTACATTTTGCAGCCTGAGCCCTTAGGGCTTGCCCATGCCGTCAAGACGGGGCAGGAGTTTCTGGGCGACTCTCCGTTTCTCATGTTTCTTGGCGACAACCTCATCGAGGGCGGCGTCAAGCATTTCGTTGAGCAATTCAGAAACGATGCCTCCGATGCTCTTATTCTGCTCAAGGAAGTTTCAGACCCGCGCCTTTTTGGAGTTGCCGAGCTTAATGGGAAGGGTGAGATAATCAATATAGTGGAGAAGCCGAAACAGCCCAAGAGCAACCTGGTAATAATCGGGGTTTATCTTTTCTCTCCTGAAGTTCACGAAGCAATAGCCCGAATTAAGCCATCTTGGCGGGGAGAGTTGGAGATAACCGATGCCACCCAGAAACTTATTGACATGGGAAAAACAGTCTGCAGCCGCACACTTGAGGGCTGGTGGCTGGACACCGGCAAAAAGGATGACCTCCTGGAAGCCAATAGGGTTGTTTTAGATGACTTCCTGAAGCGTAATATAAAGGGCGAAGTTGATGCCCAGAGCCAGGTAGTGGGCAGGGTTGAAATTAGAGAAGGGGCAAGGATAGAAAACAGCGTCGTTCGGGGGCCGGTATCCATTGCTGAAGGCTGCCAAATTAAGAATTCCTTTATCGGTCCTTTTAGCAGCATTGGTGCTGGGACGATGATAGAGAGTTCCTCCATAGAGCACTCGGTAATTCTGGAGAGCTGCCATATTGTAAATGTTGAACGGCTGGCGGATAGCCTTATCGGCAAAGATTCTAAGGTGGCCAAGCAAGAGGGGAATCTTAAACCCAAGAGGCTATTTGTTGGCGATGATGCCAATATAGAATTGTGAGGAGGTGATTAGTGATGCCAAAGATTACTTTCCGCGTCGAGATTTTTCGGGAAGATAACCTATATGTGAGCCTCTGTCCCGAACTCAATGTTTCCAGTTTTGGAGAAACCATCGAGGAAGCAAAGTGCTCTCTCAACGAGGCGGTAGAGGCATTCGTTGAGGAATGCAAGGCTATGGGAACACTTGAAGAGGTAATGAGCGAGGCTGGCTTTGTTAAAGAACGTGATACTTGGACCTATCGAAAGCCTGTTGCTGAAGAAATGCTATCTGTTGGATGAAAAGCACTATAAGAATTACGCCACACGAAGTTCCAGTGACTCACATTCGAACTAATTTGGCAAGCGCCGGTATAATGAGGGAGCGGTATTTTCAACTTCTGGGGCGTGTAAAGTGAGAAAGTGGAATGCCTGAAGTAATCATCATCGGCGGGGAGAGTTGGAGATAACCGATGCCATCCAGAAACTTATTGACGTGGGGAAAACAGTGCGCAGCCACACACTTGAAGGCTGTCAAATCAGGAATTCCTTTATCGGTCCTTTTAGCAGCATTGGTGCTGGGACAATGATAGAGGATTCCTCCATAGAGCACTCGGTAATTCTGGAGAGCTGCCATATTGTAAATGTTGAGCGGCTGGCGGACAGCCTTATCGGCAAAGATTCTAAGGTGGCCAAGCAAGAAGGGAATCTTAAACCCAAAAGACTCTTCGTTGGCGATGATGCCAATATAGAATTGTAGTGTGGTTTGCGGTCTCGAGGCAGGACTTCGTAGATGAATGGATGGCTCAGGTTAATCTGAGCTATATTGTTCCATTATCGTTGGATGCTTGGCATGGATATTTTCGTTGGCGTGGTAGAAGAATTTGGCGAGGTATCACTGTGGATAAAACGGAGGACGTAGTTAAAAAGCCGTGGAATTAGTTTCTAAGAGGGACTAAGCGAACCTGGAGCAAAAGCGGATGGTTTGTTGAACAACGCAGCTGGCGTAGGAGCATGGATAAGTTTGAGGGAATTCTAAACTAACCTACGGTGGGAAAAGTGAAATAGGCAGTTCGCATGAAACACGAAAACAGATTAGCTCTATTTTGAAGAGGGGGCTCTTGTGAAAGTATTGATCTTAGGTGTTACTGGAATGTTGGGACATAAGCTATATCAACTGCTAGCAGAAACTTTTGATGTAATGGGCACAATTAGAGGTAACTATAGCAGCATCAGCAAGTACGGTTTCTTTAAGGAGTCTGATATAGTTCCTAATGTCAATGCCTTGGAAAAATTTGAGATAGAGGAAAAAATTGAGAGAATTGCCCCCAATGTGGTAATCAACTGCATAGGGATAGTAAAATCTGTGAGGGAAGCGCAGGATAAGATGCTTAATATTTGGGTGAATTCACTGTTTCCGCATCAGCTGTATGACATCTGCGAAAGAAAGGGAATACGATTGATTCATATTAGCACAGATTGTGTATTTTCTGGCAAAAAGGGAGGCTATCGAGAAGACGATCTCTCAGATGCAGAGGATATCTATGGGAAGACAAAGTACCTCGGCGAGGTGAGTGGAGAAAGGGCATTGACTATAAGGACTTCGCTTATTGGAAGAGAGCTGTCAACCGCGAACGGCTTGGTGGAATGGTTCATATCTAACCTAGGAGGTAAGGTTAACGGTTTCACCAATGCCATATTTAATGGCTTCACTACTGTTCGTTTCGCTCAAATTATGACTAACATAATTGCCAAAGAGCAAAATCTAACTGGTGTTTATCACATCTCATCTGAACCAATTACCAAATTCAAGCTTCTTACCCTTATGCGGGAAAGGATGGGGCTTGATGTTGAGGTTGAAGAGTACTCAAACTTTTACTGTAATAGAAGTTTGGACTCAACACTTTATCGAAATAAAACTGGCTTTAAGTCTCTCTCTTGTGAGGAAATGATTGATGAATTTGCCCAGGATGTTCAGCAATACCAACAGTGGAGAGTAAAATGATCTTACAAAACAAAACAATATTGATTACCGGCGGCACCGGATCGTTGGGTAAGAACCTAGTTCGTAGGATAATGGCTGGGGATTGGGGCATACCTAAGAAAGTTATCGTTTTCTCTCGAGACGAAGATAAACAGTATTTGATGAAACTAGAGTGGAAAAACATGAAAGCAGCTAGCCATTACGTACTTTTTCGTAATTTTGAAGAGCTACTAGACTTCCGTATTGGTGATGTCAGGGATTATGAGTCACTAGTCATAAGCGTTAAGGAGGCCGATATAATAATACATGCTGCAGCACTTAAACAGATCCCATCTTGTGAATACTTTCCTTATGAATCACTAAAGACAAATGTTTTGGGTGTGCATAATATCATTCGTGCTATTAGGGAGAATGAAAATGGAGTCGAAACAGTCCTTGTTGTGTCGACTGATAAAGCTTGCAAGCCAGTCAATGTCTATGGTATGTGCAAGGCAATTCAGGAAAGATTCACACAAGAGGCAAATCTCAGATGCCCGAATACTAAATTTATCTGTGTTAGATATGGCAATGTGGCAGGATCGAGGGGTTCAGTGATTCCTCTCTTTAAAGAACAGATAAAAACTGGTAGCCCGGTTACCATTACTGCAAGGGAGATGACAAGGTTTTTACTAACTCTGGATGTCGCCTGCGATATCATCTTTGATGCGATTCAATTCAGTGATGCTGGTGATATATATGTTCCAGACATTCCTTCTGCCAAAATAATAGATTTGGCGGAAGTAATGGCCGAACTAATGACTGGAAAGGAAAAGATAGAAATCGAATTTACCGGAATTCGACCGGGTGAAAAAATTCATGAGATATTAGTTTCTGAAGAAGAGCTATCAAGAACGATCCGAAGAGGTAATTACTATGTAGTCCGCCCGATTCTGCCGGAGATAGGTGGAGGTGAAGTTGACGAACCCGCATTAACCAAAGAGTTTTCTTCTGCTGAATGGACAATGAGTAAGAGCGGGCTAAAGGACTTTTTGGTGAAAGAACGATTATTAGATATTTGAGATAGGCAATGAAGGTTATGACTGTGTTGGACACCAGACTAAGGATTATCGAGACCATCACGTTAAGTTTAGTTATCAAAAACGGGATGGATATTGTGATCATATTCTGGTTCATACTGGTTAAAATTTCAGTGATAGCCCTTGGGACTCAGAGTTTACGTGAGGCAACATTTTAGGAGGTTTGGCATGTTTAATGGGAAAATCCTTATTCTTAGTCCTCACATGGATGATGAAGTCCTCGGCTGCGGAGGGCTTATATCAAATATTATTATGCTTGATGCTTCTAGTCGCTTGCATATTCACTATTTTAACGATCAACATCCTCTGGTTGATTTTCAGACTTTAAAGCGAGAAAACGACAGACTGATTTCCAGAATTGGGTGTACTAGATCCATTTCACGATTCAAGAGTACTAATAAGCTTGATACCATACCGATTACGGAACACATAGCTGAGATCGAGCAACTACTTAGCGAATATCGGCCAGATGTTGTGCTCGTAACATTTCCCTCTTACAATCAGGACCATAGACATATTTTCGAAGCAACTATCACTGCTACGAGGCCCCACGATAAAAATTTCTATGTGAAGACTGTTTTGATATACGAACAACCGGAAACAATCCAAACAAATCGAATTGAACCTCGTTTTACTCCTCAGGTTTTTTTACCGATCGATATTGATAGAAAGTCTGAACTTTATGAAATCTATAAATCACAGATAAGGGGGCATCGAGGCTTGGATCATCTTAGAGCTTTAGCTGTGTTACGCGGGATGCAATGTAATGCCCCGTATGCTGAAAGCTTTATGGTCGTACGTATGACCTCTTACGCATAATTGCTGTTAATTGGAAACCTCCCATTATGCCTTCTCTTTTGGTGATTGCACTGGGGGGTCACATGTAGATAGGCTGCATTTTGCCTGTGGCTTCAGCGGTCATGGTTCACGCGCTTACCAGCAGTAGGCAGGATTATAGCGAACGTATTCTGATACGAGACTCGTCAGGCGGAGGAGGTCTTTGTCTAAGTGTCTTTACTTCCTTGTTGCAAGTAATCTGCTATGGAAGAAAAGCAATCTGAAATGAATAGCCAGTTTGGGATTCGTGCCTTCGGCAAAGATGTCTTAACATATTCCCTGGGTAATGGACTCCTCTTTCTTTTCGGCTTCATTCAGGTCCTCATCATCCCCAAGTACCTCTCAATAGAAGACTACGGCTACTGGCAGCTATTCGTGCTGTATGCTAGCTATTTCGGCATACTGCATCTGGGCTTCATAGATGGCATTTTAGTGCGCTGGGCAGGTAAAGAACTTGTCCAGATTGGCAGTGAGATTAAAGTAGCCTTTAGATTTCTCATTCTGGAGCAGATAATCGTTATTCTCCCTCTAAGTTTGTTCTTTTACTTTCTCATACGACCTCCTCTCCAGTGGACGTGGCTGATGATACTGGTATTTGCTTTTATCATGAATTTGGCCACCTTTTTCATATTCACGGCACAGGCAGTCAGAAAGTTCAGGCTGCTGACAACGGTAAATGTCGTTAGGGGTTTGGTATTCCTAGTTTTTGTTATCGTTCTTTTTGTAACTGGCTATTTGAGCTACCACTATGTGGTCTTTGCCTTTCTAATCTCTTTCCTACTTGTTTTGGTCACATTTACCTTCTGGTTCCGTAAGTATCTTTGGGGTGAAAAATCCGTTCTTCCTCAGCTGTGGGCTTACGGCAAACAAAATATTAATATTGGCATCTTCGTGCTGCTCGGTAATTTCGTTCTTGTCCTTTTCCTCACCATCGATAGGTTAATGGTTAGCTCATTCTTTACAATAGAGCAATTTGCCATTTACGCCTTCGCTTTAGCCGTAGCTCTTGTTGTTTATACTACTGTTAGAGCAATAGCTGAAGTCTTTTTCCCTTATCTCTCTGGTGTTGCGCCCGAGCTGCGAAATCGTGCCTACCAGTTGGGGAAGCCTGCAATTATCCTTGTTTGGGCAGCGATTTTGGCTATTTATTTCCCTCTCGCTAAGCTGATTGAATTTTATCTACCTCACTATGTTGCCAGCCTACCTATAATGCAAGTCCTATTATGCACAGTAGGCTTCGGTAGCCTGATTCGAATTCTGCATGTCAACTATTACAAGGTATATCGCAAGCAGCGGCAGTACTTTCTTTGGGGGATAACGGCATTGGCTCTCTCGGTTGTATTGAACCTCTTGGCCATAAAAGTTTGGGGCACTTTGGAAAGCGTGGCTATCGCTACATTTATTAGCTTTGGTGTATGGTATGTTATGAATGAGCTGAGTTTAAAGTCGATGGTAGGGAAAAACAGTAGAGAGCTATGCAAAGGTGTAGCAGTCCTTTGTAGTTATCTGGGTGCCTTCTGGCTTGCCTCTATACTAGCTGATTGGTTCATTGCCCAGATGCTCACCTACATCTGTTTTTTCTCTTTGGTCACTTGGCTTTTCTTCCGTCACCAGGTTAAGGAGTTACTAGTGGCAACCAATGGAATCAGAAGCCATCGCTGGTGAGTGTCAAAGGGGCATGTGTATACTATAATGTGAGCGGAGTTTTTGCCAAAGATGAAGGAAACAGTGAATCATCCCAAAGTCTTAATCATAATCCTTAACTGGAACGGGCTTGAGGATACTAGAAAATGAGCACTAAGGAATTTGAGGATGTTCTTGCTTGCCCCAAATGCGGCGGCCATATAAATTTCTCGGGAAGGCATTGGAGTTGTCTAAGCTGTAACCAGCATTGGCCAGTCAATGAATATGGTGTAGCTCGCTTTACAGACCGCAATGTATTCTTCGGAGCAGACCAGAATGGCATGAGGAGTCTTATAGGTGAGATGCAAAAGATGTCTGCACATGAGTTTTTTAGTGACATCAAGAGGCTTGAAGAAATTTATCAAGACTTCGAGTATAGCTACTGTCTGGATCCCACTAGAGCAGATTGGGCCATCTTGGGCAATTTCCAACACAAGGTAATCGCAGATTTGGGATGTGGCTATGGCACGCTCTCTATACCCTTAGCATCACATGCACAGAGAGTAATTAGTGTAGATGCTTGCGAGGAGCGGCTAAACTTCTTATCGTTAATCGCGTCCTTTAGAGAAGTTAAGAATATTTGTCCTATTCACGCGGACATTCTCAACTTACCACTAAACAGAGACAAAGTAGACGCAATCATTTTGTTCGGAGTCTTGGAATATGCAGGCACTTGGACGGATGACTATCGTCCGGAGGTACTTCAAGCTAACTACCTTTCATACCTGTATGACTATTTGAGCGAGGGGGGGGAGCTATGGATAGGTATTGAAAATAGGTTAAATCCCTTATATTTTATAGGTAGAACTCACCATGGAGATATACCTTTCACTCCCTTAATGCCTAGGAAGATGGCCAGCCTCCTTACTTATGCAGTAAAGAGAACTAGTTACAGGACATATACTTATTCGAAACAAGAATATAAGAAACTCCTAAAGCAGGCTGGATACAAGAATGTGGAGATATACTACCCATTTCCTGACTACAAGTTACCTAAGTTCATTCTTTCAACTGACAAGGACAGACTTTTCTGTAAATGGCTTGCCCAAGTTGGTCTTGATCCTCAAACCAAACGCCTAGACGATAAGATTGGCCTAAAAGCCTTTCAGTTGCTAGATTGGCTTAAATTGTGCGGGGTATTCGCTCCCGCTTACATAATCAAGGCTACAAAGTCACAAATATGCATAGAATAAACTAAAAATGATAGAGCTAATTGCTTATGCTGCAGACCAGATTCTTGGTGTGCCAAAAGATGACGTAAACTGTGTGATTCACAGCGGTGGCAGAAGCGAAAGCGGCTTCATCACCCTTCTGTTTTACTACAAAAGTAGACCTGCATTAGTAGCTAAAATAGCTCGCCTGCATCCACAAAAGGTAGTGAGTGAGTATAACAATCTGGTTAAACTCTCTCACCTGTTAGGTGGGACAGAGCTTTCTAGAACAGTCGAAAAACCGTATACACTGGCAGAACTTTCAGGCTACCAAGTTTTATTTAAAGAATTTAAAGAGGGCATTCCTGGACCTCGTTATTTAGAAAGAAAAGCAAGAGATAGAAGCAAAGTACGGAAAATTGTGCCATCAAGCGTAGAATGGTTGATAAACTTTGCCACATTAACCTCAAAGTACCGAGTCAATTCTTACGAGGCGAAAAGGCTTGCGCTACAAACTTTAACCGGTTTATATGACCATACCTACTTCGAAGCTATAGCTAAAGATAAATCAGTATTTCTTAGTCCTTGCCATGGCGATTTTGTAGTTTCTAATGTATTGTTTGACACCTATAGGGGGAGTGTTAATATTATTGATTTCGAGAATTTCATATCGGTTGGCTTCCCAACGATTGACCTAATCAGCATAATAGTGGACATCGGCACAACATTATTTGGCTTCAATGACGAAACATTCGTCAAGACTTTTTCCACAAGGAATTGGTTCTCGCTGGTAGTTAAAGATGCAGTCCAAAACTTCTGTGCTAGCTGCAATATTAAACCCGGTACTTTAATTTCCATGCTGCCACTGTATTCTGACAGAGCTATATACTTGTGCAAGGCTTGGGATATGGATGAATTGCTACCCTTTCACCAAAAGCTGAGACAGCATTTTGTTGACAGACAGGCCGAGATCATATGGTAAAATCAAAGCAACCTCCAGCTAAAGTCTCAATCATAATCCTTAATTGGAACGGGCTAGAGGATACCATAGAGTGCCTCGAGTCCCTCAAAAAGATAGCTTATCCAAATTATGAAGTTATTGTGATTGATAATGGTTCTGTGGGCAATGATGCTCAACGACTGAAGGAAAAATTTGGGGATTACATTTATCTAATTCAGAACGAAAGAAATTATGGCTATGCTGAGGGGAATAACATCGGCATCAGGCATGTCCTGAAGGAATCGACGTCTGACTATGTTCTGCTGCTTAACAACGATTTGGTGGTACACCCACAATTCTTGGACGAACTGGTCAAGTTGGCTGAGGATGACTGCTCAATTGGTATAGCTGGTCCTAAGTCTTATTTATACAGCAGCCGTAACAAGCTAGAATTTACCACGGCAAAGATAGACCTATGGAGGGGGCGAACTGTTCAAGTTGGTTTTGGAAGAATCGATTCAGGGCAATATGATAATGTGCAGGACACTGATTATTGCCAAGGCGCATGCTTCTTAATTCGGCGAGAGGTCATACAAAGAATCGGTTTACTTGATGCTAGCTATTTTGCATATTGGGAAGAGACCGATTACTGCCTAAGAGCAAGAAAAGAAGGTTTTCGGATTGTTTATTGCCCCCGGGCTAAGATATGGCACAAAGGTTGGTCTAAGATGTGGGATAAAGATAGGACATCAAGCCTGATGGCAGGTGCTGTATATCATTTAACCAGAAGTACGTTCATATTCATGAAAAAACATGCCAGAAAGTTACAAATAGGTACATATTTACTTTATTTCTTGACAATTCATTTTTGGGTTATGGGTGTTCACTTTTTGGTGCGTCGTAGGAGCTTACAAGGCTTTGCGTCTTTCCTAAGGGGAGTTAAGGATGGGCTTCGGTTACTTATGTCAAGGGTGACACCTAATTCCACTTGAGACCTTGTTTTGCAACCTATGGTAACCAGTAAATCTCACTTGACCCATTAGTGTACACTTTGACAGATTTGTCAAGCACAGGATAAATCTGGGAAACATGCCAATATTCGTTTTTATGGGTGTGTTCTGACAGGTAAAAATGACTTGTTAACCCATAGCCGAAGACTACATTAATGTACCCCAGGTAGACATAACCAGCTTTAATGGTCTGTTTTGAAGAAGGGGGGAGGATGGGAATCGTCCGGTATTCAGGTATTAATCCATAAGCTAGTAGTGCTGGCACCACTATACTAAAAGGAGTAGCATAGACATCTTGTCTGCTTTCCCCATGCTCGGCTAACCACCTTGCGCTGAAGACTTCTTGTTCGGTAGGAGATATGTATCGAAACATAATCTCTTGCTCGAGGCTAACGTATCTCTCTGGGTCTTCGATGGCACTTAAGCTTAGTGGAGGCGACTGCACCAACGGATCATGGGCGACTTCAAAAATGAAGCCAGAATTAAACAAAAAGAATAAGGCTAATATGGGGCTTATCACCATTTTGGTAGTTGAATGAAAGTCAAGGCGCGTAATAGAGCGAGCAAGACGAGATAAAGCATTAAAAGTAGCTTCAGCACCTAGGATACAAAAGGGAGCCAGCACTATAGCGGATATGTGGAATATTCTTTGAGTTCCCAGTTGCTCTGAAAAGAAGGGGATAACGATGCAGGCAGCAAGCAAAATGTAGTTCCCAGTAGCTAGCGTAAGATACTCCTTTGGAGATTCCTTTTGTCTTAAACGTGACGCAAGCCTGAAAGCGCCTACCGTCATAAAGAATAGCATGAAATAATATAGAATTCGGTTAGTGAGGTGCAATG
>Ga0265594_1002405_pt1 | contig 13422 bp, 7 predicted proteins | sample saktaG_11_FD_190147 | JGI IMG/M metagenome (GOLD analysis project Ga0265594, IMG submission 190147) | Saline water microbial communities from Sakinaw Lake, British Columbia, Canada - sak_2011_5_24_80m | ecosystem: Environmental > Aquatic > Non-marine Saline and Alkaline > Saline ... | reverse complement strand
GACTAAAAAAAATATTTTATGTAAAAAAAAAATAAATATTAATTTTTTTAAAAAAATCAAATTTTTATAGGGAAAATTTTTGTGTACTTTTTTAAAAATGACGACATTACGAACAGACACTAATTAACTTCATTAACTTTTATTGAATCGCAACAAGCATCAGCAACTGTATCAGTGAGAGGGTTCTGCAAATCAATATGATTAACAACGTTATTAATGGAATAAGTAAGCCAGAAGTAATTATCTCCTTTTAACAAAGTTGTATCATCATCTGATGCAGTAAAATCAAAAGCACCGCTTGGTAAAGAAACTGTAGTTCCAACCTGATTGTTAGTATTAAATTCAGGACTATTACCTGTTTTAAACAATTTTGCATCTTTTATGTCAGAGTCAAAAGTAGTTCCATTTGTTCCAAACCAGAATTTTATAATTCCAAAAGGGTTTAAAGACCCTGATATATTTATTTTAACACAAATAATTTTATTATCATCAGTATTAATGCCTACCGGATAAGTGGTATTTTGATAAACAAAAAATTGTTCAAAAACCATATCTCCGGCAATTAATCTGTAACAATTTGTATTAACAGCAAAAGAAGTACGGCAGGTATCATTTATATAAACCGAATCTATAACAGCATCTACTGTATCATCAGTATTAGCACCTATTTTAATATCATAAGTCAGCCAGAAATAATTAGCACCTGATAATAAAGAAGTGTCAGCACCAGAAAGGGCAAAAGAAAATGTATCTGCACTAAAATCAGTTACTGTAGAACCAATTTGGTTTGATGTGCTAAAGACAGAACTATTACCTGTAGAATACAATTTTGCATTTTCAATGCTTGTAAGCACATTATTAGTACCTGTTGTATTAAAATAAAAATGCTTAACACTTCCTGGATCGGTTGTATTAATTTTTATTCTCATTATTTCATTATCAGTGCTATTTTTTTCAACATCAGTACAAGTAAGTTGATCAATTTCACATAAAGGAATAATAACCGTTACTTTATAATCTTCAGCTTCTTCTCCATTAGTTGATACATCACAGGCACCAGTTGGAGAAGCATTATAATGAACAGCAATACGAAACCCTGTTGTACAAACTTCAGCAGTTACGGGTATGGTAATATCAAGAGAAAAAATTTCATCGCCACTTACAGCTTTACTACCTAAATTATACCTTTCATTTGCATCATCAAAATCACCATCACAATTCCAGTCAAACCATGCTGTAACAAATTCAGTATAAGAGCTATTAACTGTTACAGATAATTGATAAGTTTTTGATCTTGCAACCTCGGTAATATTGCTTGTATAATCAGCAACGCTACCATCCGGGTCATCACCGGTAGTGTTATTAATTGTGTTGAATGTAACATTTTTAATATATTCACCTGCAGAAGTATATGAAGGATTGCAATATGTCCAGCATCCGCATCCTAGAATTTCCCTGCTTCCTGCAGGGTTAGGGGTTGTCGGTGTATAACTACCGGCACCGCTTCCTGTAACTGTAAGAGTAAGGTCGGTAAAAAGTGCATCAACTGTATTTCCAATACAGGTTGTAGCAGATGGATCAATATCAAAGGCAAGCCAGTAATAAAAAGGTCCATTAGTACCGTCATCTGCCTGAGCAAAAGAAAATGTAATATTTCCTGTTGGGTTAGTAACAGTAGTCCCTAATGGAGTTGAAGTTGAAAAAGCATCTGTTGTGCCTGTATAATATAATTTAGCAGCATCAACATTATCATCAACCGTATTCTGCATTGTAAAACCCATTTGAGTTATAGAGAAAGTTGCACCTCCTGAAATATTTTCACCACTAATAGTAATCTTTAGTATTGAAACGTCATTATCGCCTGCTGCAATACTTACTGTTTCCTGTGAACAGGAAGAAGAAAGATACGTGGTTGGGGCAGGTGCACCGGCAAAAGCATTAAAGCTAAGTGCTATCAGGGTTAAAATAATTATAAAAGCGGTTAAACATATCTTAACCTTATCTTGTTGTAGAAAGGGTTTTTGCCTGAATAATTTTTTGATTGTTTTCATGGTTATATGTTTTTAGTTCAAAGTTTAAAGTTTAAAATTTCTGTATAGAACTTTTCCAAAGTTTTAAAACTTTGGAAAAGTTAACAATGAAATTTAATAATTCTAAGTATTTCAGTCATTTTTTTTAGTCCGCCTCAGGCGGATTATTCTCAGTTTAGTAACTTTCGGGTCATATATTATTTCATCATTTTCAAAGTCAAGTTTCATGCGCCATTTTTGTAAAGTTGCCGCACCGATAATAATTTTTTCAGATAATCCATCTATTACCATAAATTCGTCAGAAAATCTATCGCTGTTTATATAAAAATCTAATCTTATTGCATATTTAACTTTTAATTTTTCTTTTCCTGCTGTGCTAAATATCATTACTTGTGGTAAAGGTTCTAAATTAGCAAGTTTTCTTGCTAAATCTTTTTGAATACAGGAATAAGTAGCACCGCTGTCAAACAGGGTTAAGATTTCTTTTTTACCCTTTGAGCCCTCTAATAATATTTTTTTTTCTATTACTGACATTTTCAATTGATTATTTTTTTTTCTTTAACATTTTTTTTTGCTGAGGTTTTTCTGCATCTTTATTTATTTTTTTTATTTCTCTCATTTGTTTTACATCTGTTTTTTCTGGCTTTTGTATCTCTTTAATATCTGCTTTTTCTTGTTGCTTCATTTCTACAGGTTTATTTTTTTTATTTAATAATGCTTTTTCTATTACCTGTTTTTTTTCAGTTTTATCAGCTTTTTTAATATTTTGTTTTTTTTCAAGAGTTATTTTTTGTTTTTGTTCAGTTTTATTTTTGTCTGTTGTTTGAGCTAATGCAGTATTAATTACGAAAAAGCTAAGAATTAATAATATAATTGTTTTCATGGTTATATTTTTTTTAAGTTATAAAATTTTGATTTGTGTTCATATTAACAATTGTAAATATGCTACAAAGATAAAACATTTTTATATAAAAAGCAAATTTATTTTTAAAAAAGTTATAAAATTGTTAAATTATTAAACTGTTATATTGTTATTGAGCTTTGCTGTTTATCCCGTAAAATCAAGATTATCAGATATTTTACAGGTATCATTACAGTGCTAAAATTTTGAATACATAATAACTGTTTTTATCTTTTTTTATAAAAATTTTTAATTTTATTTTGCATTTTTATAATAAAAAATACAATTTTTAATACACAAAAATACTTTTGTGATAAAACATGGTGTAAAATTACAACTTTTTCAGATAAAAGTCAAATATTTTTTTACTTTTTTTAACTTTAAAAAGACATAATTTATCTAAAATATTAATGTATATTGTATATACATTAATATAAATGTAATACAAAATTAATATTTTTTTTGTATAAAAAAACATTTTTATCTTATTTTTTTTTTATTTTTACAAAAAATAACAGATTTTTCTGAATACCCTATAATAACTAAATTTCAACATTAAGCAATTGAAGACAAAACATAAATTATCAGTAAAAAAAAATAACTTTAAGTTATTTAAACATATACTTATTATTATTGCCTTTATAGAAGGTGGTTCTGTAATGGTATGTGAATTATTAGGTGCCAAATTAATATCTCCTTATTTTGGTTCTTCCTTATATGTATGGGCATCAGTACTTGCTGTAACATTAGGAGGACTTGCATCAGGATATTATACAGGAGGATATTTTTCTAAAAAATATGAAAATACCAGTCTGTTGTTTTATATTTTGCTTTTAGCAGGTTTTTTTATGTTTATTATGCCTTTTTCAAGCAAATTTATTTTAGAACATACTATTAATCTTGATGTCAGAACAGGAAGTATTATTTCGTTATTATTATACTTGTTTCCTCCTTTACTGTTTTTCGGAATGACTTCACCGATAATTATAAATATTCTCACTGAAACAAGAGATAGTTCAGGAAAAAGTGCGGGAACTGTCTATTCAATATCAACAATTGGCGGCATTTTTACTACATTATTCACAGGTTTTTATATCTTTCCTGAGTTTGGTATATCAAAACCGGCATTTTTTACAGGAGGATTTATTATATTTATATCACTTATCTATTTTATTTATAAAAAAAAATACTTTGTTTTACTTATCTTGCTAATAATATTATTTATATATAACAGAAATAAAAAAAGTTTAATAAAATCAAATAAAAGTTTCCGTGTTTTATACCAGAGTGAAGGAATATTAGGACAACTAAAAATTATAGACCACATGTATTATTCAAATTATAAAGGATGGCGTTTGAGCAGGGCATTGCTTGTTAATAATGTTGGTCAGACAATTACAGATTTAAAACATCCTGAATTCAGTATGTGGGATTATCCTTTTTTCGTATTAAATGCTACAAGTATTTACCCGCCGGAAAGCGATGTATTATTGCTTGGTTTTGGCGGAGGAACCATGTATAAACAATTTAAGAGACAAAAATTCAATGTTGATGCAGTTGAATTAGATAAAAGGATAAAAGATATTGCAATTAAATATTTCGGTCTGAATCCTGATATTAATGTATTTGTTGATGATGCAAGGCATTATATAAGGACTATAAATAAAAAATATGATATTATTATGTATGATCTTTTGCTTGGAGAAAATCCTCCTGCACATTTGTTAACTGTTGAATGTTTTGAAGAAGTAAAAAAAATTCTTAAACCAGACGGAATATTAATAATAAATTTTTCAGGATATATTACAGGAAAAATGGGTAAAGCAAGCAGAGCAATATATAAAACTTTAGAGTATTGTGGCTTTAAAACAGATATAATTGCTACACATCCTACAAATGAATCAATAAGGAATTTGATTTTTCTTGCAAGTGAAAAAAAACTGGATTTCACAAAAATAAATTATACAGAACCGGATATGCCAAAAATAAATAATTTGGAAAAATATTTTTTAAATATTTCAAAGTATAATTTATCTGATGCTGTTATTTTAAAAGATGATGCTATTCCCGGATTTGAAAAAATATATACAAATGTGGCAGTTGAATGGAAAAAGGGATGGAATGATTTTTATACAAAAAAATTTATTAAAAAGGATATACCTGTTTTTGAATAGAACAAATACAACTATTCAGTTTGTTAAAAGTTATAAAATTGTTTGACGTTGTTCGTTTACTTGCTGAGCGGAGTTACAAACTCCGCTCAGCAAGTAATGACAACTTTAGTGTTTATGCTGTCATTCCTGTTAAATGTTGCTTCGCAATTTCACAGGGTAAACTTCGCCCCAGTACGCTCCGCTACGGGATAAACTACGTTGTTAATTTTTTATAACCTTTTGTGTTTTAATGAAATTGTCAGATGTAAATTTAATTAAATAAACACCTTTAAAAAGGTCTGATAAACTAATAACAAATTCATTATTGTTATTTTCAATATTATATAATGTTTGTTCTAAAACTTTATTTCCAAGGACATCATAAATTTCAATTTCAGCTGTTGATGAGAGCAAATTACTGATAACAACAGTAATCTCATTAGTAAAAGGATTAGGATAAAATTCAACATCAAGAGCAACACTGGTAAAAGAGCAATGGACAGGTTTGATATCAGAATAATCAAAGTTACCGTCATAGTCAGTTTGTTTTAGACGATAATAACTTATTCCTTTGTATGGATTTTCGTCAATAAATGAATAGTTTAACACTATATTACTATTTCCTGCACCATTTACTGTTGTTACCGGTTCAAAATTATTTCCATTTTCACTTTTTTCAACAGTAAAATAATCATTATTAATTTCAGAAGCAGTTGTCCAGTTTAATTCAACAATATTATTATTACATTTAGCGGTAAAAATAATTAGTTCAATAGGCAGAGGTGAATCACTACTAACGAGTGTCCAGCTTCTGTTTAAATCGGAGGGAGCAACAACAACAGATGATACAGTATTTGAACCGGTGTTTACTGTTCCTGTTGGAGGCGTTATCCAAGTATTAGAAGAAGATTTAAAATGCTGTGCCTGTAGTACGGATTCTGTTATTATATTTCCGGCAGCAGTATGTTCTGCATCATCATAGCCAAAAGATATTGTTACATCTGGTTTTGTTGTATAATTTATTGCATCAATTATATAGAAACGGTCAATAACATAAGCGGAATTATTAGGTCCTGATAAGCCGCTCATATTAGTTACATCAGAAGGTCTGTAAGTATCATTGTCCCAGTCCCCGCCATAAGTAGAAAATAAGATTGTGCCTGCACCTGTGCCGGCAGAAGTAATATTAACAGATAAAGGTATTTTAGTATTTGTACCCAAAGGATTTGTAGTCCATGGAATAGTATAATTGCCTGTTGCTGTGCCTGTGTTCCATTTTACTATATTATATTCATTTTCTGAAACTATATTTCCGCCTGTGCCAAGTGTTGTGATTGCATTTGTATTTGGATTATCAATAACCAAACGGGCTTCATTTTTAATAATAACATATCCATCATTATTGAAAACAAGTTGTGCCTGTGAAAACACAATGTTTGAAAAAAGCAGGAGTAAAAATATGATGTTTATATGTTTCATTTATTTATATCTTCGTAATTTGGTTATTTTCAGATGCTTCGGGCTTTTGGCTTCGCTACCTACCTAGTGAAATTGCGAAGCAATATTTCATCGGGGTCATTTATAGTTATTTATTGTCATTAACCATATAACAATTTAGCATTATTTTTTAATATTATTTTATTTATTAATGTTAGGTTTTTGTTTATTTTTTTTTGTATTAATTTTGCTCTCTATCTTTTTATCACTAACTTTTTTATGTGTTATTGTGTTAGATTTATTTTCAATTTTATTAGGCATTTGCCTTAAATTTTCAACTTTCTTATCTTGTTCTTTTGGTTTTATTTTTTCAGCATTATGATCAATTACTTCATAATTGCCTTTTGGTATTTCAAATGACTTGCGATAAAAAACATCATCAATATGGTCTGTTTCTTTTGAATCTGAAATTTTAATATCAACTTTTGCCATTGCTATCCAGTCGAAAGAAAAATTACTATTGCCGGAATTTCCAACTACTTTAAAGCCATCTGCTGTTTTTTTAGTTATACAAAGCACCACACCTGGGCTATTTGGTGTTATAGTTATTACAGGAATATTATCTCCTATTTGTGAAGAAAATTCTTTGGAATATGAGACCCACATTTCGCTACCTTGCATTTTTTCTGTGCCAAAGTCAGATATTTTAATCTTTAGGTTTCCTTTGTTTGCCTTATTAAAATTAATACCTACGGCATTAGCAAGGATATCAGTTCTGGCAGTCAGTCGTTGAGCACGTGCTTTGGTTTCTCTATCCAACTGTCGTGTAGCTCCAATAAGAAGACCACTCATATCAGAAATACTTACCATAAGGTTTTTTTCTCCTTTTACAATATCATCATAATTAATTATACATTTAGGAAAACTTTCCGGTTTTATTTTCATAATATGATGTTTTAATATTGGATCCCAAAGTGTATCTGCTTCAATGTTATGTAAAAGGGAAAGGTCATCATAAGTATCAAAAATTTTAAAATTAGTATTAGCATAAAATCTATCTGCATACATTCTATTCCAATGAAGAGTAGCATTTCCAATATATCCATATTCATTCCAATCGGGAACAATACTATTATGAGTTACTGCTTCAGTATAACATTCAATATTAGGAATTGCTGAAGATCCTGTTTCTATATATACTTTACCCATAAAAACACCAGCATGTGTACCATTTCCGTCATTTGCATAAATGCCATAATTTACATCACCAATAACTCCCCAAGGACCAGCAGCACTATAAACACCTTGAATAGCATAGTCAGAACCGCCCAAGTATCCATAGCGGTTAGCATTATATTGTCCATAAGCTCCATAGTTGGAATTACCGAGAAAACCTGAACGGTCAATATCTACACCATCATAATAATAACCTGCCACACCATAAGCAGTTGAAATATCAGTTGTGCCAAGAACACCATCACCATTACCGGAAGAACCATAGGTTGAACTATAAGAACCAATTCCTATTACTCCATCTCCTGAAGCATTTTGGTTATCACCCAAAACACCACAATAACCACTACTACTTGCAGAATTTGCTAATCCATAAACAGCATTTTTATTAGCTTCACCATAAATACCCACATTACCAGTACAAATTCCAACAATTCCTGTGCCATCAGCAGCATCTGATTTACCATAAATACCCCAAGAACTAGCGGTATTATTACCTTTTCCATAAACACCAACATTATTGCTTATAAAAGCACCTCCGCTACCACTTGCAAGGATGACAGCAGACACATTATTTCCAGATCCTATAACGCCAGTACCTGAAGCATTGGTATTAACACCCGCTACTCCGGAATAAGATGCATTATCAGATTGTCCGTAAACGCCATCGGTTCCTGTTCCAAAACCACCAATACCTGCACCTGCTGTTTGATTACTTTCGCCATAAACACCCCAGTCAGCGTCACCAATTAATCCCCATCTATTAGCATCATAGCGACCAACTATGGCATAGGTTCCTGATGTGCCTGTATTACCATAAATGCCAACACCACCATAAGTAGCATTATTATAACCGAATATACCATAAGCACCGGTATTGTTTGCTGTTCCTTTTATTGCATAGTTACCAGCAACTGTTGTAGGATGTATTACATCCATTGCCTGTCCTTGACCATCATCATAAACTCTGACATATCGGTTTGTGCCATTTGCTGCAGTAGCATATATATATGTTCCTGCATCAGTCCATTTTCCATCAAGATAATAAGAGCCATTTTGTCCGTCAAGTAAGTCAGCATCTAATCCAGAGCCGGAACCTTCCTGAACGTCAAATGTTGTTCCTGTAAGTGTAAGTTGATTTCCTGCAGTATATGTGGTATTATCATCATTTGTATTTACCCAGTTTTGTGTAGCGAGAGGTCTCCAGGCAGTGCCGTCATGGTAATAAGGGAAATGGTCTGCACTATTGGTATAAAATTCTCCTTCATTTCCGGAAGGAGCAGCAGCTATTGGTACTATTTTTATATCACCGCCTTCCTGTACTTCAAAAATTGTAGTTGCTGCATCATGTTGTACACGAAAAATAGAACCTGTAGAATTGTTATCATCATCAATAATTAAATCTATACCTGTTGGACTTGTAATATTTCCTGCACCAGCATCAAAATTAATATTGCGGCTGGCTCCCAGAAGTGTTAAATGTTTATAAACATAAGCATCACCATCTTCTTCAACTTCAAAAACTAAACCATTACCACCATCACGCACAGCAAATGTATTACTTCCATCATTATCATCATCAATATCCATACGAATATCTCCATTGCTATGTAAATAAACACCTGCATCGCCAGCTGCATCGCCATAGATATTGTTTCCTCTTATTCGTATATCTCCGTCAACATCAAGTTTTTTGTCAGGGGAAGTGCCAGCGCCTATACCGACATTACCATCTTTTTTAATAATTATTCTGGTTTGCACATCTGTTGCACCACCTGGAGATGTACAAAAGTATAAATCTGATGGTATATAGCTATCTGTTCCAAGTGGACTTCCATTAACTTTGGCAATAATAGCTGCACTTCTTCCAAAAGAAGAATTGTTGCTGCCTTTAAAAGATATCCAGCCCAAAATATCATTATCAACTACTGTTGCATAACTACCAATTGTAGCACCACGGCTTTTTCTAAATCTGATAAGAGGATAAAACGCATCTGCTGAATATCTGTCTATTTGTATAGCTGAATTAGGTTCACTTGTTCCTGCAATATGTAATTTTGAGCTTGGAGTTATTCCGATACCTGTTTTTCCATCTGTATTAACTCTTATTTGTTCTGTATTATTGGTTTTAATAACTAAGTCCTGAGCATCTGTAGTTCCAAGAAAATTAGTTCCAGGTATTGTATTTGCATTACCTGTTAATGCCCAACCTATATCACTATCAAAAAGCATAATCCAGTCAGGAGCAGCAGGTGTACCGGAGTTATAATAGAAACCTGGTGTTCCATCGGTTTGGAATATTAACAGACCTGTAGCCGGTAAAGATATAGACGTTTTTTGTCCGGCATCCATCCTTGGAACAAGAAATCCTGTTGTTGTAGATTTCACATCCAGCATAGCTGATGTATCAGGTGAAGAACCATCAGAGTTAATACCAATATTTTGAGAATAAATGGTTTGTGATAAAGAAAAGATAAATACAATTATGGGTATAAAAAATTTTAAATTTTTCATGGCTTTATGTTTTTAATAAATTTATATAATATAAATTTTAATCTATCATTTTTCGATACAAAGATACAACTTTTTTTAGATAAAAGCAAATTTATTTTTAAAAATCTTAAAAAAACATAAAAATTAAACTGTTATATTGTTATTCATCTTTGTTGTTTATCCCGTAAAATCAAGATTATCAGATGTTTCACAAATATTATTGTAGTGATGGAACGTTGACTATATAATAATCTTTTTTATCTTTTTCTATTAAAATTTCCAATTTTATTTTGAATTTTTATTGCTTTTTTTGTTTTTGTTCTTTTTTCCATTTTTATTTTGTTATTAATAATAATTTTTATAATCTTATGTTCTTAATTTATTCGGTATATAACTGCTATCCTTATAGTTAAACTGATAAAACATATAAGTTAAAAAGACCTGATACACCGAACTCTAATGTTTGCAGTAGTCTTATTGGTATTACTGGACTGGGCGCCTGTGCCGAGGTGTTGGGTCCAGACTTTGGCAAGGTCAACCTCAGTAGAACTCCAATAGGCAATAGCAGTAAAACCAATGACATCTTTAAGCATATACATCTCGTTTAATTCATCTTTTGACGGAAGAAACCAATTATCATAACCACCCAGTGATAAATTCTGGCATATTTCTGCTGCTATCCCGCTTGTAGAATAGTAATTATCAATTAAAGTCGTATTATAGGATCCAGTCATCATCCCACTAAGTGTACCACCAACTGCTGGTGTTACATTATCCGTGTACCATTGTGCTGATTCACTTTGGTTGTTTGTTGCTGAAATAAGCCCATGACATCCTGAATAGTCAATTTTAAAAATTATGCCACCACCATAACTTTCGCCAATATAATGTGAGCATGTGCCTCCAACACTACTTGGATCAACCCAGCTTGCATTACCGCTGGCATCGGATTGAAGAATATATTCGTTTACTGCACCACTTGTCATTTGGAAAGAAGTTGTTTTTGTCTTGCCTGAAACTTCAAGCTTTTCAGATGGTGACACCCCAATGCCGACATTACCTGTAGCATCATCCACCGTTACGACATAATCCCCAAATGTATAGCTATACAATCGAAAATCTTCATTTCCTGTCCCTGGATCATCAAGCCCAAGGAACCAATTGTTCGTTTCAGCAGTTTGGAAACGTATAGAGGCTTCTTCACTGGTCGATGGTCTTTCAATATAGACCCGAGCATCGTTTCCTGTGGAATTGGTAATATGTAGTTTGCCATCCGGGCTTGGCGTTCCAATGCCGACATTATCACCACTATTCTGAAGGTATGTATTTGTGCCACTTCTGTCCCATAAATCAGAAGTTGTTATAAAACCATTTGTATTAACCCAGTTTTGCGTAGCGAGAGGTCTCCAAGCAGTGCCATCGTGATAATAAGGAATATTTGCTGTATTATCAGAATAAAAATCACCTTCTGTGCCGGAAGGTTGAGCAGCAAGAGGCGTAATTTTAAATCTGTTATAAACAGTAGCATCACCATCTTCGTCAACGCGGAAAAGAAGTTTATCACTTCCTGAAATAATTGTTTTTATATAAAATTCTGAACCTGTGCCATTATCATCATTATCAATATATACATCAATACCTGTTTCACTTTTAATATCCAGTGGGGCAGCAGTTGGTCCCAAAATTGCACGTGCAACACTGCCGGAAAGTGTAAGATTACCATTAAAATCAGCATATCCTTCTGCATCAACATTGCCAGCTTCTGATACAGTAAAATTTACATTATTACTTCCATTCCTTATTTTAAAATATTCAGAGCCGTTGCTATCATCATCCAGGTCAAGTGTTATACTGCCATTTGAATGTATATAGAAGGCACCAGTTGCACCTCCGTATAAGTTATTTCCTCTTACTCTCACATCTCCGTCAACATCTAATTTATATAAAGGCGAGACATCACTACCTATACCTACTTTCCCATCTTTTTTAATAATTATTCTGGTTTGTATATCTGTTGTAGCATCAGGAGACGTACAAAAATATAAATCTGATGGTATAAAATTATCTGCGTCTCCCGGTGAGCCATTAACTTTGGCAATAATAGCTGCACTTCTTCCAAAAGAAGAATTGTTGCTGCCTTTAAAAGATATCCAGCCCAAAATATCATTATCAACTACTGTTGCATAACTACCAATTGTAGCACCACGGCTTTTTCTAAATCTGATAAGAGGATAAAATCCATCTGCTGAATATCTGTCTATTTGTATAGCTGAATTAGGTTCACTTGTTCCTGCAATATGTAATTTTGAGCTTGGAGTTATTCCGATACCTGTTTTTCCATCTGTATTAACTCTTATTTGTTCTGTATTATTGGTTTTAATAACTAAGTCCTGAGCATCTGTAGTTCCAAGAAAATTAGTTCCCGGTGTTGTATTTGCATTACCTGTTAATGCCCAACCTATATCACTATCAAAAAGCATAATCCAGTCAGGAGCAGCAGGTGTGCCGGAGTTATAATAGAATCCTGATGTTCCATCGGTTTGGAATATTAATAGACCTGTAGCCGGTAAAGATATAGACGTTTTTTGTCCGGCATCCATCCTTGGAACAAGAAATCCTGTTGTTGTAGATTTCACATCCAGCATAGCTGATGCATCAGGAGCAGATCCGTCAGAGTTAATGCCAACACCTTGAGAATTTACATTTAATTGACTAATAATCAGTAATAAACCGATTACGATAATTTGTTTTAAATTTTTCATGATTTTATGTTTTAAATAGTTATATTATAATATTGGCTGTAAAATTATATTTTTTTTAGATAAAAAGCAAATTTATTTTTAAAAAGTTATTAAATTGTTAAATTACTCACTTCGTTCGTGAGATCGCTTCGCTAAGTTGTTAAATTGTTAAATTGTTGTTGTTAATAAGTAATTTCATCTGTTTTATATAAATATTTATGACACTTTTTAATACAAAAGTATAACATTTTTTAGATAAAAAGCAAATTTATTTTTTTTAATTATAAAATTGTTTGACGTCTTGAATTTTTCCAAAGTTGTCGCGAGACCTAAAGTTGCATAAATTAAACGACATTTAGTTTTGTAATTAAATATTTTTTTACGTTCTTTGACATATTGTTTCATTTAAATTATTTTTATTATGAGAAGACCAA
>Ga0265594_1002404_pt1 | contig 13434 bp, 12 predicted proteins | sample saktaG_11_FD_190147 | JGI IMG/M metagenome (GOLD analysis project Ga0265594, IMG submission 190147) | Saline water microbial communities from Sakinaw Lake, British Columbia, Canada - sak_2011_5_24_80m | ecosystem: Environmental > Aquatic > Non-marine Saline and Alkaline > Saline ... | reverse complement strand
TATTGCTTTCGGGATACTCTTTCTCGGTGTGCCGGCCACCCATCGCGCAGTTACGGAACTGCCACGGGGCCGCGACCCTGGTGCCGTCCTTCAACGTAACACTTTGCATTCGGGTGGTCAGTAGTTTCTTCTTGAGCTGGCCGACCTGGACCATCCAGCTCTCCTTCGAGGCGGCCGCTGCCGCCCTGGTCGCCTGCTCGGCGGCGAGCTTCTCTCTCGTACTAAACTCGCGCAGCTTGCCGGGATCAGCCAGCAGGCGGTCCAGAAGGCCCACACAGCCTGGGGCCAGGAAGAAACGACCGATGTAGATCATCCAGTCCTGCCCCACGGCCAGTCCCATGAGGATGAAGAAGCCAGCAATTGGCAGAAAGATCGTAGCGAGCCTCTGGCTCCATATCGGCGCCGATGCCGCAACCGCCAGGTTGTACGGGGCGTCCGGAGCATAATTGCCGCCTTCTTTCTTGACGCCGTAAAACTTGCCCCATGGAATCAGCAAGAACATTTTCGCGTACCAGCTGAATTTGCCGCCGCCGCCCTGAATGACCGCATCGGCCTTTTCCTGGGAGTTCTGGTTCAACGCTGTTAGCTTCACGGCGGTTAAAAAGTGCCCCATCTCGTGAATGGCAATGCTGATATGCCAGGACAGGTAAAGAATTATTAAGGAAACAACCGTCTCCCAGCTTAAAAACATGAATTTCAGCACTTCGAGCTTGATATTGACTTCCGGGTTGGCCGCCAACGTTGCCAGCGCCGCCGCGGGAAGGCTCAGTACCGATGAAATAAACGCCGCGTGGAACGAGACCAGCTTATGGTTCGCAATGACCCACCCGCGCTCCAAATATCCGGCAGGGCCCGCAGGGTTGCCTTGTTTATTACCCGTTATCGTTTTTGTTTGCATTATTTTAGTCATGCTACATTACTCCTTATTCGGTATTTTTTCGAAATCCTACGTGAATCTATCCGGCTAAAACACCGGGTCGCCTCAAGTTTAGTCAAATCTTCCGGATTTTACAGCAAATTCTGGAAATTTTTACAGCAAATATTACTCTGGATATCCTTTCTTTTATATTAAATTACCGGCAATTTCCCTCATAACCAATACTTACAAGTTCTATAAAATCGATTAGGAATGGCTGAAAGAGGAGAAAACTGCTGGAACTTTGCAAAACCAGAAGGCTGTCCGGAGACTATTCTTGCATCAAATACCTTTTTCAATTATGTCTGTTTCCAATTCTTTCATTAAATGAATTTTCGGAATTCTGCCATAAATATTCAAGTGTGTCAATAAAAATTCGGATGAGTATTTATGGGCAAAGCCCGTGGGTATATCCTTAATATGGCAGGCCCAGGTGTTTGTATCCACTGAACCGATAGATTATTATAATAGGAATTAATCTCGACGGCTCGCGAATACGATATGAATAAGTCGCCGGGAGTAAACAGAAAACGTTTGGTCTAAGGAGTATTTATGAATGAGAAATACGAGAAAACTGAGGATGAAATCGGTGATCTTAAGCAGGCGCTGGAAAATTTCGAGAAGGAAAAAGAACGTGTCAGGACGATTATAGGCGGTATCGGGGGCGTACCGCAATTTCGTACGAAATTGATGAATGTCTTATTTATCGTAATTATTATCGTGGCCGGCACGATTTCCATATTCTCGGGCGATAAATTGCGCCTTTTAATGATCGAGTTGACAACGGTTATGCTGTCGGTAAAAATCATATATATGATACACATCCAGATGCGTGTTAATCACTTCAAATTCTGGATACTTTCGGCGATCGAATGGCGAATCAACGAAATGACGGTTCAGTTAAAACAGCTCATCAAGAAATAGTTTTACAAAAGCACCAACCTTTTTAAGCCGATATTACCCGGCAGATGAAGTTACTTTGGGTCCCGCCGAAGCGTTCAGCGGGGCCAATAGATTACAAAATGGTGTTCGGCTATGTTTTCTTGCTCAACTTGGCCCGGACTTATGCCGATAAAATACGAATAGTCTTATGTATTTTTAAATAAAGGAGATTGTAATGGGGATTCAAGATTGGTCTGAAGATATTATTCTCGTGGACTTGCCCCAGGAGCCGGAAATGGGAGATGAGCTCAAGACGGTAACCGAAATGGTACGCGATAGAGGCGATTGCGAGGTCGTCGTTGATTTTTCGAGCGTCGATATCATCACTTCTTCCAGCATATCGAAGCTCCTGAAGCTCCGGAAACTGCTGTCTGATTGCGGGCATCGGCTCGTTTTCTGCAGTGTGGCCGCGGCGACCAGAGGGATTTTTACGGTAACCGGCCTTGATGGAATTTTTGAGTTCGCCGACGATAAATTCGTCGCCCTGGCAAGTTTGCAGATGGTTAGCTAATTATGGATGAAGAAATTCTGCGGCAAATTGAGCAGATAATAGGTTACGAATTTTCCGACAAGAATCTTTTAGTCAAAGCATTCACTCATTCCTCTGCGGTCGATAATCGCCTGCTGAGCAATGAAAGGCTTGAGTTCTTCGGCGACTCAGTCTTAGCGGTCGTCATTTGCCAGGCCCTGTTCGATAATTTCACGGATTATCTCGAGGGCGACCTGACAAAAATCAAGAGCAAGCTTGTCTCTCGCGAGACCTGCGCTCAGATTTCCGGGCAGCTCGGCCTGCAAAAATACCTCAAAGTCGGCAAGGGCATGGTCTCGAATCGTGCCCTTTCGGGCTCCCTGGCGGCGGGCGTTTTGGAGACGATTATTGCCGCGATACATATCGACGGCGGTTTTGAGGCCGCCCGCGATTTTATTTTGAGGATTTACGGCCCGTTGATTGAGCAGTCCGACGCCGAGCAGGATCATGGCAACTTCAAGTCCCTGCTCCAGCAGTATTCGCAGGAGCAGTTTAACGCTACGCCTTCGTACATGCTGCTCGACGAAAAAGGGCCCGACCACAATAAGTGTTTCGAGCTGGAGGTGACTATTGAAGACCGCCATTTTCAAAGCGCCTGGGGTTCGAACAAAAAGGAAGCAGAGCAAAAAGCCGCTTTCAACGCTTTGGTAGAATTAGGAGTCCTCGAAGAAAACGCCGAAGAACCCGCCGAATAGCCAGCAACTTTCACACTTCTCCCAACCAGGTCACTTTTTCTTCAAAGACAGCAGTATCATCCCAGCAATATCGGTATAGTGCCCATGACTTTTGCGTAGTGGTGGTTCGCGAACCGCCCCGATCAAAGCCTGTACTATTGTGTCAGGGCCGTGATTTCCTCTGCGCTCAGAGCCTTGTCATAAATACGAACATCGTCAATCAGGCCGGAGAAGAAACTGGTTGCATCAAGGTTCTTGTCGGTGCCAAAGTACATGCCGCCATTCGAGGATTTCAGCGGGGCCAGAGTATTTGTGTCTTTGTCAACTTCTGTGCCGTTTATATAAAGAGACCTGTACGAGCCGTCCCAAACAAAGCCGACGTGGTGCCACTGGCCATCGGTGATTACGCTTTCTGACTCCAGTGGTAGTGGAGGAGTCCGGCCGACGGGAGGCGGCACTAATCCGGTCATCAGGTTTCCGCTCAAAGTGTCCATGCCGAGCCATATCTGTCCGGTGCCGGTGCCGTCTGTCTGAGATATTATTACCTGTCCGGGCGCACCTCCTTTAATCCAGGCGAAGACGCTGAATGCCCCATCCGCCGGGTCCAGGGCAAAGCCGGTCTCGACATAATCGTCAATCCCATCGAACTGAAGCGCACCACCTATTTTGCCGCCGGCAGGTTGCCAGGCTGGGTCGCCGTAGACCGTGCCGCGATTGTCACCCACGCTGTCTTTAGCTATACTACCTTCTTGCTCATCCAGTTTCCAATATGCTCCCAGATCGACCGGCAGAACTTCCTTCAGCCAATAGTCGGCCAAAACAGCCAAATCCCGAATATCGACCCTGCCGTCGCCAACAGGTGCCGGGCTGATATCCACCGACCATTCATCCTGGTGCCAGTATTTTGCAAGTCTGGAGAAGTCTGCCATATCGACTATTTCGTCGCCGTTGAAGTCGGGAATAATTGATGCTCCTTTTACCCGCATTCGCAGCCCGTAAAGAGAGTTTTGAGCAGTAATAAAAAGCGTCTGTCTATCTTTGCCGCCGAAGGTGACATTAGCGGTCCAGCCTGCGGGCACGGCAATATGCTCGATCTCTTTACCGCTCGGATCGAAGACGGTGACATCTGTGCCTGTCAGGTAGACATTACCCTCATTATCAATGGTCATGCCGTCCGAACCCATCGAGCAAAAAAGGGCTTTGTGTGAAAGCCTGCCATCCGCATTTATGCGGTATACATAGGTCTTGCCTGCTCCGATGTCTGCTATATAAAGCAGCTTGCCGTCGGGTGTGCCTATGATTCCGTTAGGCTGGACCAGGTCGGTGGTGACACGGATAAGCTCGCTGCGGTCGGGCGTCAGGTAGTACACGTGCTGGCCATCCTGCTCCATAGGGCCTCTGTCCCAGTAAGACCTGGAATAGAACGGGTCCGTAATATAGATGCCGCCTTTTCTCTCAATCCAAAGGTCGTTGGGGCCGTTCAACTTTTTGCCATTGTAGTCCTTAACCAGCACCGTTACCCGGCCCTGCATATCGATTAGCCACAGTTCGTTATTAAGGTCGGCACAAGCCAGCAGATTTCCATCTTTGTCGAAATAAAGCCCGTTAGCTCTTCCCGGGTTTTCGTGAAAGACAGACAGCTCACCATCCACCGACCAGCGGTAGATTCGATTATTTGGCTGGTCTGTAAAGAATACGTTTCCCTCGGCATCGGCGGCAGGCCCTTCTGTAAATTCAAAGCCGCCAGAGAGTCTTTCAACTCTTGCGTCGGCGGCGACTACGCTGAGCTTCTCAGCGGCGAAACTTTCCGCGGCCACTACCACCAATAATACCATTAAACCATACCATTTCTTATTCATTAGCACAAAGTCCTTATTAAGCTGTTGTGCTTTGCATAATAACTCATCCACTATTCGGATAATTACAGGAATTGCGCCGCGGGATGACCTCAAAACCACAGATGCCCGACTGCGCAGGCACAAGTTTCACTAATGTTATTTATACCAAATTACCTGCCTTCACGTCAAGCAATATCCCGCAATCAGGAGTTGGAGGTGGGTATTGAGGATCGTCATTTCCCAAGTGCCTGGGGCTCGAACAAAAAAGAAGCCGAGCAAAAAGCCGCTTTTAACGCCCTGGTAGAATTAGAAATCCTCGAAAAAACCGCCGAAGACCCGGCTATTTTCACGCCTCCTATTCACTTGGTCCCTATGCCTTTACTCTCTTATCAATTCTATCCCTTTGCTATGGGCGTATTTTATCAGAAGGATCAGAAGGCCACAAGTTGGTTCGCTTGCATCTTCGATTGGACTGGACTATCAAGATGTCTCCAACCTAATAGTGTAACATATGTCTGGCAATTCCTTGAACTCACTCTTCCGACACTGGGAATTTGAACCTGATCAGCTTCCATCTGAAATCTCACCTTCCCCGTCCACAGTTTGTTTGTACGTAAGGTATGTTCGAGGCAATTTTTTACTACATCCAGCGGAGGAGTAAGAAATCTCAGTTCATAACGGGTCGAATAACGTTGTTTGGGTCTAATGTTATATTGTGACTGAGTATTCTCAAAGACGTCATAGGAGTACATAAACGCCAGCATAGATGGGACTTCTGTGATTCGTCTCACGCATGCGGTGAATGAGACGCCAAACATATGAGCAATATCAATGACGCTCTGGAACGAAGGGTACATGTAGCCCTGAAGCATAGCTTGGAATTCTGGCATTGGCATTAACAATTCAGTGGCCAGTTTATTAGCTATCTTCTCTTCCTCGGAATAAGGACCATCTTTGAATAGTCTGTTTCTCTTAGCAGACTGTTCGAAAGCGTTCTTCCAAAGCACATGTCCAATCTCGTGAGCTATTGTAAAGCGTTTCCGGGTTGGTGTATCACTTCTCTTTACAACAATACTTTTTTCGCCAGCCGCTACATATCCTGCCCAGCGAATTTCTGCTTCTTCAACGCGATAATCCAACATTTCAGCTATACGACAGATGTCTACGGGCAATTTTCTCTTTGTCTTCTCAAGTAGACCGCGCGCAGTTTCCATTGCGGTTGCTAATCTGGCCTTCCCTAAATTTAAGACCATGACCACCTCCTTATGTAATTTGTTCTAATCCTGCAAATGCAGACCGTTGAATAGGTTACGCCAATCTTCTACTGAATATACACGCATCTTGGTCGCATTCCCTCCCCTGGCAGCTGATTTGTCCTCATTGTCTTTCTTAAAGTTCTTCCAAAGTCTTTGAAGATTTTGTTCACTAATCTGATTCACCTCCCCCAAGAATGTGCAGAGGTTGTCCAATGACTTCCTATGAGTCTCAGGTAGTTTCTTTGCATCCAGTCCGAGCAGACAGACCACCCTACTTTTCTCACGTTCCTCACAGATAGCTTTTTCTCGTTGTTCAAATTTTTCTAGCCAATCCTCTTTTGAAATTGCGCTATCAATTTTCCAGAGAGTGTCATTGATAGAATGAAAATGTTCACTATACTCACCCCACAAAATCAATAGAACTCCATCATCAACTACCTTACTATACGAAACATAAGCCTCGTAGAGATTGTCAAGAGACTGTTTCATAGATTGTTCTAAATGTTCTTCATCTTTCTCTCTCATATAAACTACACCGTTTTCATTGGAACCTAATTCGGCCTGGATAGCCTCCGCGATTCTCTGAAGTTGTATCCACGTTAGCATCGCAGCCTTTCTACTATCAAGTTGCACCATCGTTATCCAATGAGCTTCTATTGCAGTTTCTCTTGCTATCACGTCGATTGTTTTACCGAGTCGCACTCGACGGCAGAAAATGAACTTCGCAAGTCCAATTGTAGTATGACTATTAAAGACACGGCGCTTTTTAGATGCCATATCAATTATCTCTTTTCCGAAAACGTTCAATTTATGTGAGAAACGTGGCGCCAAGTCAGCTTCAGATTTGAACTCTACAGAAAAAAGCACCGGATTAAAATCCCCTAATACCATTCGTGACACCTTTTGCGATTCGGGATAGACCAGTATTTTAGGAATAGTTGCTCCAGCAGCAATTTGTCCCTCGTATCCAACCCCCCAAGAAGGGGCGTTTAGGTAAAAGATCACCAAATCGGCTTCTACAACTTTCTCAAAGTCAATTCTATAAACCTCCTTACTGGAATGTGGGCTACCAGTGCCTGTGTATCTCTCAGGATCATATACCTTGTATTGAAGCCCATTATACCTCGACTTCTCCAAGACCTCAGTTATCACGGAGCGAATTCTATCATCCAACTTTTTGTGAATCTCTCTGCCCGTTAAACCACTTGCTAAGTATACTCTAATAAAGGGATCTTGTTTGAATTCTGTGGGCATATCAAAATTCTCCTCAGGCAAATCTATGGGACCAATATTTTCTGCTTCACTCATTAGTTATCCCCTCCAGTGAAATAACTGGTTACTTTTAAACTCATGTATCTATTGTCTAAATTTTGAAGCTCCGTAATAAGCTCCTAAAGCCAATCCGGCAAACGGTCCAATTATGCCATACCATTTCTCGAACGCAGAGACGATTACTTCTTCTTGCTCCGGATGACGGCACAGCAGTAGTACATATGGAAGAATTGACAAAACCAGAGCACCGATTAATACTATTGCAATGATATGGGCTACAACCGCCCGCCACCAATGCAGTTTGAGACCGAGTTGCTTCACAATCTCTGAAGTTGGCGTAATGTCCTCGATATCTATTTTTATTTTATCCTGTTCGCGCGACACTCTCTTTCTCCCCACTAACACTGCTTCTGTGAGATCGTGAGCTTCCAAATAAAGGTAATTCAACAACCTGTATTTCATTGGGATCGTTGCGATTGACCAAACGCATTTGCTTTCCCTCTCTGGTGGCGTCTGCATATACTCTCATCAGCAAAAGAGAGTACCTAAACAAGTCTGAAATTTTAAGTTCAAACATGTTGCATATACGATCTACTTCTTCTGACGCTGCAGGTGTTAAATCTATTGTACATCTCCGGCCGTCCGGATATGTTTTTTTTTCTTCTTCTTGTCCCATCTTCGCTTCCCCTTTCTGCCCTAACATAGCCTTGTTACTACTGGCCTTACTGAGCCAACATATCCTCATCGTTCTATGTAATATACGACACAAAAGAAACAATGTCAATAATATTTAATGTAAATTTGATGAAAATACACATATTTTTTACAGCATATCTAAAGAATTTATGACAATCCTCTTCTGGATCATAGTGTAGAAATGGCCCAAAGGGGCTTTTAATGGCCGGAAATGCTTATTTTCCCTCACAGTCCTTACATTTTTAAGCATTCTGAAAGAATCCAGAGCAGCTAATAAAAAAATTAAAATCTTTGAAAAAAAAATAAAAAAAGACAAAAGTTAAAATGAAAAAGTGCCGGAAATCCCTAAATCCTATCCTAAATACGCATTACTCGGTACGCTGTACGAAGTACGAACAAAGGACGCCGTCTCACGGAGACCTTTTCATTTACTATTTACGATTGTCGATTGACGATTTGGTTTTCCGTGGTTCTTCGTGCCTTCCATGAGAATAAAGAAAACGCCGTGTAATGGACATTTATTGAGAATATGCCCGCCTTTTTGGATTGAGGTTCGTATAATACGTAAAGAAGTAAAAAGGTAAAAGGGAAAAGGAAAAATGAGGACCAATCACGCAGAACTCAGTACGAAACAATACAGTTTAGCCCGCACCACTGGTGCCGGGTCAAAGCCATTTATTATTTACTATTGATTATTTCTCTGTGGCTTAAACAACAGTGTTAATCGGTGTAAATCCGTGTCTAAAAAAGGCAGAATATAGAAAAAAACAGGTGAAAAAGAGTAGAAAACGACGGAAAATTGAGCTTAAGTTGAAAAAACAAAACCAAAACCGGCCTTCGGCCGGAAATCCGAAATACGAAGCTCTAAATCCTAACCCGGCGTAGCCGGAACCAAAAAGTTGGATTTTTAAAAAAACGTTGTAACCTATTGTAAATACAGATAGATACAAACACTCTAAAAAATATCTTGCGCGCCGTGCGCAGCATTTTATTCGTAAGATACTAAACAAGACGAAAGGGTACGTTTGAAAAAACAAAGCCAATTTTAAAAGGGCGGAATGAGCGTAAAGTCAATTATAATAAGAAGATATGTAAAATGAAGTGGATTGGACACTTGGTGAAAACAAACCCAATTCAAAGCCAAACAAAGCCAATCTTATTTAGCCCCCAGATTTTCTGGGGGTTGAAAACCCAATTTGAAAAAACAAAGCCAATGTTAAAATGGGGAAAATGTCGTTAAGTCAATATTGATAATGAGTTATGGTGATTTTGAGCGGTTTTGGGCAGCGAAAAAACAAACCCAATTCAAAGCCAAACAAAGCCAATTTCTGTTAGCCCCTGGCACTGCCGGGGGTTGAAAATCAGAGCAGATAGGGGATGATTCCGGGGGCGATTATTCCGTGACCAGCCATGCGAAAGCACATAGGACCAGGGCGGTAATAGCCATGAAAATGACGATGGAACCGAAAAGGACGACCGATTCTTTGACAAAATGGACGAATCTTATTTTGGGCAGCTTTGTAGTCTTATATACGATGGAAATCGCCGCGACCAACGGCAGCAGCCACAGCATGGATTTCGGATTTACGCTGATATTTTCCGGCGTAGTAAAGGTGGCCATTACAAAAGCTGCTATTATTGACATTTTATTCTCCCGAGGCCCCGGTTCTTCGCAGATGGGCCCAGTAAACGGCGTTTACAATACACAAAAGGTTGAGCAGGCCGGTGATGCTCGTGTAAATCTGCCCGATTTCGTTCGGCCTGCCGTAAACGGGATAATCTCCCGTTCTTGTAATTTGGCCGATGGCCGCCACTGCCGGCGAGTTCATAAGTTGTGCGACGTACCAGGGCTTTGCTCCGACGGGATTTATAACGCCGATCGAGCCGATATATAAACCCGTAGCGAAAGTAAGGGCGATGGTTACGAAAATAATAATCGCGTGCTTCTTTTCATTTATCGCTAAATGTCCGGCTCCCGGCACGAACCAGCCCATTAGTCCGACAATTATCAAAAACATGATGTGGCCTTCTTTCGAACGTGGCGCCATTATGATGCAGCCTCCGATTCGGCCGGCGTATTGGCGTCCGCGGGTTCTTCTTCGGGCTTGGCCGCCTTGAAGTTCATGCGTTTGAGTATGTTCTCGGGATTGAAGTGGATTACCGCCAGGGACTGCGATTGAATGTAGTCTTCTCGGAATAATCGGGTGGCTTTCATTTTGTCGAAGTCCTCTTTAAAGAGGCGTTTTACAGAAATGTTCTTTATCACGTAAAAACTGAGGTCCGGCTTGAATTCCATGACCAGCGGCAGTGTCCCCACGGTGTCGTTGTCCTGCGGGACGAGCGAATAAAGCTGATCTACGAACTGTTGATTTACATTGCTTTCGTTCATGTAAAACGACATCATTGGATCGCCCTGGCCCTGCAAGGACAAGGTCGCCAGATTCGCTTTTGATATTCTTCGCATGTCCGGATAATTTTGCAGCCGGAATGCGTTGGGATCGTTCGGATCGCGCTCTTGCAATTGGCCGTAAAGCTCTTCAAATTTATTAACTGCGCTTGTCCAGCCGTCTTTTTTAGCCAGAGCAATGAACTCATCGGCCTTGCTTTTTGTGGTATCCAGCACGGCGAGTTTCTTTAAATCTTCGGTGACTTTTTCTTTTACCGAATAAATATTTTCACCGGCCTTTTCTTCGTTCGGGTCGATTTCGAGCGAGCTTGTGCTGTAGGTTTGTTCGATGCTTTCCGGCTCGGCAGCTTTCTGGGCGTCAATCACCCGCAGAATCGCCATTATTCCGCCGGAGTTGCTACTATACATGCTCATCATGTCCTTGACCGGCCCGATATTCTCGAACATCCTCGGCTTCGGCACGTCGAACGGACCAAGTTCGCTCACAGCCAGCTCATCGACGGCAAATACGACCTTGCTCAACCGAACGGGATTCTGCCCATAGCCCTGTAAAAACAGGGTCGCAAGATTCTGATCGGATTGCATATCGGTCGGGCTGAGCAGGCCCGTCTGGCCGGTATAGATCTTGATCTTGTATTTTTCGCTCAATTGCGCGGTGGTGGTTTTGTAATCACCCGCCTTTTCTCTGAGCTGCTCGGTTGTCACTTTCGTGGACTCTATCTCCAAATCCGCGAAACCCTCTTCGGTAAGTGTTCTGGCTTCCTGCAGGATATTCTGTGCCGTGGAATTTATTTTGTCCTTCAAAAGCTGCTGTGAAATGCTGTTCGCAACTTCGGCATAGCTTTTGGATTTCCTAATCGGCAGCGAGTTGGGATCGTTCGGATCGGACGGCACCTCCTCGGTGAACAACTGCTCTTTATTTCTGCTGAAATAGTCTCCGAGCTCATCCTGGGTGGGCCGTTTTACAATTGTCTTAACCTCGTCGAGTTTGACGGCGATGTATTCGAGCTGGACTCTATCCGGCAGTTTATACCCGAAGCCGTGCGGATTTTCATCGCTTACGGTGCCGGGAGCAATTGCCTTGTACTTGTCAAAATGCTCGGCGATTTTGTCTGCGCCCGGCTCATCCTGCTTCTCGGCAAAGACGGCCGAATCGAATTTTACAAACTCAACGTTTACCCGTTCTTCCTCGTTGCTGGCTGTTTGCGTTATCTGCCGGGTGGTCAGATTTTCGTTAGAGCAAACTATAGCCGAGTATTGCAATACCGCCAGCAATTTACCTAATGTTGTTAGTATCTGCGGCTCCGGGATTCGCTGCTGCCTGATTATCGCGCCGATAAGTTGCGAATATGTCTGGCCTTCGAACAGTTGCGGAATTACTCTTCCGAGCAGTTCGCCCACCTGTGCGTTTGATATTCTGATCCCGGCGTTTTGTGCCTCGTTTTCCAGCAGCAGCCAGTATATATCGGCCGGTACCCGGCGTCTGTATATGTCGTTGATTTGCTTTTCGCTGATTCTGTACTGGTTTGTTCTGATCGTTTGTTTAAGGCGATTTATCAATGCCGGTGATGCCCTCTGGTCGGAGAATAGCAGTTCGCCCAGGAAGATCCCATGAAGATCCTGCGACCTTAGCAGAGCATCGGCCCGCAGCATCCTCAGGATTTCCAGCTCTCGCCGTGCCAGGAGTCGGTCGTTATCTGTTATCTCATTCTTTTCTCCGAAGTGGGCCAACGCTCCGATTCTTCTTTTACTAAGCTGCTGTAATAATGTGCCGCCCCCGATGAAGCCGAACATTATGACTATGACAACGACAGCCATTACTTTCTTGTTATTTTTACGAAACCACTTGACCAAATTCATATCGTTGCTCCGGTTTAGGCCGGCCCTAACGTGCCGAACCAGGTTATCAAAGCTTATGAGTATAGATAAGTTTACAGACTTTGCAAGAAAAATAGCCCAATATTGGCCAAGCGGGGAGTTCTAACACCCTCCCCAATTGCCAATCATCCATAAAACGGGCGGCCTCGTGCTCCGCAACACAAGACCGCCCGTCAAATACAAATGCAGGGACTATGTCTATGCGATCCGGCAATCGAACGATTACGCCCCATTAAGGCAGCGGATTACCAATCGCGTACAACGACTCCATCTTTACCCACTAAATAGCGATCCGAATTTTTGACCTTCAGATTGTACACTTTGCCGGTGTAGCTTCTCGTTGTGATGCTCTTGATGCCAACCGTGCCGGTTAGTGTTTTTAATCTGAGCTTGCTGGTCAGGTTCTGTGCAGCAATCCATTGTCCGGAATCGAGCATGAATCGGTGTGCGTCCACGACGCTGATGATATTTCCACTGTCGAGTGCTATATCACGACAAAGGAACGTACCTTCGTGCTCTTGTACCGTCTCGATTGTCTGGACTGCAGTGACCTGCGAAATCTGAACGAGCTTGCCGTTTATCATCACGGGTGTATCAGCAACAAAGCAGGTTCTGCCCTTTCCCCCGGGATCCTGAACTGGGGCGGTGCCGCCGCCATCGTGTACCAGCAATGAATCCAATCTACCCCCCGGCTCATCTCCAATTACCGGCATTTGACCTATTCTTATGTCTCCGCCATCCCATAAAGTATAGATATTATCATCGTTGATACCACAGAACGGACGTTTTTCCTGGCTGACATGGATGTCAAGGAACAATACGTTTTGTGCATCTTCCTGGTGGGCAATAGCATTGCCGATTTGAATGGCTTCTTTGCCGCCGTCAGGATCGAAGAGACTTATGTCTTTGGCGCTTGCACCGGGAGAATCCATCCACGGATTCCTGTCGGCTGCTACCGCCATACCCGGCTCGCTCGATGTCGTCAGAGCGTAAAGGCCAAAGGGCACATGGTAGGAGTAGCTGCAA
>Ga0265594_1002403_pt1 | contig 13437 bp, 14 predicted proteins | sample saktaG_11_FD_190147 | JGI IMG/M metagenome (GOLD analysis project Ga0265594, IMG submission 190147) | Saline water microbial communities from Sakinaw Lake, British Columbia, Canada - sak_2011_5_24_80m | ecosystem: Environmental > Aquatic > Non-marine Saline and Alkaline > Saline ... | reverse complement strand
AGGAAGCCAGCGGTAATCTGGGTCAGATCTCCCAGATAATCAGTAACACCGGAGAGGATTTCCTCGTCTGGAGTGGCAATGATGGCGATACCCTGCCCATACTGGCTCTGGGTGGCTATGGCATCATTAGCGTTGCCTCACACCTGGTTGGTAATCAGATAAAAGAAATGATTGATAGCTTTACCAGTGGTAAAGCGGATAAAGCTGCCGAGATACACCGCCATCTTTTACCCTTAATTAATGCCTTATTTATTGTCTCCAACCCTATTCCGGTCAAATATGCGGTTAATTATGTCGGCTTTAATGTTGGCAAGCCACGCCTGCCCCTTACTGAGCCTGATGAAAAAACAGCCGCCTTCATCAAAGCCACCCTGAAAAACTATAAGATTGACCTGCCGGTATAAGCGGGAACTACTGTCCTGCGGCACCCTGATTAAAAGATACAAGCGTATTGTCCCACAAATTTGTATTTTTCCGTGTGCAGATATTCGTTAGCAAAAATGTTAGCAATTCGAATAAGTAAAAAATAGTTTAGGGATTCTTTAGCACTGTATTATGGTTACAGTTGGTACGAAAAATAATACTGTTCTCAACATACTCAAATGTCAGTCTAGCTTCATCGTTAATATATGCTTCAAATATTTTAGTAGTCCCTTGAACTTTGTGAGTATGAAGACCCGGGTGATGTGGATTATCGATTAACAATTCGATAGTATCATCTATGCTTTTCTGAGCAATCTGGATTTTCTTTTTATATTTTCTTTTAAAATTAGTTGTGACGTCATAATTCATTACTAATCGTCATGAAGGAAATTAATAATTTGGCTGGACGTACTGAATGTGTGGATGTTACCTTGTTCAATATCATCTTGAGCTTCGCGTTCGGAAGCAATCCATGGTGCAGACCAAAAATATGCTTGTGATGCTTGTAATTTTAGGAGATTAATTAGCTCTAAAAGCAAATCATTGTTTATTTTTAAAAGATTAGTATTCTTATTGATATTCTTTTTTATCTGAGTAATTTCTCCTTTTAATTCTGTAACTACTTCTTCATCAAAGCTATATGGGCTTGTTGCTTTTACAAAAAGCCCTTGCTGCAGCTGCTCAGTTTCCCAATCAGTAGATAATCTAATTCTAGGGGATTTAAACACATCCTCTGGGGAAATATAGGAATATCTTCCAGCAAGTTCCTCCCATATATTTTGTCTTTCTTTTTTAGGTTTAATTTCACTCATTGTTATTACTTCTTCATTATTACTTAATTTGATAAAGGCATTATAGCATTTTTTATTTTATTTGAATCATCAGTAATACATTGTATTAATGACGAATTAAAAGTGTAATTGTTAGAAAATACCATTATTAGCGTAAATTCACCTGCTTTGTTTCGTATCCAAATCAAAGCCGAATAATCTAATGATTCGACATTACCTTCAAAGCTAAATCCATCAATAAGACGGATTGGTAAAATTGAATTTTTAGATATTTTTATCGGAAGGTCGATAATAAATTGCCTATTATCCTTTTTACTAAATTCTATGGTAGTGGAACAATTAAAATTATAAATATTATCTAATGTACATAGCATATCTATAAGGTTATTTATTTTAGGTGCACCCTTGGGAAGTTTTGTTCTACGTACTGTTATAGAAAACTCAAATTCTATAAAATATTCACAGTTTTCCTCATCCTTGCATTGTAATGTAAGAACACATAAATGTGAAACCCTGTCTATTGTGTATGAATCAAAAAAACGTAAAACACTACCAGCACCTTTATCCTGTTTTTTGATATTTGACAGGATTTCTTCTGGTATTACACAAGTAGTTGAAAAGGATAATTTCCGAATATTGAATGGTTTTAAATTTGGCTTCATATTCAAAGCAAGCCTATATGGTAATGATTACATAATAGAGAATATGATAAATAAATCAAATTGTCAAGTATAAAAAGCCTTGTACATTCCTCAAACTCCCAAAGTACTATAAATTTGAATGCATTAGTAAATATCTCAAATTTAAATTGTGATTTTTACCTATTAGCTCCCCTCCTCATAAGATAGGCACTTTTATAATAGTTTGCTCTCGCCCCGCTCCTACTGAGATAATGTCGATAGGGCAGGAGATGAGCTCTTCCAGCCTGGCTGCATACTGGCGAGCCTTAACCGGCAACTGCTCATACTGGCGAATATCAGTGGTAGGAGTTTGCCACCCCGGTAGCTCCTCATAGATAGGTTGGCACTTTTCTAAAGTAGCTATATTACTCGAGAAATAATCAATGGTTTGCCCATCCAGTTTATAGCCCACGCATATCTTCAGGCGAGGAAAGGTATCAAGAATGTCAAGGCGGGTAATCGCTGCCCCGGTAAAGCCGTTAATTCGGGTGCTAAAGCGAGCAGCAATAGCGTCAAACCAGCCGCAGCGGCGGGGTCTGCCGGTAGTGGTGCCATACTCGTGAGCTTGTTCCCGAATCAAATCGCCGGTTTCATCCTTTAGTTCGGTAGGCATGGGCCCACTACCAACCCTGGTGCAGTAAGCCTTGAACACCCCGATAATACGACTAAGCTTGGTAGGGCCTATCCCAGCGCCCAAACAGCCTCCCCCTGCCAGCGGTGAAGAAGAGGTGGTATAAGGATAAGTGCCAAAATCGGGGTCAAGTAAAGCCCCCTGAGCTCCTTCCAATAGAACCAGCTCCTCTCGATTCAACGCCTCCTCCAACATTATAGTCGTCTCCTGAATATAAGGAGCCAGACGCTCCCCATACTGACAATACTGGCTATATACTTCGTCCAATGATAGCGGGCTAGCCCCATAAACTTTGGTCAAAATAGTGTTCTTGCCGTCAAGGATAAGACGGAGCCGCTCCATCAATACCTCTTTATCTAAAAGGTCGCCAGTTCTAATGCCTAACCTGGCTACCTTATCGGCAAAGGCAGGACCTATACCCTTGCGGGTTGTGCCTATTGCCTTCCCACCACGTGATTCCTCCTCCAGACCGTCAAGAAGAACATGATACGGCATAATCAGGTGAGCCCGGTCACTGATAAATAGCCGGCTGGTATCCACACCACGCTGGTTAAGCTGGTCCATTTCTTCAATTAGCACGGCCGGATTAATCACCATGCCATTACCGATAATGCAAACAGCTTGGGAGGAAAAAATACCAGAAGGGATAAGGTGCAACTTAAACTCACCGTAGGGGTTAATTACAGTGTGCCCGGCATTGTCACCGCCAGAAAAACGCACTACTACCCTTGCTTGTTCAGCAAGCAGGTCAACCACCTTGCCCTTCCCCTCATCCCCCCACTGAGCCCCAATAACAGCAATAACTGGCATTATTTCCTCCTGTCTAGAATAAACATTTCTTTACTTATAACATAAACAGCCTAATAAATACACAATCGCTTAACTTGGCATTGGCACATTAGATTGGAGCCGATGAAATTCTCTCTGCCATTGCGCGAGCCCTTTGCTTCGTGTCATTCTGAGCCCTTCGTTTCGTGTCATTCTGAGCGTAGTGAAGAATCTCATGGCACTCAGGACGGGCTCCGTGAAGCAATCTCGTGGTTGTTCCTTTTGTCGTGTCTTCGGGAGACTGCTTCGTCGCTGTCGCTCCTCGCAATGACTAGCTATTTTTTGTCTGTCGCCACACATAAACTAACCTCTGGCCGGCAGTAAAAAAGCTAAACGCGGTTATAATAGCTAAAGCAATAATTAGGGCACTATCAATCTGGTTTAATAAGAGTCCCAATACCAGCACAATGACCCTCTCGGTTCGAGTAAACAACCCCACCTCACACTCCAGACCCAATGCCTCCGCCCTGGCTCTGATATAGCTTACCAGCAGTGAGCCAATTAAGGCAGCACCAACCAGTAGAATTCCAGTAATTGATTGCTCTCCAGCATAGTGGACTAAAATGCCGATTAGCAGCACTGCCTCTGATAAACGGTCAAGCGTAGAGTCAAGGGCAGCACCAAAACGGGTAGTCTGATTAGTACGACGAGCCAGTGCCCCATCAAGCATATCAAAATAACCGGCGATAAGCGCTATAAAACCGGCAACAAGAAGATGCCCTGTAATAATAAGTGCCGCAGCGCCGATACTTAGTAAAAAACCAAACCAGGTTATAGCACTGGGGGTTATAGGTGTCTTGGATAAAAACCGCACTACCGGTTCAGTAAGACGATAGGCTAAGGCCTTGTGAACTTCAGATAACTTTGCCATTGACCATCGCTTTCTGAAACAATCCTATCCTGAGCTATCTCTAATCTCTTGCTCAAACCGACATAGCTTCAACCTCTGGAATGTCTTTCTTCCATGGAGGTTCACTAAGTATTCTAGTATAATAATCCAATATCTTTTGGGCAATGTGCTCCCAGCCATACTCTTTTGCTTTAAGCCTTGCCCTGGCTGCCATCTCCTGCCGAAGTGATTCATTAGTCAGGAGAGAAACTAGAGCTTGGGCTAACATTTCCTCATTTTTAGGTGGCACTAGTAGCCCTTCAACACCGTGGGTTAGCACGCTATTATAACCGTCTATGTTTGTTGCCACGATTGGCTTACCCACTGCCATAGCCTCGAGTAAAACAATCCCAAAGCTTTCCAGCCCTGTGGCTGGCGCACAAAAAACATCGGCCGTTTTATAATACTGAGGTAACTCACTCTGGGGCTTACCACCAACAAATATGACGTCCTTTAACCCGCTCCGTAGAACCTCCTGCTCATACTTACCACGCAGCCTCGTCCCGGGACCGACTATGATAAGCCGTGAATTGGGTATTTCTTGTTTTACTCGCCTGTAGGCTTTTATGAGATAACTTACACCTTTCTGTTTTTCCAAACGACCAACAAACAGAATATTCAGTTTCCCATCGCGAAACTCACTAATCGGAGATACATCAGGAGAAAAGAGCTCCAAATCAATACCATTGGGAATAATATTATAATATCCCGGGACATGTTTGCTGGCAAACTCCATAGCTGCCTTTGATACGGCAATTTTACCATCAAGCTTATGCAGGCGTCTTCTTAGCATTATAGTACTTATGGGTCTAGCGAACGTGTAACCTGGCTTACCGCCGAAAGCATGAAAAGTAGCTACATTAGCTGCATTTGAAAAACGGAGCACCGCGCTACATAACATGGGCATAAACGGCTCATGGAGGTGGATAATATCAAAATTCTCCCGGCTAAGAACAGATTTTATAGTCGGGCCTAACCTTAGCGATATGGTAATACGGCAAATAGTACCGCCAGCGGGTACGGGGATAGGTGTTCCTATGCGTATGAACTTGTCACCAACACCAGAGACGTTACCAGACAGAGGAGCAATAATCTTAACATCATGCCCCATCTTGGTAAAGCGACGCTCTAAAGAGGAAACATGAATGTTAACACCACTGGGGTAAGCAAAATCATAAGGCGAAACTAATGCTATCTTCATAAGTAGCCGCCTAAAACTTCCCCACCGGTTTACTTAGGCTGTTGCTCTAAAGAACGGCTCTTTTCGGCAACTTGCTTGTTGTTAGCAATAAACTCTTCCACCATTCGGTGAGCTTCGTCATCTGTATATTGAACAGGTGGTGATTTCATAAAATAAGCAGAGGGAGCTTCCAGCGCCCCTTTCAAACCTCTGTCTAGAGCGAGTTTACAGCACCTTATAGCATCAATAACCACCCCTGCTGAGTTAGGGCTATCCCACACCTCAAGTTTCAAATCTATATCTAAGGGGACATCACCAAAGGTTCGCCCCTCCATTTTGATATGACAGAACTTACGGTCCTTAAGCCACGGCACATAATCACTGGGACCAACATGGATATTATCCGGGTCAAGCTTGTAGTCAAGCTGAGAAGTAACTGCGTTGGTTTTAGATATTTTCTTGGATTCAAGGCGCTCTCGCTCTAACATATTGAGAAAGTCAGTATTACCTCCAAAGTTCAATTGATAGGTTCGTTCTAGCTTAACTCCGCGGTCTCTAAATAGTCTGGTCAATATACGATGGACAATAGTAGCGCCGACCTGAGATTTTATATCATCACCAATAATAGGCAGTCCTTTATCAGCGAAACGCCCCTGCCAATACTTCTCTCGGGCAGTAAAAACAGGAATACAGTTGATAAAGCCACAGCCAGCTTCCAGCACCTGCTCAACATACCACTTAGTTGCCTCTTCACTACCAACGGGCAGATAGTTAAGCACCACATCGGTTTTGGTTTCCTTAAGGACTTTAACTATATCAGCGGTTTGTCCTGGTGCCTTCTCTATTATCTGCGAAAGATACTTACCCAGGCCATCATGGGTCATACCTCGTTGGACTTTAATGCCTGTAGTCGGCAGCTCCGCAAATTTGAAGGTATTATTAGGTAAGGTAAAAATCGCTTGTGCCAGGTCTTTGCCAACCTTATTCTTATTAATATCAAAGGCAGCTACGAAGTTGATATCGCTTATATGGTATCCCCCCAGATTAACATGCATAAGCCCGGGCACAAATTCAGTCTCCTTCGCCTTCTTATAGTAATAAACACCCTGGACTAGCGATGAGGCACAATTACCTACTCCTATTATAGCCACATTTATCTTAGACAAAATCAATCACTTCCCTTTCTAATTAGCAAAAAGCTCCTGCAAAAGGTTACCCAAACTAACCTATTACTAATTAAATTAGTTAAACACACGCTAGTTGATAACTATTGTGCTCTCGCCCCTGCCGATTCACTAAAATGTTAGTATAAGTACTTTATTTAGCTGGCACCGCTGCCTGATGAAGTGCACCATGAAATCGGCTAATAATTAGCCCTGCCCGATTCTAAATACCTTGGTCCCGCAAGCGGGGCAGACTCCTCGTGTAGCTGGTCTCCCATTCTTTAGGGTAACCCGCTCTGCATTTTTTATCTCCACCTTCCTCCGGCACTTAAAACAATACGCTTGCATTCTTGTTACCTCCTTTCAGTATCGTTTGAACTATATTCCTATTATACGCAAATTGTCAAGCCCTGCGCTGCTCAGTACTGCTATCACTACTAACCTCATCAATTAGTTTTAAGAGGTAGTCTCCTCGCTCAATAGAATCATCCCACTGAAAGCTTAGTTCAGGAATATGTCGAAGCCTCAGACGCTTAGCCAGCTCATTACGGAAGAAACCCGAAGCAGCCGCTAATACGCTTAGTATTTCTTGCTTTTCTTCCTCGCTGCCTATACGACTGACGAATATCTTGGCATATCTTAGGTCAGGAGAAGTGGAAACATCGGTTACAGCAACCAAATTATCAAGTCGTGGGTCTTTCACCTGGCGCCGAAGTAGTTCACTAATCTCCTGGCGAATGAGACTATTCACTCGCTCAATACGATATGCCATAATTACTGCTCCCTTAGCCAGCTTTCTCCCTCCTGAAAAATTCTAATATATCACCAACCTGAAACTCGTTGAAACCCTCGACGACCACGCCACACTCATAGCCAGCGGCCACCTCCCTGACATTATCCTTAAAGCGTCTCAGGCTGCTAGCAACGGATTCAACCACCACTTGGTCCCCACGCCGCAGCCTGGTTGAGACACCCCGGGTTATCTTACCTTCGGTAACATAGACCCCAGCCGCTATCTCTTTCTTCCCCACAGGGAAGATAGCCCGTATCTCAGCGCGCCCATCGATAACCTCAACATAAGACGGCTCCAACATACCTTTGAGGGCCTTGTCTACATCACCCACCAAATTGTAGATTATATCATAGTGGCGGATGCCCACACCCTCCACATCAGCTAATCGCCGAGCCCCGGGCTCAGCATCAACACTAAAACCAACGATGAGCCCCTTAGAGGCAATAGCCAGCATAACATCACTCTCAGTAATATTGCCACTGCCACTATGGATAACTCTGACCTTGACTTCCTCTGTTCCCAACTGCTCCAAAGAACTTCTTATCGGTTCAATACTGCCTTGAACATCGGCCTTAAGAATAACATTAAGCTCTTTTACTTGGCCAGCACTTATTTGGGCAAAGAGATTATCAAGGCTCACCGATTTTGGCGTTAGTGAGGACCCTTGCTGTGCTTCCAGTTGATATTTTTGTATTAAAGCCTGTGCTTGGTGTTCGCCAGCTACAGTAGTTAGAGTATCCCCCACTTGAGGCACACTATTTAAGCCAAGGAGTTCAACGGGGGTAGCTGGTCCAGCTTTCCTCACCCGCTTACCTATATCATTAAACATAGCTTTTACCCTACCCCATGTAGTGCCAATTACTATAGTGTCACCAAGCCTTAAGGTTCCGTTATGAACCAGCACTGTAGCTAAAGGCCCCTTAGTCTTGTCCAGATTAGCTTCAATAGCTACCCCTACCGCCGGTTGAGAAGGATCTGCTCTAAGGTTCTCCATCTCGGCTACAACCAGGAGGTTTTCCAATAACTCAGAGATGCCTTTCTTTTCTTTGGCTGAGGTTTGAATACAGACTATATCGCCTCCCCACTCCTCAATAAGCAAACCAGCATCAGCTAGCTGTTGCTTGACAAGCTCCGGGTTAGCGTCAGGTATATCAATTTTATTAATAGCCACCATGATCGGCACCTCAGCCGCTCGGGCATGGTCTATAGCTTCTAAAGTCTGTGGCATTACCCCATCATCAGCGGCTACTACCAAAATAGTAATATCGGTTACCTGGGCGCCGCGAGCTCGCATGGCAGTAAAGGCTTCATGACCCGGGGTATCCAAAAAAGTAATCTTTTGCCCATCGACCTCTACTTGATAAGCACCAATGTGCTGAGTAATACCGCCGGTTTCAGTATCCATCACATTAGTCTGTCTGATAGCGTCCAAAAGCATGGTCTTGCCGTGGTCAACATGCCCCATAATGGTAACTATAGGAGGTCGTGGCTGCAGACCATTAACTTCCTCACTCTGGAGCTGTTGCCTCTTAATCTCACCAATAACAGTAGCTGATTTCCGAGTCGTCCGAGGCTTAAGGTGTACTTCATAACCAATGTCTGTAGCTATTGCCGCTGCTGTCTCATAGTCAATGACCTGATTAATATTAGCCATAGTGCCGTTTCTCATCAGTCGTTTGATGATGTCGATGGCACTAAGCGGCAGAAGCTCAGCCAATTGCCTCACACTTAAGGCGCGGGGAATCTCAATCAAGAGTGCCTTCGGTGATGAAGAATTATCACTAATCTCGGGCTTCAAAATGTTGTCTTGTTCACCTACCCTGGCCACTGATTAACTCCTTACAGAAGGTCTTTCCCATACCTGATAAGTTGTTCTCGATTATCCTGGATAAGAGTAGTCCGTAGAACATGCTCTAGCTGACTACCCCTTAACCCAACCTCCCAACATCCTTGTGACCGACACAAATAAGCACCACGCCCTGCCTTCTTGCCACCGGTATCAACCTCTACACTCCCATCAGAAACGCGCACTAAACGGATTAGCTCCTGCTTAGTTTTTACCTTACGGCAAGCCACGCAAGTCCGCTGTGGTAGATGTTTCCTAATACTTATACTCCTCATCCTCATCTTCATCTATAGGAATTTCTGGCTCTCGACGCTGTTTCTTAAGCTTGATGCCATCCTCAGCCCTCCTCTCGCCTTTAGTGCCTTTCCTTTTCCTCTTCTTTGACTTGGTTTCAGGCTTAGGCGGTCCCGACACCAAAATATCCTCAGCAAAGCGAACCCGAGGTTTTTCCACGGCCGCTTGCGGTTCAACGGGAATCTGAGGAGGAATTAACGTGCCATCAGTAGCTGGTAAAGGTTCAGCCGTTTCTTCCGGCGGCTTTGCCGATACTAAAGCGGGCTCCAGAGCATCCGGGGTTCTAGCCGGAGACCCCTCCTCAGCCAAAACCTCCTCTGCCGTCTCGGCTAAAAGCTCAGCCTTTGCCATCCTTTCTGCCTCGACACTCGAGGCACTCTTAATATCAATTCGCCACCCGGTGAGTTTAGCTGCCAGCCTAACATTCTGCCCTTCTTTACCAATAGCTAATGAAAGTTGCCTATCAGGGATAACCACGGTAGCTACCCCTTCTTCATCATTCAGCTCGACACTCAATACCTGGGCCGGGCTAAGAGCACTGGCAATAAAGGCAGAGGCAGATGAATTCCACATAACAACATCAATTTTTTCGCCACCCAACTCATTCACAATATTTTGTATCCTGATACCGCGTAATCCAACGCAACAGCCAACCGGATCAATACCATCCTGATTTGCAGCTACAGCCACCTTGCTTCGATAGCCAGCTTCACGGGCAATTGATTTTAACTCCACAATCCCGTTCAAAACCTCAGGAACCTCCAACTCAAAGAGCCGACGAAGTAAATTCGGGTGAGAACGAGACACCACCAGCTGCGGTCCCCGGCTAGTTTGACCTACCTCTAAGAGGCAAACCTTGAGCCTTTGACCTACTCGATACCTCTCATTGTGCATCTGCTCAGCTCCAGGCAGCACTGCCTCTGTTCTACCCAAATCAAGCAATACCTGCCTGGGCTCAATACGCTGCACCAGCCCGGTGACAATATTGCCTTCCTTATCAGCATATTCCTCAAATATAGCGCTGTGCTCTGCCTCATGAAGACGCTGCAAGATGACCTGTTTTGCCGTTTGAGCAGCGATGCGCCCGGCATTATACGGGGTAGCTTCTACCATGATAGCCTCGCCAATCTGCACATCTGGCTTGACTTGGCGTGCCTCATCTAATTGTATTTCAAGACGCCCATCTACAGGTAGCTCGGCTACAGTTTTCTCAGCCCACACTTCAATCTTACCGGTAGTAGGATTGACCTTAACCGCGATATTCTGGTTAGCTTCAAAATTATCCTTTTTATAGGCTGATACCAGGGCCGATTCTACCGCAGCAATAACTACCTCCTTAGGCAGTTTCTTCTCTGCCGAGAGTTGGGTGATAGCGAGTAGAAAGCCGCTCTTCATCGCAGAATAAAACCTCCCATTCTACTATTTCCCGTACAATAAAAAAGTGGGGATAAAACCCACTCAACTGCTCAACCCTCATCTAGTAAAAAGCATAGCATAATCAAGTTTAAGATGCAAGCCCCTGGGCAATGTTCAAGCTGGAAATATTAGTTGCACTAAGCTATAATAAGCACTAAAGGTAGTAGCTGGAATGCCGTCTTCAGAAGGGATGAGAACTTGAACATTGCAGAATTAAAGGCTTCTGTTACCGGTGAAGTAGACGCTCATCGCCATCAGCTTAGTGAGCTTAGCCTAAAAATTCACGCCAACCCCGAGCTAGGTTTCCATGAGGTTAAGGCAACTGCTTGGCTAACCCGGTATCTGGAGGAAAATGGGTTCTCTATAGAACGGGGCATCTGTGAGCTGCCAACTGCCTTCAGGGCGAGCTATGGACAAGGGAAACCCACTATCGCCATTCTAGCTGAGTATGATGCCCTACCTGGCCTTGGTCACGCCTGCGGTCATAATTTAATAGCTACCTGCGCCGTTGGTGCCGGAGTAGCTTCCAGGCTAGCCATTGACCAGTTCGGCGGTAGTATCTTGGTTATCGGCACACCGGCTGAGGAGATATACGGTGGCAAGGCAATAATAGTAGATAGAGGTGGCTTTAATAACGTGGACATGGCAATGATGGTGCACCCAGGGGTGTATAATACCGCTACCATTCAAGCCCTTGCCAACCAGTCTCTGGAGGTTGAATTCTTTGGCAAGGCAGCTCATGCCGCCGCCCGACCTGAGGCAGGCATCAATGCTCTAGAGGCAATGCTGAACTCCTTCGCCGCTATTAATTCACTCAGACAACACATTAAGAGCACAGCCCGCATCCATGGCATAATTACTGATGGGGGGCAAGCAGCTAATGTTGTTCCCGCCCACAGTGCCGGAAATTTTATAGTGCGGGCTAAGGATAATACCTACCTCGACGAATTAAAAGAGAGGGTCCTGAATTGCTTTGTTGGAGCCGCCAAAGCTAGCGGCGCCCGCCTGGAATATAGATGGGAAAAGATACGCTATGCACCCATGCGTAATAACCTCACCCTGGCCCGGCTATTCCGGCAAAATATGCAATCCCTTGGACGCAGGATGCAACTCTTCAATCCTAGCAGTGCTTTTGGTAGCACTGATATGGGTAATGTCAGCCAGCTAGTGCCCGGTATTCACCCTATCATAGCCATAGCCCCGAAGGATGTACTAGGTCATTCCCCTCAGTTTGCTCAGGCATCTGCCTCAGAGGCTGGTATGAGTGGTCTCGTTGATGCCGCTAAAGCTCTAGCTATGACTGCTGCTGACCTGGTTGCCAATCCCGACATAGCTGCCAGGGTCAAAAAGGAGTTTCAGCAACAAAAATGATTAGAATAGGCATTCCCAGAGCTCTACTCTATTATCAATACTACCCTATGTGGAAGACCTTCTTTGAGGAACTGGGCGCAGAGGTGGTGGTTTCACCACCCACCACTCAGACTGTGTTATCGGAAGGCTCATCACGGGTGGTAGCTGAGACCTGCTTGCCAGCAAAGGTTTTTTTGGGTCATGTTCTTTCTCTGGTAAAAAAGTGTGACTATATTTTTATTCCTGCCATCCGCAGTGTGAAGAGCAAGGTTTATAACTGTTCCAAACTTCTTGGCTTACCCGATATGACCAAAGCAGTTATCCCTGAATCGCCGCCTATTCTGGATATAGATATTGATGTTAACAAGGGGAAGCCCGAGCTGTATCGAGCTATTTATAAACTGGGACGGCGTTTTACCTGGAGTCCGTTTAGGGTCAGGCGAGCCAGTATAGCTGCCTGGCAAACTCACCTGAATTATCAACGGTTAATGTGTAGCCATAGCTTAACACCACCACAGGCAATAGAAAAAATATTAGATAAACCCGAGGTAGAGCCAAAAACATATTCCAACCACCCAATTCCGACACAAACCACCATTGCTGTCGTTGGTCACCCCTATCTCCTCTATGATGAATACATAAATCACCGCCTTATCCACCGGCTTAAGCAAGCTCAGAATAAGGTGCTAACCCCGGAGATGCTCACCACTGAGGAGCTTGAATCAGCTACAACCAGATTGGTGGGCAGAGCCCAGTGGACATATGAAGAGGAAGTGGTAGGGGCTGGAGGATACTACTTGGAAAGCGGGGCCGATGGTATTATTGGCATAATGAACTTTGGTTGCGGACCTGATTCGTTATTGATGGATATGCTGCGTCGGCAGGCTAGTAGGCTGAAGGCTACTCCTTTTATGAGCCTTACTCTGGATGAACATACTGCTGAAGCCGGTATGGTTACCCGACTAGAAGCTTTCCTTGATATGATAGAGAGAAAGAAAAGGAGGCAGGTAGCAGTATGCGTATAGGTATGCCCCATATGGGCAATGCATATATACCCTTTAAAGCCCTATTCCAGAGGCTTAATGTTGACTTTGTGCTACCACCAATTAGCAACCAGCGCACCCTATCCCTCGGTGTCAGGTACTCCCCTGAG
>Ga0265594_1002401_pt1 | contig 13448 bp, 13 predicted proteins | sample saktaG_11_FD_190147 | JGI IMG/M metagenome (GOLD analysis project Ga0265594, IMG submission 190147) | Saline water microbial communities from Sakinaw Lake, British Columbia, Canada - sak_2011_5_24_80m | ecosystem: Environmental > Aquatic > Non-marine Saline and Alkaline > Saline ... | reverse complement strand
AGAACTATTTTATCAAATGGTTCTTTTTTATACATTCTTTTCATTATGTCAAAAACGATGTCAGTATCAACATTTCCTTTTTTCTTGCTCATCATGGCTGAATTATGTTCACGGAATTTTAAAATAAAACCAGAAACCTGTATATCATCATATAAATCTTGATATTTTTCATTTACAAAACCAAGAAAATAATATGCTCTTTGTATTTTATATTTTTGTGATAGATAAACTCTAAATCTTGCTAAGTCAACATTCCAAGGCGGATTTTCTGAATTTGTTCCCAGATATAAATTTTGTCCGTCAACAAAAGCTAAATTGTTTTCGCTGTTTTTATTTTTGTTCATATTTTTTACTTGTCACAAATATCTTTGACAGTTGTGTTGGTTTTTAAAATTGTTTTCATATTATTTTTTTAATTATTTATTTTTTTATTTCCTTGTTAAAACAATCAATTATTTTATTCATTTCAATAAAAATTTAGAAGTTTATATTTATCTTTTTCTTCTCTAATTTCCAAAAGTTTTCTTATGCGTGACAAAATATAAACAACCTGAGGTTCATTTTTTATTCCCTTTAATAATTCCGTATTTAATTTATCTATTATTTGTTCTCGTGCCATATATTATATTATTATAATTATAAAATTAAAAAAATTATGATAATTTTATTTCCCAACTTTCTTATTTTTAATTAAAATTCTAAAATACGGACATTTTCCATTTATACTTAAATCTTTTTCATCGCTACCTTTTCTAAATTTTATTATTTCAAACTGTTCTGGATTATATTTGTGTAAAAAGGTAATTGGAACACCCATTGCACCTTTATAATCAATTGGAATATCTTTTGTTTTATCAATATTTATGGCATCATAATTATCATATTTTGGATAATCTTTTTTATTTCCTTTGTAAGTTTTATATAAAATTAAATCTTCGTGGCGTTTTTCATAATCTAAATTTGTGAACCAAATTGTACTTGCTACAAAAGCATATTTAATTCCATCTTCAATTTTATGATAATTTTCATAATTATCTGGTATTCTAAACCAAATATTTCTACCATCAAGAGTGCATCCTAACCACATTTTATTTTCTTTAATTAGTTTAAAAATTTCTTTGTAAGTAATTGCGTTTTGATTTCCAATTATTATAAATTTTTTCTTATACTCCATTAACTGCGCGACATATTCTCTAAATAAAGAAAAAGGCGGATTGGTGACTACAATGTCAGCTTGTTTTAAAAGTTCAATACATTCATCACTTCTAAAATCACCATCACCTTTTAAATGCTTAATTCCAATTTCTTTAGGATTGGGAATTTTGTCATTGTTTCTGTCGCCAGTGTATTCCAAGTAAATCGCTTTTTCAGAATTATTTTGACTAAACAAATTAACATCTTGATTTTTATAACAAGTAGTAATTAATTTTTTCAAACCTAATTCTTCAAACTTATATGAAAAGTAATGAAAAAAATTACTCACACTTGGATCATCACAATTACAAAAAACTATTTTATTTTTAAAGTGTTTTTTATAATGTCCTAATTCCTTTTCAATATCAGAAAGCTGAGTATAAAATTCGTCTTTCTTTGCTTTAGATGCTTTATGTAAATTTTTATTTGAAGATTGTTTTGCCATAAAATTATTTTTACGATTTTATTATAACATCAAAAACAAGAAAATATCAACCAAAAAACAGCAATGATGTTGCTGGAAGATTTTGCGTTATAGTTTGAGTTATTTTATTAAATCTGACAACGTGGATAACTCCATTTGACAGAATTTAATCAATGATATATAATTAAATTGTCTTTCGGTTCTCCCATAGAACCGTTGGGGTATCACATCCTAGAGCCATCTTCCTTGCGGAGGGTGGTTTTCATTTCTTTGGACTGCCTGTATTTTAACTCTCTGCCCCAAATTTCCGCTATTTGCAACACATCAGCATACCCGTCGCCCCCTGTTCTTAATTCTCCCGAGATGTTATTTTGCGAAGAAAATATAAAAACTTTTTTATGATGATTTTTAAGATAATTTATTAAAGGCAAAAAATCTGAATCACCTGTAAAAAATATGGCTGTGTTATATTTTTCTAAATGGTGCACCGCATCAAGTGTAATCCAAACATCCATATCGCCTTTTTCTTTTACACTCTCACCTTGATCGTCAATTATATTTATTCTCTTTAACTTTTTTTTGCGCACCTCAAAACCAAGACCTTTCTTTAAAAAAGTAAAAAATTTATGTCTGCCATCTAAACTATAATTCCTGGTGCCTTCAGCCGGGTAGGCAGTGTAATAAAAGACTTTAATTTTTGAGGTCTTAAAATTTTCCTCTATGAATTTCAAAGTTTTTTGATAATCTAAAAATCTACCTTTAGCTTTTTGCGCTTCCCATAAATTTGAGGCGTCAATAAATACATAAATAATATTATCGTCTGTTTCTATTTTCCGATTAAATTTTTCAAAACATTTGTTATTCATATTTTTATTTTACAATAATAATTAAATAATATCAAACAAAAAAACAACGATGATGTTGTTGGAAAACATTGTGGATAACTATTGACACATTTTGTATATGTATGCTATAATAAATGCATGAAAAGTCGGTATATGTGCGGTTAGCCATGATCGGCTTTTTTATTTATGCTAAAATTTCAAAAATTCCTGGATTATTTTTATCTTTCATTTTTCTATCCACAAGTCTAGTCATCATTAACTGCACTTTTGTAGGTTTTTTTATGCTATTTATTTTCATAGAATAAACCAAATCCGCCATAATCGCCAAACTATCTGCTAGTTGAATTTCAACATCAAAATTTAGTTTATTTACTAAACTTAGTGAAGTAATTGTATTCCTATAATCAAAACCTGTAATTCCTTCAGAAGGAACACCTAAAGATTGTAATCTGTTATGCGCTACTATTAAATATTTATCTTGATAAGGATCAGACTCTACTAAAATCTTTCCTTTATTATTAATCAAATGTTTTTTAGTAAATTCCTCTAACATTTTATTATAAGTCCGTTTTAATATTGCAATATCATCCCATCCTAATTTTTTAGCTTTGTTCTTGTCTGTTATTACAAAAGCTATAGACAATTTTTCATTACCTATAATCCCGATCATCTCAGACCAAAAACTTATTTCCTTAGAAGCACTCTCACCTAAACTTACAAATGGACCTTTCTTGCGCATTATATCTCTACAATGAAGTATAATGTTTTCATTATCAAAATACTTTTTCTTTAATTTACGAATTTGATTATCAAGCTTTGTATGAAACTTTTCAGGCAAAATTAATCCAGATAAAACAAAATTTTTAGATGGGTGGTTGAAACTAGCTTTACCAGTTTCGTCTAATGCTAAAACTTTGTAATCTTTCATATTTTTATAATTTACGATTTTATTTTACAACAATAACCAAAAAACTTCAACCAAAAAAAAATAATTTTATTTTGTTCACACTTGCTTGACAGATTTTTTAAGTATATTATAATAATAACATTGCTAATAAAAATATTATTAACAAACAGAACTTTTAACAATTTAAATGTGGTAGGGACCTCGATCAGGTTGAATGACCTGATTATCTATTCAAAATTTTTTATATTTTTTAAAAAAATATTTTATTGAGAACTATTCTAGTTTCTACCCTAAACCTTTATGGTTTGGGGTCATTTAAAACTAGAATAAATTCTCGTTTCAAATGAGAGTTTGATCCTGGCTCAGGATGAACGCTGGCGGCGTGTCTAAGGCATGCAAGTCGAACGCACACTTCGGTGCGAGTGGCAAACGGGTGAGTAACACATTGGTAATCTACCCCAATCACAAGAATAATCCCGAGAAATCGGGACTAATACTTGATAGTTTCTAATTGTGAAAACATTTTAGAATAAAGGTTTCCCTTTTGGGATTCCGGATTGGGAGGAGCCTATGGCTTATCAGCTTGTTGGTAGTGTAAAAGACTACCAAGGCTATGACGAGTAGCGGGTGTGAGAGCACGACCCGCCTCACGGGGACTGAAACACTGCCCCGACTCCTACGGGAGGCTGCAGTCGAGAATCTTCCCCAATGGACGAAAGTCTGAGGGAGCGACGCCGCGTGATTGATGACGCCCTTCGGGGTGTAAAAATCTTTTCTTAGGGAAAAATTTTGATTGTACCTAAGGAATAAGGGGCTGCTAATCACGTGCCAGCAGCAGCGGTAATACGTGAGCCCCAAGCGTTATCCGGATTTATTGGGCGTAAAGCGTCCGCAGGTGGTTTGAAAAGTCTTGCCTCAAATTTTAATGCTTAACATTAAAACTGGGCAAGAAACTTTTAAACTAGAGGTTGGGAAAGGCTAGTGGAATGGCTGGTGTAGGGGTTGCATCCGTTAATATCAGTTAGAACACCAAAAGCGAAGGCAGCTAGCTGGAACACACCTGACACTCATGGACGAAAGCGTGGGGAGCAAAGGGAATTAGATACTCCTGTAGTCCACGCCGTAAACGATGGATACTAGACATTGGCAGTATCGACCCTGTCAGTGTCGCTTCTAAAATAGCTAACGCATTAAGTATCCCGCCTGGGAAGTACGAGCGCAAGCTTAAAACTCAAAGGAATAGACGGGGACCCGCACAAGCGGTGGATCACGTGGTTTAATTCGTATCCAAGCGAGGAATCTTACCAAGACTTGACATTATTCCGTATGTTCGTCTGGAAACAGGCTAACCTTCAGGAATGACAGGTGCTGCATGGTTGTCGTCAGCAAGTGCTGTGAAGTGTACTCTTAATTGAGGTAACTTGCGCAACCCTTATGCTGTGTTAAATTGTACACAGCAGACTGCCGGGGCTAACTCGGAGGAAGGTGGGGATGACGTCAAATCAGCATGGCTCTTACGTCTTGGGCTACACGCGTGATACAATGGGAAGTACAATGAGTTGCTAAACCGCAAGGTGGAGCCAATCTCATCAAAACTTCTCCCAGTTCGGATTGAAGTCTGAAATTCGACTTCATGAAGTCGGAATCGCTAGTAAACGCATATCAGCAATGGTGCGTTGAATACGTTCTCGGGTCTTGTACTCACTGCCCGTCACACCAACGGAGTCGGTAATGCCCAAAATTCCGAGTTCTCGGAACTAAGGTAGGATCGGCAACAGGGGTGAAGTCGTAACAAGGTATCCGTAGCGGAAGCTGTGGATGGATTATCTCCTTTTACGGAGATTATTTCTCTGACCAAGCACTTTGGCCAAGAGAACACTCTATTTTCCTGCAATTTTGTGGGATAAGTCGAATCTTGATTTTACATCAAGAAAATAGAAAAAAATATTTACCCTGTGAAATTGCCATCGGCAATATTTCATAGGGTGAACCCTGTGAAATTGTTCCTCAAAGAACAATATTTAACAGGGTTGTTCCCTGCCACTTTTAAATTGTTAAAAACAAAATCCCTCCTGCAATTTTGCAAGAGGTTTTTTGTTTTAAATAAATTATGAAATGTTTTTAAAACCCTTCCAAACTCCCAACTTGAATTTTATTCAAATCAACATTTGTAATTCCTAATGCTAGACCTTGAAAAAGAGGCATTAAATTATTCCAAGTTACGCTGTGGCGATAACCGTCTTTGTCAACAAACCAGATAGCTCCTCGTTGTTCAACTTGTAATAATAATTTTCCTTTTAATCTATTTGATAACTAGCCCATAAAATAGAATCTAATAATTTTGTATTATTTATCAATTTATTATTCCATTCAAATTCTTTATTGTCTTTGCTAAATTGTTTAAATTTAATTCGCAGACTATTGACTAAAGATAAAACTTTTTTATCATTTAATAATTTATTAAATTTATATTTTAATTCATTGTAAATTTTTATTCGCTGATCAATTTTTTGTTCTAAGTTTAAATTATTATCTTTGGTTTTTGGCAAGTCAAGAATAGCACTTATATTTCTATCATAAATTGGCAACTTATTATTTATTGTGTGCATTAATTTTGAAGCGAAACTTAAAAATAAAGCGTTATCTCCAGTTTGTCTTGGTATTTTATAAAGTTTTTTTAAAATAACAGCTAAACTGGTTTCTTTCTTTTTTAATAATTTAAAATATTCATTAAAATGATCTGGTCTTGTTAATCCTGCCCTGTCCATTACATAAAAATATTTATATTTTCTCTTAAATTCATCGTCAATTTTTCCTTGCTTGAAATTCTTGGTGATGTAGAAATAATATTTAAAATGATTTTTTTGTTTAGGTTCTTTAAAAAAATCAAAAATCTTATCTTCTGATTTTATGATTTTATTTTTTAGATTAATGATGTTCATTCTTTTTATTTCAAATTATTATTTACACAAAGCATTTGAAATTTCCTCTGAAATACCAATAATCTGTTTATTGTACTTTCTTATGTTATCTTGAGTGCGAGCAATAATTAATGAATCACTTTCATTTGACATTTGTATATTTAAATTTTGTACGATTGTTATTAAACTATTTATAGCTTCCATCTTTGTTGCTGATTTTATTATCTCTTGCCAGCGCTTTTCCCCAAATTCTTTATACACAAAAGCTGAATTATCAAAATAAACATCAATTATAAAATAATTTAATTTAAACTGGCCAGCCAAATCTTTATTATTGTTGTCATTATTTAAAATATCAAAAATACGCCCACAGTTAATAGAGTTAGTGGTAATAATCATGCCTATTGTACTTGATTTGTTTTCTCTTACCTCGTTTATTTTATCAATTTTATTTTGAGTACTGCTAAATAAGAAAAAGAAAACTGCAAAAATAATGCTAATTATAGTAAAAAAATTTTTACTATTCTCTCTTAACTCTGGCCAAAGCAACCCAATAAAAAACAAGATAACAATAAAAAGCAATAACAAAATTCCAGAATTGAATATAAAAATTATTTTAAAATCATTAAAATGCCATATAAATAATAATAGGGATAAAATTATTAAATATGTTTCAAAGGATTTTAAAATAGAAAAGAAAAATTTTTTTAATTTCTTTTCGCTTCTTTTTGTTTCTCTGTTTTTATTTAATTTCAACATATTTTTTATAAACATTAAGCTGCTATTTAAACAAAGCAACAATTTTATTTATCACCTTATCTAAATTTTTATTTATTTCATGCTCCCAAACTCTAACCGCTTTCCATCCTAATTTTTTATAATACAGATTAACTTCTTTGTCTCTCTGCTTGTTTTTTCAATTTTTGGAATCCAGTAATTTTGTCTTGTTGACGGCAAGCGACAATGCTTTTTACAGCCATGCCAAAAACAAGAATCAATAAAAATAACTGTTTTATATTTTTTCAAAACCAAATCTGGTTTTCCAAAATATCCTTTCGGATTTTTTCTATATCTAAATCCAGCTTTCCAAATCGCTTTTCTAAAATCAATCTCAATTTTTGTGTCCTTGCTTTTTATCTTGGACATTATTTCGCTTCTCTTCTTTTTGGAAACTGTATCTGCCATAATCTAATTATTAAAAAGCTCAACAGGATTGATTTTGAATTGCAACATTTTTGCCGTTTCTCGTCCATTATCCCCGCCTTTTCTTTGCATTCCTATTCTTCCAATATTCAAACTGCCTCGCGGCGTGATTTGAACCTCACCGCTTCCAAAAATATTCATTGCTTCATTTATTGATTTCAAAACCCATTTGCTTTTGCCGTTGATTTTCAAAATAACTAAAACCCAATCAGCTGAAAATTCGCCTCTGCCTTTCAAAATATCGGAAATAATCAAAATTTTGTCGCGTTTGAAAAAATCAAGAATTTTTTCTTGGTCTCTTTTTTCAAATTCTGTCAAAAGCGTTCTGCGAGGGTCTTTCAATTTTTTCTTCATCGGTTTTATTTCGCCAGTAAAAAGTTTTAGCAATTTGGTTATATCAGCGGGGATATTCCACAACTCCGCGTATTTATCCACCCACCTTTTGTCTATTTGATTAAACCCTTGCGGGTTGCTGACAAGTTTGACCTGCAAATTTTGAATATCCGATTGCGATTTTAATTTTTATTTAATTGTCAAATTCTGACCATTGCATTAAAAATACATCTTCTTTAATCCTGTCAAATTCAAACAGACATTCCCCGCCCAATTCTCCATTCTTAAATTCTTCCAAAGAAATCATATTTTCATCTTTGAGACAATCGATTGTCGTTAAATTATTTGTTGCCGCTATTTGATTGATTTCATCTTCGGAATAAATTTTGTTTTTGTAAAAAATATTTTTCATAACTTAAACTGTGGCATTCCAAGAAATTTGCGTGATTATTGTTTCTGTTCTATTAAATTGCAAATTACTATGCAACGGATTTTGAAAATAATTGTGAAAAGGAATCTCTTTAAAATTTTTAACAACAAACAAAAAATACCGCCCTCTTAATAATTGGGCAACTGAATATTCCTTATTCGTCAAAGCGATATTACCACTTGAATTATTTAATCCTTTAACTTCCACCCCTAAAAATTCCCTATGTTGGGTGTAAAGTTTAAAATCAAATCCACAACCATGTTTTGTTGTATCTTCAATTTGATAATTTTTAAATATATCAATTTCAGTATAATTTTCTTTAAAATAATGCTCTGCTGCTTGACCTGTTATAAGCCGTTTAGCAAAAGAACTTTCTTTGCCCTCTTTTTTGGCAACTTGTTCCATTAAAACATCCAGTTCATGATTTTCGTAAATTATCTCTTTTAGCAAGTTTGAAAAATTTCTTATATCTAAATCTTTAAAAGAATTATAAACATTTTTACAATATTGCCTTATCTCTCTTTTGTGCCAACCTTGTCTTTTATTTGGAAAAACAGGGTCAAATTCATCTCTATAATTTTTTACAGACATCGGTTTAACTTCTAAAGCAAGTCCAATAACATTAAATGCCTCCGTGAAATTATCAAAGCCGAGATATTTTAAACCTTTTTAATCAAACTTTGCCAAAAATAATCCAGCTAATATTGATTTTTCTCTAAGCGTAAGTTTCTGCATATTTTTTCATTATTTTAATCAAACTGAAAATAATTTGTCCTCTATGATCGCACATTCCTTTTCTTTGCCCAATCACTGAAAAAGTTTGACAAGGAAAACCCGCAATCATTAAATCAAAATCAGGCAAATCGTTTGTATTGATTTTTGTTAAATCGCCATGATTTTTTTCGTCTTCGCCGAAAAATTCCCTATATGTTTTTTCCGCGCCTTTGTCTATTTCAGAAAAACCGACACATCGCATCCCCAAATTTTCAAGCCCAAGACGACCTCCTCCAATTCCCGCGCAAAAATCAATAAATTTTATATTTTTTGTATTCCCCATGATTTTTGCTTTTATTATAACATCAAAAACCAAAAAACAGCAATGATGCCGTTGGAAAATTTGCGCGTTAGTAATTTATTTTTTATTTCCTAAAAGTTTTTTAATATCTTCATCTGTAAATTCTTTTCTATAATCAATTAATTTCGGATGTTTAATATTTCTTAATTCATCATCATAAGTCGCCATAATTTTTCTAACTCTTTTTTTTGTGGCGTCCCAGTTGCGAGTTGAAGAAAATGTTTTAAAAATCTTTATAAACTCTTGCTGACTTAAATTTTTCCTCTTTTTTGTATATTCATTTTCAAGCTCTCCAGCTAACCCTGTCTCAAAACTTCCTATAAAAAATAAAACCTCCTCATACATTGAATTTCTTGTTAAATCTTTTTTTGCTAAATTTAATAATTTTCTATATTCTTTTGCTCTCTCATCAAACAAAAATTGATATAACATATCTGTATAAGTCCCGTAGTATTTTGCTGACACATATTTTTTTATGCTGTTAGTAAAATCTTTTCTAAAATCTTTGGTTTCCTCTCTAGTCTCACTAAAACTTTGCGCTAACTGGTTGACAAACTTGGAATTTTTTAAAGCTACCCCCATTACTTTTTTAAAATTTTCCTCTGTTCTTATAAAGTATTTTCTAACCCGCTTGCCTATCTCATTATTTTCAAGCATTGCTAACTCTTTTGCCATTTCTATTGTTAATATATAATTTATTGGCAAAACCCTGCCAGTTTTTATATCAACGATTTTACCTGTTTTGTGGGCTTTTAATCCATTCCCAAAATTCGGAATGGACATAAAATAATCCAAATTTTCTGTAAAATCATATTTTTCTATTCTATCTTTAATCCAATCTGCAAACTTAGTTTTTACTTTTAATTCTTCGTGCAAATCTCTTGCGTTTACAAAACGCTTCTTTTCGTCATCTATTGTTTTTTGCATTACTTTAATATTTATTACTTCGTTTAAATTTTTATTCATAAATTTATTTTAATTATTTTTTACGATTTTATTTTACAACAACGGCTAAAAAATAGCAATCAAAAAACAGCAATGATGCTGTTGGAAAATATCTATAGATTTTCTAAAAATTTAACTACTAAAAAAAATTAACAATTTCAGTAAATTCTGGTTTTTTGATTAAATAAATGTTAAAATATATTTATGAAAAAGAAAAAATTTATAATTATTGATGCTAACTCTCTTATTCACAGAGCTTTTCACGCTTTGCCTCCACTAACTGCAAGAGACGGAAAAGTAGTCAACGCAGTCTACGGATTTACATCAATTTTTTTAAAAGCATTAAAAGATTTTAATCCTGATTATATTGCTTGTTGTTTTGATGTTGATAAAAATACTTTTCGCAAAAAAAAATATTCAGAATACAAAGCTCACCGAAAAGAACAACCATCAGAACTTTATTATCAATTTCCTTTAATTAAAGAATTATTAAAAGCGTTTCGTGTGCCAATTTATGAAAAACAAGGATTTGAAGCAGACGATATTATTGGCACCCTGTCTAAAATTGTAAATAAAAAATATAAAAATGTGAAAAATATTATTGTAACTGGAGATTTAGATATTTTACAATTGATTAATAATGACACTGAAGTCTACACTTTAAAACAAGGAATTTCTAACACAATAATTTATAATGAAAAAGCAGTTCAAGAACGATTTGGTTTTAATCCAAACCAAGTTGTGGATTACAAAGCTTTACGCGGAGATCCTTCAGATAATATTCCTGGTGTTAAAGGAATTGGAGAAAAAATTGCAACAGATTTAATTAAAGAATTTGGAAATTTAGATAATGTGTATAAAAATTTAGATAACCACAAAATAAAATCAGGTGTAGTTGATAAGTTAATTAAGCATAAAAAAGAAGCTTACTTGTCACAAATGTTAGCTACAATTGAGAAAGATGTAAAAATTCATTTTGATTTAAAAGATGCAAAAGTAGAACCATTTAACACTGAAGAAGTAATTAATTTATTTCAATCTTGGAAATTTAATTCTTTAATTTCTAGAATTCCACAAGCTGAAAAAATAATGTTAAAAAAACAAGGGACTTTATTCGCGCCTACCCTCCTTCGCTCCGACCCTAACAATCCTAGCTTCGGCGGGCAGGATTTAAGTGTTGATAAAAAATTTGAGATGAAAAAAGGATATCATTTAGTCAATAATAAAAAAACTTTTGATGAATTTTTAAGTAAACTAAAAAAACAAGAGCAATTTGTTTTTGACACTGAAACAGACGGCTTGAATCCGTTTAATTCAAAATTATTAGGAATTAGTTTTTCATGGAAATCAGAAGAAGCGTATTATATTATTGAAAAATATTTAAACAAAGATATTAAAAAAATATTTGAAGATGCAAAAATAAAAAAAATCGCGCACAATTTAAAATTTGATTACGAAGTATTAAAATCTTATAATTTTGATGTTCAAGGATTATTTTTTGACACAATGATTGCGTCTTATCTTTTAAATCCTGGCACACGACAACACAGTTTAGATGTTTTAGCTTTCACTGAGTTAGGATACAAAATGCAACCAATCACAGATTTAATCGGGGAGAAAAAATTAAATGTTAAGCTGGGTTTTAAAACCCAGCTTAACTTATCACAAGTAAAAGTTGAAAAAGTAGCTAATTATTCTTGTGAAGACGCAGATCTTTCGTGGCGTTTGTATAAAAAACTTTCAGAAAAATTAGATGACGCAATTATTCAAAATGTTTTGCAAAAAATAGAAGTGCCTTTAATTAAAGTGCTGGCAGAAATGGAAAAAAATGGAATTAAAATAGATATTAAATTTTTAAATAAAATGAGTCAAGAGTTAGAATTAAAAATTGAAAATTTAGAATTAAAAATTTATAAATTATCTGGACAGGAATTTAATGTAGCTTCACCAAAACAACTAAAAGAAATTTTGTTTGATAAAATGAAAATTTCCAGCTTTGGATTAAGTAAAACTAAAACTGGAATTTCAACTGCTGCTGGCGAGCTTGATAAATTAAAAGGACAACACAAAATTATTGATTTAATTTTAGAATTTCGTGAATTATCAAAATTAAAAAATACTTATCTTGATCCTTTGCCAAAATTAGTTGATAAAAATAATCGCGTTCATACTTCTTTTAACCAAACAATCACAGCAACTGGCAGGCTTTCATCTTCAAATCCAAATTTACAAAATATTCCAATTCGCACAAAAATTGGCAGAGAAATTCGCAAGGCTTTTATTGCTGAAAAAGAATATTCCATTTTAGCAGTTGATTATTCGCAAATTGAATTAAGAATTATTGCTTCTTTGTCTAATGATGAAAAAATGATAAAAGCTTTTGAAAATAAGGCTGATATTCACACGCAAACTGCTGCTGAAATTTTTAATATTAAACCAAAGGATGTTAGCAAAGAAATTCGCCGTCAAGCCAAAGCAGTTAATTTTGGCGTGATTTACGGTTTGGGCGCGCGCGGTTTAGCAAACGACACTGGAATTTCTTTTGAAGAAGCTCAAAATTTTATTGAAAAATACTTTGAAATTTATGATGGAATTAAAAATTATATTGAAGAAACAATTGCGTTAACTCGTGAACTTGGTTATGCAGAAACTTTATTGGGTCGTCGCAGATATTTGCCAGAAATAAATGCGCGCCACCACCAACTTCGTTCTCAAGCTGAAAGAATGGCAATTAATCATCCTGTTCAAGGAACTGCCGCTGACTTAATAAAATTAGCAATGATAAATTTGCAAAAAAGATTAGAAAAAGAATTTGTTAAAGAAGAAATTAAAATGCTTTTACAAGTTCACGACGAATTAGTTTTTGAAGTTAAAAATGATTTAGTAAAACACGCGTCAAAAATTATTAAATATGAAATGGAAAATGTCTACAAACTCCGTGTTCCGATTGAAGTTGAAATTGGTGTTGGTAAAAATTGGGGAGAAGCAAAATAAATCAAGAAACGCACAAATAAAAGGATAAAATGTGGGTAATTTGCAGTAGGTCTAATATGATGAAATTTTTAAACTTCAATCACAACTGGTAACACCATTGGTCGTTTGCCAGTTTTTTGAAATAAAAATTGTCCAATATCATTTCTAATTTTATTTTTAATATAATCACCTTGAACT
>Ga0265594_1002399_pt1 | contig 13449 bp, 8 predicted proteins | sample saktaG_11_FD_190147 | JGI IMG/M metagenome (GOLD analysis project Ga0265594, IMG submission 190147) | Saline water microbial communities from Sakinaw Lake, British Columbia, Canada - sak_2011_5_24_80m | ecosystem: Environmental > Aquatic > Non-marine Saline and Alkaline > Saline ... | reverse complement strand
CCCCCCGCAAGCAGGGGGGACGAGGATACCATGGCTTCATATCACTATCATGAGGAGGGGCGAGCAACTCAGAAAGCGCGGCTGGAATACGCCGCCGAGCGGCTGCGCCTGTTATACGTGGGCATCACCCGCGCCAGGAAAGAGCTGATCATCACCTGGAATACCGGCCAACGCGGCGACCAACAACCGGCCATTCCCTTCATCGCCTTGCAGACGTTCTGGGAGGGGCAGGTACATGACGCTACCGACTGACTTTCAATTCAGCCAGGGCAATCTCCAGGACTATGTAGACTGCCCACGACGCTTCCAACTGCGCTATCTGCTGCGCCTGGCCTGGCCTGCGGTTGAGGTGGAACCGGCCCTGGAGAACGAGCGGCATCTTCAGCAGGGAGCAGCTTTCCATCGCCTGGTCCATCAGCACATACTGGGCCTCTCGCCGGAGCGATTGTCGAGCATGGTGACCGACAAAGACCTCGGCCGCTGGTGGCACAACTACCTGAATAGCGCGCCCGCCGATCTGGCGGAGTCACGCTACCCCGAGGTCGCCCTGTCTGCCCCGGTGGGGGGCCATCGCCTGGTTGCCAAGTACGATCTCATTGCCGTAGGGCCTGTCCTGAGCCCCTCGGCTGGGCTCGGGATAAACTCCGCCGAAGGGCCTGGGCAGCGGGCAGCTATCCTGGATTGGAAGACCTCCCGCAAACGACCCCGGCGGAAATGGCTGGCCCAGCGCTTGCAAACTAAAGTATATCCCTACCTGTTGGTGCTGGCCGGTTCCCATCTCAACGAGGGCAAGCGCGGGACATCCTCCCTTCAGCCCGAACAGGTAGAGATGGTCTACTGGTTCGCCAACTTTCCAGAAGACCCCGAAAGCTTCCCCTACGACGCAGTCCAGTACGACGCGGACGGCGATTACCTGGCTTCGCTGGTCGAGGAGATCAAGAGCCTGAAAGACGACGATTTCCGCCTCACCACCCAGGAGCGGCGCTGTAGCTATTGCCCCTATCGTTCCTTGTGTCGGCGCGGGGTCAGGGCAGGCCCGTTCGATGAAGTGGAAAGCGAGCCAGAAGTGGGTGACGACTTTGAGATCGCCCTTGACTTTGAGCAAATTGCCGAGATTGAGTACTGAAGCGTGAAACGTGAAAGAATGGATTGAGCCACAAGACATCGAAGTACCCCAGGAACTGCAGACCGCCATCGGTGGGCATCCACTGTTAGCGAAAACCCTGGCCCGGCGCGGATTCACCAATCTTGAAGCGGCCAGAGCCTTCCTCGATCCTGATTGCTACCGGCCCGCTCCGCCATCTGATCTGCCGAATATGGCCGAAGCCGCAGACCGCCTGGAGAAGGCCATCCGACAGAAAGAACCCATCTGTGTCTGGGGCGACTTCGACGTGGATGGGCAGACAGCGACGACCCTTCTAGTCTCTACTCTGAAGGACCTGGCGGTTCGGCAAGGCTCACCACAGGGGGCGGCTGTCACTTATCACATCCCTGTCCGCAAGACCGAATCCCACGGTCTCAACCTCCCCGTGCTGAAGCACATCATCGCGAAGGGTGCCCGTCTTGTATTGACGTGTGACACCGGCGTCACCGAGCACCAGGCCGTCGCCTACGCCCAGGCGCAGGGCGTGGACGTGGTCATCACCGACCACCACGATCTGCCCTCCATTCTGCCCGAAGCCCACGCCATCGTGAACCCCAAAATGCTGGCGGCTACGCATCCGCTGCGTGAATTGCCGGGGGTGGGATGCGCCTACAAGCTGGCGGAGGAGCTGTACAACCGCGCCCCCCCCTTTATCCCCCCCAAAGTTGGGGGGGATAAAGGGGGGGCCACGGCGCAGTATCTCGACCTGGTGGCCCTGGGGATTGTGGCCGACGTCGCGGTGCAGATCGGGGACACGCGCTACCTGCTCCAGCGAGGTCTCGAAGCACTGCGCCACACCGAACGACTGGGCCTGCGGGTCATGATGGAAACCGCCGAGCTCGACCCGGCCTGGCTCTCGGAAGAGCACATCGGCTTTGTTCTGGGACCCCGACTCAATGCCCTGGGCCGGCTGGCCGACGCCAACGTGGCCGTGGAGCTTCTGACGACCCACGATCTGGGTCGCGCCCGCATCCTGGCCACGGAGCTGGAGGGGCTGAATGCTCGACGCAAGCTGTTGTGCAACCAGGTCTTTCAGGCGGCCCAGGCTCAAATCGAGCGCGATCCCTCGCTCCTGGAGCACAGCGCTCTGGTGCTGTCCCATCCAGCCTGGCCGGCCGGAGTGATCGGTATCGTAGCCAGCCGCCTGGCCGAACGCTACCACCGTCCGACCATCCTCATCGCCACCCCGCCCGACGCACCGGGCCAGGGCTCGGCCCGTTCCATCGAGGGCTGCAACGTCACGGCTGCCATCGCTGCCCAACGGGAGATGCTGGTAAAATTCGGCGGCCATCCGATGGCCGCCGGGTTGACCATTGATCCTGAGCGGATCCCAGAGTTCCGCCGCGCCCTGTCGCGTACCGTGTCGGAGATGCTCCCGATAGGCGAAGGTCTCCGACCGAGCCTCCAGATAGACGGCTATCTGTCACTGGGCGACCTGACTCTCGACCTGGTCGAGAGCCTGGAGCGACTGGCGCCTTTTGGGCCTGGCAACCCGCCCCTGATTCTGGTCAGTAGAGGACTTTCATTGACCAGCCATAGCACGGTAGGCCGCACCGGCGAGCACCTTCAATTGACCGTGGAGGACGAGGAAGGCACGGCTCAGAGAGTGATTTGGTGGCAAGGGGCCGGCTGGCCGCTGCCACAGGGACGGTTTGATCTGGCCTACGTCGTACGGGCCAGCGACTACCGGGGGCAGCGGGACGTACAGGTGGAATGGGTGGACGCTCGCCAGATTGAAGAGACCAGACCCGCAGGGTTTTTGGAAACCCTGCGGGCCTCTATCGAGATTGTGGACCATCGGCGAAAGCCAAACCCTCGCCAAGTGCTGGAACGCCTGCGGGGGCGGGGAGATGAAACGGGGCGGGGACGCCCCTGGGTAGCAATTCCAGAGGTATGGAGTGAGGCCGAGGCCAGGGCAGAAGTCGGCGGTCAGGACCGGTATGAATTGAGGCCATCAAAGGTACTGATCATCTGGACCACTCCTCCTGGCCCCACTGAGTTACGAACGGCGCTGGAAAAGGTCACGCCGGCGACGGTCCACCTGTTTGGGATAGACCCCGGTCTGGACCGCCCCGAGACGTTCTTGAAACGTCTGGTCGGTCTGACCAGGTATGCTTTGAGTTCCAATCAGGGTCGAGCCAGTATCTCCACCCTGGCGGCGGCCACTGCCCAGCGGGAGACGACCGTGCGCCAGGGTATCGCCTGGCTTGCGGCGCGGGGGCACCTTGTGGTGCTCGACGAAGAAGGTGACGAGACACAACTGGCAGAGGGCAACCACGGGGCCAGTGACGATCTACCCCAGATAGCCGCTCAACTGAAGGCCTTGCTGGAAGAGACGGCGGCCTATCGCGCTCACTTTGCCCGGGCTGACAAGGAAACCCTCATTCCCTCAAGACCCTGAAGGTTTCAAAACAATTCATTACCCGACACGGCAACCAGAAACCAGGTTTTTCGCTTGGCAAGAGATTGGAGAGCGCTTCAGAACGCCTCAAGAGCAATCACTATTTTGGTTCAGACGACAAAAACCTGGTTTCTCTCCACACGTCGGGTAGTGAGTCAAAACAAAACCTGTAGGGTCTCGCCCCGTGCGTACCCTGGCCGCTCAGGAGAAAAAAATGGGAAAACACCTGAAGATCATCATTGACTACGACGGCACGTTGACCGCCGAGGAGACGCAGGTGGCGGCGCTGGCCGAGAAGTCGCTGGACACGCTGGCCAACGAGATCGTCGGCGCGCCGCGCGACACGTTGGCGGCCGACTACCAGGCCACGCGGGCGCGGCTGCTGCGGGCGCCGCACCGCTACTGGTGGAAGGTCAACGGCCTGGTGGCTTCTTACTGCAACGAGGGCGCGTTCATCCTCAACACCACCACGCTGCAGGTGATGTTGCAGGAGAACCCTGCCTACCTCCAGGCTGTGACCACCGCCTTCCCCCAGGCGGAGTACGACCCGGTGGTGGATTGCACCAACTACCTGTTTCACCGCCACACGGCTGAGATTCCCCCGCGCTTTCGCCCCGCAGCCCGCGACGTGTTGCTGGCCCTCATGCCCCCCGTTCCCCCCAACTTTGGGGGGCCAGGGGGGCAGCACCCCGACCGCACGCTCATCATCCTCACCAACTCGCTGGGCGACAAAGTGCGTCGCCATCTTCAGGCTTTGGCCCTGGACGAACTGGATGGTGAAATCGCCGTGCTGGGCGACACTCGCCAGTACGAGATGGACCCCGATTGGACGTTTCACTTTCTGCACCCGCAACTGGGCGAGATCCAGGTCTGGCCGGTGGGCGATGAATACCAGATTGACCTGCGTCGTCCGGTTTACTACCGCGCGCTGGTGCAGGCTGCTGCCGACGGCTCAAGACTGGCGGTAGTGGCCGATACCCTCTCGCTGCCCGGCGCACTGCCGCTGATGATGGGTATCCCCTTCTTCCTCGTCCGCACGCCCTACACCCCCGACTGGTGTGCCCAGGCCGTGGATGCGCACCCTCTGGGCCGCGTCCTCGCCGACCTCGCCGACCTGCCGGCGGCGCTGGATGCCTTGGGATCAGCAGCGTGAGCGTATCGCATTGGGGACACGTAGTGACGACTTCAGTCGTCGTTCCCGCCGCAAAAGCGACTGAAGTCGCTACTACGTTTGCCCATAATGTCCTTGGCGGGCAGTTTTGGCACATCCCAAACTCGATACGCTCGCCCATGCTCGCTCGCTCCTTTGTCCCCAACTATGGTATAATTACCATAGTTGGGGTAGTTATACCTTAACGCGGCCTCTGGCCGCAACCAAACACTGAATTGCAAAACAGCCTGTCTTCTGGTATAACAAAGGCAGAACAGGAGCTACAGGAGGCAGGTCATGGAAGCGTTTCTTGGGGCACATCAAGACGACATTCTGGGTGTACTTACTACATTTGATCGGGTCATTTTCAAGGGACACCTGACCGGCTTCTTCCCACGTGGCGCATTCGCCCGGTTTCTTTGGCGGCAGGGCGTGTTGCTCAAGGACTTCAAGCCCTACGTAGAAAGAGCCACAGCAGAGTTGAAAGCCCATGCCAAGCAGTTTGCTGAGGAACGTGGGCGCCAGTATCAGTATTTTGCCTCTGCCAAGACCCGTGCCAGTGGTGAATCCAAAGAAGAACTGGCACGGGCGATAGCTGAGGAGAATGACATCAAGGAAGGGTTGATTTGTGTCTTCGCGGTTGTAGAGCCGTGTAAGACCTTCAGTGTCCGTGGCAATCGCGAGACCCACAAGCTGGAAGTGGTGCGGGAGTCGCGCAAGTGCCTGCATTTCTACTTCTACTTCATCGATCCAGAGTTTGGTTTCATGCATGTGCGTCTGCAAAGCTGGTTCCCGTTTGAGATCCAGGTCTACATCAATGGTCATGAATGGCTGGCCCGACAAATGGATCAACTGGGGATTGGGTATGAGCGATACGACAATTGCTTCACTCACATTGATGACTTGGAAACAGCACAGCAACTGTGTGAACGTTTTGCACATCGCAAGTGGCCCCGAGTATTGAACGCTTTTGCACGACGATTGAACCCGCTGTTGTCCACAATCAAGGAAGCAGGCTTTGGAGAGTACTATTGGGTTATTGATCAGTGTGAAGTAGCAACCGATGTGATGTTTCGGGATCGAGCCAGTTTGGAAGCGGTGTTGCCAGATTTGTTCGAACACGCTGTGCTGCACTTCTCGGCAGAAGATGTGCTTCAGTTTCTGGGACGTAAACTGCATGGCAACTTCAAAGGCAAAGTCGAGACCAGTCTGAAGAAACGTCCCGCAGGATACCGAGTGAAGCATTGGATGAAGCGCAACAATATCAAGATGTACGACAAGTGGAGTGTATTGCGCATTGAGACCACGATCAACAATCCGCGCGAGTTCAAAGTCCTCAAGGTCGTCGAGACTTCTGAGGGCAACACGCGGCGGTGGATGCCTATGGGCAAAGGCGTGGCCAACTTCTGGCGCTACTCGCAAGTCGGCACCCAGGCCAATCATCGTTACCTCGAAGCCTTGACACACGTTCAACCAAAAGGTGAGGCCGTCCAAGTACTGGACGACTTGTGCCGGAGCCACGTCAAGGATGGCAAACGCTATGCCAAGTTCAATCCGGTAACGAGGCAAGATTGCACCCTCTTCGCTGCTGTGCTGTCTGGCGAGCACGCCATCAACGGGTTTAGAAACCGTGATCTGCGCAATCACCTCTATGACCAACCGGCTGCAACACCGCAAGAAGCCAAACGCCGGTGTGCGCGTGTCTCCCGCCTCATCGCAAAACTGCGTGGTCACGGCTTGATTATGAAAGTGAAAGACTCCCGCTTGTATCGTGTGACTCGACGCGGGTATCAAGTGATGTTTGCGGCTTTGCGTTTTCGTTCAACTAATTTCCCAATGGTTTACTTACACGCCGCTGCATAATTCTCGCACATAACGCAAATCTTGTAGAGTAATTCTATATCGTCCTGCGCCACTTCGCTATGTAACTATCCCCAAAGGAGACCAAGTTCGCAAGTTGTATTTTACTGAGCCTCGCGATTCCGTGGTGATACAGGCTGTTATCAATGTAATCGGCCCAGTTTTTGAGGCCGAATTTAGCGAGTGTAGCTTCGGCAACCGCCTTAACATTGGCGACAGAGAAAGCCACGACATATATCGCCGATGGCAGGACCAGTACAACAGTTACGTCTCGGTCGTACGCAGTTTCCTAGATGAAGGGCCCGACGCTTGGTACTTGATCACTGACATTGAGAATTTCTACCCATCCATCCGTCTTGAGCGGCTCCGTGGACTAATCGCAGCCAAAGTAACTAGTGAACGTACCCTCGCTATCATTGAATTGTTTCTAAATCTCCAAGCTATAAACCTTGACGAACAACTGGAGCCAATCGAAGGCTTGCCAGTGGGAGCGATTTATGCCCATTTCTTCGCTAACTTCTATTTGACCCAGTTTGATAATCTAGCAGTCCAATGCACTCGGGGATACGCTCGATATGTTGATGACATCTGTTTAGTCTGTCAAGACAAAAACAGTCTGAAAGCAGCGGAGCGACTTCTGGGAGAGTACTTAGAGCGATGGGATCAAGGCTTCAAGGCCATAAAGACTGAGCGGCGCTCAGTCAAGGAGTGGGGGCCGCTAATTGATCATACACGCAAGATGAAGTACGCAAGAAGGCTGGACTTTATAGGGGCACTCGATTTTAGTCCAGAGCAAATCGAGGCCGTGAGTGATGCGGAACGCCTCTTCCGTGACTTGTATCTCGTCGTTGAGAAAGAGGGTGACGTTGACAGACTAGTTGAGGATGCAGGATTCGTCATCAGCCGGTTGAAGAAGCTCAGAGAGCCAAATCTTGATAGCGTAGTCTATTCATTACTGGAAATGCGTCCTTTAAAACCTTCGACCTTGCGAGTAGCCCTGAGTTGTCTGCTTGAGATCGAACTTCCCAACCCTTCTCAAAGATTCCAACAATACTTGGTTCGTCGAGGAGATGACTGGGGCTACAGTCGAATTAACCTGCTGCAGATTCTGCCGTATTTCTCTCAGAATGCTGGAGAGATGAAGAGGCTGCTAATCGAAGAGTTCTCACAAGATCCCAGTTACCTAGTAAGGGCCAATACGTACTGTGCACTCAAGATTTTGGCAGAGCGTGGAGCAATTTCGCTAAGCATTGAGGAATTGCGTCACCGTAGAGAAACAGAGACTTCACCTTATGCCTTGCAGCGCTTGCTTGATTGTTATGCGGTGGTTTCAGAGGACGCGGTCTGGCTTTCCCTTCTTTCTGTTGTAAGACCGGATAGCCCCGAGCAGGCAGCGGCAGTAGCCAGAGCATTTTGTCAGTTGTTGGAGTCCAAGCGCATAGAGCCTGCGCTATTAGAGAGTGTCTTGCCAGCATTTGAGCGCATTAAAACTCCTGACGTGGAAAGCTACATACATCTCTTCTACCTTACTTCAAGATTTGGTGCCTTCTGGATGATTTCTCAGATCCTGAACAAGGCACGCGACCAGATTGGTGAACAACTATCTAATGAGCTGTTCTCAATTGTAGCGCTGGAGGTCATAGAAGAGCTCGCGTTACAGACTCAACTTGGGCGACTGTATCAATTCTCTGACTTCGTGAATCGAGTCGGATTAAGAACCGAAGCAAGCTTAGGATTTGAAGAGGTCATAAGTCGCACTCGGGACGTTGAGCTGCGGCAACGAGCGCGAGTTCACCGAGATGCACTAAGGCAGGCTTCGGTTTCAATTGGACTACCTGAGTGGTATGCAAATGATCCAACCTGTAACCGTGGTTTATATCGTGAATCAAAAGGGGACTCAGGGTATCGATGTTTTGAATTCTTTAGCGAAGCAACACACCGCGCTGGGACCCTCGAATTGATCTCAGTAAGGCGGATTCAAGATAATGGCTTCTCGAACGTGGATGAATGGGCTGCGTACCTGCATCGGCTTGACAGGGAAGGTCTTATATCCTTGATCGCCATTGGCCCCTACAGTGAGAATGGTTCAGATCGAGTCTTCTGCCTATACGAAAAGCCAGAAGGGTTTCAAACACTTGTAGAATGGCTACAGCATCCAAACGCTGAAGGGCTATTACCTGTGTCGGTTGTACTTGAGATGGGACTTTCTCTTGTGCAAGTGATTTCTGAGACTAAATGCGACGATTTCCATTTGCGGTCTGTTGATCCACTCAACGTATTGTGGAATTCGACTGGAAAGATCAAACTGTTGAACATTGGAGCCAGCCTGGGAATTCCGAGTTACCAATGTGGTGTGCCAGAATGTCGAGTTTCCAGCAGTCGAGATGAAATCGGTCCCAGTACCGCCACATATCATCTTGGACTCTTGCTGCTTCAGCTTGTGAGAAAAGAATGTCCTTTGCAAGCAGTCAATTTGACTCGAGCCAGATATGGGGATCGTCTGACTTTGCCTGACCTCGTTGACATGCCGGACATTCCACCCCAATTCCGTCTGATTTTAGTCAGGATGCTTCAGAAGGTTCCAGACTATCGGTATTCGAGCTTGCATTGTCTTGAGCAAGACCTACGCGATGCTGCTGCATTCACACGTTCACTCTCTGCTTTGCGCTCTAAGAATGAGGAAGACGCAACTGTCTGGCCCACCCTGCAGGATTTTGTGACCTTTCGTTTGAAGATCATTTCTAGAAACCCAGAGTTGCAGAACTGTCCGCCTATAATACAAGTGCACAGAATGCTTGGAGACCTGTCTGGTTCTTTAGCGTTCCTGTCTGAGGCAATGCTATCAACCTGGCAGGTGTACACTCGGATGCGTCCGCAATCTTCGATGTTTCCATCAAGTTTTCAAGCACGGAACCTGAGCCCTGAGGGACGGCGCCTGTTGGGAATTGCAGAAGGTTGGGAAGAAGCCGTGACTTTGCGCTTAAACCACTATATCCCAACGCCTTTGACAAAGCTTTGTCTGTACCAGACTCTCGCCGTCGAAGCTTCAGCCTGCTTGATTGCTTCTGTCGTAGCTAGTTCAGGTATCTCACAGGATACTGTGGCAGAAATGAACAAGGCGGTGTTGGACGTTATGGGAGAACTGAAAGGCAATCATAGTGCCACATTCACTATTCGCCCCCCGAACCAAACTTCAATCGCTATTAGTGTAAGGTTCTACAGCGATGATCTACAACAACTGCAACAATTCATCAGTTGGTTACGTAGCGATTATACCTCACCTTATAGAAAACGAGCGAGCTCATTGAAAGCAGTGGGGCTGTTTTTAGTCCTTTTTGGATTTGGTTGTGAGGTACTCCGAAATGGTCAGTTGATTGCCCAGTCTAGGCCTGTTTTGCGTTTGAATCGTACGAGGTTGAGCGGGCGTAACCTCTGGCAATTACTCAAAGACCTTGCCGTGCTTGATGAAGAGATATCCCACTTCCAAGGCACTTGCCTCAGTGAAAGCGAAGAGAGCGAGCGACTCTATGTCCAGCAGGCGGCTGAGGCTTGGACACGGATTCCGGAAACTATTGACTTCATCCGACGTGTTAACCCAAGCAAACGGTTAGCTGCTGAACTGTATGCTTATCACTACTGGCAACGTGATGGCATTGCCCGGTTAACTTTCCCACATTTCAAGGAGCTGAGTTTCTCTGTTTCCGAGACATTCGTGTCTGGCGGCCTAATGAAAAAACGAGATGCTAAACGACCAATAAGGGCTGAGGTATGGAGTGATAAAAGCACACAAAAAGTATGCTCGGTTCTTGCTCCTTCGGAGTATTTCAAGGGATTACCGCTTTCTGAAAGAAGAATCTCGCCAGCCCGGATTGCGAGTTGGATGCGGAAGCATCGTTACCAGCGAGCTCTGATATTCATGACTATAGGACTAGGACTCCCGATAGTCACTATGTGGTTTCTTGGCACAGTCTTGGGAATTGTAATCCCACCTCTATTCCAATACACAACATATTTCCTAGGACTTATCGTTCCAAATCTGATAGCCGACAGTATACAGAGCGTTCTAGCTACGTTATGCCCAGAGGACGCGTCACTGGTTGAATAATGAAGGCACACGATTTCGTGTTGGTTTTGGCTGACTCAGTGAGTTCGCAGATCCTCAATGCCAGTTTCGAGTTTCTACGTTTCACGTTTCACGCTTAGGCAGATTGTCAATGATACCTTTCACCCTTTCCAACCACCAACTCGCCCTCATCAACCACCCCATAGAAAACACTATCTTCCTCGAAGGCCCGGCCGGCACGGGCAAGACCACCGCCGGGGTCGGGCGTCTCCTCCACCTGCTCGACTCCCGCGTCCGCGCCAGGGCGATCCTGGTGCTGGTGCCCCAGCGCACACTGGCCACGCCGTACTACGAAGCCCTCCGCCGCCCGACCGTGAGGGCCGGCGGGCAGGTAACAATCTCCACTGTCGGCGGCCTGGCCCAGCAGGCGGTGGACCTCTTCTGGCCGCTCATCGCCGAGGAGGCGGGCTTCGGCCAGCCCGACCAACCACCCACCTTTCTCACCCTGGAGACGGCCCAATACTACATGGCCCGCCTGGTCCGCCCTCTCCTCGACCAGGGCTACTTCGAGACGGTGACCATCAACCGCAACCGCCTCTACAGCCAGATCATTGACAACCTCAACAAGGCCGCCGTGGTCGGTTTCCCCCACACCCAGATCGGCCAGCGACTCAAAGCCGCCTGGGGAGGTGAACAAAGCCAAAGGCGCATCTACGACGAGGCCCAGGCCTGCGCCACCCGCTTCCGCGACTACTGCCTGGCCCACAACCTGCTCGACTTTTCGCTCCAGGTCGAAGTGTTTGTCAACCATCTATGGAACCATCCCCTGTGCCACGACTATCTGCTGACCCGCTACACCCACCTCATCGTGGACAACGTCGAGGAAGATACCCCGGTGGCCCACGACCTGTTGAGGGAATGGCTGCCCCATTGTCAGTCCGCGCTCCTGATCTACGACCAGGAGGCCGGCTACCGTCGCTTCCTGGGAGCCGATCCACAGAATGCCTACGCCCTCAAGCAGTTGTGCCAGGAGGAGGTTGCCTTCAGCGAATCCTACGTCACCTCGCCCGACTTGCGGGCCTTCGCCACCCAGTTGGCCCGCAGCTTCAATCGCCCGGCGGAAGCTCCCCCCCCCTTCATCCCCCCCAATTGGGGGGGATTGAGGGGGGCGGGGAAGGGTTCAGGAGACGTGCGCGCAGTGCTGGCCTACGAATACCACCGCTACCACCCTCAGATGCTCGACTGGGTCGCCAGCGAGATCGCCAGCCTGGTGCACGAGCAGGATGTCCCCCCCGGGGAGATCGTCGTGCTGGCCCCGTTCCTGACCGACGCCCTCCGTTTCTCACTGATGAACAGGCTGGAGCGGCTGGGCGTCCCGGCTCGTTCCCATCGCCCCTCACGGGCCCTGCGGGAGGAACCGGCTACTCAATGCTTGCTGACCCTGGCAGCCATCGCTCATCCCCGGTGGGGCATCTGCCCCGGCCGGTTCGACGTGGCCTACGCCCTGATGCAGTCCATTGACGGGATGGACCTGGTGCGGGCGCAACTCCTGGCCGAGATCGTGTACCGCATCAAGGACCATGTGCCCACTCTGAGCTCCTTTGACCAGATCAACCCCGATATGCAGGAGCGCGTCACTTTTGTGCTGGGTGGGCGCTACGAAGACCTGCGGGCCTGGATCGAAGACTACATCGCCGGGCCAAAGGCTCCCCTCCCTGAAGTGGGGAGGGGTTGGGGGAGGGGTCCTGTGGCATTCGACCACTTCCTGAGCCGTTTGTTCGGCGAGGTGCTGTCCCAGGCCGGGTACGGCTTTCACCGCAACTATGATGCCGGGGAAGTGGCCGCCAACCTGATCGAGTCGGTGCAAAAATTCCGCTGGGTGACAAATGTAACTTTCCCCCCAAAGCCTGCCCTAAGCCCCGTCGAAGGGTTGGGGGGGGCCGAGGAAGGGGTGACAACTTCCCCCCCAGGGTTGGGGGGGACCGAGGGGGGGCATGAGGGCGAACTTAAACCCCTGGGGCAGGAGTACGTCGAGATGGTGCAGGACGGCGTGGTCGCCGCCCAATACATCCGCAGTTGGCAGCTCCAGCCGGAAGACGCGGTGCTGCTGGCTCCGGCCTACACCTTCTTGATGAGCAACCGACCGGTGGACTATCAGTTCTGGCTCAACGCCGGAGGCCGGGGCTGGTGGGAACGGCTCTATCAGCCGCTCACCCACCCCTACGTGCTCAGCCGTCACTGGCCATCGAATGAGGTCTGGAGCGATGCCGACGAATTCGAGACAAGGCAGGAAGCGCTCTATCGCCTCACCCTGGGCCTGATCCGCCGTTGCCGCCGCAAGATCTACCTCGGACTCAGTGAGCTGGGCGAGCAGGGCTACGAGCAACAGGGGCCGCTGCTGCAAGCCATCCAGCGAGTGCTGCGCCGCCTGCCGACCGAATCGGAGGCAGCCGATGTTTAAGCCCCGTCCCAAGCAACAAGAGGTGTTGAGCTACACCAGCGGGAAAATGGGCGTCTCGGCTGTGCCCGGCAGCGGCAAGACGGTCACGCTCTCGGCCCTGGCCGCCCAACTGGTCGCCAGCGGGGTGTTGGAGGATGACCAGGAGGTGTTGGTGGTAACTCTGGTCAACTCCGCCGTGGATCACTTCGCCGGTCGGGTGGCCGCCTTTGTCCAGGAACGCGGATTGCTGCCACACATCGGCTACCGGGTGCGCACCCTGCATGGCCTGGCCCACGACGTCGTACGCGAGCGGCCAGCCCTGGTGGGCCTGTCCGACGACTTCCAGATCGTGGACGAGCGGGCGGCGGATCAGATCCGACAAGATGCGATA
>Ga0265594_1002397_pt1 | contig 13462 bp, 5 predicted proteins | sample saktaG_11_FD_190147 | JGI IMG/M metagenome (GOLD analysis project Ga0265594, IMG submission 190147) | Saline water microbial communities from Sakinaw Lake, British Columbia, Canada - sak_2011_5_24_80m | ecosystem: Environmental > Aquatic > Non-marine Saline and Alkaline > Saline ... | reverse complement strand
CCGATACAAACCCTTCGAAAGCATTTTATCTTTATAAATGTTAATCCATTTTGCCCACACTTTTTCTTTCTCGGGAGTCAGGGCAATGTCACCGGTTTCCTTATTGTCATGCGCACCTACAGGCCAAGTGAATTTGGTTCCGGGGACACCGCCAATGCCAACGGTTGAAGCAAAATCACAACGCTCATCACTTAATTCAACATGATCTCCGTAGAATACCGATTTTGTACCGGTTAAGGCTTTGAGGGTTTTCCCTTTGATGCGAATATGCCATGAGCTGTGCGGATCAGAGGCAACTGTCTGGTTCATATAGGGTAAAATAAAAAATGACTGATTGGTGCCGCAGGGACAGATCTCAATCACGGCATCGGGATTAATACGCAAGGCGGTTTCGTAAATATCTTTAAAAAGCGAGGGTAAGCTCTCGACGGATTCTTCGGGAACTGCGTGATTGTGGGCGGGATTGTAGCAGCGGGGTACAGTATTCAGGTTATTACCATCGATTTTTAAACCATCCCAGCCCCATTCTCCGATTGCTTTTTTAACAAAATCAACAGTCAGTTTCCGCACTTCTTCCGATGACGGACAGAGAAAATAGGATTTCCAGAATTCGATGACAATGGGCTCAAGGCTCTCATTCAACAAGAGGTACTCCGGGTGATCCCGATACAAATCCGTCTGCGGCAGCACAGACAAGGGCATCCACCACAATTTTGCCTTGGCACCTGCTTCATGAATATCATTCACGACCTTCCGCATATCATCTTCGCCATTCGGGAATTTGTCTTCTGGCAGGTAATAGTCGCCGACACCCGTGTCCCAACCATAATCCAACACGACCCAGTCAATTCCCAGCTGTCTCACCATCGGAATCGCGCCATAGAACTCCTCCATCGTGAAATTCTTTTCAAATCCCCAGCCGCACCAGATCGTCTCATAGGCTCCTTCCGGTGCTTCTCTAAACTCGATCCCCTGACGTTCCATAAATTTTCTGTATTCGGACAATGTCCTGAAGTGGTCACCCTTATGGACAGAGACGAACGTCTTAAATGTCGCAAGGCTTTTACCCGGTTTTAAGACCTGCGGATTTTGATAATCAACGGCCAGTTCAACCGCACTCTCTGTCTCCATCGTCACAGGCAAGGATACCAGTTTGGGGACCATCTCAACATGACCAACCGCTAATCCGACGTCTTGCCGCCAGATATCGACGACCGGCGTTCCGCCACCGTAGTCAATGTGATTCATACCCAGGTAATTTTCCCGTTCAAATCCTTTCGCCAAGGGCTGAATCCAATCGTTGTCCCAGCCATAGGACCCAGGCTGGAAAGACCAGAAGGCTGGCTGAGCACCGCTTCCGCCGGCACTCTTTATTGAATAACAGTTGTTCGTCCACCCGTCGACCATCAGTTCCTTTTCACCGATATTGGTGTAAGTCACTTCCAAAAAGAGCATGCTCGGGAAGTCCCGGTAGCTGGATATCGTGAGCTCTTTCTTCAAAGCTTCCGATTGGCCGGACAACTGATATATTTTGCCTTTGCCAATGTCATCTTTCAGCAATGAAACCGACTTTTTATCAAATTTGAAATCTTGATATGTTTCACCATCTATTCGAATCGATTCGGATGGATTGAAGACCCCAAGGGCGACCTTATTCCCATCGAGTTTTGAAACAACCCGGCTGTTTAAAAGCATATCGAATTCGAGGTCGATCTGGCCACCTTTCACGATTATCGTATCCGAGCGGTCTGAATTGCAGGAACAGAAGAGCAGCATCGCAGCAAGTGCCAGCACCAAACATGATATCCGATGTACCGATATATTCATTTTTTCCTCCAATTGATTCGTCGCATTCATTTTGCTTCCCCATTTACATTTTGTCTCAGCAGATCGTAGCCGTGAGTCCAATTTTTCCAATACCGGTGTGTCCAATCATTGCGGGCTTCTTATATCTGCTTGCGCCGTGCTTTTCATTCCATCACCAGGATTTAATAGCGGATGACAATTTTTCCTCGTTCCCCCTGCATATCCAACCCGGCAACGGATAAACTGAGCGTTTTTTCCTGTGCATCATACTGCTCTTTGAGTATTTTCAAATTCGGATTGGCTGAGCTAACCGAAACCGGTTTTTGACATTTTATTTTAACAATTTGATGACCATACATCTTTAAATCGACCACCAGGTCACCTCTCTTTTTCTGGATCGTATAAACATTATAAGTCCCTGAATTAATGACTGTATTATCGATTATCTCACTGCCGATACTATATTTGAAGGTATAGTTTTTTTTCTCCAGCGATGGGAGATAAATGTAGCCGTATCCCGAATCTTCGAAATAGGCCGGAATCGACTGATCATTTATGGTCGCTACGGACACATGTTGCCTATCCAGCAGTTTAACTGCGAGCACCATATTTCCCAACAAGTCGTTTTCATAAGCCTCTTCGGGCATTCTCCTGTTGTCGATTTTCACCTGCCCATCGGCATCTTCAGAAACATCAGTAAACCGTTTATATAACCATTGAGAAAAGAGCTGTTCGGTATTTTTGGCCAGATAATGATCCGGATGCGTTTGGATATTAGTAAAAAAGTCGACCCAGCGTTGGTTTAGCGCCGGTTGCAGAAAATCATCGGTAGCCATCCAGTTCGCCCAGTGCGTTTCAATAATATCCGTTGCGTATTCTTCTACGGGCGCGGTCGGTAGTTTTGCCATTTCAAACCAGTTATTGCCATATTGGAAGCGATTAATCACCAAGATACCATGATCAAAGCCACCGCCAAATTCCTCGGGCGGATTCAGTTCAGTCACGTAATCAAATTGGGTGTTGGTATACTTCACTCCATTATCGCGCATTATTTTACAGGTACTGTATTCCCCTTCGGGATTCCAGTAAAAAGCATAGCAAGGCGGCACATAACTTTCCGGAAAGGATTGTCCGTTTTCCGGAGTCCAGCCATATTGGGCCATTATTTCCTTGAAACATTGTATGTGACCACGCATGACGGTCTCATCGCGGGGCTGATTATTTTCCAGGTCATACCATTCTGCCCGCGTCGTTTTTCCATCCTTCCAAAATTCATGTCCGACCCCGTGCAAGCCAAATTCAAGAAATGCGGCGTTGTCTTTGATATAGTTCATGGATTCAATCTGGGTCATATCAATATTCGCAGAATTATCAAATTGGGCGCCCTGAATGGTTGTTGTCGGGTATTTTGCACAGACATTCAAACGGTCCATCTCGGCAAGTACAAACAATCCCATGAAACGGACGCCAACCTGCTCTCCGACTTCAACGATCGGTCGGTAATCACGAATATCAAAGTCGCGTCTAACTCCAACCCGAAATCCGTCACCATACTCAGATAAATTGCTCCCCTCATTCCATCCCATATCATCTATGGCAACGGCAAATGCTTTGGGAAAGAGAATGTTTGAAGACGGAATATCAGCCGCATAGCCCGGCGAAAAGAGTAGAAGAATATTGAGTAGAACGACGAATCTCAACGTATACTGAACAAATGGGCTTTTATCATGTCTCATTATTTCCTCCAACTTTCTTATCAATTTTAGCGATATATCAATTTTACTATCATCTGTTTAATCAAAATTATCTGGTTCTTTCTATTTGAGATAAGTACATCTCCCGGAACGACTTATGCCATTCACCGAAACCGTATATATATAAACACCTGAACTGATTTTGGCGGGCTCCCAGGGCACTTGATAGTTCCCGTGCCCTAGCTTCTTATCTAACAATAAATCAATCAATTTTCCGTTACAATCATAAATTTCAACCTTTACCGAACTGCGTCTGTATATTCCAAATTCTATGGTCGTTGCAGAGTTAAACGGGTTGGGGAAATTTTTCTTTAGCTGAAAGACTTGGGGTGTTGTTGCGACTTTATTATTAATCGATAAACCCGAATTCGTTCCCATTTGAAAATAGTATTGGCCTTCATAATTACTACAGGCAGCATTTGAATCGACAGTCATTGTATGTAGTAAAGAGTTATGCCCGGTTGATTCTTCCCAGACATGCTCATTGGCCAGGCGGATTGAATATTCCGGTCGATTATAAAGCGTCGGAATTGGGTCAGGAAAATTGAGCAAAACCTCGTAATTGCCCAGCGGCATATAATCCGGAATTCCGGCGTTCACCAAGACATCAACGGTATCCCCGGACATCCACATTCGGGGATCTTCATCAACTAAAAGGAAGTAGGTAGCATTGTCGAGGCCACGCAGGATGACTTCAAGATTTCTTGGATTGTACGGACTGGCCCATCCTTCGTTCACAATCGAAAAACTGAGATTAAAAGCACCAGCAGGTCGGACACTATCCTGAATAACCGAGGATAGCAGACGAAATCTGTATCCCAGATTCCGTTCCACTTCATCCATACAGCCACCATCTATCCATTCCTGTAATACTGTACGATTGTAATCTTTATGAAGCGCAGACCAGTGCATCCGTTTTAAATCTTTGAGTGCATTCGAACACTCCGAATACGCACTTGGGCTACACGTCTCTCCGGCTTGCGGAACATAACGATTATCCAAATTCAGAAAAGTCTTGTCCGCTTCGATATCACCATAGGTCCCGGCGTCCCAGGCATCCGCGAGAAAGCAGTCATTGTCAGCACCGGTCCGGGCGCGTTTGGTCTGGGTAAACGCCTCTTCAGGAGACAGCGGCTCATAACGATTATAAATATCCCTTTTATATCCGGGAGTCCGGACAAGGACCATTCGATCAGGAGGAAGGACATCCAGCAATTGAAACAGGACCGCCCTTCGATCATCAGTATTGTTCAGATGGTTTGATGAGTAGTACCATTCGCCCCAGGCACCGATAAAGCCGGCATCCATGTAGGCAATCACATCATAATTGTCATGTAAAATCGGTCCTAACTGCTCGATGTGTTTAAGAATAATTTCTAATGGCGCATCCGGACCGTTTATCAGGTCGGTGTAGGAGAATCTCAAGACCAGTTTTACTCCGCCGGTCCGCGCTATTCTTAAATCTTCGGCGACCGTATTCAGAAAGGAAATCGATAATGCGTCGTTTACAAATTGAGGTATACAATAGATTCGCCAGACAAGGGTGACGCCCTGTTGTCTGATACTATGAATAAAGGAACCGTCCAGCGGTGCAGATCGAAATGCCGTAAATCCGCGCTCCGGATTGGGAAAGATCGTGTCTGAACTGTCGTAAACAACAGTCGTTGTGGCATAAATATTCCCGAACAGCGAGGCGCCTGTCACTGTAGCTATTATGATAAACTTAAACAGATATTTGAACAGCTTCATAACGGATGTCTTGATAGGACGGATCCCGTTTATTCTTCCATTCCGGTACATAGCGCGTTCACTGCATAAACAAAATTTTACCGTCGGCAATTTTTCGATTTTCCTTCTCGATTATCTGGAATAGATAGATTCCGCTGGACAGATTTTTTATATCCGGGCCTGAAACCGTCCAACAGTATCTGAAATCAGATTCCCCCGTTTTGACGATAATTCGCCGATGGATCAGGCACCCCGAAAGATCATACACTTTAATCAGAATGTCACCCGGTACGGATCGATTGAATTGCCCGGAAAACGTAATCGAAGAGTTGAAAGGATTTGGATACGCCCTGTGAGTCAACTGCAACTCGTCCATCACTACCTGCTTCGATTCTGTGATCGAACTGGGAGGGTTTGGGAAATAATAAGCGCTTTCCCTATAGTTATTCGGTGCAAAATCATCCGCTGACTGTACGTCGGCATCATCAATGTGAAATAAAAACGAGATATATGTCGGCATTTCTGTAAATCTCGATTTAGGGATCGCCAGTTCCATCCGATTGGGATCCTCTATTCCGATCTTGTGATCAACGGTGCCCAGGTACTGCCATGACCATTCCCCGTCGCTGCCTGAATATCTGTGGAGATACCCATTTTCGTACATGATATCGATTCCGTTATAGCTTCCCGAAAAGTGAAATCCGCTTGAAGAATCATTGTCTTCATCAATCAGGACATGATTGAAATATTTCGAAATATCCATCGGTCCGGCCGTTGAAAAGGAAAAATAATAGAATTCTTCGTTATCCTGGACCCAACCATCAACGATATCACAGGATTTCGATGTTGTATTGTCTCCTTCCGACTCGATACCAGCGCCTGAAACATCCGCCTGGTGGGACGTGCCCCAGTCATCAAAGTAGCCATCAATGATGACAGCGCCGCTGTACAGGGAATCCACCACAAAAACGTTACGATTCCGGTCTGTATGTTCCGGAACGGCGCTGTCGGAAGCCCGCAGGGCCAGCTGGTATGTTTTGGTTTTATCGAGTCCGTTGATGACGTATCGATAATCGGAAACATCTGAATCCATTGAGACAAGATCATAGAATTGAGGCGGTGCAGAAAAGTCAATTTCGTCTTCACTCAGGTACAAATGGTAATGGAGCGGCGGCGTCTGATCGATGGCAGTATTCCAATACACCACCAAGTCATCACCCAGCCAGTTGCATTTCAACAGTCCGACCTGATCCGCCCATGTGGGCGAATTGTTATCCACGAGATGATTGTGGTAGACATCCCAGCGGATGGAATCCAGATAGATTGTCGATATCGTCAAGATCCACCCCTGATCCCGTTCTACAGCGTTGACGGCTTCCCCAAGCAAATCATGATAACCGGATTGGTTTAATTTTAAATAATCCAGGATAAATACCGTAAAGCCATCACTCTGTTTTGCTTGTTGATTGATCAGTGGGGCAAAATGCTCAGACAAATATGGAAATGACGTATGGTAGATCCCGATCGACTTGTTCCAGTCCCAGATGATGTAATAGCTTTCTATCATTAACCCATCAATACTTTGACGATAGCGGTCAACATATTGAAAATGAGGCAGGGCGGGTTCCAGGTAAAACAGCCCTCTGTTCGCCAGGAGATATTTATCGGGAAATCTTGCCCGGAGGTATTCGATATATTCGATCATTCCCTGAGATGTCCACTCGTAGGGCAAACCCCAGGAATTTGGACCGCTGGTATCCACCAGATCCAGAAAGAGTCCGTCACAATGATAGACGTGAATAATATCTTCTGCTTGCGGATCGTTATATTCCCACCAGGCAGAATCTCCGGCATTGACATAGTAGCTGTTCCAGAGACCATCTTTATCGGGAATTCCGTTTTTATCCTTATCGTCCAGATAAAAGGAAGCGTAACCATTATTTTGGTGAACGATGCTCTCTCCATCCCAGTACACCGGTCCGCTTCCATCTCCCTGGATCGTTGATCCGTCCTGCTCCCCTATACTCAGATAACCCAAAACCAGGACATCGTCATCGGTTCCTGAAACATTATCAAACCCGTTGCGAATATCGATAACCTGTTCCGGGGTAACGTTTCTGATATCCAGGATGACCAGATCATAATATTGACTCTGCATTACTTTTTGGGCATCGAAAAAGCTGTAATAGACAAGATAATCCGAGCTGCTGTCGAGTTGGGCGGCGGATATCAGTCCGTCCGCCCTGACAATTTCTATCGTCAGCGTCAGGCAGCCTAGAAAGACGAATATGAGCCCAATCTTTTTCACGGCCATAAGTATTTCATTTCTAGCATTATTACCGTTTCTATTACCGCTATATTATCATCGGATAATGACGAACTTTTCGACAACGTCTGGCAACTTCGTATCATCCAGTCTTTTACAATCCGTCAAATGCAAAACATACACACCGCTGGCAATCCGCTGATTCGATGTTGAGAGCTGGTCCCAGGATTCATCACTGCTTCCCGTTGTGTGCCGGAAACGCTTTATCAGATCGCCGGTCGTATTATAGATACTGACCGTACAAAAAGCCGGAAGCCCGACGAAGAGCAGTTTGTTGTTCTCTCCCGTAAAGTTCAGGTCGCCACCGGAAATGGTATACGGATTGGGAACAACCCTCACGCTATCCACGTGTAACGGCGCCGCTTTAAATGCGACCGCAGGTGATTTTGTCCGATTCGAAAAGTGTGAGCTCTCCAACTGAGTTCCGGCGAATAACCCATCATTCTGAGTGCCATCATCAACTGCGGTCACATAGTAATGGTAACTCTCACCGCGAACGGCTGTTGTATCGCGATATTCAGTTATGTCTTTCGGTACTTCAGCAAGTAGTCTATAATTGATTCCTTTGCCGAATTCATCTTCCTTGAAATTAACGAGGTAGGCTCCTCTCTTACGATAAATGTTATAATGATCCAAATCCGGAACTCCGGTGACCGGATCGGGTACTTCCCGCATATCTTCCCATTCGAGATGAATAAAACCGCCGCCGTTTGTTACAGACAGATTCGGTGAGGGCAGCGGTGCGGGAATCTGCTCTCCGCGACTGATTTTATCCCAGGCCCAACGCGATCGGCTCAGATATTCATACAAAGAATCAAGTCCCTGACTCAGAAATTCCTTCTTTGCCTCATCATCGAAAGTGGCTCCCGGTTCACCCCGGTACCATTTCAGCCATTCAGCGCCCTTTGTAACAGTACTATCGTATGGGGCCCCACCCACGCCGACCGACCAGACGAAGCTGATGCTATCACCTATGGAGAAATCATAGGGTCCGACTCCCATAAACATATGATCGCCTTTTTTCCAATCGGGATCACTTTCCTCTGCTGGAGGGTGCTGTTTTTCACCGGAAGTGAAAAAGTCATAATCCCCCAGACTTCCGTAGGTTCCAGGCCAAACCTCAAAAATACCGGCTATCGCCAACGTCCTCGGTTGTTCCGGATCATCAGAGTGATCATTGACGCTTTTGTCCGCGTGCAACATGGTATAGCCGGGATATTGATAGGATAAAAACTGACCTTTTACTTCATGGATAAAACTGGGATCGCCGGTATGATCGAAATAGCGCCCACCGGGTTCTAACTCGGACACATCTTTCTGTTCATCTCCATCTCTTCCCCAGATCAATAAAAGTTCATCCCGTTCCCCATCCAGGCCACTGGGATATAACGGTGATCTCATCTCCCAGTCCATCCAGTCGTCGTGGGCGTCGCCCCCCCAACGCCAGCCCAAGATCTCCTTTTGACCGGCAAAACTCGGAATCATGCAATACCCGACAGCAAACCACACATTTTTCAGGTCTTGCTCCGGCAAATCCAGGTTGTCGTCGTCAAAACTATCCCAATTACCTGTATATTTGGCGTCGATCCGATGGATGACATAATCGTCGTGATACTGATTTGCGAAAGAATAGGTCGTGAAGGTGAGCCAGAAGCCCGGACTGCTCTTCATCCGAACAACGGTTTTTATATCGGAGTGAATTTCTGTGTCGATTTCTCCGGTGAAATCATAGGTATCATCAATCCCATTCACCAGCACAGACGGCGGAGCATAGCGCCGATATTCATAAATACCCCATGGCCATCCGCGATTCGCCAGTTCTGGGCTGACACTCGGACTCAGGCCACCGTCGGCACGTTCTTTTATACGGACGGTGCCAGTCGAATCGGTATACGACTCCGGCATAACCACGAACCACCAAAATTGACAGTTTTCGGAATCATACACGCCCTGCGGCCAGCTTGCGATCGGTTTCTGTACCGGACCGGAAGTGTCAAGGAATAGAAAGGGGTCGACCCGCCACATCAAAGTCCCCAGATCATGAAAACGGCTATTCGTATTTTTTTGTTGACCCAAAAGCGCACCGAAACACATGATGACGAATGCTATAGTTAAGAATCGGACAATTCTCACAAATCTGTGCTTCTTTATCATACCAACTCCATTTTTAGGTCCATATCATCTCTTTCTCCGCTAGAGCTTTTATCATAGGACAATTAGAATGAAATACGCAATCCCATAAAGAAATCCCTGGGATTCAGGAACTGGGTCCAGGAATACCATCCTAATTTCAAGTAATCCTGTTTATAGTCACCGTACTTATCGTTCCCGTGCTGCTCACCGGTTTCCCAGGGTAAATGGAGAGAGGATTTATACTCAATATCTTGTACATTATACAATCGTTTCTGGTTGAAAAGATTCGTGATTTGAGAATACAGGGTCAGTTTTGCACTTTTCATTTTGATCACTTTTTGGATCATCAGGTCGGTGTTTGACCAGTCGGTAAATTCCATCCAGTGTCGATCGCTCAGCGGCGCATCTGCGTCATAGAGCGCCATTCCGCCATCCGACCAGCCATAAATAGCGCTTGTGCGCCATGCGCCGAGCGGATACCCTCCCAGGAAATTGGGACCAAAATTTGAGGGAGTATGAAATTCAACATTCAACTGGAGTGATGGCGCCGGGAAAGACCGTTGTTGATCATATCTGTTGCGTTGTTCCTGCATCAGCTGCTGATCTTGATAGATCCCGAATAAACCGGTGCGGCCCGTACTCCAGACCGAATATTCAAAATTTGCATACGAAGTAAAATATCTACCCTGATTTTTCTCAAATCTCAATTCGATTCCGCGGATATCCCTGTATTGATTGTTGCTCCATGTCGTGGCTTGAACTGTACCTGTACCCAGCTGACCGCTCCTGATATCCAACTCTACGACCTCATTAGAAACATCTTTATAATAAGCGCCGAGGTGAAGTAAAAACTGATTTGCAATATTATGTTCGTAACCGACCTCGTACTGAATCGTCTTCGGCCAATCCAAGAGCAAATTCGGAATGAGATTTAAATGACCTGAGCCTTCAGGAGCAACATTGAAATAATAACTCTTATCCGGAATTTGGTAAAAATGTCCGTAGTTAAAATAAATCTTTGACCTCTCAGAAATTGGATGGGAAATACCTACTCTTGGACTGAATTTTACTTTCCCGGTTTTCTTGTTTACACGTAAAGAATCAAAAGTTCCCATTTGTTGATAATAGCTCGCCTCGAGTGGGGTGTTAAACGGATCGGAAAGATCGAACGGATTTTCATTTGGGGTATAGTAATCCATCCTCAAGCCTACATTAGCAATCATTCCCTCGAACTCTAATTTATCCTGAATGTAGACACTCGCTCGCATAGGCGTCGATGTATAATAGAAATATTGCGAAGGCATCTGATCGCGTGGGTAGATATTCCCACCCATGTTGAAGAGTTCTCTCTCTTCAAATCGGTTGATCATTAGCTCAAAGCCACTCTTCAAATGATTATATTTATTGATCTGCGATACGATACTGCCCGATAATTTTAATCTTTTATACTGAGAGTGGTTTTGACCGCGTCCGAGACCACCAAAATTACACTGATTAAATTGATCCCACTGCTCGCCGTATGAATCCGGCTGACCCTTCGGCGTTTCATCGTACCATACATTTCCAATTTTCTTGATTCCGGTTGTATCCCTGCTATAAATCGGTTCCTGTACTACCCTGTCATAGAACATTTCTGCCCATAAATTAAGATAGGTTGATTTCGAAAAGATGTAGGACAACGCAATACTGCTCACATAGGAATAATTCTGAATTGGATTATACGTACTTTCCAGGAATAGATTTTTCGGATCATTGGCCAGATAGGACATGCTGACTACCGATTGCCGGGAACCATTGAACATTGATTTGGACGGAGTATATCCACCGCTAATTCCTCCGGTACCATCTTCGTAATTATACAGATTATTAAAGCGGATTTTTAATTTATCCGATGGAGAATAGATCAGCTTAAACTGAGTCACGGAATTCGTGTATGCCTTTCGGCTTAGCGGCATATAATACTGGGTGTTCTCATATCTCTGTGAAAACATATATCCGATTTTCTTAAAAGGAGTTGGACCGGAGAAAGTAAAATCGGCAACATAGTCCGGTTGATTGGCATATTCAATATTCCGATGTCGCCACTTCCATATCTCAAGCGCCTCCTGCGGCGTATAATCATTACTGGGGACATTGTCTTTGGCATTGTTGATCGCGACCTGATTCCAACCTGAAAATTCAAATGGGTAGCCACCTGATTCCACATCTTCCCGCATGACCCCGGTAAACGCTTTTTCGCCCGCATAAACCTTCCAGAACGGACCCTGCGGTGAAAACGGGCTTGGGCCGAAATGTTTTTTAGCCGGTGGACTCATCCGAAAATCGCCTCTGAAAGAGAAAGAATTGAAATCTTCCTTTGTGGTAATATTAATCACACCGGAACGGATGTTTCCATATTCCGCATCGAACCCTCCGGTTAATACCTCTATCTCATCGACTGCGGTCATGTTGATACTTGAAATTGCTACCTGGGTTCTCTCGTTCATCAAAGACATACCGTCAACAATGACCTCGGTCTCACTGATGTCTCCGCCCCTGATACTGAAGCCGGAACCACTCGACGCGGAACTGACACTGATGCCCACCTGAGTGGCAATGACTTCGTCCAATCCTTCCAGCGGCAGGGACTCGACTTTTTCCGCTGTGATATAATATTTACTCGCCGAGACATCTTGCTTAATAACCTCTCTCTGGGCGGTTACCACGACTTCTTCCATCTCCAGGGTCGATTGAGACATCTCAAAATCTACGCTGGTCGTGCGGTTGCTGTAGACCAGCACTTTCTCAATTTTTTGGGTAGCATAACCAATCATCTGGCAGACAACAGTATAGGTACCCGGGCTGATATTAATAATGTAATAGTCACCCTGATAATCCGATGCCGCTCCAAACACGGTCGGAATCTTCGCTTCCTCATCATCAATCCACTTTGCGTCGATAAATACATTTGCTCCCGGAAGCAATGCACCCGTTTGGGAATCGATAATCGAGCCGGCGATTTTCCCGGTCGTCGCAGCATATACGGGAATCGAAATTATCAACAGGCATATCGACAAAGCAATTACATGAACGTTGAGCACTTTTTGTCTCGTCATAGAAACCTCAACAATAAAAGTTTATCTCATTTTTGCGTCTCAGGACAGGTTCATCAGAACGATCTATATAGTCGAGCAATCTGTCCATCCCTACTCCGCACCAGCAATCCCGATAACCACTTTTTGAATCCGTCCGGGGCTATCGGATTGGGAGACCGCGGGATCTGAGGGGGCGTTGGAATATACCAGATAAAGCGATTCTCCTGACCAGCACATGAAATTCGCCGTCTCAACTATATCATCTCTATAAAACTCTACAGCCGATTTGTCAGTCAAGTTATATTGTATAAGAGTTTTTGAACCTTCCGGAACAAAATACATATTACCTTCAACATCAAATTCAATACAGTAGATATTTTCATACTCCGTTATGACTTCTTCATTCGGACCTAATCCATCTACCAGAATTTCATTTCGCATCACAGCGGCACCTTCATCATTTCCAACCTGGGTCACGTATAGGTATCCGTCATGAATCTTACAACTTACAGCTCTGGAATAGTCTGCAACTCGTACTGTATCTGATGTTCCATTCTTTACCTCATAGATGCCACTTTTTATGTCAGTAATTTCGGGAACAGTTTCATCTTCGACCTGATTTGTGCTTTCTTCGTAGAATC
>Ga0265594_1002396_pt1 | contig 13463 bp, 8 predicted proteins | sample saktaG_11_FD_190147 | JGI IMG/M metagenome (GOLD analysis project Ga0265594, IMG submission 190147) | Saline water microbial communities from Sakinaw Lake, British Columbia, Canada - sak_2011_5_24_80m | ecosystem: Environmental > Aquatic > Non-marine Saline and Alkaline > Saline ... | reverse complement strand
GTCCGATGTGTTGTAGCTTTTCCAGTTCTTTTTGCGCTGCTTCTATGATTTCCCGGCGGCCGTGACCCAGATTGCAACTTACCAATTGAGATGAGGCGTCAATATACTCCTTACCCTCCGTATCTCGTAGCATAATCCCTTTAGCTGAATCGTAGACCACGCCCAAATTCTCGCCAAAGCGGATCTGTGCGTGTAATATATGCTCACGATCATACTTAATCAGCTCTTCTGTTTGCTTGCTAGTCATTTCTTATTTTACCTCTCCTTTTGAAATACTCAACGCGGTTAACAGAACCTCACTGGAACCTTTGATGCTTCCTGTACTTACCACTACCCCCGTTGTCCTAGGTCATCTCCTGTTTGTCTGGCTTATGAGCATATTCCTCTCTTACCAGTTCCTGCATCAAGGGATAGCCCAGTTAATATATCGCTTACACTAGTACGCAACAGAGTTTAACACAACATATCTTAGAAAGAAACAATGTAGGAATTGTAATAGTCAATGTTTGCTCATGTCAAGAGGGTGTGGTTTTTGCGCCAAGAGATTATTATTAGGGTAATAGCCTGCTAGAGGGGTGGTTGAAGAAAGCTGGTATCCTTTCTATTAAAGAGCCATGGCTTAAGACCAAGAAGGGACACCGACTATGGAAGAAAGCGCCTTGCCTGGTATCTTGCCCGGAAGGAAGGAGTAATCCTCCCCCCTCACACCTTGCGCCACATTTTAAATCGTCATGGATTTAAAGGCTAAGTTCCATACCTTGTTTTACTAAATTCTGCTGAAGCAAGACCACATCCAAATCTCTGGGTGTAACGCCTTCCCTTAATGCTAGTGCCGCTGCAGTGCCAGCAGCCTGTCCTGTAGCGAAGCATACGGGGATTAACCGTAGCTGAACCATGGCATCTTGCTTTGCTGACAGACACCTACCAGCGACTAAGAGGTTGTCTACTTTTTGTGGCACAAGAGACCTGTAGGGAATGCGCATTTTCCTGTGTGAGTATGGCTTTGCTGCGGTATCGCTGAACTTATGGGCAAAAACCTCATGCAGCGTGGGCGAGAACTCACCTACTATCCTTCTTGTTTCCCTCACGCCAATTTGAGTAGCTGTATATTCGATTCGTGATTGTTCAAAGCCGCTCACCTTTTTTTTCAGAAAGGCTGCCAGTCTCATGGTATGTTCTCTGGTTATAATCTCGGCCTTGGTTAACTGATCTGGGGCAATGCCATTTACTCCAAATAGACTACCTGACCACAAGTTTATCTCGCCCGGGTAGCAGAGATCTGCCGCGAAGAGACCAGGGGCAAAACCTTTTGAATGAAGTTCAAGATCAAAAGAGAGCTCGCCACTCTTAATGGCATCTTCCACCAGTTTCCTCAAATTACCCCAATTACCTATCTGCTCCATGGCTTTCTGGCTATCGACACCTATCATGTTAGACATGAGTGTTATTGGTAGAGGGTCCTCTTCCATCTCATACATCGCTCCAGCGGATGCAGATACATCGCCGTCACCCGTTACATCGACAATCATTTTGGCAAGTACTGCTGATCTGCCCCCCTTGTTTTCTATGATTACTCCCTTAACTGTGTTTTCCTCCATGATGCTGTGAACCACATAGGTATGCAACAGCAGCTTTACCCTTGCATCCAGCAACATCTTCATAAGCTCATATTTGAGTATTTCTGGATCTACGGCAATCAGCCCGTCCACTGCCGGGTCATCTCCCAGGTTACCACATTTACGATAAGTTCTCGCTTCTTCCAGCCTTCGCCGTATTTCAGAATTGATACCATTATTTAATGGCGGCACAGTAATTACTAATCCGCCGGTAGCAAGTCCGCCAAGATACCCGTAGCGCTCTAATAACAGAACCCTGGCTCCATTACGTGCGGCGCATGTAGCAGCCGCGACTCCAGCTACACCACCGCCACAAACCAAAACATCAACATTGTCATAGATCGGGGTTTTTCTTTCGGCTTCAGTTATGTACCGCATGTATTGTCTCCTAATGCCCTTACTTTTTGAATACTCCTAAGTCAATTTTACAGCGGCCACGTGAATTGTGCCAGAGAAAGCATTTTTCTACCACTTACGCATTTGATTTGGTGGGGCTTGATAAGCAAATCGGTAGCTGACCAGACTACACCCAATTTCAATCAATGTAGTCAACCGCTCGCGCTTGACTTGGCTCACCCTAACTACCGGAATACTAATACCCATAGTAGCTACAGCCCTACCGCTGGCATTCCGTATTATAGAAGTGACACTCTCAAATCTTTCGGCAATGCCTTCTATTTTCTTTAAGAAGCTTCTTCAATTGCTGATATTCTGGACGATTGTGATAAAATTCATCTAGTGTATAACATCCGGAGACCATGCCATAACCTGGAGCTGTGTCGCAATAACCGCAAGTACGACATATGCGCTTACGTTTTAACGTTCTCCCCGCAAGTATATCTGCAACGATATCGGGGTAGCATATCGACATCCGACCGATACCTACAAAATCGGTCAAGCTATTGTTTATCACAGACTGCGCCACATTTGGCAACCACTGCTGCAGGTAGGAATAACCACTACCAACATAGGCCAACTCAGGGCGGTTTTTTTTCAATTCCGTAACTAATGAAATCAAACGGGCGACTCCTACAAGCGGATCCTCAGGTGGATAGTGGGGAGCCACAGGCACCGAGAAGTACGGTCCCATAACGTGAGAATTATAATCGGCACCAGCCGAAATGCAGACTAATTTGATGCCCAGTTTGGTAAGCATATCCAGGAAAGCCAACGGTTCGGTAAGGTCTATGCCTAATCCTGTGCCATCGCCACCAAACGCATAAGGGTATCTCTCTCCACTGAATGTCGCCGGTTCCGTACGATCGTCTGCACCCTGCTGGAAGGGTACAAAGTCAACAGCACTAAGACGAACCGCGATGTCTAATCCCGGCACCTCGGAGCGAATACCAGCCACTATTTCTCTCAGGAATCTGGTTCGGTTTTCAAAGCTGCCACCATAGCGGCCTGGGCGATCTACTGCACTTAAAAATTCGTGGCCGAGATAGCCGTGGCAATGTTTTATATCGACAAAGTCAAACCCGGCTTGCTGAGATAGCCTTGCTGCCTTGACAAAATCTTCTATCAGACGGTCAATATCATCGTCAGTCATCAATGCTTTGTCACTTTTCACATCATATCTTTCATCCAGAATGGGGTGATGGTAGAGAATTCTGGGTTCCGAGCGTCTCATGTCATGTGGGTGAGAAAGACGCCCTGAATGAATCAACTGCGTTCCAACTAACAGGTCGTCAGCAGTAGAGAAATGCTCCTCATGGGTTCGTACTAGTAGCTCTCGTAGTTCCGTAATCTCACCCAAATTCTGTTTCAACATCATTAATTGATTCGGACTTCCTTTACCATCTTGGCAAACGGCCATTGCTTCTCCACCGAATATCAATTTTGCACCACTTAAACCCCATCGTTGCCATCTTCTCTTGGTCAAATCGGTAGGCTTTCCATCGTTTGTGTTGTCCCAACCTTCCATCGGCAGTATGGCAAAACGATTCCCAATTACCTTGCTATTGAGAACATATGGCTTGGCTAACGGTGCGTCAGGGCCTGATTTCACCTCCTCATCAAACGGAAGGGTTGCCCCAGTTGACTTCAAATAATCGATGAAGTCAGCCGATTTTTCAATAGCACCAACATTTCGCATGGACATATACACCTCCCTAAAGTTATGCCCTCCGAAATATAATCGGGCAAGTGGCTTCCCGCTTCTAAAATTCTCGAAATAGCCACTTTAACCAAAGTAATAACATGAAAGAGAAACAGACTCCGGAATGTCTCAAGTTCTATCGTTTCTTCTCTACGCCCCCTCATAGTCTTTTACTAACTTGCTCAATCCGAGTTCCTTTAGTTTGCTATCGCTGGGCATAGTTGTTTCCCGATCCCAATCCATCTCTTTCAAGAAGTCTTCAATCATTATCTCTTCATTTATATCGACATCGGCTACCGGCCCGTCTTTAAGAGGCGGTTTACCCAGTGCTCTTGGGTTAAAGCTGATGTGGAGAGGGTTTATCCCCTCGCGTAAGTTAAACAGGTGGCGAATGTTGGCAATACGCTCGCCAACCTTCAAGCAGGTATCAAAGTCGTACTCCTGGCCGGTTATTGCGGTTAAAAATTCGGGGATATACGCAGCGGGGTGCGACGTATAGGCAAACAGGCAAGTCCCGCATGAGCTCATCACGTGACACATGCAGGCAGCTTTTTTATGGGATTCCCCGATTTTTTCATATTTATATTTATCTCCGAGGTCTTCCAAGAAGCCGATACCCGTAATCCATGAGCTTCCGCCTCGTGAATGGCGGCCGGGGGTGGCATCCATGCGGTAAGTTAAAGCAAGGCTTGGGAAACATCGGGGGTCGTGTGCCGGTAATTCCTGCCCCCCTGCATGTACGGCGTACTGTTCCGCTCCCTTGCCCAGTTTTTCGGCGGCCCTCATCGTACCGTCAGCAAGCAGTGCTCCGATGCCTTCCCGTTTAGCGATTTTCTCGGTTAATTTAACAACAACATTGCCATCGCCAAATTTCAGCTCCATTCCGGTGTCGTCCATGGTGAGGATGTTGTGCTGGAAGCACTCAATAGCAAAGGCGACAGTCGCCCCAACCGAGATAGTATCCATGCCGTAAACATTACATATGTCATTAAAGTGAATGATGGATTCAAGGTTGTCGTTCTGGCACAGGGGGCCACACATCGCTATGGTTTCATATTCAGGAACATGGCTGACACTGGCCCTGCCGGGTTTCTGCCTCAGATGCCCGCCGCAACGAATGTGGCATTGCCAGCAGCCGTATCTCCCTTCCCGCTCGGGCATAAAAGCATTTTCATCGATGGCGTCGAGGTTGTCGCTGGAGAAGTCATCGGGGTAAGCGCCAGCCCAGTTCTTTATCGGGGTATCCCCGCGCATCGTGTTGCCTCTAGTGAGCATTGTGGTCCCAAATTTCCTGAACAATGCCCCTTCGCCCTGCAATTGCTTAGCCCACTTTATCTTTAGTTCTTTGGCTTTGGCTGCATCGGCTACAGGCACTTCGATGTTGCCTTTAACGACAACCGCTTTAAGTTTTTTGGAACCCATCACCGCCCCCAGCCCTGAGCGAGCGGCAGCACGGCCTTTATCCGTTATTACGCACGAAAGCAGTGAGAGGTTTTCCCCTGACGAGCCGATGCAAGCCACAGCGGAATCGTCTCCATGAACGGATTTCAGAGCGTCTTCCGTTTCAATACAATCCTTGCCCCATACGCCTGAGGCGTCCTCGAGAGTTGGATTGCCGTTTTCGATATACAGATAAGCTGGCTTATCGGCAATACCTTTGAAAAATACAGCATCATAACCGGCAAATTTAAGATACGGCCCGAATACACCGCCGCTGTTGGCATCTCCCCAGCCCCCAGTCAAAGGAGACTTCCCAACAACGGTAAACCTGCCACTGCATATCGCAGGTGTGCCAGTAAAAGGTCCGGTCACAAAACCCAAAATGTTATCGGCACCGAGCGGATCAACCTTGGATCGCATCCGTTCATACAGAATTCTGGCTCCGAGCCCGTAACCACCCATGAAGTCACGACATAGCTCCTCGCTCATAGGCTCGTCATGACATTCTCCTTTAGTTAAGTCCACGAATAACAGTTTACCCATGTAGCCACCTAACATCTTCGTCGTCCTTTCCCGAGCGTTTGCTTTTGACGTGACATAAGCTTAATTCCGGGCCTTAGCTACTAAAATCTAGGCTACGGCAACTTACCCATACTTTCGAGCTCGTCAGCCACATCCTTAAGCTCTAGCTCTTCAAGTTTAGCCCTGGTTGGCCAACCGGTTTTCTTATCCCAACCTCTATTCTCGTAATAACTATCGAGAATCCTGTCAAACATAGCTTTGTCTAGTTTGGTGCCATCGGTCTTTTCCGGATACTCATAAACCCATTCCCCACTAGCATCAACCTTTCTCGACCGGTTGTAGTTTCTTATGTGGAGGGCTCTATCTAAGTTACGGATTCGTTCACCGGCCTTATCCAGGTCGGCCGTAATAATATCTAGCCCGGTTAGCGGGGCCAGCATTTCCGCCTCGGCGTCCACGTTCCCATAGTAATCTTCCGCCGCTTCGAGTTCCCCTACTGTATTAAAGCCTTTAAGAACCCGTGGGAAGCACCAATCGCAGAGTAGCAATGAGTCCTTCATCTGGGCACGGTCGTCAAACCACTTGGTTACTTTAGTTTTCGCATCTAAAGGCTCAAAGCCGGGTTCGAGGATACCTTTGGCACTAAATACCCTGTCAAACGTAGCCTTCAGCTTTTCGAAATCGACAAAAGGAGAACCACCCTCGAAATGTGGCGGGAACCAGCAGTGGATATAACCCGTCTGGTGATGAGATGCCAGAGGATCCCGCGAGTCGATAACCCAGTGCAACATGTCGAATATCCATAATGGGCTTGGCTGGGACTCGGTGGCCCTCCCATCCCGATGTGAAGGGAACCCCCACATCGGCTCCAGCCAGTGAGCCGTTTTCTTTATAATTTCTGGCAAATCAAGTTTCTCGCAGGCCTGCATCAGGCCGTGGGCAAAGATATCGCCAATTCCTTCTCTATAAGCCAGCTTTTTGAAAAAGGATTCCCAAAATTTGGGGTTACCCGGATCCAGCTTGTAGCCGTTAATCCTAGTAATGCCATTATCGATGCATGCCAGGAACAAGCAGCGCAGGGTGAGATAAGTCCAACCAGATACCCCCAGCGCCTCAATTACAGCCTGAAGCTCTAACCCCGGATCTCTGCCCAGCGCTTCAATTGCTCTGGTATATATTTCGCCGGTGTATTCCTTTCCTATAAGCGGGGTCGGGTACTTATACCAAGCGCAACCCAGCTCATATGCCTCCGCATTGCACATGACGGGTATATTCCTGCGGTCTTTACCATCCCCAAGTCTTAGCGGAATATCTTTGAACTTGCGAGTACACCCAAACGGGCATGCATGAGTACACGGTAAATGTGTTGGCCCTAAAACTATTTTGACCGGGGTTTCTGTTGGCCCAGAATTGACCAGCTTCCTTACTTCTCGGCAAGACTTGACGAATTCCGCAGGCCTGGCAATCTTGACCCCTCCGGTGCCCCTGATGACTATGGCCTTTAGCTTCTTCGCTCCCATAACAGCCCCGAACCCCGGCATTCCGGCACTATTTTTCTGCCGATGATGAATCGTCGCTGATACGACAAGGTTCTCCCCACCCGGGCCAATGCATATTGTCTGAGCCTCTTTGCCATATTCTGCCTTAAGTAATTCCTGAGTTTCGAAGATATCTAAACCCCAGAGTTTTTCCGCGTTTCTTATCTCAACTTCGCCATCATGTATCCATAAATATACTGGAGTATCCGAATTGCCTTTCAATACTATGCCGTCAAATCCAGCATATTTTAATTCAGCTGCCCAGTTGCCACCCATGCCGCTATAGGTGAACCAAGGAATCGGATATGTACGTGGAGACACACCACACACTATGCCTCTACCTGAAGTGGGCGCCAGAGTACCGGAAAATGGACCTGTCATGAACATGAGCAGGTTTTCGGGGTCATAAGGTTTGACGCCAGGTTTCAATTCTTCCCATGCTATCCGGGTAGCTATTCCCTTTCCCCCGATGTACTCTGGCACATATTTGGCTGTATCGTTGGTTTCTACCTTATTGCTGGTCAGATCGACTCGCAGTATTTTCCCTGCCCAACCATACATTTCAGCCATCTAACCTGCCTTCCTTATTTACAAACTTTAAAGCACCCCACGGGCACATTGCTACACATAGTGGTCCTTCTTCCGTATCCTTACACAGGTCACATTTGAAGAATACTGCTTTGCCTCCCTGTGTTTTCTCCCAGATAGGTGGCTCAGGTAATTGACATGCTTCTGCACACGCACCACATCCTGTGCATTCAGCTTCGTTTATATATCTAGCTCCGGTAGCGCTATCGATACAAAGTGCTATGTCTTTCAACGGGCAAGCAAAATAACATTCGGCTGATTCACATTGACTGCAAATTTGTCCCGAAAAATTGAAATTCAGATCATCTGCATCTATGTGTATTCTTGATAAGTATGAGCCGCATACTCCCTCGTGGAATGCTGAACACACAAGTTCACATATCTTACAGCCGCGACATAGCTCTGTCTTATGGTTAACTACCCCTGATTTTGGAACTGTCTTGGTAGGCATCGTCTTTATGTTCCTCTACTATTTATACGTACTTAATATAACAAGAGTGCCAATAATGTTCTGGTCGATTAGCGATGTCTTTCGTTTACACTGGTACCGAGAAGTTACCGGCTTATGCGCAAGCTACCGCTTTGAATTAGGTTTTCCACTTCTTTTAACGTTGCCCAGTTAACATCTCCAGGGATTGAGTGTTTCAGTGCCGAAAAAGCGTTTCCGTATTTCAGCCCCTTTTCCACGTCGCCAGTGAGATAGCCATAGATAAACCCGGCGGTGAATGAATCGCCAACACCAACCCGGTCAATTATCTCCACATCATGGGTCTTGTCGTCATATAGCTTTCCTGCCGAATAGGCGATAGCTGTCCAGCGGTTCCGCAGTACCGACAGGTCTTCTCGCAAGGTGATGCAGACTACCTCAAAGTTGAATTTCTCCGCCAGTTTCTTGGCTACTTCCCGGTAATCTTGACCGGTGATACCCAATACTTTTTTGGTGTCTTCTTCGGTGGAAAAGAGAATATCAATGTATTCCATGAGTGGTTCCTGACATTCACGGGCTTTTTCTTCAGTCCAAAGTCTGGCGCGATAGTTAAGGTCGTAGCTCACCTTACAGCCAGCTTTTTTTGCCATTTTCAGAGCCTCAGCGGTAACCTGGGCAGTACCAGGACTCAAAGCTGGGGTAATACCGCTAGTGTGGAACCATTTCGCATCCTGAAAGACTGCCCCCCAATTTATCTCCCCCGGTTTTATCTGACTTATTGCTGAGTTTGCCCGGTCGTAAAGGACACTGCTGGCTCTGGGAGAAGCACCGAGTTCGGCGAAATAGAGGCCAACGCGATCACCTTTTGTCCATACGATGTGAGAGGTGTCTACACCTTGCTCTCGAGCTTTGTTCCGAACCATGCACCCGAGGGCGTTGTCGGTAAGGCGTGAAACCCAGGCAACATTGGTTCCCAACCGGCTGAGGTCAGCCGCCACATTCAGTTCCGCACCACCAACGTTTACCTCTAGTAAGTTAGTTTGCTCCAACCGACGATAATTCGGCGGTGACAATCGTATCATAGTTTCACCAAAAGTGATGACATCAGCCATTTTTTATTCTCCCTCCGGCTAGCCTGCTCTTGCTATCCTTACCGCTTCAGCAAATCTTCTCGCAGTTTCAGTAATAACGTCGTATCTTTTCTCCTTTAATGCAGCCTTGCTCACTAATGATGTACCCGCGGCTACCGCTACCGCACCCGCCTTGATGAAATCTGGGGTGTTTTTCAGACTTACCCCTCCAGTGGGCATCAGTCGTATCTGGGGCAGTGGACCAAGGATATCCTTCAGGTATTTCGGTCCCCCCACCGTTGCCGGGAAAACCTTAACGATATCGGCACCTGCTTCCCAGGCGGTCAATATTTCAGTTGGGGTGAAGGTACCGGGGATGACAATCTTGCTGTAGCGGCGGCAAATCTCTATTACACCTAAATTCAAAGTAGGGCTGACGATAAACTCGGCCCCGGCAAGGATCACTGCTCTAGCTGTTTCCGGGTCCAGCACTGTGCCAGCACCCAAGATAACTTCTTCCTTCATAATACTCTTGAGTTCTTTAATAGCATCTATGGCACCGAGGACGGTCATGGTTACCTCTATCGGTTTAACCCCTCCTTTGGCGATGGCTCTACATACTTCTACTGCCTCCTGAGCATTGTTAACTCTAACTACGGCTACTATACCGCTATCAATAATAGCTTCTAAGATCTCAATCTTGTTCCGCATGTTTCACTCCGTTAAGACAATTGAAGTGTTACTATTCTTACTCCATACTTGTACCACAGAGGAATGAAGGCTGTCAATAACACCAAGCGTCTCTGTACATGAAATGGCAGCAAAGTTTCTAGCCCTTATCGCCTGACTAAACAAAACGCTAGAAAGTGCAATATGCCTATAGTTGGTAACTCTAACTCGGCAGGCTATATCGCCGCTATTGTGACTTTGATGGATTCTGGACTGCCGAGCTCTTTAACTTGCTCTTTGGTTAAATAAATGGTCATTGGGTGGTCTTCTTTGTTCTCCTTGAATTACTTGTCGGTGTAGAAACAGGGCTTAATTTGGTGTTTATCGGGTCCGCATTCATTATTGGTGGCAGGTCATCTCCCTGACGTCGAACACACAATTATTTGAGGGAGTACCCGGTAATATCTGCTATAATTATATTATGCCCCGTGATATTGCGCTTTATATCCATGTGCCTTTTTGCCGCCATAAGTGCCCCTACTGTTCCTTCGTATCATACGATTACCGCGAGGCTGATATTCCTTTATACCTGATTGCTCTCAAAAAGGAACTGATACGACGGGCTGGTGGAGAATATATTCGCAGCATATATTTTGGCGGAGGCACTCCGAGCTTACTTTCCGTTAAATATGTAGGTGGTCTCATATCCGCTATCAGTTCGCTGTTTACCGTTGATGACGCAGCTGAGATAACCATTGAGGCTAATCCGGGAACTATTAACCGGGCATACCTTACCGCTATCAGGGAACTGGGAGTTAACCGATTGAGTCTGGGCGTGCAGAGTCTGAATAACCGCGAACTGGTACTACTGGGATGCATTCATACAGCGGCTGAGGCAAGAGATGCGGTACAACACGCCCGAGGTTCCGGGATTGATAATTTGAGTATAGATCTTATCTACGGGTTACCGGGTCAGACCCTATCCGACTGGCAGTATACACTGGACGAAGCCATAACGATGAGGCCGGAGCATCTTTCGCTCTATTCTCTCACTCTGGAGGAGGAGACACCAATGTGGGGAGCTATTAAAGAAGGCTCTTTGCCCGAGCTTGATCCGGATGTCAGCGCTGACCACTATGAACTGGCTGAGGATTTGCTGGCCGCACAGAGCTACAGCCACTACGAGATATCAAACTGGGCAATAGCTGGCCGGGAGTGTCGTCATAATCTGACTTACTGGCGAAACCTGCCCTACCTTGGTGTGGGTGTTGCCGCTCATTCCTGTTTAGATGGTCACCGCCTCGCCAACACAAAGAGTCTGGATAAATATCTGGCCGATTTTTCAGGGGAATCATCACCGGTACCGGAGCTGGATGAAGAGATTAACCCGGAGCTGGAACTTGCCGAAACGGTTATACTCGGCTTACGGTTGTGTGCAGGAATCGACTCGGATGATATTTATCGCCGCTTTGGCATAGATATACTGGTACATTATCATCAGCAGGTCGAAGAAATGGTTGCCGCCGGCCTTCTGGAGCAGGCCGGCAGGCATATAAAACTCACGCGCCGTGGGCGGTTGCTAAGTAACGAGGTATTCTGGCGGTTTCTGCCTGAATGACTCGAAAGTGTATCAATTTGAATTAAACAATTAGGAATGAATTATTGACGATTGAGGAAATTGTAAAATTAATCCTCAACTAGCATATCAATATTAATGCAGTGCCATCATAATAAAATTACCAATAACAAACAGGAGCGTTGGAATTGCTAGTATCAACCCTGCAATACCAAAACCTATACCTTTGAGATTTGAGGGTTTACCCACTTTTATTATTGAGATAATCCCTAGGACAAACGCTGTAATGCCAGGTACGGCAAAGAGAATGGTATCGAAGATTGGATGGATTATACCACCTGATGGAAAGAGGACAAAGTTTAATAAACTTAGGATTCCGAAAATTAATGAGGTGATTGCTAATTTACTCGTTCGCTTTGTTTGAATTGAGGTCGGTTCCAAGGGTGCCTGTTCCATATTAAAAAGAATTATAGCACATTGCACTAAGATATTTTTACTATTTCAAAATGATATACTACCAATGACTCAGGCTGGTATAATACTACCGTAGCCTCAATTGTTAGAGGGAAGATTATATGGAACAGGCACTTACCCGGAATTTTTGTATTATCGCTCATATCGACCACGGTAAATCGACGCTGGCCGACCGGCTGATTGAATTAACCGGGACCATGAAGCGTGAGGATATCGGCGAACAGGTGATGGACAGCATGGATCTGGAACGTGAACGCGGCATTACTATCAAAGCTAAGACTGTCCGCCTGCATTATAAAGACAATAATGGTCAAACCTATCGCCTTAATCTTGTCGATACGCCGGGGCATGTTGACTTCTCTTACGAGGTTTCGCGTACCCTGGTGGCCTGCGAAGGAGCAGTGCTGGTTATCGATGCTACGCAGGGTATCCAGGCGCAAACACTGGCCAATACCTATCTCGCCGTGGAACATAACCTGGAGATAATCCCTGTCATTAACAAGATTGACCTGCCGGGGAGTGAACCCGAGCGTGTCCTGGCAGAGATTGAGAACGTACTCGGGTATAAAGCACAGGATATACTTCTCTTGAGCGCCAAGACCGGACAGGGTGTCCCGCCGTTGCTTGAAGAAATTGTCCGGCGCATTCCCCCACCCAGGGGCGATGCCCGGCGGCCACTCCGGGCGCTTATCTTTGACTCGCGCTACGATGCTTATAAGGGTGTTATCGCTTATCTGCGTGTCGTGGACGGTCGTATCTCTAAAGGAGACAAACTGCGCCTGATGGGGCAGGACACCGAGATAGAGGTGCTTGAAGTCGGATATTTTGCTCCCGAACCATGCACGGCATCGGAGTTGACAGCCGGAGATGTTGGTTATATCGCAACGGGGCTTAAAAGCGTGAAAGAGTGTCATGTCGGTGATACGGTGACCTCGATATATGATGGTGCTACGGAATCACTTGTCGGATATCACCCTCCCAAGCCGATGGTGTTTGCCGGTATCTATCCCACCCAGGCAGAGGATTTTAAGGACTTGCGCGGGGCTATTGAAAAATTAAACCTTAATGACGCCTCGCTCTCTTACGAACTGGAGTCCAGCCTGATTCTGGGTTACGGCTTCCGCTGCGGCTTTCTTGGTTTGCTGCACCTGGACATCGTGCTCGAACGCCTGGAGAGGGAGTTCTCCCTGTCGCTGGTAGTTACGGTACCCGGAGTCAGTTTCATTGTCACAAAAACCAGCGGGCAGCGACTTATCGTTACTAATCCGAATGAGTTCTCGGTACCTACAGAAATCGAGAAAATAGAAGAACCCTGGGTGAAAATATCGGTTATTACACCATCGGATTTCATCGGTGCTCTGATGGAGCTTTTCACACAATTCGAGGGAAACTACAAACACACGGAGTACCTGGGGCAATCCCAGTCCGGCGGAAAGCTCGGGCAG
>Ga0265594_1002395_pt1 | contig 13467 bp, 11 predicted proteins | sample saktaG_11_FD_190147 | JGI IMG/M metagenome (GOLD analysis project Ga0265594, IMG submission 190147) | Saline water microbial communities from Sakinaw Lake, British Columbia, Canada - sak_2011_5_24_80m | ecosystem: Environmental > Aquatic > Non-marine Saline and Alkaline > Saline ... | reverse complement strand
AGCTATTGGGAAGGTGATATCCCCTGGGTTTCTCCCAAGGACATGCACACGTGGCAGATCCTTGATGCCGAAGACCACATTACCGAGCAAGCGGTCACTGAGAGTGCGACGGAAGTTGTCCCTCCAGGCTCTTTGCTGGTTGTTGTGAGGTCTGGGATTCTCCGCCACACAATCCCTGTTGCAGTCAATCGGTGTAGTGTCGCTCTGAATCAAGACATGAAGGCACTTGTAACAAGTGAGCCAGACGTAGTGCACTACTACATGTATGTGGTGGCAGGGAAACAACAGGAGCTGCTGGTCGAATGGCGAAGTGAAGGAGCAACCGTTGAGAGTCTTAGGTTCGAATGGCTTGCTGGGTGTGGCTTCCCTTTCCCGCGCCGAGAGGAGCGGGTAGCCATCGCCGACTTCCTCGATCGCGAAACAGCGAAGATCGATACCCTGATCGGCAAAATCCAAGAAGCCATCGAACTGCTGAAGGAATACCGCACTGCCCTCATCTCTGCCGCCGTCACCGGCAAGATCGATGTACGAAATACGCCATCTTAACCCGGTCAAGTATAATTGTGATCCCGTTTTGGAAACAAGATATTTGTATACAGAAAAGGGAACTGTTATAATACAATGCGAATCATAGCCAGACGAACGCTACACGAATTCTGGATACAGCACGCAGAGGCGAAAAGCCCGCTAGAGGCGTGGTACCACGAGGTGAAGCTTGCTGCATGGAGTAAGTCGGCAGACGTCAAAGCAAGGTATCCCAAGGCCAGCATCGTGAGCAATGAACGAGTGGTTTTCGATATTTGCAACAACACATATCGACTGGTTGTCGTGATCAAGTACAAATTTCAGGTTGTGTACATCCGTTTCATCGGAACGCATGCGGAGTACGGTAGAATCGATGCAAAGGAGATCTGATGCGCCCGAAGGTAATCAAGACCGAAGCTGAGTACGAGGCGGCTCTTACCCGGCTCGATGAGCTGCTTGATGCCAAGCCTGGAACTCCCGAAGGTGACGAATTTGAGCTTTGGGTGACGCTCGTTGAGATCTACGAAGAAGAGCACTTCCCAATTGATCTTCCTGATCCTGTTACGGCAATCCGTTTTCGCATGGAGCAAGCAGGACTTAAGCAGGTCGACTTGGTGCCGTACATCGGAAGCCGAAGCCGTGTTTCCGAAGTGCTGAGAGGTAAGCGTTCACTCAGCCTTTCCATGATTCGCAGGTTGCACGAAGGCCTCGGCATTCCCGCTGAAGTCCTTCTTCACCAGGCGGGAGCATCGATGCCTACAGAGCACCCCGAGATCAAGTGGTCCCAGTTTCCGATTGCGGAGATGCTCAAGAGAGGTTGGTTTCCAGACTTCAAGGGAACGCTGAGTGAAGCCAAGGAGAGGGCTGAGGAGCTGGTTGCCCCGTTGATCTTCCCTGGTGGCTTGGAAAAGGAGAGCATACCTTGTTTCTTGCTAAGGAGTGTACGTTCTGACACAACGATGGATGAATACGCACTTTCTGTGTGGTGCGCTCGCGTTCTTGATCGAGCACGAAAGGAGACACTCCCTCCTTACAGAACGGGAACGGTCACGAAGAAGTTCTGCCGGGAGCTTGTCCATCTCAGCTATCTCGACAATGGTCCGCTCTTGGCTAAGGAATTCTTGAATCGAAGCGGTATTCATCTCGTGACAGAGGAACACTTGCCACATACGCATCTCGATGGAGCAGCGCTGTGGGCAAGTACAGACCGTCCTGTAGTTGCCCTCACGCTCCGCTACGACCGCCTCGATAACTTCTGGTTCACCCTGTGCCATGAGATTGCACACGTAAGCCTGCATCTCAAGAACGGTCCCAAAGAAGCCTTTGTGGATGACCTCGAAGCACACGGTGCAAATTCTGTAGAGGCTCTAGCCGATGCGTTTGCTGCTGACGCCCTCATACCAACGGCAGAGTGGAAGAGATCACGGCTGCAAGAGGACTGGTCATCTGATGCTGTCGCCGCATTTGCCAAGAAGCTCAGGATTCATCCCGCAATCGTTGCTGGTAGGATCCGAAAGGAACGCAACAATTATCGTATTCTGTCCCAGTTTGTAGGGCGCGGGGCGGTGCGCAGAGTGTTCTTCGAGTCATGAGGACTATGTTGAAGTAGGTCGGGATCTCCTGGTTGGGTGGCAGTTCTTTTGGTGTGTTCGTGAGCATACTGTAACCGGTACATAATGTCGGCACATAGAACTAATAGCCGACAAAATGTACCAGGAGAGAAGCAATACCTGACACTAAGAAACTGTTCCAGACTAGAAGAGTACCGCACGGCTCTCATTTCGGCGGTAACCAGCAAGATCGATGTATGCGGTGAGCGATTTCGAGATAGCGATGTGGCGAACTGTTGATATTCGTCGATAAATGTATACACTTAGCCACATGGAGAAGCGGACAGATGTACAACGAGTACTCGAGCTTGCAGCACAGCGTGGCCTGATTAGCACACGTGATATCGAGGCACAGGGCCTGCATAGGCAGGTCCTCACGCGCCTTGTGAGAACGAACCAGCTAGAACGAGTCGCGCGAGGACGGTACCGTCTTCCTGACCCAAATTACGACCTCACCGAACACCACGGGCTCGTGCTCGCATCGGTTGCTGCACCAAATGGGGTCATTTGCCTTGTATCCGCACTCCAGTTTCACGTCATCGGCACGCAACTACCGCGTCAGGTTTGGATAGCGCTGGACCGTAGGGCAAGAAAACCGGTGATTGATTATCCACCCCTTCGAGTTGTCCGCTTCTCCGGCGAAGCGCTGACAGCAGGCGTTGAGGAACACATTCTTGAGGGGCAGACTGTTCGCATCTACAGCGTGGCGAAAACGCTGGCTGACTGCTTCAAGTACCGCAACAAGATAGGGCTCGACGTAGCCCTTGAGGCTCTTCGGGAAGCGTGGAGTGATCGGCGTTTCACGATGGATGCACTGGAGCGTTATGCACACATCTGCCGTGTATCTAACGTCATGCGTCCTTACCTGGAGGCGCTTGTAGCATGACGAGTACGACAGGCCTGGCAAAATCGGTACACGTTCGCCTCGTTGCGTACTCGAAGGAGATCGGCGTTGAAGCACAGTTGATGCTGGAGCGATTCGCTCTCTACCGACTGCTCTATCGATTGTCGAAATCCAGACACTGCGAGCGTTTTGTGCTCAAGGGAGCCCAACTGATGCTGATATGGATAGGTGAGACAGTGCGTCCAACTCGGGATGTAGACCTCCTCGGCTTTGGAGATATGTCTGACAAGATTCTGATACAGACCTTCCGAGAGATATGTGCTCAAGATGTCGAACCCGACGGGATGGAGTATTCCCCCGATTCTGTAACAGTGACGCCGATCCGAGAGGACAATGTCTATGGAGGTTGGCGCGTTACTCTGGAAGCCCGACTTGGAACCGGGAGGTCGCACCTGCAAGTTGACATTGGGATCGGCGATGCAGTCACGCCGGAACCCGAATGGGTGGAGCTTCCCCGTTTGCTGGGCTTCCCAGCGCCTCGCCTTCGCTCTTATCGCCCAGAAACGAGTATCGCCGAGAAGTTTGAGACAATGATATCGCTTGGGTTGCGCAACAGCCGGATGAAGGATTACTTCGACATTTACGTTCTCTCAGAACATGAATCGTTTGATGGGAGTGTGCTTTCAGGTGCCATCCGCGATACGTTCAGGCGGCGCAACACGGTAATTCCAACGGAGTTGCCGATGGCGCTATCACACGAGTTTGCAACAGACGCAGGAAAGATGGCTCAATGGGAGGCATTCCTACGTAGGATCAAGGAAGGTCCTGTTCCTACAGATTTGGGTGAAGTGATCGAACGACTCGTGGCGTTCTTGGGTCCCGTTCTTGTAGCTCTTCGCGATCAGGAGGAGTTTTCTCTGCAATGGCCGCAGGGAGGCCCGTGGAAGACAGCGTGAATAATGGCCAAGGGCCTGGAGGATAAGTCCGTAAGAGCATGTTCACGAGGTAGTGATCATGCTCAACTTGCCCCAGACGGAATTGCCATTAAGATTTATGGCGAAACCTTTAATAACGGATTTGCTTATTAAAGGATGGTGAATAACTTGGAGAACTGCCGATGACAAACTATGAGATCGTTCGAGAGATACCCGGGAAGGCGCGTAATCGTGTGTACATCTACGAGCGCTACTTGGCTATCCTGAGCGAGGGGACAGAAACATGAGCATTGAGATCTCCGAGCGCTCCTTTGAAGAGGCCATCGCCAACACGCTCGTCACCGGAAGGGCCGATGGAACACCAACTGGCCGCATCGCAGATGCCACATCCGGTTACGGTGAGTTCATCCTCGGTGGCTATCATCTCCGGACGAGCACAGATTATGACAGTGACCTTTGCCTGATCCCGCAGGACACGCTCGACTTCATCCTCGCCACGCAACCGAAGGAATGGGGCCGGTTGAAGGAGTACTACGGACAGGATGTGAAGAAGCGATTCCTGCAGCGCCTATCGCACGAGATCGAGCGGCGCGGCACGCTCGATGTGCTGCGTAACGGGATCAAGGATGCAGGGTGCAAGTTCAGGCTCGCCTATTTTCGGCCGTCGAGCCGATTGAACGAGGAGCTGCGCGAGTTGTACCGGGCAGACATCTTCTCCGTGGTGCGCCAGCTTCACTACAGCCGATCGAGTGAGGACAGCCTCGATCTCGCCCTGTTTCTCAATGGAATTGCGCTCTTCACCGCGGAGCTGAAGAACCCCCTGACCGGGCAGAGCGTAACAAATGCGATAACGCAGTACATGAGAGATCGCGACCCGCGCGAGCCGCTCTTTGCCTACGGCCGCTGCCTGGCTCACGTTGCTATCGATCCGAACCTGGCCTACGTGACCACGCACCTACAAGGCCCAAAGACTCGCTTCCTGCCGTTCAATCAGGGTTGGAATCGCGGCGCGGGGAACCCGCCGGTTCCACCGACGCAGGATGGCTATGCAACGAGTTACCTGTGGGAGAACATCTGGTCGCGCGATAGCGTGCTCGACCTGATCCGCCAGTTTGTCCACGAGGTAGAGCAGTACGATGACAACGGAAAGAGTACTGGAAAGAGATTCATAATCTTTCCTCGTTACCACCAGCTCGACGCAGTACGGCGGATGGTTGCCGACGCGCGCTCGCGCGGCGCGGGGCATAACTACCTGATCCAGCACTCGGCGGGAAGCGGGAAGAGCTTCACCATCGCCTGGCTGGCACATCAGCTATCGACTTTGCACAATGCCGACGATTGCCGGGTGTTTGATTCGATCATTGTGATAACCGACCGCCGGATCCTCGATCGACAACTACAACAGACTGTGCGCCAGTTCGAGCAGACACTCGGTGTGGTGGAGAACATTGACAAGACTTCGCGCCAGCTCAAGGAGGCGCTGGAGAGCCAGAAGACGATCATCGTCACGACCCTGCAGAAGTTCCCGGTGATCGTCGAGGAGATCAGTGGCCTTCCCGGGAAGCAGTTCGCCGTGATCATCGATGAGGCACACTCCTCGCAGACCGGGGAGAGCGCGAAGGACCTCAAGAAGGTTCTATCTTCAGGGAGCCTGGAGGATGCGGAGCGGGCGGAGGCATCTGAGGGGACGCCCGAGGAGGAGCTGGAAAACCAGATTCTCGCCGAGATGAAAGCACGCGGCCCCCTTTCCAACCTGTCGATGTTCGCATTTACGGCCACCCCGAAGCCAAAGACGCTTGAGATCTTCGGAACGCGGCAGCGAGACGGCTCGTTCGCCCCGTTCAGTCTATATAGCATGCGCCAGGCGATCGAGGAGAAATTTATCCTCGATGTGCTCAAGAACTACACAACGTACAAGGCGTACTGGAAGCTCCTAAAGACGATCGAGGACGACCCGCGCTACGATCGAGACAAAGCGACCTACCTGCTGAAGAATTTCGTGGAGCTACACCCGCACGCGATCAACGAGAAGGTGAAGATCATGATTGAACACTTCGCCTCCAATGTGCAGAACAAGATCGGAGGCAAGGCGAAGGCGATGATCGTTACCCGATCACGCTTGCATGCGGTGCGCCACAAGCTCGCGGTCGATCGCTACCTGCAGGAACACGGCTACCCGTGGAAGGCGCTCGTCGCGTTCTCCGGAACGGTGGAGGACAAGGGAAAGTCGTACACCGAATCGAGGATGAACTCCGTAAACCAGAGAAAACGGATCGGTGAAAAACAGACGGCAAAGGAGTTCTCAAAGCCGGAGTACCGGTTCCTCATTGTGGCAAACAAGTTCCAGACAGGGTTCGATCAGCCTCTCCTCCACACGATGTACGTCGACAAGAAGCTCGGCGGAGTGAATGCGGTGCAGACGCTGTCACGGTTGAACCGAATCCATCCGCAGAAGGCGGAGACGATGGTCCTCGATTTCGCCAACGAAGCGGAGACGATTCGCCAGAGCTTTGAGCCGTACTACGAGACGACGATCCTCTCCGAGGCGACGGATCCGAACCTCCTCTACGAGCTCGAACAACGGATGGATGAGTTTGGGGTCTACAGTAAACAGGATGTCGACGTGTTCGCCCGAGTCTACTTCTCAAGGAGTGCAAAGCAGGATCGCGTGTACGCGCAACTTGCCGGCTCGGTGGAACGGTTTAAGGAATTGACGGATGAAGAGAGGAAGGAGTTTCGCGCACAACTGACAGACTACGCGCGGCTGTATGCGTTTCTCTCGCATGTCCTGCCGTTCAAGGATCCGGACCTGGAGAAGCTCTACGTCTTCGCCCGTAATCTGGGGCGCATCCTTCCCGCTGGCCACGACACCCTCCCGCGAGAGGTTCAGCAGAACATCGACATCGACTCCTACCGGATTCAGAAGACGGGAGACGGAGAGATCGATTTGGAGACGCGAGTCGGAAAGCTGCATCCAATGCGCACTAAGGGAGCGCATGGCCTGTCCGAGGAGGAGATCGAGCCGCTCTCGGAGATCATCAATGAGCTGAACGAACGGTTCGGGCTGAACCTTGGGCCGGAGAACAAGTTGACCCTGGAACAGATGATGCACAAGCTAAATCAGGATCCTGCTCTCGACGCGAGCGCACGGGTGAACACGCGAGAGAACGTCCGCCTCACCTTCGATCACAAGGTAGAGGACGTTATCCAGGAGATCGTGGACACGAACTTCAAGTTGTACAAGTGGATCACGGATAATCGCGCAATCGGTGACGCGGTGAGAAACCAGTTGTTTGACCAGTACCTGCGCAACCACCGACAGGCAAACGAACTCCTCAAGCAGAACGAGTCGAAGACTCTCGAATTCAAATCCACATTACGCTGGAATCTGAAGGAGAATTGCAAAGACCCGGTCCATGTCACTCATGCCGTGCTGAAGACGATCGCCGCGTTTCTGAATACCGATGGAGGAGATCTCCTGATCGGGGTCGCCGACGATAAGTCGATCTTGGGGATCGAGGCTGACCAGTTCGAAAGCGAGGACAAGTTTCTCCTCTACCTGAGCCACGTCATCGGTGCGGCGCTCGGGGACCGCGCCGGCACGCTCGTCGATGCCAAGATGGAGACCGTGAACGGCAAGACGATCTGCCTTGTTAGCTGCCGTCGCAGCCCCGAACCTGTCCTCTTCAAGTGGAAGGGGATCGAGTCCTCAGAACAGGGAGACTTCTACGTACGCAGTGGCCCGCAAACGGTGAAACTCAGCTCGGAGAGTGCACAAAAGTATATAGATACTCGATTCCAGAAACCGACAAACAAGTGATCTTGAATGAAATCAGAAAGCACCTTGTATCTTAGGAGGAGATAATGCAGATTGGTGCTGTAGAACGTGTCAGATTAGGAATATTCCCTACGCCGCTGGTGGAGCTGAAGGCGCTGGGCGATTCCTTGGGCGGGCCGCGCATCTTCATGAAGCGAGATGACCTTGATGGACTGGGCATGGGTGGAAACAAGCTGCGTAAGCTCGAATACGCATTTGCTGATGCCATCGCACAGGGGGCAACAACGGTGATCACGACCGGTGCTGTGCAGTCAAACCACTGCCGCCTCACTGCCGCAGCTGCGAACAAGCTGGGCATGAACTGCCACCTCGTCCTTTCTGGGGAAGAACCGAAAATCGCCACAGGAAACCTCCTACTGGACAAGATCCTCAGTGTGGCGGGGATTCATTACGTCCCGCGCCTCACGCCAGAAGGGAAGGAAGCGACCGGACACGATCCGGTGGAGGAGAAGGTCGCAGAAATCGACGAGCAGCTCAGGAGCGATGGCGAGATCCCCTATTACATCCCCAACGGCTGTCGCGCACTGCACGGTGCGCTCGGATACGCGGGCTGCGTGCGTGAGGTAGTCGAGCAACTGCACGGCCTCAACCTCGCTCCCGATTGCTTCGTATCGGCGTCTGGCTCTGTAAGCACGCAGGTCGGCCTGATCCTCGGAAGCGAGCTTTACTGCCAGGCGCAGGCACGGGTGATCGGAATAAGCGTCTCCCGCGACAAGAAATACGTGGCAGCGAAGATCACATCATCCATCGCCGAGGCACACGAATACCTTGGACTGGAAGGGCTACCTGAAGCAGAGATCATCGCCTACGACGAATACATCGGAGGTGGGTACGGCATTCCAACGCCGGAAATGAAGGAGGCAGTCGCGCTTGTCGCGAAAAAAGAGGGAATATTCCTCGATCCGGTATACACGGGAAAGGCGATGGCGGGGCTGATCGACTTGATCCGCCGCGGGGTGCTGCGCAAGAAGGAGAATGTAGTCTTCATCCACACGGGCGGCGTACCTGGAATGTTTGCCGAAGGACAGGTGGCAAACCTGCAGTTCTAGAATGCGAGGATCACACCACTGGGAAAGTTGACGGGCGGCCGTGTGGCCGCCCGTCTTGTTCCTGCTGTATGTTATCTGGCTGCTGTGTTTGGACTACTCTGCCGTGCAGATGCCCGTTCCGTTTCCACGTCCAACTCCACTGCCATCAGCCAATCGCTGGCCGTAACCGCGGGCAGAACCAATTCCGCTGCCGCCTCCCAACCGCTGTCCCTGTCCGTTTGCCGCACCGTATCCGGTCCCATCCATCGGCGCTACCCAATCCGGATCATCGCAGTTGAGGATGCCATCACCGTCTGCGTCCTGCTGATTCTGGTAGAGATGGGTCTCACTTGTCTGATTCGCTACTGGGACTGCGCTTCCCGCGCCAAACCCGTTACCGGCGAACGCCGCCAAACCAACCACGAGAATGCTAACTGCCAGAATACTGATAACCACCGTCTTGATCTTTTTCATCATGTCCTCCTTATGGACTTGAGATTAATGGTATAGTAGCTGGCCGGTATGGAGCGTGGGTGAAGGACTTCTCTGGAAGTTGTCAGGATAAACGGGAGCAACCAGGAACGAGGGCTACCTTCCTCTACTCGCGCTCGACCAACGGGCAGATGCACAGCGCGTGTGCGCGTCGCAATTGGTCTACACCCTCATTGGCATAGGAGAACAGCGCGGCTGCCGATGGGATGGACGCACCATCGGATTTAGGGATCGGGATCTCCCTCATCGTCGCCCTTGGATGGAGCCCAGAAAGCTCGCGTGCCTTGGAGAGGGCAACGTCGAGCCCTCCCAATTCGTCGACAAGGCCACGTTCAAACGCCTGTCTTCCGGTCCATACGCGCCCGCCTCCGATGGCGTCGATCTCCCCTGAGGGCATCTTGCGTGCAGCGCTGACCCGCTCGAGGAAGAGCTCGTAGGTGTGCCTAATCGAGGAGAGAAGCCGCTCTTTCTCTTCTTTCGTGAACGGGCGCTGCGAACCATAGAAGGTGGCGTTCTCCCCACGCTGCAGCACTTCGTGATGGATGAGCAGCTTCTCCAGCATCCCTTCGTTGATGATCTTGCCAGAGAGCACGCCGATCGATCCAGTGACCGTCCCCGGCTGGGCGACGATGTATTTGGCCGGTGTCGCCACGTAGTATCCACCGGATGCAGCGACGGAGGACATGCAGCAGACAACGGGCTTCTTTTTTGCGAGCCGCCGCAGGGCGGAGGACATCGCCTCGGAGGAGGCGGCCGAGCCGCCGCCTGAATCAACTAACAGGACGAGGGCCTTGGCACGCTTGTCCTTCAACACCCGCCGCACCTGCTGCACGATCGTCAGATCCCCGGCACGTGGATTGAGGAGGAGCGGGAGTCTGAACGGCGGCTTCACCGGGGGACGGCCGCTCCTGCCATCAACGATATCACCCTCCACGCGGATGAGGGCGACGTAGCCTCCAGGCCGCACGAGAGGACGCGGTCGGAGTCTCTTACGGCAACTGGCGTAGGGGACGATCCTCGCCGGTCTGTCCGCCGTTCCTAGATGTGCGGGGAGATCCTCCTGGTTCATGATCCCGTCTACGGCCTTCGCGTCCAGCGCCTCTGCATCGGTGTAGGGTGCGCCATCTATGATCGCCCTGATCTTCTCCGGATCGGTCCCGCGATCGCCGGCGATGTCAGCAACGATCACGGCGTAGGTGTCATCGAGGAGCCAGTTTGCCATTTCGCGCGCCTCATCTGACATCTGCGTTCGCGTCAGCATGTCGGGTGCCGTCTTGTACGGGCTGATCTGTACGAAATCACCCTTGAGGCCGATCCGCTCCAGCGCATCCGCGAGGAAGACGTAACCGCGCGAAAGCCCAAGCTCCTCGATCGATCCGCCACGCGCGATAAGGACTTCATCCGCTGCGGTAGAGACGTAGTACTCGGCCATGTCGTAGGTGGATCCCCAGGTGACAACGCGCTTTCCGCTTTCCCGCAACCTCACGATGAATCCACGCACGGTCTGAAGCTGCGCCACGGACAGCTTGAGGCTTGCGATGTGGAGTACCAACCCGCGCACGCGTCGATCGCGAGCTACCTGGTCAAACTGCTCGCCAAGCTCCATGAGGCTCAACTTCTTGCCTAGCAGCTTGCCCCGGAGGAACCCTTGCTTGGGTTCCGGGATATCCGGGTATTCGCCGTCCAGAGTGAGCAGGACGTAGTCGGGCGGCATCTTGAGAAGACGGAGCGGGTAAAAGAAAGATCGGAGCAGAACGCGAATCACGTAGATGACAAACGGCATTACTTGCCCTCCTTGCTGTTTGGCTTCCATGAATGTACGCCAAGTACGTCTGTTAGCCAAGTCTTCTCACCCAACAAGAGAGTACAATGACCGCATGAATACCCGATCGGTCAGTGATCTCGCCACGCTTCGGGAGCAGATGCGAAGGTGCCGGCTCTGCGCCGACGCCGGCTACCCGATCACCCCAGAGGCGATCTTCTCCGGAGTGGTGACGGCGCGGATCATGGTCGTTGGGCAGGCACCGGGAGGGCGTGAGGTCGACCTCGGTCTTCCCTTCTCCGGCCCGGCGGGGCATAGGCTCTTTTCTTGGCTCGAACAGGCAGGATTTGAAGAGAAGAGGTTTCGCGAAGAGCAATATATCACCGCAATCACCAAGTGCTTCCCTGGGAAGGGTAAATCGCGCGGTGATCGCGTTCCAACCGCGGCAGAACGCAAGCTCTGTCTTCCCTTCCTCGCTCGCGAGATCGAGCTGGTGCGACCGGAGCTGATCGTCTCTATCGGAGGTGTAGCGATCAGGCACTTCCTCGGCAAGGTGAGGTTCGATGATGCCATCGGGCAGGTCTATCACGTGGATGGACGCTCGATCGTCCCGCTTCCGCATCCATCAGGCGCGAACATCTGGCTCAATCGGCCCACGAGCAAGGATCTCCTGCAGAAAGCGTTGCTCTCTCTGAAAACGGCGACAGGCGGCTTTTCCCATTAACGAAGTAGAAGTACTGACAGCTGCGGACGGAAAAGTAGCCTCGTACATTAGTGAGTGAGGGGTTGGCGGTGAGATGTTCTTGCTCAAGGTATTCGGTAAAGTGGATGTGGATGGAGGCAGGGATTGGGTGGGCAGGTCGGAAGCAGCCAGAACGGTAGTTAGTGCCAGTTCGTGGGACAGATGGACCACCCTCCCACAAGCCAGAACAGTATCCAGAGCGCAACTTTCGTTGTAGCTCGCGTTTACGAGGTCAGGCTGGAGAGGGCAGCCCACTCGAACTCCCCATCACACCACAAATGACGGAGGTTCCACCATGCAGTGTATCGGGGTCGATGTCAGCAAGCAAGAGTTGGTTACCTACGATGGGATGAAGACACGTACATTCCCAAACGACAGACGGCTGAGCGGGCTTAGTAACTACATAGACTGTGCCGAGCATGTGGTCATCGTCTTTGAGCCGACGAGTACTTACTCCCACCGGTTGCAGGCATTCTGTGCAAGGAGAGACATTCCCACTTGTCAGCTCAACCCAAGGATAATTCCTAATCTGCGCAAGGTGAGCCGGAAACGGTCAAAGACGGATCAAACTGATGCTGAGCTTCTGTATCAGTATGGCATGGATAGAGGCAGAGATGAGGCACGAGCGCCGAAGCAGGTTGACCGGTTGGGACATGCACTGTCTGCGCAGCTTGCGCTCTACCGGGTGATCCAGAAGGCGAGGATCGCTTACCAAGGGTTACTGGAAGCATGGATCAATGACCCATCAACACCGAAGACGTTGCTCAACAGGCTGCGAGTGCAGCCATGAAGGAGAAAGAGGCGGACTGTGTAGCGCGTGCGGAGGAGATCGTCGAGGCAGACGAAGAAGCTTCTTCAACCCTGCAGACATTGATGAGCATTCCGGGGCTAGGGCCGATTACCTCCGTTACATTGCTTACATTCTTTCGGCGATATCAGACAACGAACCGTGAACAGACTGTAGCGCTGGCGGGTCTCGATCCAATGCAGTATCAATCGGGGACATCAGTGCATAGAAGGGGTAGGATCAGTAAACGAGGGAGCCGAGAGCTGCGTAAGCGTCTGTATGAGGCGACGCTGTCAGCAGCGCGGTACAACGTCTCTGTACGGCAACTGTATCAACGATTGAAGGAGGCAGGGAAGCCAGAAAAAGTGGCACGGACTGCAGCAGCGAGGAAGCTTCTGCTCATCGCCCATGCCATCTACAAGACCGGTGAGCATTACCACTCACCAATCAACCAGGGCCCTTGACAATCAATACAGTATCTGTTCCTTCTTTACCTCTTGGCATCGTCCGCACGTTCTGATTTTTCTCCCTCAACATTCGAACGCACTGTAAGGACCCAGAACAGCACGGCAAGCAGTACGCACAGTCCTAGGAAGTACCACACCCACCATGGGAAGCCGAGGGGGCCGAGTTTGCCATCCCCCCAGTTCCAGAAGTCGTTTCCCAAAATGAACATGACTGCAAAGATGGCTATCCACTTCCAACCTAAATGTGGTCTTTCACGCCCAGAAACCGGCCCGCGCGCGCGGGCGTGGGAACGAGTACCGATACTCACGGCCACAAGCACAACGCTCGTGATAACAACGACCGGAATCACCGCAAGCGTTCCGAAGCTCGGCAGAGCATGAAAGTGATAGGCTATGACCAATCCTTCGCCCGTGATAATTGACGCTATCGCTCCCTT
>Ga0265594_1002394_pt1 | contig 13468 bp, 18 predicted proteins | sample saktaG_11_FD_190147 | JGI IMG/M metagenome (GOLD analysis project Ga0265594, IMG submission 190147) | Saline water microbial communities from Sakinaw Lake, British Columbia, Canada - sak_2011_5_24_80m | ecosystem: Environmental > Aquatic > Non-marine Saline and Alkaline > Saline ... | reverse complement strand
AGTTGCGTAATCCTCAAAACCAACTTGATATGACAAAAGTCACTGCATACCTGCAACGAGCATTTCGCATCTTCGACGAAGAGTAAGACAAGACCTACCAACCGCCTGCCTGACAATAGTCGGCAGGCATTTTTTTATTGGTTTAAATAACTTTTCTTGTTTTGATAAGAGTGCTCTTGTACAGAGTAACTTCAGCGGGAAGGAGGTTGAAAGATGAGGTTGGTAGATGAACAACGAGCTCAAAGGTTCGCTCGATTCAAAACAGCAACAGAAGAAATCCTGCTAAGTGGTGCTATCAGTCTGGTTTTTGACACTCATGATGCACGAAATATTGTAGAGCTTGTTTATAAGCGGGCTTGGGAAAGTAAAATGACATTTGAGCATTACGGTGAGGCTCGAGTCTGGATATATGACAGGCTACTACTATTGTCGAATTTACTTAGAAAGCTACGCCGACAAGAGAACGATTCTGGGCTGTACCAGCCTGCTCGAGACTGGCTATCAGTTGGTCAAATATATTCCAGAGTTGGTAGGAGCTATAAGTGGGTCAAGGCACGAATAGAAAGTTTGCCCTTTCCTAATGAGAAACGAATTTGCAGAGGCGGAGTGTTTCGTTGTTATCCTCTGGCGGTTATTCCGGAACTTGTAAGGATGTCAGCTGAGAGTAAAGGGGCAAATGGCTGGATTACCATGGGATATATGACACAAGAGCTAGGTCGTTCTCGTCTCTGGATTGGTAGCCGTTTAGATCAGATGAATCAGCCCGGAGAAGAACGGGCAAATAAAGCTAACCGAGTTACTAGACATTGGCCTCCGTGGGTATTACCTATTCTCAAAGGTCTGTCTAATAAATATCTAGAAAGGGGTGACTGGTTAAGTGCTCATAGTATTGCTGTCATACTTGGAAAAGATTATTTATGGGTTCGAGCTCGTCTTAAAGGTCGTACCGATGGAGAGTTAAGACGAATTCCTGGGTCGGGTAAGATATTTATCCATTATCCTCCTGAAATAGTTGACGAATTAAGGCCTGAGGTAAATAGACTTGTTGAAGCAGGAGATTGGCTCACAACATGTGAATTAAGTAGAAGGGTTGGTAAAAGTCTTACCTGGGTGCTAAATAGAATCAGAGGTAAGCGACGACAGAAAAGAGTCGCTGGGAACAATCGGCCAGAGTGGCATTATCCACCCGAAGTGCTACAAGACTTAATAGAAAGAAGAGCCGAAGACGCGCGTGGTCAAACTCCGCCTGCCTGACAATAGTTAGGGCAGGCATTTTTTTTTATTCAATTTGCTATTATGAGAGTGAAGGAGTGAAGCCATGAATGAAACAACAGAGTTGCGTCAGGTCTCGTTGGTGTTTTTGGTCGACACACAAGAGCGGTCTGTTCTTCTGGCTATGAAGAAACGAGGGTTCGGTCAGGGAAAATGGAATGGAACCGGCGGCAAACCGGAAGAAGGTGAAACCGTTGAAGCTTCAGCTCGCCGCGAAACCCTAGAAGAAATAGGGGTAGTAGTTGGCGGCTTGGAGCTACGAGTAGTGAGTGATTTCTTCTTCCCACATAATATAGCTTGGAGCCAAAGAGTTCTTACTTATTTCTGTACCAGCTGGCAAGGGGAACCGGTTGAGACAGAAGAGATGAATCCGCAATGGTTTTCTTTTGACGGATTACCATTTGATCTCATGTGGCCAGATGATGTTTTGTGGCTGCCAAGGGCGCTTGACGGTGAAATTCTAAGGGGAAGATTCGTGTTCAACGAAGCTCAGCAGATGATTGAGCATAATGTACGAGCTGTAAATCGAGCAGACCTTTTGACCTAACTTCAAGGAGTTAGGTCTTCTAAATTAATATATGAAACCATATTTAACCATAACAGCTGCCGTATTAATAATTTACTCTTTTAGTATCTATTTATACACTCAAAAAATAGATAGATATGACCAACTTTTCTCTTTTGCATCTTTATTTCAAGAGATTGGTTCACCAGAGTCGACCAGACCAGCGATAAAAAATTTATCTATTGCTACCAAAAAAGCTGAAATAAAACCAATCAAGCTTCTAGTAACTGGCGATATTATGCTTGGTAGATATGTTAATGTGTTAACTTCAAATAAAAATAATTTTAGCTGGCCCTATCAAAAAACGGCCGAACTGCTTAATTCGGCTGACCTGACTTTTATCAATTTAGAATCACCTTTAATTGCTAACTGCCCACTTACAAGTGAAGGAATGATCTTTTGTGGCAATCTTCAGCACGCGCCGGCCTTGGCAAAAACGGGAGTAGATATAGCATCTGTTGCCAATAATCATGCTGAAAATAAGGCACGGCCGGATTGAGCGAAACCATTGAAATCCTTCAAGAAAATAATATTGCAGCTATTGGGGTTAAGGATGAAGAAAATTTAGTTCGAGAAATCAATGGTGCCAAGTACGCTTTTTTGGCCTATAACGATGTTGAGACGGCTAATCAGAAAAAGGTCAAAAATGTTGATTTAAATATTGTGCGGGCCGAAATTGCTGCTGCCGACAAGCTAGCAGATGCCGTAATTATTATGTTTCATTGGGGCAACGAGTATACTCATAAGCCAACTGCGCGGCAAATTGAAATTGCGCATGCGGCTATAGATGCGGGTGCCGACTTAGTTTTGGGGAATCATGCGCATTGGGTGCAAATTATGGAGCAATACAAAGACAGGCTAATAATGTATTCGCACGGAAATTTCGTTTTTGATCAGAATTGGTCGCGCAAAACAAGTGAGGGAGTAATAGGATTATACCAGATGAAGGGCGAAGAGCTGCTAGATTATCAATTTATTTCCGTGATTATTGAGCACAATAGCCAACCAAGACTAGCTACTGAAAATGAATCTGAGGCGATCTTAAAAAATATTACTGGTCAATAAGCAAATCTTGTTATAATTAAATCAACCTTTCGTAATGTCTATTGCGCTTTTAAATGTAAAAACTAATTGAATAAAATGGAAACAAAACCAAAGCCAGCTTTCAAGTCAAAAATTAGTAATAAAACGATAGCCATTGCGGTGGCGGTAGTGCTGTTGGCAGCTTCGGTGTCTCTGGGCGCTATGTATAATGGGCAGTTGCAGAAGAACAAAGAATTAATAGATCAGCTAAGTGGTGCCGATGTGACTGAAAAAGTTGAAGAGCCGGAAAGTGAGGAAGCAGAAGAAGATGAGACGGCAGATGAAGCAGAGGCAGTGGCGGTTGATAGTAGCGCAACTACTGCAGATCAAATTGCCGGATTACAAAGTCAAATTGAAATTCTTGAAGGCGAGAAAGAGAATCTACAGTCAAAAATTGAGCTAGCCGGTTACTATAACGAATTTTTCAAATACATGACCCATGTTATAGATGACCATAATGGTTTTACCGGATGGAACGATAATGAGTTTAAAGAGGCTGATAGTCGGGCACAAAAAACTGGTGATGCATCTTTTGTCGCTAAAGTTAACTGGGCTTGGTATGACAAAAGTACGGCTGCTTTAGATAGAGTTATTGGAGTTTGGGACGCAACAGCAGCTGGCATAGAAGGCGCACTAGACTATTAATGAATTAATGTTATTTCTCGGTCAGCTCCGCTAAATTGGACAAGAGCCAATCTAATTTAAACAACATTCATGTTGGTTATCATTGGTTGTTAAAAAAGTTAATATTGTAAATTGAGATATATTTTCTCAGTTATGCGTAGTACTAACAAGAGGGGGTAAGTTTATTAAGTGTATGAAGAAAAAGAAGATCATCATTTTTTTGTTACTGCTAGTTATAGTTTTACTCGGCAGTTGGTTTTTTTTAAAGAAACAAAATAATCGGGGTCGTTTTAACATGAACCCCAAAAACATGGAACGTCAAAATGAGGTAATGCAAGAGTATTGGCGAGAACAAGGATTGTCTGAAGAAGAGATTGCTCAGAAAATGGAAGAAGTGAAACCAGAGATGCCAGAGGGAATGGAAAATATGTCTGAAGAAGAAAGGGTGGAAATGAGAGATACTATGCGCACTATGCGTAAGATGAATGGCAACATGCCAAAGGGAAGCTAATAAAATTATGCTTAAAAAAAATTTTCTAAAATATATTATTCTTGCTGTTTTAGTCACAGGAGGTCTGTTTTATTTTTTTGGTACTAAAAAAGATCAAGATTCGGCTAGTACTGAATATACCTACGGCCAAGTAGAAAAAGGTAATGTAATAAATTCTATTTCAGAAGTTGGTGAGATAGAGGTGGTAGGATCAGTAGATATAACGGCTTCTGTCAGTGGTGTGGTGAGAGGATTATCTGTTAGTAATGGAGATTATGTTTATGAAGGGCAAACTCTATTTACAGTTATTCAAGAAGCAGATGCAGCTTTTTGACCAATGCTTTTAGATAATGCTCTTGGTACAAGAGTTTCAGTAGAAAAACTAGTTGATATTGGAATGTTATTCTCTTGCATCTTTATAATAGTGCTTGCGTGTTGAGCAAAATATCTTTTAGAAGAACCATCAGTTATTGAGTGTGCTAAAGCCTTAAAGGGGGCTCTACCACGAAATGCAGTCAATTCCTTTATTGAGTTAGCAATAGTAAAGAAGTTAATAGGAGTATATGCGATACCACCACCCATAGATACATCTTGTACTCCCCTTGAAATGTTGGCTGTGAATCCTAATAACTTATTTTCTGCTCTAGGAGAGAAAACACTATTTATCAAATCTGCAACTTGTTTAGGAGCATACCAGTTGCCGATATAAGTTCTTCCATCACCAATGTTAGTAGTTGACTTAGGAAATCCACCCGCAACGATTGGCTCAAAATCTATATTACTAGCGCCAACTTTAGCAGGCACTATTATCCCCTGTTTCTTCAGAGTTTTGAACATATCCAGAGCTGCTTTTGTTTGTTCTAACTTTGTAACATATTCTGCAATTATAGGTGCAGGATGGGTATATTTAGGTGTAAGTCCAAGTTTCAAACCTTCTCTATATGTTGGTATAGTTCTTTGTTTAGCGTACTTAAAACCACCCTTAGCGGAAAGAACTTTTTGTACATCTGCTGGAGATTCTTTCCAAATATGAGTTATATAATCCTCTTTGAAGTTTATGTTTAGACCTTCTTTATTAGCCAGCTGTCGTAAGGTGTCGTACTCGTTTCTAAGTAACGCTACATCTTTTCCAACCGCTTTATTAGTACCAATCCCTTCTAGTCCATCTATTACATCAAAGCCATCTTTAACGGATATATTGACATATTTGTTACCAACTAAAGCGCCCTTAGTTTTGGCTGCTTCTCTTTTACCTATAAATCTATCAAATATAGGCTTAAATGTTTTTTCATCACCAAACTCTCTCGCAAACTCTGTCGCTTGTATAGCATCTTCGGGGTCTAAGTATTCACCTGTTTTAATGTCTTCGGGCTTGACAACTCTTGGAGTCTCTATACTATCTAAACTAGATGAACGCTTTGATATACCTTCTTTGGACTCCCATTCTGATAATTGTTTTGTTCCTTCTCTTTTTATCGTTATTTGTTCTGGTGTCTCCGATACTTTCAGCTTTTTACCGAGAAAAACAGACTCTTCTGGTTGAAGAGCTTTCAAACCTCCCCCAATCTGAACCTTTTGTATATTTTGTTGTTCTACCCCTAACGCTTTACTGGACTGCAATGGTTCTAGTCCAGTTTGTCCCGCAGTTTTTAGAGATGCTGCCTTAGTGGCTTGGTTGTAGATGTCGGTTAGTTGGGATTTGGTCAATGGTTTTGACGCACTTTCTGTCGAGTAGATAAATTCACTGCCAGGACTAAATGGGTTGTTTTTATCAAACTCACTAGAGTACTCCGTGATAAGGTTCTTGGCTTTTGTTTTAGTTGATAACACGGCACCATTACCTGCATAGTCTTTTGCCGACTGTAAATCAGTAGTTACAAAATCACCAGAATTTATACTACCTTTTATACCTTTTGGGACTCCTCTATAAATTGTTACTTCCTGATTTGGATTAACACCCAGTTTGCTTATCCTCATAGACTCAGAAGAAGTGCCACCAGTCCTTAATCCTGGGGTGTAATCTGTGTATTGAGTCTTACTACCTTGTATTTTATTCACAAACTCCTCCGCACTCTTATACTTACGGGCTTCTGCTAGTAGAGGGTTCTGGGGTAACTCACTAGGTTTAGCGTGTGCTTGGTTGTAGAGGTCGGTTAGTTGGGATTTGGTTTTAATCTTAGAGGGGTCAATAATAACCATCTCTGTGGCGGCACCACTTACGTCTGAAGGTCGTGGTGTTTGTATTGCGGAATACCCCTTACTCTTGAAGTACTCGTGTATGTTTTGCAAGTGGTCAATGGTTATGTTAGATGGAGTACCACCTTTGAAATAACTCTGTTCGAGCACACGTCTATCAGTAGGAGTGAGTATTGAATTGGTCTTGTAGTCAGAAAACTCTTTCGGTACCACTGATATATTTGGGTCATGCGGATGACCGAGCTTTTTGGTGAAAATCAATCTGTAGTTGGTAAAAAAATTAGAGTTGACCAAAGTAGTTTCAGAGTTATTGGGGTTATTAACGATAGTTCAGATGTTTTAACGCCTATTGGTACAGCTCAAAAAATTTTAGTTGGTTCAGATAATCCAACTTCTATTAGTGTGGCTATTTCTGATCCAGAAATAGTGACTGACTATACAGAGACAGTTGAGCAAGTACTTTTAGACAATCATGGTATTTCTAACGCTGACGACGCTGACTTTAGATTAAGAAGTGCCCAGTCAATGATTGATTCGATTAGTAGTGTTACTAGTACTATGGTCTCTTTATTAGCAGGAATTGCGGCTATCTCTTTAGTGGTTGGTGGAATTGGCATAATGAATATTATGTTGGTTACTATTGCCGAGCGGACTAAAGAAATAGGATTACTAAAAGCTATTGGTGCTAAGCGAAGCGATATTCTATCTCAGTTCATGATTGAGGCTATTGTGTTAACTACTCTTGGTGGCATTGTCGGGGTTATATTGGGTTATATTTTTGCTTATCTAGCCAGCTCCTTATTTGATTTAAGTGTGGCTATGAATATGAACTCAATAATTTTGGCTTTATCAGTAGCAATGGCAGTGGGGTTGGTTTTTGGTTGGTACCCGGCCAAGAAAGCGGCTGCTTTAAGTCCAATAGATGCTTTAAGACACGAATAATTCATCTCTTACTGCTAGCAGAGAAGTTTAAATTTTATCAATGGCAGTTTTTTGTTGACAGTGAAAATTTACTATAGATTGTTGATGGATATGGATTAAAAAACCGCGAGACTAATCGCGGTCAAGGGGTATGAAGGCTGGGAAGAGGCAGTTGGCGCAAAAGAATGGCAAATCACAGCGGTGATGAAGAAGGGCTTTAGCTTTGGTGTTTGTGGTAGAAAAGCGATGAGTACCCAACTTGAAGACATAGTCACAGTTATTTATAGCTGTTCTAGCCCCGAGCGCTACTATGGGAAATTCTGTTTGTAAATGAGGATACTGTATTCCAATAGCCAGCAATGCAAGTAGCTCTATTGGTACTAATCCTAAACTGCTTTGAATAAGGGCATTAGCTTCTACGGAGCTGATCTCAGGATCTCCTTGAACCTGAACCAGAGCAATTCTAGCCTCTAATATGGGGCTAGTTTGTGTTGGTACATGGGGGTAGTGAAGCTTTCTTCGAAGCAGTATTTCACTAATCCACTGATACTGTCCCAACTCAATCATTAAATCGATAGATTGTTTGGTGTCTACTCGAATTTTGATTGTGCTGAGTATATCGCAACGGGTTCTCGTAGGGGCAGTTATTGCCATAGTCACAGCTGTGCTCCTTTCTCGAACACTTAATTAGTAGCAATATCAGGTTTGTTTGTCAAGAAACCTACTGAGAACTATAATTCAATTCTGAATTCAAAACAGAGTCTGAACATTCGCCGTCCGTGTATCCTAACTCATACATTGTGGTGCCACGAAGCCCCGTTTTTCCGTCACTATCAAACATTTTGCAATAGGTGCAAGCGTTTTCGTAGGTGTCTGCACTTTCTCTTTCTTTATCGTTATCAAAAACCAAGCGCATATAACCGCAAACTGGCTCTTCAATTTCACCTATACAAATGTCTTCGGCGTCCCAATCATCAGCTGCTTCTTCATCTGTTTTGTACATATCGGAGTCGCAACCGTATAAGCTTGCAAGGTCGCTTAAGCCTTCTTCTTCGGAAAACTCGTCTTCATCTTCAAATTCAGAATATTCGTTGTCCCATGAATCGTCGTCAGGAATTTTATTTCGGGCTGCTTCGACTTCATCGGCTAATTTATTAATTTCTGTGATTGCAGCGTCTGTACTGCGGGTAATTTTGGCAATTTTGATAGTGCGAGATACCCAACTATAGCCAGCTAGAAGGATAACAATAATTACAATCCAAGTAACCGTTTTTCGCCTTTTTTTGAGTTCTTCGTTGTCAGTCGGCGCGGCAGAATTGACGGAATTTGCGGAATTATTTGTAGCTTCAGCTTTGGTGTCGGACTTTTTTGTATCCATAAAAATTTAGATCTACCCCTTTATCTGAAATCATTATAGCAAAGGTGTAGCCACTGTGTTTTAAGGGAGTAGAGCAGCTTTATTGACAGAACCAGATTATTTAGGTATGATTAAGCTTGTCCATGAATACAGATAATACCGGTTTTTCTTCTTTTGACCTCGATCACAAGATCATCACAGTTCTTGCAAAAAAGGGCATTACGAAGCCGACCCCAATTCAGGCCCAGGCGATCCCTCAAATTCTAAACGGAAGGGATGTTATTGGTATTGCCCAAACAGGGACAGGCAAGACTTTGGCCTTCGGTTTACCTTTGATTCAAAAATTAACTGGCAATCAGAAGAGAGCTCTTATTCTTGCGCCAACTCGAGAATTAGCTTTGCAGATTGAACAACACATCAAATCTATTGCTCACGCCCTACCCGTTAGTTTCAAAGTAACTTGCATCATTGGTGGTGTGCCACAGTATCGACAAGTAAAAGAGCTAAAACAAAATCCTCGCATAATTGTTGCTACTCCCGGCCGTTTGACCGATTTAATAGAGAAACGCATCATTTCAGTGAAAAATATAGATTTTCTTATACTCGACGAAGCCGATCGAATGTTTGACATGGGTTTTGCTCCACAAATTCAGCGCATCATTTCAACCATTACCAGTCTGCACCAAACTCTACTTTTCTCAGCTACTATGGCCGCTCCGGTTGTGGCTTTAGCTTCAAGATATCAGAAAAATCCGGTAAGAGTTGAAGTTTCCCCCGCTAATACGGGTGCTGCTAATATTAAGCACCAAATGCGTTATATGCGAAAAGACGAGAAGCTAAATTCTCTACGCCATATCTTAAATGATGATTACAAGAGCGTGCTCGTTTTCTCTCGAACTAAACACGGTGCGAATAAATTACGCAGTAAGGTTCAACAAATGGGACACCGAGCGGCTGAAATCCATTCTAATAAATCATTAAGTCAACGACGCCGAGCGCTAGACGGATTTCGATCTGGAGCTTTTCGTGTACTCGTAGCGACAGATGTTGCTTCACGCGGTATTGATGTTGAAAATATAGGATTAGTAATTAACTATGACTTGCCTGATGCCCCAGAAGATTATATTCATCGAGTTGGTCGCACAGGTCGGGCTGGAAGGGCAGGGCAGGCCATTTCGCTAGCTACGCATGATCAACGCCGACTTGTCAGCCAAATTGAGCGCTTGATGCATCAACAAATTCCAATTTTTAGTCGGTAGATCTTTTTAATTCAAAATTATCTTGTACTACTTGGCTGAAGTATTCGTCTAATCCTTCTATATTATGTAGTTCATTGGGGTTGACCCAGCGGAATTCACTATGTTCTTTAGAATCAAGTTTAATTTCACCCGTAGCTTGCCCGAGATAAGTAAGTCGAACAACATGACGACCCGGAACACGCAAAATGTCTTGAGCAGCTAGTAATTTAGGCGTGCCGACTAAATTTAAATTAGTTTCTTCTTTAACTTCTCGCGCTAGATTTTTTTCTAATTCAGAGCCTGTGTCAATGCGGCCGCCAATAATATCCCAAGGGTTAACCACTTCAGGGTATGTTTGAGGATTACGCTTAACCAACAATATTTGGCCTAATTCATTTTGAATGGCAATTTTAGTGCCAACTTGCAACACAATTTCGTTTTCATTTTTAGTCGCGACAGGGGCGGGGGTTAAATTTTCTGCAGGCTGATTTTTGTTTCGATTTACCCACCAGCTATCTTGCTTGTTAGAGAACCACCAATCGTCTGAATTGGTTAGTAAAATTTTAGTAGCTAGCTGTTGGGCAATAGGGGTTAATAGTCTTTTTACTCCTGGTGGCAGCCAAGTATTTGCTCGAGCATTACCCGTGTCAGCTTGCTCTTTTAAAGATAAAATCCATTCTAATTGGTCGGCGTCTTTGGCTAATTTCGATTCCAAGCTTTCGCGTTTTTCATACTCTTCGTAAAGCTCATACATCTCATCGCCAAAAGGAAGATCTTTGGTAAGGTCACGCAAAGCTTCGTCATCTCTGACTTCGGCGTATTTCTGGTGAACATAATTTAAATCTGAAGTGCGTCCTTCTGGTAAATCGTGAAAGAGACACATTTTCATTACTCGGCTTACATCAACTCCTTCAGTTAAGGTAGCCAAAGTGTAGCCAATAAAAACCACTCGATTATTGTGCTCAGCCACCGATTGCTGCCCGCTACCTAAAAAATGAAACCCACTTCGAGGAGTCTTTGAAAGAATTCCAACTTCGAACAAGAAATCAACAATTTTATCTTGACTATTATTTATATTTGACACGCATACATAATACCACAAAAGTTATTGACTTTTTTGCTAAATAATGGTACGATTTTTGTGATTTAGAATTTACTGTTACGTTTTTCGTTCAGTGCCTTTTGATAACGCTATGCCCGGTCGAGTATGTGTTTAGAGAAAGAGCTTTCTAAAGGATAAATAATAGTATGTCAAAATGGCAAAAAGATTATATGTAGGAAACCTAAGCTATGACACCACAGAAGACTCTCTAAGAGCAGCTTTTGAGGCTCATGGTGAAGTTTCAGATGTAAACATCATCACTGATCGTGAAACAGGCCGTCCTCGTGGTTTTGGATTCGTAGAATTCGCTAACGATGAAGATGCTGATAAGGCTGTCGAAGCAATGCACGAGACAGAGTTAGATGATCGCAAGCTTAACGTAAATGTTGCTCGCGAAAGAGAAGAGAGAAACTAATTCTACTTTTCGAAGAGAAAGCTCGTTTTATCCTGCTAACTTGCAGGGCGACGGGCTTTTTTAGTTCCAAGATTATAAACAATATACTCTGGACTTTCCTTTATTCTTATGCTATTCTCCTCATTACGGGAGGATACCCATGAGTTGGATACAACAGCTACTTCGTCGTTGTGAGGTAGAAAGTGATGAAGAAAGAAGACGACGACTAAGAGCAAGCAGACAGCTCGAAGAAGTTGATGCGAACTGGTGGCGTCAATTGCCAGTTATTCAAAGAATGTGTTGTAGCGCCATTGCTTATCGCAGACATCTTGTAGAGAGTGTTGAAGCTGGTTGTAGCATCTTGCTTATCGAATGTGATATCCAAGGATTCAAAGTAGTAGTAGCCACTGATGATGAGCAAAATCTGTTGCACGCCATGTCGGTGGCAGGAGCCAGTACTGTATCTTTGGTTGTTGAGCGGGTGTCTAACGAAACGGCAGCCGAATATGTCGATCGTTGTTTAAAAAGTCACCTAACTTCAGCCGACCCTCATTGACGGGCCGGTTTTTTTGTTAAAATTGTGCTAAAGTTAACCTGATAACAGTAAATGTTTGTATGGCTAAAAAATTGTATCGATCGACCAAAAATAGAGTTGTGGCCGGTGTTGCCGGAGGGTTAGGTGAGTACTTGGGCATTGACCCAGTAGTAGTAAGAGTAGCTTTTGTAATTGTTGGTTGTATTTATTGGTTTTGGGGAGCATCACTTTGGGCATATATTTTATTATGGTTATTAGTACCAGAGAAAGACAGAAAGCCAATTATTGAGGGAGAGAAAAAGAAGGATTAATTACGGTTCAAACTTTTTGTTATACTGTTCTTAATATGTTGATACTTCGGTGGGTTATTAATGCGCTTGGTTTGCTAGTAGTTTCTAACTATGTGGCTGGTTTTACGGTGCTGTCATTTACTACCGCCTTACTGATCTCTTTAATTTTAGGATTAGTAAACGCAGTTATTCGACCAATTGTGTTACTACTTACATTGCCAATCAATATTTTGACCCTCGGCTTATTCACTTTTGTTGTTAACGCTTTAATGATTTGGTTGGTAGCCGCTGTGGTGCGCGACGACTTGCTTTATGTTTCAGGTTTCTGGCCAGCTTTTTGGGCAGCTGTAATTTTGTGGTTAATTAGCTTGATTACAAACTTGCTATTAGCCCGTGATAAAAAGTAGTCTTGACTGGAAAAACTCATCAAGTAATTGGTGTAGCCGCTGCTTTAGGCAGCTTTTTTGTTTGGCAAGAGCCAAGCTATGCGCCGGCTACACTCGTGGGTGTCATTGTTGCTTCTCACTTTGGCGCTTTACTGCCAGATTTAGATAGTGCGGCAGCCGATATTTACGATTCTGTTCCGATGGGAAAACAGGTTGGCAAAGTCACATCAAAATTTACTTTTGGTCATCGGAATCTTACTCATTCAATATTAGGAGTGATTTTGTTTGGCTATCTATCTCACCAACTAATTTTTTGGACGCCTCTTTATTGGGGTATAAATCTCTTTTGGACATGGCTGGCTTTTATGATTGGCTACATCTCGCATCTTCTAGCCGATACTATTACTGTTTTGGGCATTCCTCTTCTGTGGCCAATAGATAAAAATTTTGGTTTTCCACCTAAACCCTTTGAGGGAATCCGTATTCAATCTGGCAAGTGGTTTGAGAATTTAGTAATTTTCCCTCTAATAAACTTAGTGCTAATTGGGGTAGTTTGGATTAATCTTGATAGTATAAAAGAGGTATTGTTTAAGTAATTATCCTATAGAAAGTGGAACCACAAAGAAAAGTAGTTTTAATTGTTGCCGATGGGCTAGGTGAAGCTCCCAAAGGGCCGGGCAATTTTGCGTCGCAAGCTAAGACTCCATTTTTGAATAAGATTAAACGAACTTATGCCCATTGTTCCAACAAGGCTTCGGGGTCAGCAGTTGGTTTGCCAAAGGGGGCGCAGGGAAATTCTGAAGTTGGACATTTACATATGGGAGCAGGAAGGATTGTCTGGCAGCTTTATGAGCGAATTAATAAAGCCATAGAAGATAAAAGTTTTTTTAAAAATGATAAATTATTGGCGGCTATGCGTCATGCTAAAGACTCCAAAAGTACTCTGCATTTAATGGGTCTTTGTTCAGACGAGGGCGTGCATGCTCACATAGATCATCTCAAAGCCCTTATGCTG
>Ga0265594_1002393_pt1 | contig 13473 bp, 8 predicted proteins | sample saktaG_11_FD_190147 | JGI IMG/M metagenome (GOLD analysis project Ga0265594, IMG submission 190147) | Saline water microbial communities from Sakinaw Lake, British Columbia, Canada - sak_2011_5_24_80m | ecosystem: Environmental > Aquatic > Non-marine Saline and Alkaline > Saline ... | reverse complement strand
GGATTAACTGTTATTACTACACTATCCATATCAGTACATCCAAAATTATCGGTTACTGTTACTATAAATGTTGAATCATTTGTTGGACATACTGTTATTGAAGGTATTGTATTCCCGGTGCTCCATAAATAAGTTGTACCACCACTTGCTGTTAAGAGTATGCAGCTTCCTTCACATATATTAGTATCTGACGGACTAATTGATGCTGTTGGTGAGACAACTGACACTATTACCGTATCAATATCTGAACATCCAACTACATCTGTTACTGTTAATATATAGGTTGTGGTTACTGTCGGACTTACTGTTATTGATTGTGTATCTTCTGTTGTGCTCCAGTGATAGCTATAAGATAAAAATCCGCCTGATGCTGAACCTGTTAAAATTGTACTGTCTCCGTTACATATAGTATCATCTACGCCTGCATCTGCTACAGGATCACTAACAAATACAGTTACAGTATCTATGCCTGTACACAGATAATCATCAGTTACTGTTACTATATAATCTGTAGTAGTTGTTGGACAAACATTTATAACAGCAGTTGTCTCAAGTGTGCTCCATTCATAAGTTTCTCCACCACTACAATTACCACAAGTTGCTGTTAAGTTTGTACAATTGCCATTACAAATAGTATCATCTTCGCCTGCGCTTGCACTTGGCAAAGGAGGAATTGTTGTTGTTGCAGTATCACTACTTGAACATTCATTAGGGTCTGTGCCAAATACTCTAAAATCATCAATATTCCAGCCAATATAAGTAACACTAGCATCTGTTGGGCCCATTCCAAATCTAACCTGAAAATTAGGATTGTCATCTGCTTCACTGCTGACATCAAAATTTATTTGAAACCAGCCCATATCATTTATTACATCTGTATTAGAAAATTTTTCAACCCATACAGAGCCATCAAAGACCTCAAAGCTTATTTTATCATAAATAACTTTTTCACATCCTGCCCATCTGAAATATTCAACCTGTATGCCGGTCATATTGCTACAATCTATAACAGGCGATGTTATATAAACAGTTGAACCCATATTATTTTGATAACAATCTGCAATGTTATAACCAAGTACAAAATTGTCAGCTGTTGCCGAATGGTCAAGTTTAGGACCTACAGTGCCGGTACATGCATCAGTAGAATCAGTAGAATCCCTTTCCCATTCTCCGGCCTGATATCCTGTCCATCCTTTATCAGCACTAAAGTCATCAGAAAATACAGTAGTTGGATTCAAATAATGTTCAGTATAGCTATATATTATATCATAAGTTCCGGGTGCTAATGAGGAAGGGGAAAAAAGTCCAAGAATAGTATCTATTATACCTGGTCCATTAAAAACACCTCCTTTTGGCATTCCTGTTAATGTATCAATATCGTCATCATTACAATAAATGGAATCTAATCCTGTTAAAGTAGCTGTAGGGACAGAATTTACAATAACTTCAGTAGAATCCATATCTGAATTAAAAGCTGAATCGGTAACAGTTAATACATACATTCCATCAACAGCAGGATATCTTACAGGATTTTGCAAAGAAGACGACCATGCGCCGGGTCCTGTCCAGCTATAAGACAACATATTATCAGGTAAAGCAAAAAGATGGATAGAATCACCACTACAAACAGGGCCGTCATTACTGGCAATTGCAGTAGGTTGGGAAAAAGAACAATTTATCCCAAATAAAATATTTAAACTAATAAATAAGAACCAAAAATAATATGTAAAGTATCTATTCTTTTTCATAAATTATATATCCTTTCTTAATAAATTGCAATAATTTTGTAAAGATAATACAAAATTACAATAAAAGCAAATTTATTTTTAATTATGGTCTATTTATTAATTCCTAAAATTAGCAAGTTTATTCTTTTTCGCCACTGATTACAAGGATTAGCACAAATTTTCATTTATCCAATTAAGTAAAATTTTATGCTAACAATTAGACACAAATCTGCGGCTTTAATTAAATTATTTTTAATACTTGCTAATTTTAGATAATTATACTCTATTTTAAGATAATTGTTTCTTTAAAACAGAATTTTAAAAAATAACTTGTAAACTATCTAAATTTTAATCCTTTTGGATATATTTAACAGATTATATTATAAAATTGTAATTTTGTTTTTGTTAATATTTAGAATTGTAATTTTGTATTATTTTTTGCGTTTGAATTTATCAACAAATATATAAAATATTTTTAAATCTGTATCTTTAATTTATATGATTTGTTAATTTTAGAAATTAATTTTTTATGAAGAATAAAAATATCATATTATTATTTTGGTTTTTTATAACAATATCTAATTTATTATTAGCACAGGATAATAAACCTTTAAGAGTTGAGATAGAAGCAAAATCAAGTTCTGATTCGTATAAAATAATTCCTTTTGGCAAAAAAGGTGTTGTATTGTTTTATGAAAGTAATGAAATAAATAATTCAAATAATAAGAAATGGTTTTTTACTTTATATGATATTAATTTTAAACAGGTATGGTCAAAAGAATTTATTGTGGGACAAAGGCGGATGAATTTTACAGAATTTGATTATGACAAAGATTTTATCTATTTATTTTTAAAAAAATCATACAAAAACTCTCCAAAAACAGATTTTCAGATATTAAAACTACAAGTTGATAATGGGTCTATAAAGGAAATAAACGGCTCTGTAAAATCAAAAGTTGTTTTAACAAAGTTTAAAGTAATTGGTAATACTGGCTTTATTGGCGGACGAACACAACCTAAACAAATTCAGTCCTGTTTGCAAATCTGCTTTAGCATTACATTAATACCTTTGATAACAGGTCTGAACATAATAAAATATCATCCTGCTCTATATGCAATAAATTTGCTTTCAGGCAATATAAAAGAAATACATAAAAAATATAAAGGGCAAGCTTATATTGAAAATTTACAAAAAGATGAAAAAAGAAATATTATTAATGTAAGTATTAAAAATTATATTCCGCGAAACCATAATATTATGTATATTAATGAGTATGATTCTGAAGGAAATGAATTAAATTCCATAATTTTAAAAGTGTTGAATAATAAAAGAAAACTTAATACAGGAAAAATTGTGTCTGTAAGCGAAAATGAAAAATTAGTAATAGGAACTTATAATAACAAAACAAAAGCATTGAAAGCTAACCCTGCTTTTGCCGGTTTTGATGAGACCTCAACAGGTATATACTTTGCAAAAATCATAAATAATCAACAAAAATTCATAAATTTTTATAATTTTTCAGAATTTAAAACTTTTTATAATTATATAAATCAAAAAAGAGCTTTTAAGATAAAAAAGAAAGCAAAAAGAAAAGAACTGAAAGGTAAAGAACTTTCTTTTGATTATCAGCTGTTAGTCCATAATGTCATTCACAAAAACGGACAAAATATTATGATAGCTGAAGCATATTATCCTGAATATCATACTGTTTACTATACTTCTTATGATTATTATGGACGTCCTATGACATCATCCTATAATATCTTTGATGGATACAGATATACAAATGCTATTATAGCTTGCTTTGATGAAAATGGAAAATTGTTATGGGATAATAGTTTTGAAATCTGGAATATATTAACCTATCATTTAAAAGAAAGAGTTAAGGTATTGTTTGATAATGATGATATTATACTTACATATAGTAGTGAAGGAAAAATAATATCAAAAATTATAAGAGGGAATGAAGTTATTCAAGGGAAAGAAAGTATTAAAATAGAAACGCTTAATAAAAATGATGAGGTTAAAAGTAATTTCTCAAGTGATATTGATTTTTGGTATGATAATTATTTTATTACTTATGGTTATCAAAAAATAAAAGATATCTCAAAAGGAAATAAAAGGACTGTTTTTTATTTTAACAAAATTGCTTTTCAATAAATTGTTTTTTTGTCGGAGTGGCAGGACTTGAACCTGCGACCACTTGCACCCCATGCAAGTACGCTAGCCAACTGCGCCACACCCCGTAATTTTTTACTTTTTTACAAATTTACATAAAATTTTTGATTTATACACAAGTATACTCATAGTAATCAGGTTTACGATTTTTTTTAGTTATTTATATATTTTTTAGTTATCCATAAACAAGTCGGCAATATGCAGTCGGCAGTCGGCAGTCGGCAAATGGAACATTCCGTATTTATCGGAAAAAAAATTGATGACTGCTGACTGAAGATTGTGGACTTGTGTTTCGACTACGCTCAACAACTAAAATTTTCGCATTCCTGTTTGTGATTAGTATAATATAAATACTAATTTTTTTCAAAACAAGGTTTTATTTTAACACCATCATATTTTATTTCTATCCCATTTTTATATAGTGTAGTAAAAAAAAGAAAACCATCAGAGTTATATTCTTTCCATTCTCCTTGTTTTATTCCCATTATATACATACCTTGTTTTTTTATATTTCCATTATCCCAGTAATATGTATGTTTTTCATCAGGTATATCATCAATATATTTACCTTCAAAACTTATTTGTCCGTTACTATAATAATATTTCCATAATCCTTCCCTTTTTCCTTCTGCATATTTTCCTTCTTCTCTGTGGTTACCAAGTTCATAAATCCATAATCCTTCTTTTAAGCCATCAATATATTCTCCCTGTGTTATTATTTTACCACTGTCGGTATATTCTTTTGTAAATCCATTTAAAACCCCGTTTATAAATTTTTCTTCTCTAAGTAGGTTTCCTGATTCATAATACCATCTCCATATTCCGTCAATTTTTTTATTTTTATTATAAAATCCTTGTTGTTCTAATATTCCATTCTTATAATAAAATTTCCATACATCTGTTTTTTCTCCATTTTCATATTTACCCTTTGATTTTAATTCGTCTGTTTCATAATATTCTTCCCATAATCCTTGTTTAAGTCCTTGTTCGTCTGTTATTCCATTGTTAACAACAATACCTTGTTTATATGTTTTTGAACTTATTATCTCGCCTTTTTGAGAATAATATCTTCTTATCCCTTCTGGTATATTATTTTTATAACTTGCTACTGTTTTAATTACTCCTGTTTTATAATAAGTAGTTTTTACTTCTAATTTTGTTAATTCCTCAACATCTTTTTGTAATTCATCATCTATATATTTATCAATACTTACTATATTTCCATCTTGTAAATATTCTTTAAAATATCCGTTTTTCTTGCCGTGATTATAGATTCCTTCAGATTTAATATTTCCGTTTTTATAAAAAATTTTCCAAGTTCCGTGTTTCAATCTATCAGTATCAAATCTGTTAATACTTTCCTTATTTACAATAAAATTATTTCTATATTCGGTAAGAGTTATAATAAGTCCTTGTTTGGAGTATTCTTTAGATATTCCCTGTTTTTTGCCTTTAATAAAAGGGATTTCTTTATGTATTTTCCCATCAGGATAATAATAAACTGTTAATCCTTGTTTAATATCATTTATAAAGTTTTCGTCAACTATCTCTTTATCATAATAAGTTTTTTTTATTCCATTTTTTTTGTCATCATTATAATTTACATCTAAAACTACTTCCCCTTTTTCATTATAAAATTTCCATTTTCCATCAAGTTTGAAATTCTTTCTGTTTCCTTCTGATTTTAAAATTCCATTTTCATAATATGTTTTCCAGTAACCATCTGGTTTACCTTGTATTATTAATCCTTTACTTGATATGTTTCCGTTTTTATAATAAAAATGTGTGTATTGGCTTGTATCATTTTGATTTTGAGCATTTAATGTATTAACATAAAACACTAAAAAAAACATACTATTTAGTATATAAAATAATAATACTGACTTTTTTATATGTTTATATATTTTATTCAAATTTTTATATATTTTATTTATTCTTAAATTTTAATCAATTTTCTGAAGTAGTGCGTCCTTAAAATAACATATCAATTAAATAAATTTCTACTAATCCCATTTTTTTAAGACATTTTTTTTATTTTGATATTTCCAGCATTCTTAATATTGGTGTTTTTGCTTTTTCTATTATCTCTTTAGATAAAATTACTTCAGGATATTCATTTTTTATACACATATAAAGATTCTCTAAAGTATTAAGTTTCATATAAGGACAGTGATTATATAACTTTGTTTTATCTTTTGTAACTGTAATAAATTCTTTTTTAGGAGAATCTTTTTTCATCTGGTATGTTACACCTGTTTCAGTAGCAACAATATATTTCTTTGTATCGTCATTTTTGGTATATTTTAACATACCTGCTGTAGAACCTATAAAATCTGCTAATTCAAGGACAGATATATTACATTCGGGATGAGCAATAATTTTGGCGTCAGGATATTTTTTTTTAAAAAATAATATATCTTCTTTTGACAATATACTATGAACATCACATTCGCCATCCCATAAAACCATATTTCTACCTGTTTTTCTGTTAATATAAGTCCCAAGATTTTTGTCCGGTGCAAAAATAATTTTTTGTTTTTTAGAAAATAACTCTACTATCTTTACTGCATTACTTGAAGTGCAAATTACATCAGAAAGAGTTTTTACTTCTGTAGAACAGTTTATATATGAAATAACTATATGCTCGGGATATTGTTTTATAAATTTTTTAAATTCATCAGCAGGGCAAGATTCGTCTAAATAACATCCTGCATTAATATCAGGCAATAAGACCTTTTTATCAGGATTTAATATTTTAGATGTTTCTGCCATAAAATTTACACCTGCAAATACTATTATATCAGCATCTGTTTGGACAGTTTTTTGCGATAAAGCTAAACTGTCTCCTATATAATCTGCTAAATCCTGTATTTCGGGAATTTGATAAAAATGTGCTAATAATATTGCATTTTTTTCTTTTATTAATCTTTTTATTTCTTTTTTATAATATTTATTCATTTCTTATAATATTATATATTTTTTTAAAAAAATTATATTAATAGTTATGTCTTGTTAATACTGTTAAAAAATATTTTATAATTTATTTGCTTTTGTAATTTATTAATAATAATTAACAATTAATCAATATTAATTGTTTCATAATATATTGTATTTCATAATTTTATGTTTTATTAACATTTTGTAAATAATTTTTTTAAAATAAAAATGTTAATAAAAAAATGATAATATTAAATAAATTTTTGTTAAAAGAATGTTTAATCATTATTATAAATAAATTTGTATTTTTAATTTTTATTTATAAAAGGAGTAATATTTATTTTTTAAATAATATTTTTATAAAAAGTTATCACGCAAAAATAAATAGATATTAACAATAATTGTAAAAAACCAGTAAAAAATTGATTATTAATAAATTAAAGAAAATAGTTTATTTTATGTTATTTTGTAAATTATTAATAATAAGCAGTGTATAAACTATTTATATTTTGTAAATAAAATTATTTAAAAAACTTATTAACAATGATTGATAAAAGTAATATTTTAGTTATAGGAAGTGATCATGCCGGATTTAGATTAAAGGAATTTTTAATTAAAAAATTAAAAGACCGTGGATATAAAACAGAGGACCTTGGAACACATTCAAAAGTAAGTGTTGATTATCCTGATATTATTCATCCATTAGCAAAAGCTATTACTAATGGTAAATTCAAGTTTGGAATTATAATTTGTGGAACAGGTAATGGTGTTAGTATGACAGCAAACAAATATCCCAAGATAAGAGCTGCTTTATGCTGGAATAAAAAAATAGCTAAATTTGCAAGATTACATAATGATGCTAATATTATTGCATTACCGGCAAGATTTATTAGTAAAAAAACTGCCTTAAAGATAGTTATAAAGTTTTTAAATACAGATTTTGAACAAGGCAGACATAAAATAAGAGTAGAAAAAATTTCATCAGGACAAGTTGAAATTTAAGAAAAAATAAAAGATATGTCAGACGTATATTATAATTTTATTAGAGATTCAGAAACAACAGCTTTTGATATAAAGCATAGGGAAATAACGGATACTAATATATTATATTATAATCAATCTGTTATTAAAGGTAAAGAACAATATAAAAATATAGAACTTGCCAAATTAAGAGTTACAAACATAAAACATAAAATCATAAATGACCTTGATAAATATTTAATTGATTTTGAATTAAATTTTTCAAAAAATGGAGGTAAGGTTTTATGGGCACAAGACAAAAATGAAGCAAGGGATAAAATAATATCTATTCTAAAAAAATATAATGTTAAAAATGTTATTAAATCAAAGTCAGATATTAATATTGAAATAGAATTAAACGATGTTTTAAAAAAGAATGAAATAAATTTTTTAGAAACGGATTTTGTTGAATATATTAACGAACTTTCAGGAGATAATGATGTTAAGCATAATACAGAGAAAGCAAAAGAAGATATTTATGAATTGCTTAACAAAAATTTTCAACAATCTATTAACACATTAGAAGGAGCAACCTCTTTTGTTGGGGATTTACTTAAAGATAAATTTACATCAGCAGAAGCAGCAATAACAGGAGCTAATTTTTTAATTTCTGATATAGGAGCTATAGCTGTTACAGAAAATCAAGGTAATATAATAATGTCTTCTTTATTTCCTAAAATTCATATTATAGTTGTAGGAATAGAAAAAATAATACCTTATGTTAAAGATTTACATTTATTTTGGCCATTACTTGCAACGTACAGAACAGGACAAAATATTACTGCTTACAATTCAATAATTACAGGACCAAGACAAGAAGATGAAACTGATGGCTCTGATGAATTATATGTTGTTTTATTAGATAATGGACGCAGTAATTTACTTGAAAAACAACAACAAAGAAGAGCATTATCATGTATAAATTGTGGAGCATGTTTAAATAAATGTCCTGTATATAAAAATATTGGAGGAGATACTTACAGAACAGTATATGGCGGACCTATAGGGTCTATCATTACTCCTTATCTTAACGATATGCAGGATTTTAAACATTTGAGTTTTGCATGCACGCTTTGTGCAAAATGCACAGAAGTATGTCCTGTAAAAATTAATTTACATGAATTAATGTTGTATAACAGAAGAGATTTTGTAAAACAGGATAAATCTATAAGTATTAATAAATTTTTTATATATATTTATAGAAAAATGATGACAAAATCAATAGTAATTAATTCTTTGAGAGCAAACTGGAAAAATTTTATAATTAAGATATTTTTTAAAAAACAATGGAGTTCAAGAAGAAAATTACCTGTTATTAAAAACAAGTCCTTTAATACAATTTGGAGAGAGAAAATAGGAATAAAGTGATAATTAATAATAATTGGGGCATTAGCTCAGTTGGCTAGAGTGTTAGACTGGCAGTCTAGAGGTCAAGGGTTCGATTCCCTTATGCTCCACTGATTAGATAAACAAAACAAACCTTCTTGTTTTAAAGGAATTTGGTCTTAAAGTCGTAAACAGTTTCTATTGCAAAGGGAACAATATTTTTTTAAGGCATTATATTTTGATGGTTTTAAACTGGCAGCGTCATATTTTACTTCAATTGCCTTACCTTTTCTGTATGTTTCAAAGATAAAAAAAAATATCAGATAATTTTGGAGTGGTGGTATAAAATTATCTGATATTTTTGGAGCGGTGGTATAAAAATACCTGTTTTTTTTCTGACAATACAATCCCTACAATAACAATAAACGATAAAAATAATTTTATAGAATAAAGGCATGGTGAAGCTTTACCTGTATAAAAAGTCCCTTATATAAACAGATAGCTAACTAAAATAAACAAAGGAAGAAGTATTATTAAAGAAAACTTAATCATATAACTAAAAAAGTCAGGCATTTTTATATTATTTTCTTCTGCTACTGATTTAACCATAAAGTTTGGTCCGTTTCCAATATAAGTCATACTACCAAAAAATACAGCACTAATAGAAATAGCCCGCAACAATGTCTCGGGTATTTTGGCAATAATAGGAATACCATTAAACAAATCAGCTGACTGTTGGAACAGCCCGAGAGCAAGAGAATGAAAAGTAACAGCAGTTGGTGTATTATCTAAAAAAGCACTTAATAAACCGGTAGAAAAATAAAATTGTGTTGGCGTCTCAATTCCTAAATTACTTGCATTGGTCTTAAGATATATCAAACATGGTGTCATTGTAATAAAGATACCGAGAAAAAGATAAGCCACTTCTTTTATTGGCTCCCAGGTAAAATTATTTGATTTTCTTGTTGATTTTGATGTAAAAAATATTGATAAAACAGTCATTAAAACAATAACGGCTTCACGAATAAATCCAAAATAATGATTTTGCTTAACAAAAGGTAAATATTGCTCATTTAAGAAAGCAACGGATAAAACAACCCCGGCTAGCCAGACAAAGTTTAAATTACCTTTCAGTTTTATCGGACTAATATTCATTTTGTCTTTTTTAAGGTCTTCTATTGATTCTTTTTTATAATAATATGAGTCAAATAAGAAATAAATTAAAAGTAATATCCCGTTCATAAAAACCCATTCAGGCAAAAGTTTAAAAAACCAGGCAAAAGGTGCGCCACGCAAATAAAGCATAAACAAAGGAGGGTCACCAAGAGGAGTTAATAATCCACCGCAATTTGCAACAATGGCTATGAAAAATAAAATTGTATGAATTTTAAACTTTCGTTCTTTATTGGTCTGAATAACAGGACGAATAAGTAACATTGCAGCACCTGTTGTGCCCATAAGCGAAGCAAGAACAGCTCCTATTCCTAAAAACAATGTATTTATACTCGGCTTTGCCTGAATATCACCGGATAAAAATATTCCGCCTGTTATAACAAATAATGCTCCAAGTAAAACTATAAACGGAATATAATCAAAAATCATTTCTTCCTTTAAACTCTCTCCAAATCCCATATAAATAAGATAAATACTAGTTGGAATACCTAAAATAAGTGCAACTATTAGTTTATTCTTATTTTCTTCCCAAAAATTATTGAACAAAATCGGACAAACTGCTATTGATAATAACATTAAAATAAACGGTATAATTGTATAAAGTTGTATTTCCATTTTAGTAAATATTATTTGTTAAAAAAATAATTTGCAAATATACATTTTTGATAAAAATAAAAATTATTTTTTAAGTGTAAGTATTTTTGTTTTTCAATAAAAAGGCGTAAATACCTGAATATCAGTAAGATGATGAAACCAAAAAAATTATTTTTTAATAGAAAAAATTTAGTAATATTGCATCAAATTTTAAAAAGAAAAATAACATTTAAAATAATTAAGATATGAACAAAAGAACAATAGTTACATTACCGGGAGATGGTATAGGAACAACAGTATTGGAAGAAGCAATAAGAGTTTTGGATGCTGTTGGCTTTGATGCTGAATATATACAGGGAGATATTGGCTGGAATTTTTGGTGTAATGAAGGTAATCCTTTCCCTGATAGAACAATAGAATTGATCGAAAAATATAAAATTGTTCTTTTCGGAGCAATTACTTCAAAACCAAAGGATGAAGCAGCTAATGAATTGTCTCCTGAATTACAAAATAAAGGACTTGTTTATTATAGTCCTATTGTTGGTATGCGACAGCTTTTTAATCTTGATTATTGCATTAGACCTTGTAAAACGTATAAAGGCAATCCTTTAAATTTTATCAGAAGAACAAAACAGGGTGGAGTTGAAGAGCCAAAAATTGATGTTGTTATTTACCGACAAAACACAGAAGGATTGTATTGTGGAGTAGAATGGACTAATCCAAATGAACAGGTTTATAATGCTTTTATGACACATCCAAAGATGAAGAAGAACTTTTCTGATGTGCCAAGACAAGAATTGGCTATCTCAACACGTATTTTTTCAAAAAAAGCTTGTGAAAGAATTATTCGTGGAGGTTTTGAACATGCCAGAAAATTTGGATATAAATCTGTTACTCTTTGTGAAAAACCTAATGTGCTTCGTGAGACATCCGGTATGGCTCTTAAAATAGCTAAGGAAATGCACAAAAATGAATATCCGGAAATAATTTTTAAAGCTACTAATGTTGATGCACAAATGATGTGGATGACAAAAAATCCTGAAGATTATGACGTTATTGTTGCAGGAAATTTGTTTGGTGATATTATCTCTGATGGCTTTGCAGGACTGATAGGCGGATTGGGCTTTGCATGTAGTGCTAATATTGGAAAAGATGTTGCTGTCTTTGAACCAACACACGGCTCTGCTCCTAAATATGCAGAATATCCTGTTTCTATTGTGAACCCTATTGCAATGATTGCTTCTGCCTGTATGATGCTTGACCATATCGGAGAAATTGATATGGCTAAAAAAATACACAATGCTATTTCCAAAGTTATTGAACAAGGTAAAGTAAGAACTTATGATATGATGAAAATGCATGGTAGCCCTGATGTTATTAATAAAGGTGCTGCCTCTACCCAACAAATGACCGATGCTATTATTGCTGAATTATAAGATTAAAATGGTAATGTTAATTAAGTATAGATAAATCATTTATGAATAATAAACGAACTGATATATAATTATTAATGCTTTGTTGAAATGATTAAAAGATTGAAACAATTGAAAAGATTATGGTTAAAAAAAGTATGTGCTGAATTGTTGTAACAAATTACAAATCTTGATTTGCTAGGATAGGATACCTAAAAAAATTTAAAAGAAAAAAAATAATTTTTGTAATTATTTCAATCATTACAATTTTTTAATAATACAAACATATAAAATCTTAAAAACCTATGATTAATAAAATAAAAGAATTATGGCATGAATTGGACTGGATAAAAGATCATGATTTAAGGCAAAAGGTAACAGATACTTGGATTTTAGCTTTTGAGAAAAGCGTATTAAAACCGGAAGATTTAAAAATTATTCCATTTACTCTTTTATGTGGACCGGACTTGAAAGTTAGTTTTATTGCTCACAAAAGATGCGTTGTTCATATTGCAAAACAAAGTGGAGAGAAAATAAATCATTTTTTCAAAGACCAGCTTCCTGTAAATATGGATGTATTAATTGCCGGTGCTATATTATGTGATGTAGGAAAATTATTGGAGTATGTATTAGACGAAAAAGGCAAAGCTGTTCAGGGAAGCTATGGTAAATATTTAAGACATCCTTTTTCCGGGGTCTCTTTGGCAGAAAAATGCGGAGTGCCACCGGAAGTTTGTCATATCATTGCTGCTCACGCAAAAGAAGGCGATTTAATTAAAAGATCTACCGAAGCTTATATTGTTCATCATGCAGATTTTATGACTTTTTTACCATTTAAAGACAGATTAAAAATTTGATTTAAGAATGAAATTAGATTAACTCACGACTTAAGTTATGGGCTAATAGACCCAATTATATAAAATACATATTCAACGGTTTACCAATGATTTTATGAACAAACCCTAAATAGTGTTCGTCCATAATGTCAGATAAAACCGTTAAAACGGTTATTTGAATTGTAGGAATTCTCATTAACCCCTGACTTAAGTCAGGGGCTAATAGTAACTTACATCAATTTTTAACCGTTTTAACGGTTTACTAAAAC
>Ga0265594_1002392_pt1 | contig 13473 bp, 12 predicted proteins | sample saktaG_11_FD_190147 | JGI IMG/M metagenome (GOLD analysis project Ga0265594, IMG submission 190147) | Saline water microbial communities from Sakinaw Lake, British Columbia, Canada - sak_2011_5_24_80m | ecosystem: Environmental > Aquatic > Non-marine Saline and Alkaline > Saline ... | reverse complement strand
CACCTCTATCGAATCAGCTTTAACTTCCTTCTGAAACCGAGCATACAGCGATGGGTTCATCGAGTACTGCCCTGCTATTCCTACCTTCGATTTCTCCAGCTTGTTCTCACGCAAGTACTCATTCAACGTGTTAACATGATCCACTGATGGTTTTACATTCTTCACCCAGGTACACTCGGGGGTGAAATGATGTGCCTCGTCCAGCTCCAGAAGGGTGTCCAGACTTCCATCACGAGGCAAGATAGCCATCGTGTCGCCAAAGTATGGTTCGTATCCCGTGAGATACATCACGTGCCCTCTCTGGCCAAACCGCAAGCTACCAGGTCCTGAGTAAACCACCAGAACGTCAATCCCTTTGTCCTCCATTTTCGCTCGAACGTTTTTAAGCCGCCTTGCAAACTCCTCCTCAGGAGGCATTGCCTGTCTCACTAAACTGGTTTCCATATCTTTCTCCTTTTTACTTTATTTGATTAAGAATGATAAATAAATACTGTTCACTTTCTCAAATGTACATCAAACTATGTGTACGGTGCAATCCAATATGAAATCCCCCCCATCATAGAATATTCCGTAGAATGAGCCTGCACCTTAGCTCATTGAAACACTTCGACGAGATGTATGTCAAGGCTATTTGGCGCCTCGCTTTTGCCTGTTTTTATGCCATTCCTCCGAAAACAGCTAGCAGGAATCTACCCGGTGTCGGTGTGGTGTTGAGGTGGTGTGGAGCAATAGGCTACGAACCATGAGCTACGAGCTATGCAACAGGAGCCAGTCCTCAGTCTTCTTGCTCGTCATCCCTGATGAAGTGTACCCGACCGAAGGTTCTTTCTGCCCTGAGCTTCTCCCCCTTCACTTCGTTCAGGGCTTCGGCTCACTTGTTCAAGAATGGCACAGGGGAGAAGCGAGAACGACAATCCCAGCTGTCGTTTCTCCCATTCATCGTCATTGCGAGGAACATAGAGACGAAGCAATCTGGGTGGTGGGTCGGGAAGGGCATGGGTTGTTTATTATATTATCCCAGCGGCAAGTTGTCGATTAGCCTGGTCTTGCCAATACGTACTGCCAGCGATGCCAGTGTGGGGCAATCTATAATACTCAACTCTTCCAGGGTTGAAGCGTCGGCGATGCTGACATAATCTTCCCGGGCCAGCGGTTCTTGCTGGGTTAGTAAACGCATCTCACGGTGGAGGGCATCGGCATTTGTTTCTCCATCCTGCCACAGTTGCTTTGCCAGAGAAAGCGTTTTGTAGAGCACGGTGACCGCCTAGCGCTCTTTTGCATTGAGATAGCTGTTGCTAATAAGATATGGATTATTAATATAGCATAGTATTTCTGGTTGATGGGCTGCCTATTACCATATGGACTAATCGAACTGTATATTAGCTAATAGGTTTGGATATTACTGTAGAACTTTTGAAAATCCTTCAAGTTCCTTGTGCGAACTCGCTCTTCTCTCTCCTCAGCTGTTGCTGCGATCAAGGCGTCAGCCGCAACACGCATACGTGCACTCCTGCTGAGGGGTCTCAGCCACTGTCCAGCTTTTATCGCCGCAGCGGTACTTAGTGTAGCTTCCTGAAGGAAGTAACTCGTCAATGCAACGAACTCTACTTCTTCTTGGCGACCTAATTTGGGATACTGCCATAATTCAGTAGCGGAGAGAGAGCTATAGGATGCAGACTTTTCACCTGCTCTTACAGATTCTATAAGAGCAACTGCCCCAGTATCTCCTCTCCAGTAATCTATGAAAACGCAAGTGTCATAGAGATCACTCATTTAGGCACTAATCCATCCTCTTAAGACGTTCCATCAATGAATGACCTAGTAACTCACGTACTTCTTTCACCAAGTCTTCGCCAGCAGGCAAGTCGGGACGTCTCCCGGCAGCAAGTCGCACTATCTCCGTAGCCTCTTCCTTTGTTAGAGCTACTGGGGTACCTAGAGGCTCTGCTAAGAGACTCTTCATTTTTGGGGTATCCCATACATTGACGATTGGTTGGTGAACTTCGGATTGCTGAATATTCCAATCATAAGGAAAGCTGTAATAATCACTGAAGTACATATCTCCTCTCTCGATGGATTGCACTCGGTCGTAGTCTTGGTCAAGTAGTTGGGGTTGAATTCTTCCTTCAGACGATTGTGTTTCTCTACTATCACAATCCAGAGTTTTGTCATGTGACGCTTCTTTCGCCGATTGCGATACTCGTACTAATGTGCCAGTGGTCATTGCTTCCTCCCGATCTCAGTGTTAACCTGGCTTGATAATTTTTCGCCTTCTTCGATAGCCTTATCGAAAACATCTCGCAAATGCTGCGAAGAAAATAGTTTTGTTACAGTGTCTCCCAGATCAACATCAACATACAGAAAAAGCATGGGTAATGATTGAGGTTCAAAGACTAAGAATTGGTTTTTAAGTTGTTCAATCCTCATTGGCCCGGTCGTCACTGAAAGTTTTTTGCCATCATTAATGTAGTAATCGAAACTAGCAGACACATCGTCTACTCCTTCAACTAGGCTTGAAGCACCAAATATACTCTGTTTACATTTATCAAGCAGGTCTTTGAAATTACCTTCATACTCTTGAAGCCAGGTAGAGCGAAGTCCATATCGGGCAATTTGCGGAATGCCAACTCTCGAATCAAGTGACTTAAAGAATTGCATAACAGAGTCTCTACAAAAGCCTATATTAGGAGGTTCTTCGATATCAATTACGCTGCGCATAGGGTCAATAACCATTAATCGCCTTTTATCTTTATCCTCCAGCCGTAATCCTGGTGTGATCCATTTACTAGGACTTTCGGGTTTCTTTTTAAGCAAGTCCATATAAATCGCCTCGTATCCAGCGAGCACCTTCAACCTCTCCAGATATTTGAGTTCGCAGGTTACTTTCACTAGTTTCATGTTAATTTTTATAGTCCCTGGTAGTTATGTAGTACTAATAACTAGTAGAATACCCCATAGCATACTGTGTGTCAACGTAAACATAAACGTCCCGAGTCTTTTGATACTCCCCTATATTAGATAAGCTGTTCATTAACCAGAATTTATGTTTAATGGTCGAATGTTTGGCGAGGCTGAACTTACTATACTTCCTGACTTTCTACCACCGCTATTTCCTCGGGCGTGAGGCCATAAAGTTGATAGACTATCTGGTCAATCTGGTCTTCGTATTCTTTGACTTCAGCCTGTTTGGTCAAGCTAGTAAGGTAATTTTCCTCTTGGGTGATAGCCAGAATTTGGCTGACTATGGTTTCAATGGATTTGGGGTTGCTAGTTTTTGGGATAGGGATTTGTGAAACATATTGTGCGATGAATCTCACGAAATTACCACGAATTTGGCTGCTTGTCTTTGTGTAGAACCAGAAAATTGTTTTACTATTGAGAATTCCTAGAAGCCAGACATATTTGAAAGGTATGAGATATAAAGTGTTTCCCAGATAATAGCCATTGCTATCAAAGGTGAATTCTGAGCTATGTGCTATATCAGGATATAAGATCTTTGGCTGCTCGAACTCCTTCCAGTAAACACATGATCGCAGCTCCCAGAAATACTTACCCTGATCGTCTCGCTTCATTAGTTTCTCACGAAATCCTTCAAATCGGGCGTTAATCGCCGGATATGTTCTGGCGAAAATACTCTCAGCTTCCTTCTCTGGCTTCCCGGACCACAGGTGCTGTTTGTTTTCTGAAGATTCAATCTTGATGAGATACTGGTCGTCAAAGTTTACCCTCCATCGTTTCACGTCCCTTCCCCGCAGAAACGGTTTGAGAATCTCAGCCGATGAAGGGTGCTCAGCGATGAGCCGGTCGCGCGTGGCGCGGTCCACCACGAAGGCTTCGTTCAGACCTGTTTTGATGCCGTAATAAAACCGCCCGTTTACATACTCCCCCAGCGGCTTGCCAGTTTTACGTAGCTTTTCCAGCAGCCGCAGCACTGGTGGGGATTCCAGATGCCAGCCGTCGGCGGCCAGTTCCTTCTGGGCAATCATGAAACTCCTGGACTGGAACATAGAGTCGAATTCTTCGATTGGTGAACCGGGTTCCCAGTTGAGAGCACGGGCCTGGTTATGCTCGGGGGGCTGTTTGCTCAGAATGATGATGCTGGGGTAGGCAATAGAATCGAAGACGTGGGCATCGCCAAAATCGATGAGCTGGTGAATTGTAGCCTTGCTGCCCAGGAAGTGACGCAGCTGTCTGCCATAGCCGGAGCGGAAATACTTGTTAGATGAGATATATGTGAGAGTGCCTTTATCCCTGAGCAATTGGACGCCGCGCTCGTAGAAATAGACATAAATGTCGGCTACACCGGTATAACAGGAAAAGTATTTTTGTAGCGCCGGTTTCAATTCCTTTATTTGCTCCTGCCGTATATATGGAGGATTTGCGATTACCACATCGAAGCCACCTTCTCCATGAAACACCTCGGAGAAATGGAGTTTCCACAAGAAGAATGGACGGGTGTTTGCTTTTTTGTATTGTTCAATTCTGGATAATTCTAATATCTTGTCTTGCTCTTTCAACGTTGTCTCAATCAGCTCCCATTCCAGTGTTTCAATTCTCCTCTTCAATCTGTCCTTCTGGTTTTTCTGTGTTGCTCCAAAGAAATCGTGCTGGCACTGCCTTAGCTCGTCCGCTTTTTTCCTGGCCTCGCTTAATATGTCAAATAACCCTGCGTCTTCCGTTTCTTTTGGCTTGACAAGCTTTTTCAGCAGGTGTTCTTGAATTTTGAGTTCGGCTTCCAGTTGCAGCTTTTTTTTGGCAGACAGCCTCTCCTCGGAGTGAAGCTGAATATATTCTCTTTGCAGTTCATTGATTCGCTTCTTTGCTTGTTCGATATACTTGCTGTTGTCCAGAAAATCTGCAGTGATGAGCTTATCATCGAAAAGCTTTATTCCCTCGAATTTCTCCAACAGGCTATTGCCTTGCATGATTTTGTAGTCCAGATTGGGCAGGGGTTGAATATTCTTAATGTCCTCTTCGTCTACCACCAGGGAAAGCCACAGACGAAGCTTGGCAATTTGCACTGCGCCAGGGTCGATATCCACACCGTAGATGCAGTTCTGGATGCAATCATGCTTGAACCGATAGGCGCTTCTTTCTGGTGTATCGCTCAGGGATGAATTCAACACTCTTCTTGCCTTGACGATTTCGTGCATCATGCCCACGGGAAATGCCCCAGATCCAACCGCCGGATCACAAATGCGCACCGTTTTCAGTTTGTTGTCGAGCATCCTGGCATTGTCGGAAATCGCTGGGGCTAGCTTCAGCTTGTAGTCACTATGTTTGATCTTGCCTTGTTGAATAGCGACAAGTTGCCTGGCGGCGATCAGGTCGTTTTCGGTTGTTGCTTCGCCATAGTGGATAAACGTGCTGATCTTGTCCCTGTCAATCTTGCCTCTCAGTTCTGAGGAAAGGTAGTTAATCAAGCTCTCCTGGCACATGTAGTGGACTATTTCGCGTGGAGTATAGTAAATGCCGTACTTCTTGTTGAACTTGGTCTCGATAGACTTCTTATTTGATTTGATTGCCTGTGACCACTCTGCAAAGTTGTCGTTGTTCACACCGCACAGCTTTTCAAAAATCTTCCCCAGCATCTCCGGGTCGATAGCCACCTCTTTTTCCAGAGGCTCGTCCTCTTTAACCGTGAAGTTGTATCTATCAAACACGTCGAGGATGCCGTTGCCTATGTCGCCTTCCTTTGTTTGCTTATTGTTGGAAAATATATCATACTGACATGAGGATGTCAGTATGTACCCAATCGTAGTCATTGATCGGGTCGAACAAGCCACCATTGAGGAAGGGAATCTTGCAATTCAAGTATTGGTAAAAGTTATCAGGCCTTTCCAAAGCCAGCGCTTCATAGAAGAGTGGCTCGAGGATGTCGTTAAAGAAGTTTTTATAGCTAATAACCTTCTGTTGGAAGAGCAGGCGGAGAAAATTCAGGGGACCTGTTCCCCAGTCTCTATCCCGTTCGACCCCGAACCAGCCTTTCTTCTGGAGAAAATACAGAAACACGATTTGCCCCAGCAGCTTCTTGGAGAAATCGACTGCGTTTACCTCTTTGGCCTTGAAATCTTCTCTGGTGGCCTCATTCTTCTCCACAAGTTTATCCAGAGATTCTTTGACATTGTGGAATAGTTCACGGTATTTGCTAAAGAACTCCCTGGTGACAATCTCAATGTTGAATGCTTTCTCGAGGTCAGATAGCAGGGGGTCGTTCTTGTCATCCTGCAAAATCGGGAGCAGTTGAGCCTGTGCCGTATGGCTGCTCTCATTCTCGCCCACAAGGAAGGAGAATCGGCGGGCAGGAGTGAGATCTGTCTTTACTTTCGTCTTGCCGTCTGGTGATTCTTCAAGGCGGTAATCCATTTTCACCAGGGAAAAGCGCCAGTCTTCATTATCAGGTGAGGTGAAGGCAACAAGAGCAGCGTCTTTAAGGTCGCCCCCTCTGCTGCCATTTAGATACCAGGCAATAAAGTTTCTTTGCATGGTGCGGGCATGAGCAAGGGAGCCTCCTTTTTTTAGTCGAGCAATAAGGATATCTATTTTATTATTATCGGCATCCTGATATTTGCCGATTCGCTTAAGGGATTGAATGCTCTGCTCGAAAGCGTCGGGAATGATATTTCCCTGGTAGGTAAAATTCTTTGAAGTATCCAGATAGTTGACCAGGTTTTTACTAAAATTGATAAATCGCCCTTCGTCGAAGGGCTTTTCAAAAGTATCCCTGATGATTTTTATAGCAGTCTGTTTATTCATGTAAACAACCTATTTGACAATAATATAGTTGCCTGCTAGTATCATAATACAATCACGATGAGAGGCCATCCAAAGGGTTCTGTCCCGCGGTAATGCCTCTCTTTTCTTTTCTGTTTACTATACATGCTCCACTTTACCCCGAATATTGCCTATAAACGCAATGTATTGCATCATTTTCCTGAATAGCGATGAGAAGGCATGTTTATTTGGGATCATCAACTTTAATAGCTTATTATTCTTTCTGAGATAGTCTACTAGGCAGTAGAAATCCCCGTCTCCGGTAACAATTAGAGCCTTATCATAGTTATCGTATTCAATCATCGTATGCAGAACCAGTTCAGCATCGACATTCCCTTTTACTTTTCCGTCTGGCAGCCTTAGCGTTGGCTTAAAAATTAAGATATAGCCGCCTATTTGTAGCTTAGTATATAAGTCTTGATTCCCATAGAGATATCCGATGAAAATAAAAGCCTTTGTTATGTGGTACTTGTCGTGAAGGTAGCGTCTGAACTTTCTGAAATCCAGTTTCCATCCCAAATCCTGTATGGATAGGTTAACATTCTGGCTATCGATAAAAGCGTAGTTATTCTGAGCTTTTTTCATAACTATTCTGCTGTCAGATATTCAGATAGAATAACCTCTCTAGGTCCTGAAGTTTGGGCAGAGCTTTCAGATATTGGCTCCTTGAAAAACTCGATAGGAATGCTGGTTTTAAGTTTACCCAGTATTCTCAGTGGATTTGCTTCTTTGCTCAGTTCTTTGACCAGGGTCTTGGTTGTTTGCTTTGGAAGCCCGCCCTCCTCAATGAGCTTAATCACTTCTCTGATATAAAGCTCATCGTCTTCCGTATAACCTTTGAAGCTTTTTACCTGTTTGGATTTCAGGATTTTCAATACAAAGGTTGCGCTGTCCCGTCCCCCTTTCTTCTTTATTAATGGTACTTCCTCTGTAGTTGCCAGAGTAAAGGCTGCCTTGTTCTTCTTCAGTAGTTCATAATAATCTGCACCAGGGCTTCGCCGTGGAGTGCCTTTATTTGCTTCTAAATGCCTGGCAGTAGCGAAGAAATCCAGCTCTCCAGTTGAATTATCATCAGAGAGGTAGAACTTTTGCAGCTTGCCCTTGCGGAAATAGGTCAGCAGTGTGTCCGCTTTCCCCTGGTAATCTCTGCCAGTTCGAGCCTTTTTAGGCAATCGCTTAACCTTCTCAAACAAATCAGGCTCGCTGTCACGGATATTTCTGATTATTTGCAGGTATTTGAGCTCGCTTTCTTCATCTTCGTCCTCGCCTGTGATAGTTTTCTTCGACATTAAGCGGGTGAACAAGTCGTGGGATTTGATCTCTTCCCCTTCTGTTAACAGCCTGGCATCGTTGCCCAGCATTTCAATGAAAGACTGTATTTTAGCTTCGGCAGCTTCGGTAAGTTTAATCTGGTCGTTGGATTGTGTGGTAGGGAAAAAGTTGAAGGTGTAGATGGTGTCGAATTTAGTGTCGACGCGGTTGATGCGCCCTGCCCTCTGCATCAGGCGGGTCGGGTTCCAGGGAATATCATAGTTGATAACCACATTGGAGCGGTGCAGATTAACGCCTTCGGAAAGCACTTCCGTAGTGATAAGAAGGCGATATCGGTCGTCTTTGACTTTAGCTCTGGCATCAAAGTTGGCAATGACTTTCTCCCGGGTGGCAGCGCCTGAGCTTCCGGAAAAGGTCAGGACCTCTTTCGGAAACTTCTTGCCAATGATGGTTTTAAGATATTCGGCGGTCTCTTTTGATTCGGTAAAGATAATCAGCTTGTTATTTTTAAGAACCTCATGGGAGAAAAGAATATCGATAAAGGTCAATAACTTCGGGTCGCGGTCTATCGTTTGCCATAGTTCAGCTATCTCTTTCAGGACAGCCAGGTCGTCCTTGAGATGTTCTTTGAACTCGGGCTTAAAATCGCCTGCTTCGTAGTGCTGGGCTTTGTCTTCATTGATCAGTTGCTGGATGGCTTCATCATCGTCATCCTCCAGGAATTCGAAGAGCTTGCTGGTATATTTCTTGCTGACATATACATTCCCACTGTCAAACTCGTTGAGAAACTGCTCATAGGATTTAATAAATCTGGCGAGCGTGTTCCGGAAAGCGTAAAAGCTGCTTTCAAGCCGCTTTACCAGCAGTATCTTCATGAACTTGCGCATATTCTTTTGCGCCAGTTCCTCAGGCTGGGTAATTTTACCTTCATAATAAAGCATGGGGGTATAACGAGCGTAGTGAAACTGCCTGGTTGCCAGTTTTATGGTTCGGTTGAACACATAGTCTTCATTGTCATTGAGTTGATAGAGAACGGGCTCAGGGTTGGCAACTTCAGGGAATTTGAATCCTTCTTTCTCCAGGTCATGGCTGAAGTATTCGACAACTTCAGCTCTGGTCCTCCGCACCATCAGGTATTTTAAGACCTTTTCCCTGACTTGCCTGGCATTCTCCCCGATGACTTCCATGTATTTGTCATAGTCATCCTGCCTGTCGAGCCCTTTCAGTTTCTTGCTGAGACCGTTAAAGAAAGTCTCCAGGTTCGGCAGGTTGGGAATGGTGCTCTTTCTGGATTTTTGAAACAGTTTAATCTGACTGAGGATGTCATTTGGGGAATTGTTAAGTGGTGTAGCAGTAACCAGGATTACACGTTTGCCGCGGCATATCTGAGCCAGCTTTTCATACGTTATGTTCATTTCAGTGCGGAAGCGATGGGCTTCATCGATAAATACGTTCTTGTATTTATCGGTTCCCTGCCTGATAAGGTGGTCGAGTTTTCCCAGAGATTCAAAATCGGCCGGTACCCTGAAATCGGAGAAAACGTTAGGCCATGAGCCCGGATTATCCTTATACAAGAGAGCAGGGGGGGCGATAACCAAGTTTCTGCCATCGAGCTGGTTGGCCAGCATTGCCGAGATATAAGTTTTACCCAGGCCGACCACATCGGAGATAAAGACGCCGCCATACTCCTCCAGCTTACTCCTGGCGTCCTTTACTGCTTCCCTTTGATATTCCAGGTCGAAGAAGTTCTCCGGGAGATATTTCTGCTCGATACTCTCCTGGTCGATATTTATCTTTTCCCTGAGGTACTCATACAGAAATTTAAGATATAGCTCATATGGAGCGATGGTGTTATTTAACCATGTCCTGTTCTGTACGGTCTCGATATACTTGTCGCCAACATCTACAGCGTTTTCCCATAGTTGATTGAATTTAGTCAGGGCAAATTCATAGTCTGCTCTGTCCTTTAACTCAACATTAAACTCCAGGTTATCAACCAGACCTGCCTGCGTGAAATTACTGGAACCAGTTATTACCCTGCCAGTATCCTTATCCTTTTCGACAAAGGTCATGATATATAGCTTCGCATGGATATTCTCAGAAGGGTATGCCTTAATTTCCAGCTTACCGCTTTGAAGCCATTCCATGAATTTATTTACCCCACGTTCCACTTTGCTATCATCTGCTGAGTTCTCTATCTCGTTTGACACTGAGTTAGAGAATACTTCTTTAGCCTCGGCGTGGGAGAAGTCCAGGCTTCCCTGTAACGGAATCGAAGTATTTTGTGCTTGCCTTATCATGTTGGAAGTCTGATTATTGGTATTTATTCCGATGAGGATTCTGACTTTCTCGGTAGTTTCCAGCGATTCATAAAGTGCATAGAAACCACTGGTGTAGAAATAGCCAACCAGGACATCAAAAAACCGGGTGTCCTTAATCAATACCTGGAACCTATTCAGGAGAGTTCTCTCACCTTCGTTGGTTATAAATGTTGTATCTGTGTTTATATCAGTTTTATTCATCACTATGAAATCTATGTCTTATAGCCTGCATAAGGAACATATCAATGCATAATAGTATTGTTATAAATAATAATATTCCTGAATAGAAATAACAAACAACTGTTATATATGCCAATTGTTAAAGCTCTTTAGAAATGTCCTCTGCGGATAAAAAACTTATTTTAGGTTTGCTCATTTTTGCCTGTTGCTTCTCGCCTGGGTTATACTGTGATCGAATGGCTGGAAGGGACATTATCGAACCTGGCCAGCAGGAAAAGCAATGCCTGACATTCTTTCCAGAGAAGACATTCTGAGCTTACTCGGAGCGGAACCTCCGCTTGTGGAGAACCTGTGCGACGTGGCGCAACAGCTCCAGCCCAACGGCATAGACCTGACTGCGAGGGAGCTATTTACCTTCTATTTCTCCTCCAAAGGGATCGTGACTCCAATTTTCTATCACTCCAACAGGCACTACATCGTAGTGTCCATTTAGAATCAACGATTTCCCTTTTCCGTGACCTTTTAGCGTTCTCACGACGACAGGCATATTACTGAGGTCTTTCGTTGGCTCAATGCCGGACCCGGGGAAATCCTTGAGTTTCGCCGCATCAACTTCCCACATGTCAATAGTAAACCCCATTTCCTCCAGGTTTTTACGGATAGAGTTTTGCAGTTTCTTATAGTCATCGCTCTCTGCTTTGCCATCACTTGGAGGTGTAATGGTTTTAAAACTTATGAGCTTCCTCAAGCTCTCAACAATATCTCCCTTATGTTCATCTATTAACTGCAGAACCTTTTTTCTTTTTCAGATAACATTTAGACACTCCTTATTAATTTTCTCCTCTATTTTAAGCTAAATTCAGGGAAGTAGCTCAATCTTGTGAAACAAGCCAGTATTGTAAATGCCATTCGGGCCAGGTGTTATCACCGTTGGTTGCCTGCCAGGCGTAACCCCTTGCTTCTTAAAGGGGGTTTGTTTTGAGCCACTGCGGCGCTTCACTTACTGCTCTACGTTTTGTAGCGGCTGATGGTCTAGTTATACCCCAGAAAAATGTTCCCGGCACCTTTCCCGTGTTCTTCACCGAATACTTCCACCCCGGAGTCCAGTAGCCCAAATCTCCAGCTTTCAGAAGCACTTTATTTGCTGTGCCTTTTTGTACCTTAGTTACGTCTTCACCCCAGTACATGGTGAATTCTCCCATCAAAATGTAGTAAAACTCATGGCACATGCCGTAATATTCGTCTGCTGTGCCGTCATCCGAAGACTCCATAGAAAAGCTATTTGTCTGTTTTCCAGGAGCCATGAAGTATAATCCTACACCGCCAGCTCCTTCTACATTGGTTATCGATGTAATATCACAGCCGGGTGATAAATTGTCTGGGCCAGATTTCCAATCACCCATTGTAATCGCTCTTGGCTCAAGTCTAGTTTCGTTCATTTTTTACCTCCTGTGTTTTCAATCAGCAGAGAGCAGGATGAAATCTTGGCAGGCATTGCCTCGCTAACACTCCATGATCTCCTGCGGGATATCATTCAACCGTTCTGCGGCTGTTTCCGTTACTACGAACTGGTCTTCAAGTTGCTGTTCACCTACATCTGGAAAGTAAATTGTTGGCTCGAGTGAGATGACCATGTTTGCCTTTAACCTGCTATCTGCATACGCCTTATCGTGAGTAATGTACTGGTATCCGACGAATGGCCATTCATGCACCTCCAGGCCTACTCCGTGGCCTCCCCCCCAGCCCTCGCTTCCCCAGGCGTGCCTAAAAATATCGCGCACGGCCCTATCAACTTCGGAAGCAAGCACTCCAGCCCGAGCAGCTTTTTGTGCCGCCTCTTGCGCTTGGAGCAACACTTTAAAAGTATCTTTTTGCTTCTGAGAAGCATGGCCCAGAACAAAAGGCCTTGAAATATCACAACAATACCCATTGTACATTGTGCCGAAGTCCAGCAACCAGGTATCTCCAGGCTCCAATTTCCTTTTGCCACAGTGCCACCACCAATCAAGATAGTTTGTGTCTTTCCCTGAAGTAACCATAGTATAATGCGGGAAGAACTGTGACCCGGCGACACGGCATACGCGTTCAATCTCTGCGATAATCTCCGCTTCCATAACCCCTGGGCGAGCAAAATTAGCCGCAGCTTCTATGCCTTTCTTCGCAATTCTGCCTGCCTCTCGCATACACTCAATCTCATACTCTGATTTCACTGCCCTTTCGCTCTCCAGAATGTCCGATGCCACCTCTATCGAATCAGCTCGAACTTCCTGCTGAAACCGAGCATATAGTGACGGGCTCATCGAGTACTGCCCTGCTATTCCCACCTTTGATTTCTCCAGCTTGTTCTCACGCAAGTACTCATTCAACGTGTTAACATGGTCTCTGGCCGGTTTTACATTCTTCACCCAGGTACACTCAGGGCTGAAATGATGTGCCTCGTCCAGCTCCAACAGGGTGTCCAGACTTCCATCACGAGGTAAGATAGCCATCGTGTCGCCAAAGTATGGTTCGTATCCCGTGAGATACATCACGTGTCCTCTCTGGCCAAAGCGTAAGCTACCAGGTCCTGAGTAAACCACCAGAACATCAATCCCTTTGTCCTCCATTTGCGCTCGAACGTTTTTCAGTCGTCTAGTAAATTCCTCCTCAGGAGGCATTGCCTGTCTCACTAAACTGGTTTCCATATCTTTCTCCTTTCTACTTGATTAAGAATGATAAATAAACATTGCTCACTTTCTCAAATGGACATCAAAGTATGTGTACGGCGCAACCCAATGTGAGATCACCCCCATCATAGAATATTCCGTAGAACGGACCTCTACGAAAACTCATTGAAACATTTCGATGAGATGTATGTCAAGAGTATTTGGCGCTATCGTTAATGCTCTATGATTTTGTCACCATCTAAGTGCTCTGAGAAAAATGT
>Ga0265594_1002390_pt1 | contig 13479 bp, 9 predicted proteins | sample saktaG_11_FD_190147 | JGI IMG/M metagenome (GOLD analysis project Ga0265594, IMG submission 190147) | Saline water microbial communities from Sakinaw Lake, British Columbia, Canada - sak_2011_5_24_80m | ecosystem: Environmental > Aquatic > Non-marine Saline and Alkaline > Saline ... | reverse complement strand
TGATCTTTCCACAACTCAATTTAAACCAAGTTCTGTTTCAGCTACTATTTCTCAAGCCAAAAACGAATTAATTACTGCCTTAGAATATCCACAATATGCTCAAGGTCATTGGCAAGAAACAGTGGCTCGAATTTACCTTAAATATCAACAATTCTTAAAAGAATACCAGGCCTTGGACTTTGACGATCTTCTTTTAGAGACTGTTCGTCTTTTTAGAAACGAAAAAGAAATTTTAGAAAAATATCAAAACAAATATCATTGGATTTTAATTGATGAATACCAAGACACCAATCATGCTCAATATACCTTAACCAAACTTTTAACCAAAAAATGGCGAAATCTAAATGCCGTTGGTGATGCTAGTCAAGCCATTTACGGTTGGAGAGGTGCTAATTACCGTAATCTACTTAATCTTAAAGATGACTTTTCTAATTTAAAAATTATTAACCTAGAACGCAATTACCGCTCTACCGAAACAATTTTGGAAGCAGCTAATAATGTTATTAAACAAAATACTAGTCATCCTATCTTAAATCTTTGGACAGACAAAAAAGGTGGACAAAAGATTTCTTTATTCCAAGCCAAAAATGAACATGAAGAAGCCAACTTCATCGTTGAGACAATTAAAAATTATATTTTAGCAAACAAAGGATTACCCTCAAATGGTTTTGTTGTTCTTTACCGTACTAATGCTCAATCAAGAATTATTGAAGAATCTTTTTTACACCATGGGATTCCTTATTCTTTAGTTGGCGGAGTTAGATTCTATGAAAGAAAGGAAATTAAAGATTGTTTGGCTTATTTAAGATTAGTAGCCAATCCTAAAGATAAAGTTTCTTTAAAAAGAGCTGAAAAGCTAGGCAAAAGAAGATTAAAAAGTTTTTTTGAACTTCTAGATAAAAAGAAAAAGGCAAAAAAAGAATTAACCACCATTCAATGGTTGGATAATATTTTAAAAAATACCAAATACTTGGAAAAATTTGATGAGAATGACCCACAAGAATTAGGCCGCATAGAAAACGTTAAAGAACTTCGCTCAGTCGCTGAAGAATTTAAAGATCTTAATCAATTTTTAGAAAACGTCGCTTTAATTCAAGAAGAATACATGCCAAAAGAAAAAGACAACCTAAAAGATATAAATAAAGAAAAAATTACCTTAATGACTGTTCATTCCGCCAAAGGAACAGAGTTTTCTATTGTCTTTATGATTGGCATGGAAGAGGGACTCTTTCCTCATTCTCGATCAATAAATGAAAGGGATGAAGTTGAAGAAGAAAGACGACTATGTTATGTCGCCATGACCAGAGCTAAAGATAAACTCTATATTTCTTATACACAAAAACGTTTCTATTTTGGTGAAAGTTCTGCTAATCAAGTTTCTAGGTTTATCAATGATATCCCGCCTCATCTTCTTGATGTGTTAAAATCAAACTCATGAAGATCCAAGAAGTTTCCTTAAAAGAAAAAGATAAATTCAATTCATTGGTTACTCATCCTCTTCAATCTTGGGAATGGGGAGAATTTAGAAAAAAAACAGGTATTGAAGTTATCCGTCTAGGAGTTTATGAAAAAAACAATCTAAAAAAAGCTTACCAAATTTTTGTTCATCCTCTCCCTAAATTACCTTTTAATATCTTATATTTCCCTAAAGGACCTAAGCCCAACAAAACCATGCTCAAAACTTTAGAAAAGATTGGTAAAGAAAAAAATGCCATTATGGTAAAACTTGAACCAAATTTTGGAAATGATGAAGAAACAAAAAAGTTTTTATTGATAAATAAATGTAAAGAAGGAAAACCACTTTTTACTAAATTTACTTTCCAACTTGATTTAAAACAAACACCAGAAGAAATTCTTAAAAAAATGAAATCGAAAACTAGATACAACGTCCGTGTAGCTGAAAAACATAATGTAGAAATTATAGAAGATAATTCTCCCGAAGCTTTTGAAGCTTATTTAAAACTCACTCAGGAAACAACAAAAAGACAAGGTTTTTATGCTCATGATGTTAGCTATCATAAAAAAATGTGGGAAAGCATGCGCGAAAATGAAATCGTTCATCTCTTCTTAGCCAAATACAAAAAGGAAACCCTAGGAACATATATTTTCTTTATTTTTAATAATATCTTGTACTATCCTTATGGCGCTTCAAGTAGAAAATATCGCAATGTCATGCCTCTTTATGCTCTTTTTTGGGAAGCCATTAAATTTGGTCAAAAAATGAATTGTCATACCTTTGACATGTGGGGTAGTTTAGGACCTAAAGCTAATCCCAAAGACCCTTATTTTGGTTTTCATCGTTTCAAAGAAGGTTTTGGTGGAGAACTAATAGAATTTTTAGGAACTTATGACCTCGTTATTAATCCTAAGTTGTATTCTATTTTTAATATCTTAAATAATTTAAGATGGGGATTATTGCGTCTTAAAAGAAAAGTTAATCTTTAATTCCAAGCTTCACAGATTAACTTATAATCACAAAAATCACATAAACGACTTGGTTTTGCCTCAAAATCACTTTCTGATATTTCCCTAGACTTTTTAATTATTTCTTCCCTCGCCTCTTTCAATTGTTTAGATGTTCTTTTAGTTGACATTTTTTTACCTGAATCTAAAAAGTAAAAAGTCAAAATGACATTTTTAGGATTTTTATTATGAATACCCTTATCTTGAGCCGCCAGCGCATAAACAGTCATTTGCAGTGACTTATCTATTTCTTTTTGATCTTGCATACGTCCAGTTTTATAATCAATAATTTCTATTTTATTCTTACCAACTTTATCAACTCGATCAATTTTTCCACCAACTCTTAAACTAGGACTTACCTTAATAATGAAAGGTTGTTCTAAAAACTGAACATTAATCTTTTTATCCAAATCTTTATAAAAATTAATCATCATTCTTTGGGCTGATTTTTTACTTGCTTTTTCATGAGCCTTATCAGCATAACCTAGAGAGACCCAATTCCTATCTAATAAAGATAAAAGATCTTTTTCTTTTAATTTATTTTTATTTTTAATACCTTGTAAAAAATCTTTTAGAGTAATATGAATTGAATTCCCAAGACTTTGAGGGGCTGAGGCAGGAACTGGTATTCTTTGTAAATAACGATAGCGGTATTGTAATGGACAATTATTAAAAGTTTCTAATTGAGAGTAGGAAAGATAACCAACTTGAATTTTTTGTCTTTCTATAATTTCTTTTTCTTCTTCCTTTTTGTAATCAAAAATCGAAAGTTGATCAGTATCTTCTAAAATTTTCTTTTTGATTATCTTTTCATTCAAAGTTTCAATAACAAAAGGGGAAATCTTTTTTTCTCTTTTACCTTCACCATAATAATTAGCCAAAGAGAAAATTAATCTATCTTTAGCTCTCGTCATTCCAACATAAAAAAGACGACGTTCTTCTTGTTCATGATAATTACCAGAGGGAAGTATTTCCTTAATTAATTGATCAGGAACAGGAATCTGTTCTCTTCTTTCTTGAGTTGGAAAACGGGCTTGAACTAAATTAACCAAAAAGACAACGGGAAATTCTAAACCTTTAGAAGAATGAACAGTTAAAATATTAACTTTGTTTTCTTCTGTCCAATCAAAATTATTAGCTGAAGGAGATTCACCTAGCCTCATTGAAAGATTAATCCAATCGACAACCGCTAAAACAGTTGCATCTTCATGATCAACTTCATAACTACGTAATCTATCAAAAAATTTGGCAATGTTTTGAGCTATCTTTTCTTCTTTAACACTCTTATATTCAGCTAACTTTCTTAATAAACCTGTATCTTGCAAAAAGTAATAAAGAATTTGTCCAGCCGTTTCTTTATTTAAAAGGCCTAAATGACGATGGACCATTTTAACAAAACTATTAATTTGTTCTTTTGTTTTTTTGCTAACAAAAAGTTTATCAACTTCTTCACAAGCTTCAAACAAAGAGAAATTCTGTCGTCTAGCAAAATTATTTAAAGCGGCTAAATCACGAGGAAAAATTTTAAAGTCATCCATCGACAAAACCCTAAACAAAGCCACATTATCTTCAAAACTGTATAAAACTTTAAGATAGGCAATAAGATCTTTTATTTCTGCTTGACGAAAGAGTTGTCCTGGTCCCAAAAATTGATAAGGAATACCATGACGAGCAAGAGCACGAACAAAAGGCTCAGCATGATTATTAGCTCTAACTAAAATAGCAAAATCAGAATATTCGTATTCTTCAGAAAGTTCTTTGATCTTTAAAGCAACACCGTCTGCTTCATTTTCTACCCGATCGGTATAAATAAGATCAATGGGAGATTGTTTAACTTTTCGAACGGCTAAAAGATGTTTATCAATCTTTTCTTTAACTTCTAATCTATCTGGGTTGTTGTTTTGGATAAGTTTATAAGCATGATCCAAAATTAATTGTGAAGAACGATAATTCTCTTTAAGAACAACTATTTTTGCCTTAGGATAGTTTTTTCTGAATTGAATAACATTTGAAACGGCTGCTCCCCTGAACCTGTAGACGCTCTGATCATCGTCTCCAGTAACGGTCAAATTTGCTTTTTTCCCTGCCAAAAGAATGGCTAGTTGATTTTGAGCATAGTTAGTATCTTGAAACTCATCAACCAAAATATAATTAAATTGCTTTTGATAAGTTTGTAAAACATTTTTTCTTTTTCTAAAGAGTTCTAAAGTTTTGGAAATTAAATCAGCAAAATCAAAAAAACCTTCTTTAGCTTTTAAATCTTCATAAGTTTTGTAAGCTAGAGCCAATTCTTGAAACTTATCTATTTCTTGCTTCTCTTCTTTGGTTTTGGTTTCCTTCTGTTGCTTTTTAACCCAATTTAAATATTCATCGCAAGATATATCTTCATCTTTTAATCTAGAAAAATGTTGAAGCATCCCTGAAATAAATTTAGTTGGATTACCTAAAGGTCTGAAATACTTTAATTTAAATTTAAAAAGGTTTTTGATTAAAAACTGAATTGTTTCAGCTTCGGTCATTAATTTGTAATCAGGATTAATACCTATATGTATTCCTTCCTGACGTAAAACTCGGTCACAAAAAGAATGAAAGGTGGAAATCCACATATCAGAATAACCATAAGGTAAAGCTATATCGACTCTTTCTTCCATTTCCCGAGCTGCTTTATTAGTAAAAGTTAAAGCCAAAATCTCTGTTGTTTTGGCTTTTTTAGAAGATATTAAATATTTTATTCTTTCGGTGATAACTGTTGTTTTACCTGTTCCTGCTCCAGCAATAATCAAAAGAGGACCATCACCATAACAGATAGCTTTTTTTTGAGCTTTATTTAGTTTCTTTTTATCTTCAGACATTCTATTTTAGTTTTTTGGCTTTTTCTTCCACACCTTCGCCTAAAGATTGAGTTGAAGAAAGTTTCTGTCCAAGTTGAGTAAAACCAGAGGTAACATTATTCATTTGATTATAAGCATTTTGCAAATGACGTGACAGAAGCGAAAGATTATCCTCTACCTTACCATAATCTTTATGAATAGCTCTAATGGCTGATAAAATCTGTTGGGCTCTTTTTTCAATCTTTTGCCCTTCAAAGCTCATTAAAATAGCTCTTAGGTAAGCATAAAAAGTCGTTGGAGAAACAGGCAAAACTCTTTTTTTAGTACCGTATTCAAAAAGGTCAACATTATTAACAACTTCGTAATAAACACTTTCTGAAGGAAGATACATTAAAGCATAATCAATTGTTCCTTCTTCAGTCAAAATATATTTAGAAGAGATGTCATTGATATGTTTTTTAACATCTTTAATAAAAATCTTCTCAGCATCTTTCTTTTCTTTTTCATTTTTGGCCGAAGTCATTTTTCTAAAATTATCCATTGGAAATTTAGAGTCTACTGGAATTATTCCGGCTGAAGTTTTAATGGCGGCATCAACAATCGCCCCAGACTTAAAAGTATACTGCAAAAAAAATGATTTCTTAGGTAACATTTGAGCTAGTAGTTCTCTTAGAACTTGTTCACCAATATTACCTCTTAATTTAGGAGAACTTAAAAACTCTTGAATATCTTTCATGCCCCGACCAATTTCTGACATCTCGCCAATGCTTCTTTGTACTTGACCAATAACCCGAGCGGCATTATCTAATCTTTCATTAATAGCTTGTGACATGGTGTCGCTTGATCTCTGTTGGCTCTTTAACCAATCCTTCAAAGTCTCATCAGGTCTCGCTAATTCTTTCACCTCTGAAATCTTCTTTAAAATGAAAAAAACAGCTATTCCTAAAACCAAAATCAATAAAGCAAATAGAAGATAAAACTCACGAATCATGGTAGCTTTAATTATAGCATCAGTTGTTATACAATTGAACCATGAGCAAAAAGTTAAAAAGCAAAATTAAAAGAAGAAAAAATTTTTTACCCCCTTTGCTTTTAGCTGTTATCTTTTGGGGAATCTGGGGATGGTTTATCTACTCTTACCCCCCAGAAACCAATTCTCTAATCTTTATCTTTTATATTTTACTCTTCTTGGCTGCTTTTTTTACTTTAGCTTTGGCTTTCGCTAACAGTAAAATGGGAATTGTTACTGCCATCTGGTTTATTTTTATTCTTGTTTTTCGTTATTTTAAAATTGGCAATGCTTTAAATATTGGACTTCTAACAGTTATCTTTTTCTTACTCTTAGTTCACTTCAGTCGGAAAATAAACGATTGACAAAGATAAACCCCAATGATTTAATTAAGTAAACAGAATAAAACTTTCTTTTTCTATTTCCTAACTGCCCAATTTAACCAATTAAAGAAATGCAAATTTCTAAAAAGAAATTAACGCCAAAAGTTAAAAAACAGGTTTATGACCTTTTTTATAAGGTTATCGCTGACATTAGAAATCCTCAAGAGGCCAAAGAATTTTTGGAAAGTTTTTTAGGTGATAATGAAAAAGAAGCCATCTCAAGAAGACTTGCCATTGCTTACCTTCTAAAAAATAAAAAAACATACGCTCACATCAAAGATTACTTATCTGTTTCAAGCACTACTGTTGCCTCTATCGCAAGAGAAATGAATAAAGAAAAAGGCTTTGAAGTTGCCTTTAAAAAAATTCAAGCCGATGAATGGGCTGATAAATGGGCTAAGAAGATAACACAAGTTTTCAGTAAAAAAGAAAGGTAAATTATTTAGGAATATTAATTTCTTTTCTTCTTTTCTCTAATTCTTTATCAAAAATTGCTCTCGCTGTTTCTGTATAAAACTTATTTTCTTTTCTACAATTATAATTTTGTTGAGGGGTTGTTTTGTATTGTTTTACATCCTCGTAAAAAGGTTCTTTGAAAATATCAGATAAATTATCAGCATCGATAAGTAGTCTTTTATTTAGGTCGCGAGGATTTCTGAATTTATGAGCAACCATAACATCAATTATCTTTTTTATTTTTAATTTATCGTGATTTAGACTATTTAAAATATCTCTAGCAATTGAAGGACAATATTTTATATGCAACTCTAAAGCTTTTTTAGCTTTAGAACCTTTTCTTATCTTTTGTAGGCTTAATGGGACCTTTGCCCAACCTATATCATGTAAAACAGCTGCAGTCATCAAAATATCCTCATCGCCTTTTTCCTTTTTTAATAACATCTCTATACTCTTGATCACCCATTTTGTATGCTTAACAAAATCTTTGTTTTTCCCCTTCTTTAAAAAAGGAGTTGCTTTTTGAAACATTTCAATATAAATCTTCTTCATATTTCCCAATTCTAACATAAATAAAGCTATTTCTCCTTCAAAAAAGAACCTTTTTAGGTTAAAATATGGCCATGGCAGAAAAATTTTATCTAACCACAGCTATTCCTTTTGTAAATGCTGAGCCGCATCTCGGATTTGCCTTAGAGATTGTGCAAGCTGATGTTATCGCTCGGTTTCAACGTCTATTGAATAAAGATGTCTTTTTTCTAACTGGAAGCGATGAAAATAGTTTGAAAAATGTTCAAGCTGCAGAAGAACAAAATATATCGACAAAAGAATTAGTTAATAAAAATGCTAAAAAGTTTAAAGATCTTAAAGAAGTTTTGAATCTTACTTTTGATGATTTTATAAAAACAACAGAAAAACGTCATATCGAGGGGGCACAAAAACTTTGGTTATCTTGTAAAAAAGAAGATATCTATAAAAAGAAATATAAAGGTCTTTATTGTGTTGGCTGTGAATCTTTTTATACCGAAAAAGACTTAGTTGATGGTAAATGCCCAGAACATGATACCAAGCCTGAAATTGTTGAAGAAGAAAACTACTTTTTTAAGTTATCCAAATATCAAGATTTCTTAAAAGATTTAATTAGTAAAGATAAAATAAAAATTACTCCAAAAACTCGTAAAAATGAAGTTTTGGCTTTTATAGAACGCGGATTAGAAGATTTTAGTATATCTCGTTCTAAGAAAAGAGCTCATAATTGGGGCATCTCCGTCCCCAACGATCCTGAACAAATTATTTATGTTTGGTTTGATGCTTTGTCTAATTATATTACCGCTTTAGATTGGCAAAACAATGGACCATTATTCAAAAAATATTGGCCAGCTGATATTCACTTTATCGGTAAAGGAATTAGTCGCTTCCATGCTATCTATTGGCCAGCCATGCTTGAGAGCGCCAGTCTCTCTCTACCAAAAGAAATCTTTATTCATGGTTATATCACCATCAATGGAAAAAAGATAAGCAAATCTTTAGGTAATGTTATTGATCCAAAAAAATTAACAGAAAAATATGGAATTGATGCTGTCAGGTATTATCTTTTAAGAGAAATCCCCGCTTATTCTGATGGTGATTTTTCTATTCAGAGATTTAAAGAAGTTTATAATGCTGATTTAGCCAATGGTTTGGGTAATCTAATCGCCAGAGTAGCTAAACTTTGTGAAAGATCATCTTTTGAATTTAAAGAATCTAAAACTGAATTATCAGAAGAATACAAAAAAGATCTTAATAGTTTTAAATTTGATAGTGTTATTAAAAATATCTGGGAAAAGATTCGTAGTTTGGATCGTTACTTGGATAAAAAAGCCCCTTGGAAAATCAAAGAAGAAAAACAATTAAAAGATGTTCTTCAAGAATCTATTGATAATATCAGGCAAATCGCTTACGAACTACAACCATTCTTACCTGATACGTCTCTAAAAATTGAAAAACAATTTAAAGGGCCTAAAATCAAAGCAGAAAAATCACTCTTCCCAAGAATTGATTAAAAATGTTAATTGATACTCACGTTCACCTAGACTTTTCTCAGTTTGACAAAGATCGAGAAAAAATAATAAAAGAGCTTCAAAACTTAGACATTAAAGTTATTAATGTCGGTTCTCATAAACAAGCTTGCCTAGATTCAATAGAACTAGCTAAAAAACACAAAAATATTTATGCTGCTGTTGGCATCCACCCTCATGATGCTGAAGAAGTAAAAGATATTCCCAAATTAATTAAATTTTTAGAAAAATTAGCTAAAGAGAATAAAATAGTTGCTATTGGCGAATGTGGGTTGGATTATTATTCTTTCGATCAAGGAAAATTCAGAAAAGATTTAAGTCCAGAAACTAAAAACAAACAAAAGGAAGTTTTTAAGGCTCAACTTAAATTATCTCAAAAACTTAAATTGCCAGTAATTATTCATAATCGAGAATCACATGATGATTTATTAGAAATAATTAAAGATTTTAAAGGTAAAGGAGTTATTCATTGTTTTTCTGGAGATAAAAAATTCTTAAAAGAAGTTTTAGATTTAGGTTTTTACATTGGTTTTGACGGTAATATTACTTTTAAAAATGCTAAAGATTTGCAAGAAATAGTCAAAGCTGCTCCCATAGATAAGATTCTTGTTGAGACTGATTGCCCTTTTCTAACTCCTGAACCTTTTCGTGGTTTGAGAAACGAACCTAAAAATGTTAAAATAATTGCGGAATTCATAGCTGAGTTAAAACAACTCTCCTTTAGTAAATTAATTCCGATATTAAATAAAAATACCAAAGATTTATTTAGCATTTAAAAATGAGTAAAAAAGAAATTAAAGTAAATTATAAATTTCAAAGATTTCTAGAAATATTACCAGGTTCAATTACCTGGTTAGTTATTCTTTTCCCTATTTGGGGAGCTTTTTTTATTCCTCGAGCTGTCGCTTATTTTACCATAGCCTTTTTAGTCTTTTGGCTTTATCGTTCTTTCCAAAGCGGTATTTTGGGTATTAGAGGTTATCTTAAAATTCGTCACAGCGAAAAAACTGATTGGAAAAAGAAATATTTAGAAGAAAAAGACAATAATTCTTTATCTTGGAACCAAATTAAACATGTTATCGTTATTCCTAACTACAATGAGTCCGTAGAAATTCTGGCCACTACCCTAGAAAGTCTGACCAAACAAAAAAATATTTCCAAAGAGCAATTAATCATTGTCTTAGCCATGGAAGGAAGGGCAGAAGGTTCTGATAAAAGAGCTAAAGAATTACTTAAAAGATTTAAGGGAAAATTCGGTCGACTTGAAACCACTATACATCCAGACGGAATTGTTGGTGAAATCAAGGGAAAAGCTTCAAACGAAGCCTGGGCCGCTAAAAAAATAAAGAGCATTTTAGTAGATAAAGAAGGCTTGGATATTGATAAAATCACCATTACCAGCTGTGATGCAGACGCTCGTGTCCACTCTGGTTATTTTTCTGCCTTAACTTATAAATATGCTACTGATCAAAACCGCTATTTAAGATTCTGGCAATCACCAATCTGTTGGCATAATAATTTCTGGAAAGTCCCTGCTTTTATAAGAATCATCGGAACTCTAAGTAATGTTGGTTATTTGGCCAATATCCAAGAACCAGATGGATTATTTTTTAACTATTCTACCTATTCAACTTCCTTAAAACTTTTAGATGAAGTTGGCTATTGGGACACTGATATTATTCCTGAAGACTGGCATATCTTTTTACAATCTTTCTTTGAGAAAGAAGGAAAAGTCGAGGTTGAACCAATCTTTTTACCAACCAGCATTGATGCCCCTGAAGGAAAAACTCATTTTGGTGCTCTAAAAAATAGATACGAACAATGTAAAAGACATGCTTGGGGAGCTACTGATATTCCCTATGCTATTCAAAAGGCCATTCAACATAAGGAAATTCCTTTCTTAATCAGGTTCTTTAGAGTTTATAAAGTTACTGAAAGTCATATTCTCTGGGCTACTAATTGGTTCTTACTCACTCTAGGCGCTTGGGTACCAGCTTTGATCAACCCTTTCTTTAAGCAAACTGCTTTAAGTTACAATCTTCCTAAAGTTGCTCAATGGGTCTTAAATATTTGTCTAATATTTTTAATTATTATGATTGTTGTTGACCGTGCTATTCGTCCTAAGCCACCTAAAGGTGAAGTTCATCGTGTTTTTGGATTTTTGGAAATTGTTCAATGGATCCTTATGCCAGTAGCCGCCCTATTTATGGCTGTTCTTCCTGCTATAGAATCACAAACAAGACTTATGTTGGGTAAAAGACTAGAATACCGCGTCACTAAAAAGATCTAGTTCTTTTTTTATTCTTCTTGAGAAATCCTTAATCTGCTATACTTAAAACATGAATCAGTTTACCACCAGCCTCTGGGGAGATGAGGCTTGGGCTGCTACCTTAGCCATCAAACCTATTTTCCAAATTATAAAAATTGTTGCCAGAGATACTTCTCCACCTTTTTACTACCTTCTCCTTCATGGATGGATGAAAATCTTTGGAACTTCAGAGATAGCCATAAGAAGTCTTTCTTTTCTATTCTTTCTTGGCACAGTACTAACTGTTTATCTCATTGCCCGATATCTCTGGGGGAAAAAAACCGGTATTTTAGCTGCCCTTTTGACCTTTACTAATCCTTTTCTTTTTACTTATGCTTTTGAAGGAAGGATGTATTCACTTTTAGTTTTAACTTCTACCTTATCCATCTACTTTTTCTTAAAGAAAAATCGACCTGGATTTATTTTAGCAACCACCGCCGCTTTGTATACCCATCATTTTTCTCTTTTCATCATTATTTTTGAGGCAATTTGGATAATTAAAGAAAATTGGGGAAAGAATTTTAAACAAGTTATAAAAAATCTGAAAGATTTTTTTATTATTGGTCTTTTATATCTTCCCTGGCTTTATCCCCTTTACTACCAAACATCACTAGTTGGCAGTGGCTTTTGGTTGGGTAAGCCAACTTTCGAGGTACTTAAAGATACCATTCACAATTTTTTAGTAGGTTCAGGAAAAGAGATCTCCCGTCAATTAGCCTACTGGATAATATTTGCCATCTTGCTTTTACGAAAGTGGACTAAGGAAAAAGAAAAATGGGTTTTCCTTTTAGGTTGGTTTTTTACTCCCCTAATTTTAACTTTTATCATTTCTCAATTTTTTCAATCAATCTTTTACGACCGCTATATGTTGATGGCTATTCCAGCAGCTTCAGTTTTAATCGCCTCCAATAGAAGAAAACTTTCTTTTATCTTTATCTTTATTGTTATCTTTTCCCTAGCAACAGTTAATTACGCTTACTTTTTCCATCCCGTCAAAAGGCCATTTAGGAAACTCGCTGTCTTTATTAAAAAAGAGGCAAAAGAAATACCGCTTGTTAACTACAATGCTAGGGCTCATCATCTTTGGGAATCAAAATATTATGACCTTCAGGCACCAATCTATTCCCCCCAACCACTTCCTTTCTATACAGGAACAGCCTTAATGGAGGAAGACGATATAATTAAAAAAATACCTGATGCAAAAGAAATCGGAGTAATTACCAGCGCTCCAATTGAAGAAACAAACATCCCTGGCTATCATCTGATAGAAACTCAAAAATTTGACCAGCTCTTATTTATAAGAATGAAAAAAGATTAAAATAAGATTAAAATGAAAAGATTTTTTTCTTCACATTGGTTTTTTTTATTATTAGGATTAGTCTTTCTTCTGCGTCTTCCTTTACTATTCGAGCCCTTTACTTACGCTGATGAAGGTATTTATTTAACCTTAGGTCAAGCGGTAAGAAAAGGTTTAGTCCTTTATCGAGATATTCATGATAATAAGCCACCTCTGCTTTATTTAACGGCTGCTATTGCTGGTAGTTTTTCTACTTACCGAGTAATCCATTTTCTTTGGAGTTTTGCCACAATATTTATTTTTTATAAACTAAGCCTAATTGTGTTTTTTAAAAAAATGGGGGCGGTTATCATCTCCACTAGTACCTTCGCCATCCTTACCAGCCTTCATACTTTTGAAGGTAATATTGCCAATGCCGAAAATTTCATGCTTTTCCCTATTATTGGCGGTTTCTTTATTGTATTTAATTTAATCGGCAAAGATAAAACAAATAAAATATCTTTGTTAATATGGTTTTTATCAGGAATCCTTTTTTCATTTGCCTTTCTTTTTAAGGTTCCAGCTCTTTTTGACTTCTTGGTCTTAATAGCCTTAGGAATAATTTTAATAACTAAAAAGAACTTTAAGGCTACTTTTTTAAATATTACTTCTGCTTCCTTAGGTTTCTTTCTGCCA
>Ga0265594_1002389_pt1 | contig 13484 bp, 7 predicted proteins | sample saktaG_11_FD_190147 | JGI IMG/M metagenome (GOLD analysis project Ga0265594, IMG submission 190147) | Saline water microbial communities from Sakinaw Lake, British Columbia, Canada - sak_2011_5_24_80m | ecosystem: Environmental > Aquatic > Non-marine Saline and Alkaline > Saline ... | reverse complement strand
GATTTTCGGACATTGATGTGAAGAAGAATATGGAGGAGGTATTAGAAGGTATTAGAAATTGGATTGAGGAGTATGAAAGAAAGCATTCCTTTGGTGAAGTGTAACACACCCCCCGGCTAAAGCCGTACCCCTCTTTTTAGAGGGGAATCATTGTAAATCCCCCTTAGTAAAGGGGGAATAAAAAGGGGGATGTTATATTCTATTGATCGCTTAATATTTTAAAATGCATAACGAGTTCTAAAAAATGAAAATCTATTACAATCCATATCTCAAATTACTTGCCAGAAAGCTCCGTAATAATAGCACCTTGTCTGAAGTTCTATTATGGAATTATCTAAAATGTAAAAAAATGAAAGGCTACGATTTTCACAGGCAAAAACCGATTGACAATTACATAGTCGATTTCTTCTGTCCAAAATTAAATTTAATAATTGAGATAGACGGAGAGAGTCACGAATTTAAAGGGGATGCAGATTATGAACGTCGAAAGCGTCTTGAATCCCTTGGGTTTAAGTTTTTAAGATTTTCGGACATTGATGTGAAGAAGAATATGGAGGAGGTATTAGAAGGTATTAGAAATTGGATTGAGGAGTATGAAAGAAAGCATTCCTTTGGTGAAGTGTAACACACCCCCCGGCTAAAGCCGTATCCCTCTTTTTAGAGGGGAATCTATAAAAAATCCCATTAAGAAAAGGGAATAAAAGGGAGAATGTTCCGTTGAATTTTAAAGATTTCTTTGTATACGAAACTTAAATTATTAACGTTTCGAAATTGAACGAGGAGAATTTATGAAAATTCACGAGTACCAGGCAAAAGAGATTTTAAGGGAATTTAACGTACGGGTGCCAAACGGTGTGCCGGCGTTTTCCAAAGAAGAAGCGTTACAGGCTGCCGGGGAAATAGGGTTTCCGTGTGTCATTAAGGCTCAGATCCATGCCGGTGGCAGAGGCAAGGGGGGCGGCGTGAAAATCAGCAAATCCGCTGCCGACGCGAAAGAGATAATCGATAAGATTTTTGGGAATCCTTTAATTACAGTGCAAACCGGACCCCAGGGGAAAACTGTAAATCGGTTGCTGATCGAAGAGGCGGTTGATATTCAGCGGGAACTCTATATCGGTATCGTCATTGACCGTAAAACAGCTCAACCGGTAATAATGGCTTCGACCGAAGGTGGAATGGAAATTGAAGAAGTCGCCAGGACAACACCCGAAAAGATTTTTAAAGAGTATGCCCTTCCGGGATTTGGTATGCAGAATTTTCAGTATAACCGGCTGGTGTCTGCTCTGAAGTTAAAAGGCGAATCCGCAAAAAATGGTGTAAAATTTCTACGGTCGTTGTACAATGTTTTTCGGCGAACCGACGCTTCTTTGGTGGAAGTCAATCCATTGGTAATAACATCAACGGGCGAACTGGTCGCACTGGATGCAAAGATCAATTTTGATGATAATGCACTATATCGTCATCCTGATTATCTTGAATTGCGGGATGTCAGCGAGGAGGAACCATCAGAGCTGGAAGCGTCGAAATATAAATTGAATTACATCCGCCTGGATGGAAATGTCGGCTGCATGGTGAACGGCGCAGGATTGGCAATGGCAACCATGGATATTATTAAATTGCAGGGCGGAGAACCGGCGAATTTTCTGGATGTTGGCGGAATCGCCTCTTCAGAAACCGTGGCGAATGGATTTAAAATTTTGTTATCCGATAAAAATGTTAAATCTGTTTTGATAAATATATTTGGTGGAATTGTCCGATGCGACCGGGTTGCCCGGGGAATAGTGGATGCATTACAAACCTTGAAAACCTCTATTCCGGTAGTCGTGCGGCTTGAGGGAACGAATGCAACTGAAGCCTGCAAAATACTTGCCGAATCGCCGCTGAATTTCAACATTGCCAGTACATTTCAGGAAGCTGCCCGACTGGCAGTCGAAGCGGCAAATAATTAACGGAGGGGACTAATGAGCATCTTAATAGATAAAAACATAGGAGTATTAGTACAGGGTATAACCGGTAAAGAGGGCGCTTTTCACACATCTCAGATGCTGGAATATGGGACGAACATTGTTGGTGGGGTAACACCCGGTAAAGGCGGTCAGAAATCGGAACACGGACTGCCGATTTTTAATTCTGTCCGGGATGCCGCAGAAACGACCGGCGCAAATGCCAGTGTTATTTTTGTGCCGCCAAAATTTGCCGCCGATGCTATTCTGGAAGCCGGCGATGCACAACTGGATATAGTGGTTTGTATTTCTGAAGGCATTCCAACCCAGGAGATGGTCAAGGTTACCCATATTTTAAAGAATTCTAAAACACGCTTGATCGGACCGAATTGTCCGGGGATTATTTCACCGGGGAAATCAAAGATGGGAATTATGCCGGGATTTATTCATAAAGAAGGTTCTATTGGGATTGTGTCGCGGAGCGGCACGTTGACCTACGAAGCCGTACATCAAGTTACTCAGCTTGGATTGGGACAATCGACTTGTATCGGAATTGGTGGAGATCCGATTATCGGCACGACATTTATCGATCTGTTACCGTTGTTTGAGAATGATCCTGAAACAGAAGCTGTAATCCTTATAGGTGAAATTGGAGGAACAGCCGAGGAAGACGCTGCTGAGTATATCAAAGAGAATTTTTCGAAACCGGTTATTGCCTTTATCGCCGGAATTACTGCGCCGCCCGGTCGAAGGATGGGACATGCCGGGGCGATTATTGCCGGCGGCAAAGGAACTGCACAGGAGAAGATTAAAATACTAAAAGAAGCAGGAATTCGAATTGCCGAAAGTCCGGCTGCTATCGGAACGACATTAATTGAAATTCTTCGATGAAAAGGCTGTTTTTTATAAAAATATGAGTATATTTAATATAAGGAGTAAAAGTGGTTAGACTGTGACGCATTTTTGCTACATTACAGAATTTCCGGTAGATGCTAAATTAGTAGCGAGGACTTCTGAATATTTATTGACCCGCTATCATGGTGTGGGTTTTTAATTTGGGACGGTGTTATGAAATACGCAATTAATTCAAATAGAGAAATTTGTTATCCACGACTTAAAAGCCGCAGCAACTCAAAAGCCGATGAAGATTCGGGGGTGGGGGACTAAGCCGCATATTTTCATTTGTTGGCAGAGAATTCCGGATCAAGGAATCGATGGATCGGGTGGCGGAGTTAGAGGAAATGTTGAATGATAAATGATGAATGATGAATGTTTTGAGATGATATGCTCGGAAATTCAGCAATAAAAAGGTTAACCACCGGCTTTCGCCGGTGGGACAGGGCGCCTTCCACTCCAGCTCCCGATTTTAGTCGGTCAAACTCCCGAATGAATTCGGGGGAGTGCTGTGGGAAGTATCAAACCCACCCAATGAATTGGGTGGTTAACCTTTGAGGTGATATGCTGGGAAATCAACCACAATTTCAGATTTCAAATTGCAAATATCAAATTTCAAATCTGCTATGTGGAGCAATGGAGTGCTGGAATGATGGAGCAAATTAACCCAATTCAACTAATAAACCAATTCAGCCTTCCTTCGTCGATCGGAAATTGGTTTTATGGAATCGGGGGAACAGGGCGAATCATATCCCAGTTCCCGACTTTAGTCGGAGAATAACCCGAATGAATTCGGTAGTGGTGGTCATCGCTTATCCCACCCATTAAAATGGGTGGTTAACCTTTGAGACGAGATGATGAGAAATCTTACAGATAAAACGTTAACCACCGAATTTATTCGGTGGATTAGGAAAAGCAACTCATATAACGCCGACTTTTCTGCAGGAACTTCCGGTGGAGCAGCCGGGAAAAGAATATAAAAACAGGGAAATTTTATGGAAATATTAGATAAAAAATCAAATAGCCAGTTGATTGAAGAGATCGAAGCCCGCCGGAAGAAAGTTTCCGGGCTGGAAAAGAGGGTGGAACAAACAAATGCCCTTATTCAAAACGAAGAATATTTCCGCTTTTTATATGAAAGAGCGCCCGTAGGTTATCATTCCCTTAATGAAAAAGGCAAGATCATTGAAGTCAATCCTGCCTGGCTGACGTTGTTGGGCTATCGGCGCGACGAGGTAATAGGTCGCCGGTTCGATGATTTCCTGGCGCGTGATTATGTGGCGCACTTCAAGAAGAGCTTTCCCAGGTTCAAAGCCGCCGGTGAAATTCACGGCGTTCAGTCTGAAATGATTAAAAAAGACGGCACCCCGATTTTCATGGAAATAGACGGTAAGATTAGTTATAAAGAAGACGGGACTTTTCAACAAACCCACTGTATTTTAAGGAATATCACCGAGCGTAAACGGATGGAAAAAGCACTGCAAGAAAGCGAAAAAAAATACAGATTGATTGCCGAAAATACCAGTGATCTGATTTCCATTCATACTTTTGATACCAAAGTATCTTATACTTATGTCAGTCCTTCGATTAAGACCATTGCCGGTTATGAACCGGAAGAACTGCTGGGCCGGTCAGCTTTCGATTTTATCCATCCCGAAGATAAAAAACACTATCTGCCCCAGTTAATAAAATATGTTCGTGACAAAATCATTATTATGGTTACCGGAAAAGAAGCCACTATCACCGAAAAAGTTGAATTTCGATATAAGCATAAATCGGGTGAATGGATTTATCTTGAAGGTGTTGGGAACATTGTGGAGGGTCGGCTCCTTTTTATTTCCAGGGATATCACCGAGCGCAAGCGGATGGAAGAGGCGCTTAAAGAAAGCGAAGAAAAATATCGGCTTATGGTGGAGAGTTCCGGAGATGGTATCGTAATTAGCCAGAAAGATAAATTTATCTTCGTTAATGACGCCTTTGCAAAAATGCTGGGCTACGATAAAGACGACCTTGTTTACAGAAATTATAAGAAAGTCTATACTGAAACAGCCGTCAATAAGCTCAAAGAACGTGAGAGGCAACACAGCAAAGGGCAAAAAGTCTTAAACCGCTATGAAACAGTGTTTAAAAAGAAAGACGGAACCGAAATAGATGCTGAAGCCCATGTCACCATCATTGAATACAAAGAAGATAAGGCAACCTTTGCGGTTATCCGGGACATTACGAAGCAGAAAGAGATAATAAAAATGCTGCAAGAATCAACGGAGCAGACCGGCAGGCTAAAAGATTTAATTCCCATTTGTGCCGGGTGTAACAAGATCCGTGATGATGAAAAGGAAGGCAAACCTTGGGTTTCACCGCCGGAATATATGGATAAGCACTTACCGGGTGTTTATTTTTCACATGGTATGTGTCCCGATTGTATGGCAAAATGGTATCCGGATTATGTTAATGTGAAGGATATTGGCAAACGTGATAATGACACTGACCAATAAAACGTTAACCAGCGACTTTCCCGATGGGGCTAATTGTTATAGTGGTTGTAAAGTGGTTGTTATGGTAGTTGTAAGGTGGTTGTAGTAGTTGTATCGTTTGAGGATGATGTGATGGGAAATTAATTCTGTTCCGTCGGGTCCTCAGACCTGACGGAACAGTGTGAAGACAGATGGGACTCAGATTCAACGTCAATGGTTTTGATATGATTATGATGGCGAGTTGTGATAAAAGCGTCGGGAGTAATCTCCTAACGCAACTGGAATTCGGTGGGATAGAACGAATTCCATCCCAGCTCCCGACTTTAGCCGGCGGATGAAGGAGCACACTAAAGAGTCAGGAAACATTGTTTAATAATTTGAAATCACTCAAATAAATAGCGAGGAAAAAGTGAGATTTAAAAAAGAGATCTTCATAACGATAGTTTTTCTTTTATATGCGAACATTTTTACTGCTTACGCCGGCGAGACAGATACGCTGAAAAGCCGCTTGGAAAGCCTGTCCGGTCAGGAGAAGGTCGCGGTATTAAATGAATTGGCGGGAGCATACTGGGAATTGCCGCCCAATGAAAGAATTGTGTTTGCGGAACAGGCGGTTGATTTGTCTGAAAAATTTCATGAGTACAAATCCAAAGCCGCGGCTTTCAATCATTTGGGAGTCGCTTATAATAATCTGGGTGATAGCCCAAAATCAATGGATTATTTCCTGAAGGCTTTGGAAATCATGGAACAGATCGACGATAAAAGCGGAATTGCCGATTCTTATGTCAATCTCGGGCAGGCAAATTTCTATCTGGACAATTTTGATAAAGCGCTGGAATATTTTCAGCAGTCTTTAGATCTGCGTGTTGAACTTGGTGATAAGTGGGATCTGTCCCAGTCGTTGATCCTGATCGGGAATGTGAAGGCAAAAACCGCCCAATATGATGAAGCTTTAGACTACTATTTCAAAGCTCTGACGATAAAAGAAGAAATCGATGATAAGAACGGCATTTCCCAAATATACAATAATCTCGGGAATATCTATTTCGAGACAAAGCAGCCCGAGAAGGCTTTGGAATACCGCTTGAAATCACTGCAAATCGACCGGGAACATGGCAATAAGTGGGAGATTGCCAATACTGCTTTTAATATTGCCGAGCACTATTTAATGTTCAAGCAGCCTGGAAAAGCCTTTCCTTATATTCTGGAATCGCAAGAAATAGCTGAATATTTTGATAATAAAGGACTGATTCGTGACAATTTATACAATTTCTCATTGTATCACGAATTAAGAGGAGAATACCAGAAAGCGCTCAAATATCAGAGAAATTATGCGGAATTAACAAAAAATCTCCTTTCCAAAGAGCTCAGCGAAAAAATAGCCGAAATGCAAATAAAGTACGAAACAGAGAAAAAGGAAATAGAGAATCAAGCCTATAAGCTGCAGCTGGAAAAAGCGCTGTCTTCGAGATTGCGGCTTATATTAGGTTTATTGATTATTCTGATAATTGCCTTTGTTATTTATTATCGATATAGGGTAAAGAGAAAATCGAATCTGCTGTTGGAAAATTTAGTAGCGGAACGGACGCGGGAGTTGCAACAAAAAATCAATGAACTTAAACAGACAAAAACAGAGCTTCAGGAAAATGAACAATTCCAGACTAATTTATTTGAGAGCATCCAGGACGGCGTCAGCGTTCTGAACCTGGATATGACCATTCGGCATGTCAACGGGGTGATGAAGCAGTGGTACGCCGGAAAACTTCCTCTCGAGGGAAAGCTTTGCTATCAGGCTTATCATAATGCCGATAAACCGTGTGACCCCTGCCCGACAATTCGTTGTCTGGAATCCGGCAAGACTGAGGATGACGTTGTTTCAGGTCTTCCCGGTTCGCCTGTAGAATTCATAGAACTTTTTAGTTATCCTATGAAAGACCTGGATTCGGGTGAAATAACCGGTGTGGTTGAATTTGTCAGAGACATAACCGAGCGTGAAAAAATTAAGCAGGAACTTATTGATGAGAAAATATTTGCCGATACTCTGGTGCAGACTTCGCCGGTATTATTTGTGGTGATCGATGCGGACGGCAAAACTATTATAATGAACGATTTTATGCTTAATATGTTGGGTTATACAAAAGATGAAATTACCGGGAAAGACTATCTGACTTCATTTGTTCCTGAAGATGACCGGGAGATGCTGGCGGGTGTTTTTAATAAATTGACTTCCGCGCATCAGGCGACTCTGAATGAAAACCGCATATTGACAAAGGACGGCTCGAAATATCTTGTAGAATGGCACGGCAAGCCAATCCTTAATGAAAAAGGCGAGTTCCAATATTTCTTTGGCGTGGGGATTGACATTACCGAGCGGCGAAAATCTGAAAATGAGCTCCGGCAACACCGCGAACACTTGGAAGAGCTGGTCAAAGAGCGCACCGCTGAATTGGAGGAGAAAAATGCCGAGTTGGAGCGCTTCAATAACCTTTTCGTTGACAGGGAGTTCAGGATCAAGGAATTGAGGGATCGGGTGAAGGAGTTAGAGGAGAAATTGAGAGTTTGAAATTTGAAATTGGAAATTTGACGCTTCGGATGAAGAATTGGATAAGGTTAGAATTAAGTAAGAAATCGGTTAACCTTTGAGATTATATGAAGGGAAATTCAACAGGCAAAAGGTTAACCACCGGCTTTAGCCGGTGGGACAGCACGCCTTCCACCCCAGTTCCCGACTTTAGTCGGCTGATACAATCAGGAAGGATTTATCTCGATAAAAAACTTTGTAAAACCAGGAAATAGAATGAAAAGTAAGTTATTAATTTTTACGTTCTCACTACTATCGTTAATGATTTCTTTGGTTGCAGTTGAACCGCTAAAGATTGGAACTTATGAAAATCCTCCCAAGATATTCATCGACGAGAATGGGAAAATATCAGGATTTTGGGCAGATATTATGAAGTATATCGCAGAGCAGGAAAATTGGGAAATCGAATGGGTTCACGGAAATTGGGATCAATGCTTACAAAGATTAGAAAACAATGAAATCGAAATAATGGTAGATGTTGGATTGACTCCGGCGAGACAGGAAAGATTTGCATTCAATAATGAAACAGTTCTTATGAGTTGGACTAACTTATACACAAAGGAAGGAACTAATTTACAATCAATACTTGATCTTAAAGGAAAGAAGATAGCGGGATTGAAGGGAAGTTTAAATATCGAAGGTCCTGACGGATTAAAAGAGATAATAGAAAAATTTGAATTGAACTGTGATATTATTGAAATGGAAAATTATTCATTGGTTTTCGAATCTTTGGATAATGGCGAAGTCTTTGCCGGTATTACAAATAAGGATTTCGGATCTAAGCATGAAACATATTATAAAGTTGAAAGAACTCCCATTATCTTCCAACCTGTACACATGCAATTTGCTTTTAATAAAAATTCTAAGCTTACCCAACATCTTGTTGAAAGGACTAACTATCAAATAAAAGAGTTAAAGAAAGATAAAAAATCGATTTATTACAGATCGTTAGATAAATATCTTGGTGGTGTTGACGAAGTTATTATTTTTCCCTACTGGGCAAAAATACTCATAGCGATCATATTTATTTTAGCGGTTATTTCCTTGGTTTTTATCCGAGTTTTGAAACATCAGGTAAATCAGAAATCTATGCAATTGCAGCACGATATTGCAAAACGCAAGAAAGCCGAGGAGGCGCTAAGGAAGAGCGAGGAAAAATACCGTCTGCTGGCAGAACAATCCGGTCAAATGATGTATGATTATGATATTTCATCAGGAAAGATAAAATGGTCTGGTGATATCCTTACAGTTACAGGCTACACCATTAGAGAATTTCAAGAAGTAGATATCTCAAATTGGGAGAAACTTATACATCATGATGATCGTAAGAATACATTAGATTTGCTTGACGACGCTATGATGAAATGTTCTGATTATCAATTGGAGTATCGTTTCAAAAGGAAGGATGGAAAATATATATACATAGAAGATAGCGGTATTTTTCTTGCTGATGAAAACGGGAAAGCGGAAAAAATGCTTGGCTTGATGAAAGACATCGCCGAGCGCAAGCGGGCGGAAGATATACTGAGAGAGAGCGAAGAGAAATATAAAAGTTTATATGAAAAATCTGCTGATGCTGTTTTAATTTATAAAAACAGACGATTTATAGATTTTAATCAAGCTGCCCTTAATATGCTTCATATGAAATCAAAAGAGCAGTTCCTAAATTGTAAAGCAGCCGATATATCACCGGAGTTCCAACCTGACGGCAGGCAGTCTGAAGAAAAATCTGCTGAAATGGATGCAATTGCTTTTGAAAAAGGAAATCATAGATTTGAGTGGATCCATAAACGAGCCGATGGAGAAGAATTTCCAGTGGAAGTAATGCTAACATCTATTAAAGAAAAAGATATTGATGAAAAATATTTTCATGTTGTTTGGCGTGATATCACCGAGCGTAAAAAAGCAGAATTAGAACTAAAGAAACACCGCGAACATCTGGAAGAATTAGTGAAAGAACGCACCGCCATTTTGGAGAAAAAAACAGCCTCTCTTGAAAAATACCAAAAAGCTTTAACGTATCTGATGGAGGATGTTAATAAAGCCCGGCAAGAACTGGAAATCACCAAAAGCAGACTCGAGATTTCAAATAGAGACCTGGAAGCCTTCGCCTATTCGGTTTCCCATGATTTACGGGCGCCGCTGCGCCATATCGATGGATTCGCTGAGCTGTTAATATCGCAATCCGCCGATCAACTTGATGAAAAAGGCAGATCCTATCTGGGCAAAATCATAAAAGCGTCACGGAATATGGGGACATTAATTGATGGGCTGCTGACATTCTCGCGGATAGGGCGGCAAGAGATATTTAAAATACCTGTAGAACTGAATCCGATGATTGAGAGTATCAGAGACGAGTTTGAATCCGAGCTCAAAGATAGAAAAGTCTCATGGCAGATAGATCAACTGGGAACCGGCCGGGCAGATCCAACTTTGCTTAAACAGGTGTTTGTTAATCTTATGTCAAACGCGCTAAAATTTACCAAACCAAGGAAAGAGGCAAAAATAGAGATTGGTCTTGAAAAATCCGATGAGAATGAGAAGATAATATATGTAAAGGATAACGGCGTCGGCTTCGATATGAAATATGCCGACAAGCTGTTTGGAGTATTTCAACGGCTGCACAGCTCCGGCGATTTTGAGGGAATCGGAATCGGACTGGCAAATGTTCAGCGTATCATTAATCGACATGGCGGTCGGGTCTGGGCGGAATCTGAACCGGATAAAGGCGCTACTTTCTACTTTTCTTTGCCCAATAGGGAAGGGGAAGATTAAGATTAAGGTCAAGATTAAGGTTAAGTTAGGAGGAATGGTACGTATTTCTGGTGGATCCACCCAATGAATTCCCCAAGGGGACAGGGGATGGTTAACCTTTGGAGATGATCTTGAATGATCTACTAAAAGAAACGTTAACCACCGGCTTTAGCCGGTGGATGAGAGTGCCTCCCTCCAGCTTCCGACTTTAGTCGGTTAATCTCCCGAATGAATTCGGTGGAGTAGCACGTATCCATAAATCCACCCAATGAATTGGGTGGTTAATGTTTGGAGATAAGATGATGGGTAATTCTACAGGTAAAACGTTATCCATCGAATTTATTCGGTGGATTAGAGTGAATTCCACCCCAAGTTCCGACTTTAGTCGGAGAATAACCCGAATGAATTCGGATGTATAGCACGTATCCCTGAATCCACCCAATGAATTGGGTGGTTAACCTTTGAGACAATATGATGGGAAATCAACCCCAATTTCAAATTGCTCCAGGGGAGTTCCTGCGGAACAAATATCAAATTTCAAATCTGTTATGAGGAGTAATGGAGTGTTGGAATAATGGAGTAAAATTGATTAATTGATTATTAATAAAATGGTATTTATCTTTAATGGAAGATAACTTCTGGGGGAAAAATGGAAAAGCTCGGCCGAATTCTTTTTGCGGAAGACAACGAAAACGATATTGAACTCACCCTGAGCGCTCTTGAGGAGAATAAACTGATCAATAAGGTGGATGTGGTGCGTGACGGCGAGGAGGCTTTGGATTATCTGTATTATCGCGGTCAATATGCCAACCGCCCAAAAGGCAATCCCATAGTTGTGCTGCTCGATCTCAAAATGCCGAAAGTTGACGGATTGGAAGTTCTGCGCGTGATCAAGCAGGATGATAAATTACGAATTATTCCGGTAGTGGTGCTGACTTCTTCACGTATGGAATCCGACCTGGTCAAAAGTTATGATCTGGGCGTCAATGCCTATGTTGTAAAACCGGTGAGGTTTGATGAATTTGTAAAAGCAGTCAAAGAATTAGGTGCCTTCTGGGCGATTTTAAATGAAGCACCTCCGGGCTAAGTTATAATTCATTGCGGCAGTGATTACAATGTTAGATTCCTATTAACAGTAACGTAGGCTTTTATGAAGAAATTAAAAATTCTCTATCTCGAAGATAATGTGACGGATTTTGAACTTGCCGAAGCCATTCTGGAAAAAGAGCGGCTGCTGGAAAATATTGAAAGAGTAGAAACCGGGCGGCAGTTTCAGGATGCCCTGGAAAATAACGATTATGATATTATCCTGTCGGATTACAGCCTGCCGGATTTCGATGGTATTGAAGCCTTAAAGATCGTTTTGGAAAAATACCCGGAAACCCCTTTTATCATCCTGTCCGGGTCTCTGGGCGAAGAATTAGCCATTGACACACTAAAGATGGGCGCTACCGATTATGTGTTGAAACAGCGTATAAGCCGTCTGATTCCCGCAATCCACAGAGTTGTGAGAGAATCGGAAGAGAAAAAGAGGCGCAGGCTGGCCGAAGATCAAAAAGCAGTTGCGCAGAAAGCCATGATCAAAAGCGAAGAGAATTTCAGAACTCTGGTGGAAAGCTCCTTTGACGGAATCCTGATTAATGATGCCGTGGGCAACTATTGCTATGCTAATAAAAGAGCTGCCGAAATTTCGGGCTACAGCATAGCTGAATTGGTGAAACTTAACGTGCGCGATCTGACTCCTTCCGAAGATAAAAATAAAATAGTGAAACGGGTAAAGAAAAGGATTGAAAATAATCAAACTCCCGGCTATTATGAGAGTGTTTTGGTTCGTAAAGACGGCCAAGAGATTCCAATTGAACTTACAGCTGCCCCTACGATATGGAAAAACAAGCCGGCTGAGATAGTATCTGTGAGAGATGTTACGGAACGTAAACATGCGGAAGAGGAGAAAGCTTTTTTGCAAAGCCAGCTTCATCAGGCTCAAAAAATGGAGACCATCGGCGCTCTCGCCGGTGGAATCGCTCACGATTTTAATAACCTGTTAACCGTCATACTGGGGAATGCTCAATTAGCCCGGATGAAATACAAATCTAATCGAGATCTGGATATCTATCTCGAACAGATCCAAAATTCCAGTGAGCGGGCGGCGAAACTCACCCGGCAGCTGCTGACTTTTAGCAGAAAACAACCGATAACCCTCAGTATTCTGAATGTGAATACAGTAATTAAAAACATGTTGAAAATTTTACAGCGTCTTATCGGTGAAGATATTGTTATTGACACGAACCTGAGTCCGGAGCTGCCAAGTATCCAGGGGGATGAGGGAAATATTGAGCAGGTAATTATGAATTTGGTTATTAATGCAAGAGACGCCATGCCTGAGGGCGGGAAAATATTGTTAAAAACAGAAAATGTAGAACTGCATGAAAATGAATGTACCGGGATTGTCGGCAGCTATCCGGGGGGATTCGTTTGTCTTACCATACAGGATGCGGGCATTGGAATAGATGAGAAAATTTTAATTAAAATATTTGAACCCTTTTTTACTACAAAAGGTAAAGAAACAGGCACCGGACTGGGATTATCGGTCGTATACGGCATTGTCAAACAGCACAAGGGGTTTATTCAGGTTCAGAGCAAGCTGCAGGAGGGCACAACCTTCAAAATTTATTTTCCAGCTTCGGAAAAAATTCAGTATTTGGATACGGATAATTTGGAATCTTCAAAGCTTAAAAGAGGAAAAGGTGAACGAATATTATTGGTTGAAGACGACGATGCAATTCGTTCTTTATTCTACAATGCCTTGGCTATGCAGGGGTTTGAAGTAACCGCTGC
>Ga0265594_1002383_pt1 | contig 13522 bp, 17 predicted proteins | sample saktaG_11_FD_190147 | JGI IMG/M metagenome (GOLD analysis project Ga0265594, IMG submission 190147) | Saline water microbial communities from Sakinaw Lake, British Columbia, Canada - sak_2011_5_24_80m | ecosystem: Environmental > Aquatic > Non-marine Saline and Alkaline > Saline ... | reverse complement strand
GGTTAAAAGAGCTGCAAAATAAGTATGATATGATAGGAGATATCCGCGGGCCTGGCTTAATGATTGGAATAGAGCTTGTAAAGGATAGAGAGACTAAGGAAAAAGCAAATGATGTTACAAATGCTATTGTAAGGGAAGCAATTAATGATGGGGTAATTTTTGGTGAAAGCTTGTTTAAAGGTATGGGTAATGTATTAAAAATAAAGCCCCCATTAGTTATTACAGAGCCGCAAGCAGATAAAGTGCTGGAAGTTTTTGAGAAGTATATTAAAAAATACAGTGATAAATTAGCTAAAAAATAGGTTTTTTATTAATTAGCTAGAATCTTTTAAAATTAATAGTTTATTATGGAGGAAAAATGGGAGAAAAAATGAGGGCTGCGCTATTTTATGGCGATAAAGAAGATATGAGAATTGAACAGATTGATGTTCCCAAAATTGGTGATGGTGATATTCTTTTAAAGGTTAGAACTTGTGGAATTTGTGGGTCTGATGCCAGGTACTATATTAATGGTAATGAAAAACGATACAAGAAGCCTGTTATTTTAGGACACGAAGTGGTTGCAGATATATACAAGGTAGGAAGTGAAGTCAAGAATTACAAACCTGGGGAAAGAGTTACTGTTGCCCCTATATATGGCTGCGGCCAATGTGAACTATGCCTATCGGGACATGAAAATTTATGCAAGGATGTGGTTGTGTTTGGGTGTACTTTCGATGGGGGATTCGCTGAATATATGTATATTCCCAAAAAAGGTGTTGAAAGAGGAGTACTGGTGAAGTTGGATGGTAGTGTTTCTGACAAGGCAGGAACAATGATTGAACCATTCAGCTGCGTACTTCATGGGCTGAGGAGGCTCAATATACAGCCAGGAGATTCATTAGTTATTTTTGGTTCAGGGCCAATAGGGCTGGCTCATATGATTACTTCTAAAAAAATCGGTGCTGGCAAAGTTGCTATTATTGACATCATGGAAAGCCGGTTAAAAGAGGCTATTGATTTTGGAGCTGATGTAACAATTAATGGAAGCAGTGGTGATTGGAAGGAAAGAATTTTTGACTATTTTGGAAGTAATGGTGTTGATCATGTAGTAACTGCTGCTCCAAGTTTAGCTGCAATTGAAAATAGTATTAAAATTATTAAAAATGGCGGCAGTATTTTAGTTTTTGGCGGCCTGCCTCACGGGAACATATTGAAAGTAGACCCTAATATTCTGCATTACAATGAAATCACTATAACTGGAAGTATTGACTCTACTATAGATGATTTTAAAAGGACTGCATCTATGGCTCCATTCCTTGATTTGGAAAGGTTTATAACTCATAGCTTTACACTTGACAATGTAAAAACAGGAATGGATATAATGAAGAAAAAAGAAGGTCTTAAGGTTATACTAGATATAACAAAAAATAATTGATTAAAATTAAAATCAAAGGGGGTTTCAGTTTCCATGGTTAAAGAGATTAAAGTAAATTATAAAACCAAGCAGGATATAATAAAATTTAGTTCTATACCGGTTTTCAAGTATCAGCGCTCTCTAGCTCAGGAGGTTGAAAAAGGAAGTTTAACAAAAAAGAAGTGTTTAGAGCTTTTAGAGCAAATGATGATGGTAAGAGCTTTAGAAGGAATGCTTGTTGAAATTTCTGCAGGGATTTACAAACCTCTGCCTGAGTTTAAGTATATCGGTCCAACCCATCTATCCATTGGACAGGAAGCCACATCTGTAGGATCGATTTCGGCCCTTGGCTTTAATGATTACATAACCAGTTCACATAGAGGGCACGGCGATGCTATGGCCAAAGGATATAACGTAATTAAGACTATGGATTTAGACAGTTTAAGAAAGCTGCTTGAAAAAAGAAAAAAGTTTGCATCAGCAATTGGCGAAAGCTTAAATGAAAAAGATGATAGAGCATCTCTCGAGGAAATAGCATTAAAGGTTCACCTGTACAGGATGATTTCAGAACTTTTTGGAAAAGCTGATGGATATTGCCGAGGTGTTGGCGGAGGTATGCATATTGCAGATTTTGAGTCTGGGCACCTGGGCGCGAATGCTATTGTAGGCGGACATTTAGGTATTGCTTGCGGTGCTGCAATATCCTGTAGATACAAGGAAAATGGCAGAGTTGTTCTCTGCCTGGCCGGTGATGGAGCCTATAGCAATGGTATAGCTCATGAATCAATGAACTTATCTACTATGGCTCAATTTAAAAACGGTCTTATGAGTACTAAATATGGAGTCCCAATAATTTTTGGAATTATAAATAATGGTTATGCTATGTCTGGCCAGGAAACAGGTGAAATAACAGGGATTGATTATCTTGCAAGAAGAGCTGCAGCTTATGATTTAGAGTCCATGCATGCAGAAGTTGTTGATGGCATGAATGTTTTAGCGGTACTTGATGCAGTCAGCCGATCTGCTTCACTTATAAGAAAGGGGAAAGGGCCAGTACTGCTAGAGTTTATAACATACAGGTATAAAGGCCATAGTCTTAGCGATCCTCTAACGTATAGAGATCGTGATGAGCTAAAAATCTGGACTGACAGAGATCCTATAAATATTTTTACTGCTGCACTGAAGAAGGTTAAGTTTCTAAAAAGCCAAGATGGCAGTATTACTGAAGATGAAATAAAGAAACTAAAAGATAAGGTATACAAGCGCAATGATGAAATGGCGGTTATAGCTGCATCTTCTGCACCTCCTGCTAATGATACTTTACTGAGTTACGTTTTTTCTGCCAAAAAAGAAGATGATGTCCCCAAAAAGTTTGCCAAACCTAAAACATTAAAGCCAGTACCAAAATACAAGCGAAATAAAAATGGGGAAATAAACTGCCGTATTGCTTTAAGGGAAGCGCTAATAGAAGAGATGGCTAGAGATGGCAGGGTAATATTATTTGGCGAAGATATTGCCGATTATGGCGGAGCATTTGGTGTGACTAATGAACTTCTGTCTGTATTTGGAAGAGACAGGGTATTTAATGCATCAATATCTGAATCTGCAATAGTAGGGGCTGCAGTTGGGATGTCAATGACTGATATCAGACCTGTTTGTGAGATTATGTATGATGATTTTATACTCCAGGCTATGGACCAGATTGGAAACCAGGCTGCTAAGTGGAGCTATATGTCAGGTGGACAGATAAGTGTCCCAATGGTTCTGCGTACTACAATAGGCGGAGGGCGCGGTTATGCTGGTCAGCATTCACAAAGCTTAGAGTCCATTGTTACTCATATGCCCGGTCTTATAGTCATAGCTCCTTCTAGCCCATATGATGCAAAGGGGCTCCTAAAATCTGCTATTCGTGAAAGTAATCCTGTGATTTTCTTTGAACATCAACTTATGTATAATTCATTAGGAAAAGTGCCTTTAGAAGAATATCTTGTTCCAATTGGTAAAGCTGATATTAAAAAAGAAGGTTCAGATGTTACAATAGTATGCTGGTCATTTACGGTTGGCCAGTCACTAGAGGCTGCATCAATTTTAGAAGAAGATGGAATATCTGCTGAAGTCGTAGATATTAGGACTCTTGTGCCTTTAGATATTGATACTATCCTTTCATCAGTTAAAAAGACAGGGAGAGTTATTGTAACATCGCAGGAAATAACTCAAAGTGGCTTTACTGCAGAGATAGTGAGCCAGATTCAGGAATATGGATTTGATCATCTTGATAGTCCAATACTACGATTAGGCGCACCTAATGGAGTTCCACCATCTGCTCAAAACTTGGAGAAATTATTTTTACCTGATGCAGGGAAACTCGTAAAGATTGTAAAAGAGATTATGTAGTGGTAAAAAAATAGTAACTATTCACCCATAAAACTTAACCAATAATAGTCTAACTTCCAACAGAAATAGATTCTATTTAATGCTGATTTCTCTTTTGGATGCATGGAGTAATACAATAGAATTAATTGGTGGAGGAATGATTATATTTCTGGCTTATGAAGGATTTGAACTTATATCAAATACTGCAGGAAGCATGCAAAATCCAAAAAAAATCTTCCCCTAAATAAAATAATTGATACTAAAGATTATGCCCTTGCTGAAGCGGCAAAACCCTTCCTGGGGCAGGCTGGTTTTATTTTAATAACTATTGCAGCATTACTTTCCACAAGTTCTGCGATAAATGCTACTCTATGTGGCGCTACAAGGATAAGTTATGTTATTGCAAAGTAAGGTGAATTACCAATATTTCTAGATAAATTAATCTGGAATAAGCCTATTGAAGGTTTATTGATAACATCTGGGATTACACTATTAGTTGCAAATCTTTTTGATATCTCAAGCATTTCTATGATGGGAAGTTCGGGTTTTTTGATAATATTTGCCATGGTCAATTTATCTAACTTTCTTTTAAGTAAAAAAACAAATAGTGTAAAATGGATACCCATATTTGGTGCTTTGATCTGTTTTGTAGCTCTGATCATACTAATAATACAACAGGCAAAAACAGATCCTTTAAAACTTATAGTTTTATTTACAATGATAGGTATTGCTTTTTTAGTTGAAATAATTTACAGGAAGATTACCAAATATAATTACCCCCAAAAACTGGACAGAAAATGAGGTAAGATATAGCTATATCTACTTTCAGATCATCCCAGGGAAGCTCTTGGGGGTTTCTTATTGATAAAACTTTTATTTTTTTACCATCAATTGATATATAATCACCACCTGCCATTATTTCATTTTTTAAGCTTCCATATATTTAATCGTATTCTAAAAGATATGCTAAAGTATTCGCATTAGCTAAATCATTTATAGCCATAAAATCTATCTCTATATTATTATCAAATTTTAAGGTAGCTCTTAAAATCTGTCTTCCAATCCTTCCAAATCCATTTATAGCTACTCTTATTGCCATCTTTATCACCTTATCCTCTTTAATTTTTAAATGCCAGCTTTATACTAAATTTCCTTTTTCTATCTTTATATCGCTTTTATTAATTTCTTTTAATGCCTCATCATAAGTTAAAAGTTTTCTTTTAGAACCTTTAAACTGCAATACTGAATGTGAGTTTGCAATAGCCAGTTTTAGTGATAACTCTGTATCACTAGTTTTTATCATTCCGGCAAGAAAGGATGAAGAAAAACTGTCTCCTGCTCCAGTAACCTCAACAACTTTGATATTTTGTGGAAAGATCTTAAAGTAAATGCCACTATTGTCAGCACCATAGACTGGATTTTTGCCATCGGTTATTATGGCTATCTCAGGTCCTAGCTTTTTTAAACTCCTTATTTTTTCTAAAGGTTCACCTTTCCCTACCAGAAGAGAAGCTTCTTCTTTGTTTAATATTAGGATTTGAGTGTTTTTTAATATATTCTTTATATATTGCTTTCCCTTCTCGCAAAGATAGTTACTAGGATTAAAACATACCTTAATTTTATTTCTGGAAGCAAAATTTGAGAGTTTTTCTAAAGTTTTAAAAGATTTACCTAGCATGCTTGAAAAATAAAACCATTTGGTTTTTAACCTTTCCAGATTTATTTCTGAAAAATCTAAACTATTGTTGGTGCCCTTATAAATTAATATAGTTCTTCTTCTTTCCAAGCTATCTAAAATTACTGAATAGCCGGTTTTTTCTTCTGGATTTTGGCTTATAGAACCTAAAAAATCCACATTTTCATCTTTGAGTTCATTTAAAATTTTAAAACCGTTTTCATCATTTCCAACCTTACCTATATATGCTACTTTTAAACCTAACCGGGAAAGAGCAGCTGCAGAATTAGTACCTCCTCCACCAGTAAAGAAATCAAGATTATCTATCAGTAGTTTCGATCCCACTGGATAGGAAATAAAACCTTCTTCACTATCTTTTGTTTTGATAGATATGGATTCAGATCTGTCAGTATATACAAATACATCAATAGTACCTGAACCTACCGTTATAACATCATACATTGTAATTGATTCTTTCATTGTTTTTGTGTTGGCTGGCTATAAACTCCATAGCTTCTTTTACTTTTTTATCCTCCCCTAAATAATATTTATTTACAGGCTTTAATTTTTCACTCAACTCATAGACCAGAGGTGTACCAAGAGGGATATTTACTTTTGCAATTTCACTACTGCTTACATTATCAAAGTGTTTTACGAGAGCTCTCAGACTATTCCCATGGCCTACCAATAGTACCTTTTTACCAGATTTAATATTGGGAGCTATGGTCTCGTACCAATATGGTAAAATTCGATTAACCGTATCTTTTAGAGATTCTGAAGTAGGCAGCTCTTTTTGGCTTAGATTAGAATATTTAGAATCACTGCCTGGATACCTAATATCATGTCTATTAACTTCTGGGGGGCGAATTTCATAACCTCTCCTCCATTTAAGAACCTGAATCTCACCATATTTTTTAGTCGTATCTGCTTTATTTAAACCCTGCAGGGCACCATAAAATCGTTCATTGAGCCTCCATGATTTTTTAACCGGGATCCACATTAGATCTAATATATCCAGTATTATCCAAAGAGACCTGATGGATCTTTTAAGTATTGAGGTAAAGGAAGTGTCGAAAATAAAACCCTCCTTTTTAAGAATTTTCCCTGCTTCCTTTACCTGTTTTATTCCTGTGCCAGATAGATCTATATCAGTCCACCCGGTGAAGCAGTTATTCCTATTCCAGATACTTTCACCATGTCTTAATAATACTAATTTTAACATCTAAATTACCTTTTTATATATCTTTTCGAAAGATTTGCTTTTTATAAAAATTCCCTAGATTCTTAGTCAAAATAAATTAATTCTATGCAACATTGATTAAGACCTAGCACTAGAATTTTTAGTTTTTTCCATTTTTAAAATTCTTAAATTATACTAATCTACTTACATGATACATTAGTTGAAAGTTTTAAGTTCCAGTATCAACTCTTCTAATTCTATTGATTTAGAAGCAATTAGTTTGTCTGCTGCACCATAATAAATATACAACCTGTCATTTTCAATTACAGCTCCTGTAGGAAATACAACATTGTTTACATTTCCAACTTTTTCCCAGTCCTCAACTGGAGAGAACAATGGTTTTTTAAGTCTATTTAAAACACTTAGAGGATTTTTAATGTCCAATAAAGCTACACTTGAGTGATATTGTAAATTATTGTCAATCCTTTCCACACAATGATATATTAGTAGCCATCCGTATGCTGTCTCTACGGGTGGACAACCTGTTCCGACATATTCATTCTCAAAAGATAATTCTGGATCAATAACTACATAATCATTTATTTTTTCTAAGTATTCTTTCCAATAAACAGTATCCAGCTCTGAAAAATCATTAAAGAATGAAACCTGAATACTGGGTAATACCCTGTGAAGAAGAGCATATTTATTATTAATTTTTTTAGGGAACAGACATGCGTCTTTATCCCATACTAATATTTCTTTCCCAAAACTTTTTTCATAGATTTTTTCAAAATAGTCATATTTTTTCCCAATATTTGTTTTTTTAAAAATCTTATCTGCTTCTTCATAAGTAATCTTTGGGGATATAATACCACCTTTTTTAAAATTAATTAGATCACTGCTGGTTGCGTAGGCAACCATTGCATTTTTTCCATCAAAAGCAGTATATGTCATATAATATAAGCCTTCTAAAAAAACTATCCTGGGATCTTCGACACCTTTTTTTTCATAATCATATTCTGGAAATAAAACTGGCCTGTCCAATCTTTTAATAACCTTATTATTTTTTAATTGGCAATATCCGATTGTAGATATATCACCCATACTTATTGCTCTGTAGAACATATGGACAATATCATCTACTTTAATGCAAGCAGGATTTAAGACTCCCTTGGCCTCAAAATTCAGACTTGTTTCCTCTAGAATAATTCCTTCATTTCTTATGTTAAGCATTTATTTAAACTCCAATAAATAAAATTGTTATAGTATTTTCAGTATAAATTCCCTTTTTAAGTTTTAAAATATTTTTTATTATAATTACTTATAACCATTTCTTTCTTTTAAAGTAAAAAATCATAAAAACAATAATTCCTATAAAAACTACCCAAACTACAGGATAAGTCCATCTCCAATTAAGCTCAGGCATAAACTTAAAATTCATTCCATATATTCCTGCAATAAAGGTAATAGGAATAAAGATAGTAGCAATAATAGTAAGAACTTTCATGACCTCATTCATTTTATTGCTTAAACTGGAAAGATAAATATCCAGCATTCCTGATAGTATATCTCTAAAAGTCTCTATGGTATCAATCACTTGGATGGTATGGTCATAAACATCCCTAAGATATATTAAAGTGTTTTTATCAATTAAAGATATCTCTCCCCTCTCGAGCTTACTAACCACTTCCCTCAGGGGCCATACAGATTTTCTAAGATACAACATTTCAGTTTTTAAACTGTGAATAATGCTTAAAGTCTCTTGAGTTGGTTTAGTAATGAGCTCATCTTCGATCTCTTCTATCCTACCGCTTATTTTTTCCAAAATTAAAAAATAATTATCAACCACTGAATCCAGTAGTAGATATGCAAGATAATCTGAACCCATTTTTCTTACTTTCCCTTTGTAGGTTCTGATTCTATCTCTTATGGGATCAAAAATATCTCCTTCTAATTCTTGAAAAGAAATTACAAAGTTTTTACCAAATACTACACTGACTTGCTCATGGGTTACTTCATTATTTTTATCATTATATGAAAGCATCTTAAGCACTATGTAAATATAACTATCAAAATCTTCTAATTTTGGCCTCTGGTCGGTATTTAGGGTATCTTCTAAAGTTAGGGGATGAAGGTCAAAACATTCCCCCAGCTCTTTTAAATTATCTGTATTTTCTATTCCATCTACATTTATCCAGGTTACTGTGAGCTTATCAATGTAAGGAAAGCATTGCTTCACTTCTTTTATTTCTTTTTCAGTAAAACTTTTATCATCATAATCAATTAAGGTAATTTTGGTTTTTTTAGTTTTTTCTTTTCCAATATGAATCAAGGTACCTGGGGGAAGTCCAGCTTTTTTAGATCTTTTTTTTATCATTCTGGACATATGATTCTTTCCTCTCCGAGATGGTTTTTTATAATTTACAGAATAAATATTAATATTTTGATTATAAGACAATTAATCTTTTATTGTAACTTTAAAATTATTATATTTGTCATTTCTGTTTCTGCCTTCAGTTTTTCCGACATATATCCAGTTTGAAGCCTTGTATCAGGTAACTTTAAAGCGCCTACATTCCACAAAGGCTTCAATAAGATATACAGGATGACCGTATTTATGCTCCCAGTCATCTTTTATTTGCCGGGGAACTTTGACAGTATATGGCTTGCAAGATGTTCTATTTTAATCCATTGAAGTATTAGAAATCGCATATTGTTGGTTACAAGCGCTAGATTACCAATTCTATATCTTTGGGAGCTATTTATTTCCCTGGATTACTGTTGTTTTGTTCATGCTGATATAGTAGCATATATCCAAAAGAGAAATCAGCATTAAATAGAATCTATTTCTGTTGGAAGTTAGACTATTATTGGTTAAGTTTTATGGGTGAATAGTTACAAAAAATAAAGATTAAATATTTTTTTGAGGTGAGATGAATGGACAAAAAAGAAATTTTGGAAATTATGAATAATGTGTGGGATATAGAAATCAAATCTATTAATGATTTGAAAGATAGAATTGATATAGAAACCATAATTTCGGTTATAAAAGCAGTATCTAGATGCAAAAAACAGAATGGGAGAGTAGTAACTGTAGGAGCAGGCAGCTCAAGCATACAGGCAAGAAAAATTACTCATAACTTTTCCTGCATAGAAGTGCCATCATTCTTTTTATCAACAGAAGTTGCTTCCCATGGAGGGCTGGGAGCATTGCAAAAAAATGATGTGGTATTTGCTCTCTCACGTGGAGGGAAAACCAGAGAAATCTTAGATATTATACCAGCTATTAAGAAAAAGGTAGCAAAACTGGTTGCAGTAACTGAAAATGAAAAATCTGAACTCGCAAAAGCCAGTGATATATTATTAAAAATAAAAATAGATAGAGAAGCAGATCCTTATAATATGTTTGCAACTTCCAGCACCATGGCAATTCTTGCTGTTTTTGATGCTATTATTGTATTGATTATGACTCAGGAAGGCTACAGAGAGGAACAGTTTGGAGTCATTCACCCGGGCGGAGCAGTAGGTGAAAGGCTACTGGGTAAAATCTAAAGTAAAGATTTTATAATGAGAATAAAGAATCATCCGATACTTGAAGATTTAAAAAATAGGAAGAAAGTATATATAACAGTTAATGGCAGGAAAGTTGAAGCCTATGAAGGGGAACCAATAGCTGCTGCAATGTATGCAGCAGGTATTAGAGTTCACAGAATTACCCCAAAGTATAATGAGCCGAGGGGTATTTTTTGTAATAGGGGCAGATGCACTGATTGTATTATGAAAGTAGATGGGAAACCAAATGTAAGGACTTGTACTGCATTAGTAAAGAATGGAATGAAGGTAGAGTCTATTAAGGGTATGGGAGATTGGAGTGAGTGATTTTGTAATAATTGGGGCTGGTCCTGCCGGAATCAGCGCAGCAAATGAGTCAGCAAGATATGGTGTTAAGGTAACCTTAATTGACGAGAATAATCTTCCAGGAGGCCAATTATTTACACAGACTCATAAATTTTTTGGATCAAGAGAGCATAGAGCGGGAGTTAGGGGCTTTCAAATTGGTTATGATTTGATAGAAGAGATTAAAAAGCTAAATGTAGATGTTCTATTGAATACAATAGTCTATGGTATTTCTGCTGATATGGAAGTGAAATATATTACAGAAGGTAATTCGGCGAAATCTATAATTGCTGGAAATATTTTAATTTCAACAGGAGCACTGGAAAAACCTGTAGTTTTTAAAGGCTGGACCAAACCAGGAGTAATGGGAGCTGGTGCGGCACAAACAATGATGAATGTCCATAGAGTACTTCCGGGCAGAAAAGTTTTAATGATAGGGTCTGGAAATGTTGGTCTTATAGTTGCTTATCAGCTAAAACAGGCAGGTGCTGATGTTGTAGGTATTATTGAGGCTATGCCAGGTATTGGAGGATATAAGGTGCATGCTTCAAAGGTTAGAAGAATAGGTATTCCAATACTTACTTCTTACACAATAAAGGAAGCAAAAGGCAGCACCCAAGTATCAAGTGCGGTTATTGTAGGAGTTGATAAAAACCTTAGAGAAATACCCGGGACAGAGGATGAGGTAAAATGCGATCTAATTTGTATTGCTGCAGGGCTTAAGCCTTTTGACGAGCTTTGCTGGCTGCTTAATTTAAAATTTAAGTATATTGGTGAGCTCGGGGGTTTTGTACCTGTCCATAATGATAACCTGGAAACATCAATGGAAAATATATATGTAGCTGGAGACGTGGCAGGTGTTGAGGAAGCAAGCACGGCAATGGAAGAAGGAAGGCTTGCAGGGGTTACAGTTGCTCAAAAGCTTGGATATATAAGTGACAGTCAGGCTGGAAAATTAAAGGGTAAAATAAAGAATAGGCTAAAATACTTGAGGTTGGGATCTTTTGGCAGAAAAAGAGCAGAAGGTAAAAAGAAATTAACTTATAAATAGGGCTGATAATAACGAAATTATGTAGAAAAGAAGTTAGTAGTAAATCTAATTAATTTGGATAAGATAATTATAAATGAGAAATAAAATAAAAGGTAAAATATCTAATGATTCTGATGCAGGAATAATTACGCTGGATGAATTTAAAAAAATACCCGGGTATCCAGAAGATGATGATTTTTCAAGGGGCCCAATTGCTGTAATTGAATGTGATCAGGATATACCCTGTAATCCCTGTGAGGAAATTTGTAAGTATGGTGCAATAAAAGTTGGAAAGCCAATTACAAATTTACCAGTTCTGAATACAGAGAAGTGCAGGGGCTGCTTAAAATGTATAACAATCTGCCCGGGGCTTTGTATTTTTGTAGTGTACAGGGATTATACCGATAAAACTTCGCTTATATATATTCCTTATGAGTTTAGTCCGCTTCCAGAGAAAAATACTTGCGTAGATGTACTGAATAGGAGAGGCGAAAAAATTTGTAAGGGCTTTATAAGAAAGGTTATAAAGTTAGCTGGTTGCAATAAAACTTTTGTAATAGGTATGGAGATACCTAAGAGGTTTTATAATACTGCAAGGCATTTTAAATTTTAAGCTGTAACTATGAGGTTAATTAATGTCAGAGAAAAGAACATCTCTAATTGTATGCAGATGTGAAGAAATAACAGACGAGGAAGTAAGGAAAGCTGTAAAAGAGGGAGCAACTTCTGTTGATGCTGTAAAAAGAGCAACAAGAGCAGGAATGGGACTCTGCCAATCAAAGATATGCTATTTAAATATTGCAAAAATAATACATGAAGAAACTGGAATACCTGTAAGTAAACTTATACCTATAAAACATAGAATCCCAGTAAGACCTGTAAAAATTGGCGATTTAGATAATTAAATACTCTTGCTAAATAATAAATCAAATTGTATAAAGTGTTGACAATTAATACACATCATCTATACTTACTTGTGGTGAGTATAAAATGAATTCAAAAAGAATAAATATAACTATGCCTGAGGAAGATTTAGAAAAGATTAATGAATTCTGCGCTGAGGAAAAAATGAACAGGAGCCAGTTGGTCAGGGAATCAACAAAACAATATATTGCTGGCATGAAGGAGCTGAAGGAAAAAGAGCAAAAGAGAAAGAATATAGAGAGGGCAATAAAAATTCAGGACGAAATTCGTCAGAAGAGCAAATCTTTTCCTTCTGGGAAGAGTGCTGTAGAAATAATAAGGGAATATAGAGATTCTAGATAAAGGATTATATAAAATGAGAATTGTTACGGATGCTTCTGTAGGTGTAAAATGGTTTAGTTCTAAAAATGAGGATAACGTAGATTTAGCACTAAAAGTTCGAGACCAAAAACTTAAAAATAAAATAGAGATTACTATACCTGATTTATTTTTATTTGAAGTTATTAATGCATTACTTAAGAAAAAAGACTTTACTAACAATATCATACACTTAGCCTTAGAGGCCTTGTATCTTATGAATTTAGATATAATTTATCCAGATAAAGAAATTATTGATAATACAATTGATATTTCAGAAAAATCTAAACTGACATTTTATGACGCTTGTTATATAGCAGTGGCTCTTAGCGAGAAAGCTTTGCTTCTTACAGAGGATCAGGAAATTCTGCAGAATAAAAATAATTTTAGTTTTATTAAAAGTCTTGAAGAATTCCATTCTATTCTTAAGTTATAGTTTTTACCAGAGGTTCAGTGATATTAATAAAGTCAGTTTAATATGATAATATATATTTAAGAATAAAAAGAGTTTAAAGATGTGGAACACAATGAAATTAGATATAAATAAACAAATAAAGAAACTGGTAAATAAAATTGTAAATAGTATTCAGGCGGAAGAAATAATTCTTTTTGGTTCTTATGCTTATGGGAATCCTGAAAGAGATAGTGATATTGATTTATGTATTTTAACAAATGATATAAGTAAAAGGA
>Ga0265594_1002382_pt1 | contig 13524 bp, 11 predicted proteins | sample saktaG_11_FD_190147 | JGI IMG/M metagenome (GOLD analysis project Ga0265594, IMG submission 190147) | Saline water microbial communities from Sakinaw Lake, British Columbia, Canada - sak_2011_5_24_80m | ecosystem: Environmental > Aquatic > Non-marine Saline and Alkaline > Saline ... | reverse complement strand
TCACTATCATCCCTCATACCTGACTGACCTGGTCATCATCCAGGGAAGTCCCCGGGGAATGGGAAACTGCAGTATTCTGGCTCAGTGGGCAGTTAACGCTGCCAAAAGGTGTGGGAAGACTGTACAGGTAATCTACCCGCATGATATGAAGATATCCGGCTGCATTGGCTGTTACCAGTGCTATAATACCGGAACCTGTGTGTATAATGATGATATGAGAGAGATCATTGATGCGGTACGGGCAGCATCCGCACTGGTGATATGCTCACCGGTCTATACCAACACCGTTCCGGGCGGGCTTAAATTACTAATAGACAGGTTTCAGGCGTATCATGCAGAACGAACTCTCTCTTCTGCCAGAAACAGAAAGAAAGGATTGATATTTGCAGTTGCAGGGAGAGGTGGGAAAACAGTTTTTACCTGTACGGTACGCGTTATAGCATCATTTCTTACCCATATTGGTATTGAACCGGAAGATACAATTCTTATTGACCGTATTGATACTATCAGGGATATACGAACGATTCCCGAACTGGAAAAACAGGTTACTAATGCAGTTATTCATCTCCTTACCACTTCCGGCTCTCACATAAAAGCATAGAGATATCAAAATACGGCTGTCACAGCGTGCTACTCAGGCACTCAGGTTGTATTGGTATTGTTTTTAAGAAAATAGAGTTCAGATTTATACTTCTCATCATCGATATTGGCGGCACAGACCGGTGGATTACATCTCCTTTTCGGGATGGTATTTCTCTATGGTGTCGCTGAATCGTTGCTATCACGGGTAATTACCAGACTCAAAGTCCTGTTTCCTGCTGAAGTAACCGGTCTAGTGGTTACGTTTGTCGGAATCGCTCTACTTCCGATAGCATTTCCACGGTTTGTCGGGTACAATGCAGAGACCGGGATTTTAAATCCGGTTGATATCAGTATCGCCGTTGTCACGCTCGCGGTCATGATAGGCCTGAATCTCTACACCAAAGGGAAGATAAAACTCTATTGTGTTTTAATCGGTATGCTCTTTGGATACTTCCTGTCAGTATTCCTTAGAGTACTTAACCTGTCAGATCTCAGAAAAATTCTTGATGCACCATTGTTCGGGATTCCAGCACTTTCTCATCTTGGTCTCGCGTTTGATCTCACGCTCCTCCTCCTATTTATCATTGCAATGATATGTTCAACCCTGAAATCGATAGGTGATCTCACGACATGTCAGTGAGCCAATGATTTGGACTGGAAACTATCGGATATAAAAAATATCAGGGATGGAATCCTGGTGGACGGACTTTCTGATGTCATGCTGCCATTTGACAAATGTAGGATTCAGGCTATTGTCTCTAGTTATATGCTTTTCTTTGTTGGGAATGGAATAGATAATCTTCTTCCATCTCTGTTGCCTGACCAGTCCAGCTTTCAATCAGGGAAGAAAGATTACTAAACACGGGATTCTGTACAAGAGAAGATCCATTGGAAAAAAGCCCGGTTTCTTCATAGCCGGGCACAAATGAACCATTCAAACCTCTCTGTACCTCCCGGTACACAACTGCATCAAGGTTCTTGACAACCGAGCCCAGGATGATTTCTGGTGCCAGTTCTGATTGATCTGAATCAACCCCGATGATATACAGACCGGTGAGATTCTTTGCTGCTGATATCGCTCCGGGTCCTGAACCACCCGCCACCGTGAAGATGACATCGGTTCCGTTGTGGTACATATCCTCTGCAACCAGACCTGCTTTTTCTGGCATGGTAAACCCGGTATCATCATTGGCAAGATAGGTGATGGTTACCAGAACGTCCTGGTCTTCTCTGTGTGCCCCGTCAATAAATCCGTCAGTAAATCTGCTGATTACCGGGGCATCCTTCCCTGCAATGACGCCGATTTTTCCGGTTTTTGTCTGGTTTGCAGCAAGAATGCCGGCAAGATAACTGGCCCCGTACATAGAGAACGATACCGATCTTATGTGTGGGCCCTGAACCGGACCGGCGTCGATGATAACAACAGGAACCTGTGGGTAATTATGAGAAGTCCGCTCTGCATACCCGGCCATTGCATCCCCGAGCATGAGAACCATATCGGCCCTGACACCCTCTTTGTCGGTTACCGGATCTATCTCAGCAGATTCGTTCCAGACAATTTCCCTGGTACTTATCTGCATATCTTCGACAGCCCGGGTAAGACCAAGAAAAGCCTGATCAAGATACCCAAGATCACCTTTTTCCCCAATATACACGATGGTTACCACTGGTCGGTGGTTAATTTCCTGGAATATAAAAAATCCAGAGGCACAGGCTCCGCCGATGAGGATGACCATAATGATAATCCATTTTTGATTCATGATAGAACACTTCAATTATGGTAGATGAAGATCTGATACGTTTTCAGGACAAATACCGGGTACAATCCTGTCACCTGTTTACCTGTCTTTTTATATAGACAACGTAACGTTTGTTCTATACCGGTATTAATGAGAATCATTGTGAAGTCATCGGAGAGCCACTCGCGGCATCTGGTTTTTTTGCCCCACCCCTAGGAATTGTCATCTCAAACCTGACACCTGACTCATATGTTCCGGTTTCATGGATCTCAATCGATGTAATAGAAAGTATCTCTGAAACCAGAAAAAGACCAAATCCTGTATTTTTTCCAATTCCCCTGGAAAAAACATTTTTTTTATGTTCTGGTTCAATGCCACATCCGTTATCTTCGTATACCAGGATGGTCTTTTTGTCCTGTTCACAGGATGAAATTGTGATGTCAGTAACTGTTCCTCCATGTCGCAGGGAATTTTCCATGAGGTTAAAAAAGACTTTTTCAAGGAGCATATCTGCAAATAGCACCACATCTGTGGTGATGTGCAGGGAAATAGAATCAGGTGGATGCAGGGTATTCCATGCTTTTTTTGCAACCCAGGATACATTCTGCCATACTGGTTCTGAAACACCAAGATCCTGATATGTTGCCGTGAACCGAATCAGTTTCTGAATTGAGTCAGAAGCATTTTTAATTCGTTCAAGCAGGATCTGTGAGTTAGCATCACCTGGCGGAGAATCACTTATTAAATCAACATACCCTGATATTATTGCAACCTGGTTTAAAATATCGTGCCTGGTGACAGAGTTGAGCAGGTTCAGTTTTTTCCCGGCTTCGCTTAATGCCTTATTGGTTTTTGCAAGATCAGTTATGTCCCGTATGATGATCATCCGGCATTGTAACCTGGAAGAAGTATCCAATACCGGGTACATCTCAACAAAAAAAGAAAATTCCCCTCCTTTTTGCATATTGTTGGTTCTTATGACTGCATATGCATCCCCGGTCAGTACCAGGTTATGCTCTTTTAGGAATGTATCAACAGACGCAAGTTCTTTTCCCAGGACGGTCTCTGAATCCAGGGTAAGTAATGTAGCAGCTTTTTTATTGATCTCCAGAATTCGGTTTTTTGAGTCAAGGACCATGATACCTTCTTCAAGGTTTTCAAAGATGGAGTGATACGGGATATTGATGAGGTCAAAAAACTGGTACCTGAATATTGCAGTAAGAAATACTAATCCGACCAGGGAGATAGAAATCGATGAGATATCAAAGTTCGGATACATTCTTGGCAAAAAAATATACACCACTAGTCCGGTTAGTATCAGGATGAGAGCACAGAGGGAGAGGAGCATTTGAGGCCTGAATATCCGGGGAACCTGATAAAAAACCCTGATTATAATGATCAGGCAAAATATGATGGAGCCTATATTTGCAATATCCAGTAATCTGTACATGATATTTGGAGTAATCGACATTACCATCAGATTGTCGATTACCAAAAACGAGACATCCTGGTAATAGAGGTGCAGATACCTGTTAGTAAAGAAACTAAAAAATATCAGGGCAGGAATGATGAAAAGTATCAGGAGGTTTTTTTTGGTACAATACTTCTCATATCCTCCGAATTCAAGGGAACACCATATTAATAACCCTGATATCCAGGGGATAGCCAGGTATTCTATCTGCAGGAAAAAAAACTGAAGACCGGGTTGTGCCATGATGACTTCAAAGCCATAGAAAAAAACCCACCAGGTGACAAATACCATCAGGATACTAAACGTCCGGGCACTTCGCACCGTCCGACGTTTCCAGGCATAATATGCAGTACATCCGGATATAAAAGAAGACAAAAAAAACAGGTAAAAAAAGGGGTAATTCTGAAATACCATTATTAACTCCTCAATTTAGTTTTTCCTGCCATAAAATATTTGTATATAGTTGGAATGAATGGAACGGTGAATATACGTTATCGATAATCATGGGTTTACTGTGACATCTTTATTAGTATTACATCATAAATAACATGAACTACTGTTTAAAGCCGGTTATTCAGTTCACATATACATTAATTGTTATCGTTTTATCAGTATCTCTGTACGGAACAAGATAACGGACAGGCTTTACTACCCATTTCATAACGAAGACTGCCAGGCGTAGGAAACACTGAGCAGAAAATCTCCTGGTTCATTGTTCCCTCCTTTTCTATTACCCGGATTATTACCACGGCAGGCTCTGTCTGAAAAACAAGTGATATCATATCATCATGTTCAGGCCGGATGTAATTACGTGATATTCTGACTTTTATATTTACAATTAATCACATCCCTTAAGAATTCAAACCGCAGAGGACGCAGAGAGCATAGAAAGAGGTCTAAATAATCAAGTGATTATACATGACTATTTCATATCACCTGTCGACGGGAAAAGTGGTATAATGGATTGCGTGTGGAATAACGCTGTGGGATTTGTTCCCCGTATCCTCAATGTGACATGCGGCATCTTTTCAGATATGGTGCGACGTAAAGCTCACATGGAATGTGGCAAACCTGGGTTGCTTGATCCAATTAGCTGCTAGGAGGCTGTCCGAGAATGGCAATTTACAACTTAGGGTTGGATCAATAGGAATGATAATCCTGGATCAAATATGTATGAATAGAAACACAGGATCTCCTTAATTCAGGACTAGATATCATTGATAACTCAATATGCCTATCATTAGATAATGATATGTATTATTGATACCTTTAAATATCTATCACTATATAGTGATATGTGTGTCTCATACTCCGGAAGATTCAGAAAATGAGAAAATAATTGATTATATCCTCTCTATCCTTGAAATTTCACGTGAATCTGTTACAATAAGCCGGGAAGTACCGATTGATAATGACTCCCCCGTCCTTGCAGATATTGTTATAGAGGATACTATAATCACCTATTATATTGAAATTAAAAAGCGGTTATCCGTCCAGGCATTGAGTCAGATTACATTGTATCAGGCTCTCATCAGAAATGAAACCCCGGAAAAAAAAGCAGTATTTATCATCGCAGCATCTGTTATCCCTTCGGAATTTCACACAATCGCGGAAAAAACCGGGATAAAACTTATTCAGCTTCCCCATCCCCTTGTAGTCAGTCAGAAGAATCTCTCTCCTACCTCGAAAGGAAAAATAACCGCCGATAAATCATGGAGAGTCGTAACCCGGCTTTTAAAGGAAAAATGTATCTCCATCAGACAAATATCAATTCAGGAAAAAATCTCGTATGGACTTGCTCACAAAGTAATCCAGGAGCTATTAGAATCTCATATCGCCACAAAAGAAGAGTATTGTATAAGGATATCAGATATCTCACCCCTGCTTAACATCATTGCATGGGAGAGGAATATGAAAAAATTACAGCAGGATGAATTCTGGCTTCCTCATGATCAGGCACACGCTGCAGCACAGGAATTGAGTCAGGTAGGCGAAAATCAGGGTATTTGGTTGGTATTTAATTCATTCACTGCTGCCGGTCTCTATACCGGATATGCCCAAAAGCACGATGAAGTACACCTCTATATGCAAAGCTCTAATCTTTCCTTCCTCAAAAATACCTATTCCGGGCAGAAAGGGGCTGTCAGGGCAGTTGTATATCGTCCGGACAGGGAGATCATGACGAATTCCCGGATAATAGAGGGTGTCAGGGTCACCTCTCCGGCTCAGACACTTCTCGATATTGCCGGAATGGGGTACTCCGGAATCACTCTTGCAAAGAAGATGGTGGAGATCTTTGACCGTCTATAATCCAACGTCTACCATCATATCAGAATCACTTGAAATCCTTCATGATATCTGTCAATGGACCGGTAATCATGAATCACCTGATTCTGCGTATCTTCCCGTTCTTGTAGGAGGATGGGCTGTTCATGTGTATAATCCTTGGTTTGGCTCCCTTGATATTGATCTCGTTACGAGTAAGAAGACCCGGCATAGTCTGAAATGGTATCTAAAAAGAGAAAAGGGATTTTATGATTATCGGTTGCCATATGCAACATCAGGGAGTACGGTAAGCAAGTTATCTTCACAAGGCCAGCAAATTATTATTGATTTTGCAACATATGAAAGTAAACAGCCATTTGAAGGGTTAAAAATAGCATTATCAATGGAAATTCTTCAGGGTAATACTGAACTTCGGTTGGTGGAAAAAGATGTTTTTATCAGGGTTCCAAACCGGTCAGTACTCCTGATCCTCAAACTCAAAGCAGCTTGGGACCGGTATTTCCGGATTATGAACAAGACTTCACACGATACGGAATGGGAGCATGGTAAATTACTCAAAGATTATGGAGATATTCTCGCTCTCCTTGATCCTGACAAAGGGGGAAGAGAGGTTATGTTTGAGATTGTAGGTGATCATCTGGCCAGATACAGTTTTCTGAACGAATGTTTTCTCCGATTAATCAATACAGATGAGCCATTTCATTTCTATCGGGGGATGACTCCAAAAAAGGGTAAGAAGGTTGTAACTGATCTGCTTGAGATGGTTGGGTAGAGGAATAGGCCATATTGTCTATAAAATCTTTATAACGTTGACAATTGGTGTTAATTTGCACGATTCAGTTTAATAGTACATTAACTGTAATCTGAGTTACAGGCAATCTTTTGTCTCCTAAATCTCTCCCACCTCTTTGACCTTAATCCACACCTGCATATGAGAAACTGTGATAGGGGCTTACCATTAAAAAACAGCTCACATTATCACGCTACAATTTTTATCCCGGAGCATCGCATAGGCAAGACGTCCGGCCATGGTTATCGTAACGTTAGTCTCTCTTCCATGCCGGGTTCTGGTTACCAGTCCATATGATTCCATAGCCTCAATTGATGCGCCGAATGTCTGTGGAGAGAGTTCTTTTTGGGTATTTGGATTTTTATTAATGCAGTTCCGGATCGTGGTCTGGTTCTTTGTCTCTCCCTCATATAATTCCAGTAAAATTGCAACATGCAGTTTATTTTTCCCAAGTTCTTTTAGTGGCACTTTCGGGATTGGAAACTCAAATGGTTCCTCCATCTCTTTAGGCCAGTAATACCCGGTCCCATCCATCCATAACGAGGCAATAAAGGTCATTATCGCTACATCTTTCCTTCCGGGAGTAATATTGAAAAAAAATGAATCACCGGAATGAGATTTTTTTAATGCAATCAATTGTTCCATTAATCCTTCAAACTGGTATTTTTCGTATTCAATCAGTTCACACGGTATATTTCGAGGTGCGCAATCCTTCTGCACATTTATAATCTCCTCTTCTATCTGTTCTGGTGTATCCTTCTCCTTTATGATGATAATCTTTGAAACAGGATAATGAGAACCAATTTTTAGGTATGCCTGATACACGCTACCACCTGCGGTAATAACATGGACATTCAAATTCACAATTTGATTATCAAATGATTGGCATTAAAGATGTGCATTCGATGATCTCTATATGTCCATAGAGACACACCTAAAACAACCGGTTCAAAACCGGAGAGAAAAGACTGAAGCCGTCTTATCGGTAAACTGGCATTTCATTTCACGATGCAACTATCACTGCCGGTTCTGCTGTACCAAAAATTTGAAAGGAGAATGCACGTCATTACAGGAAGGAGAAAAGATCCTCTCATGCATTGCCGGATTGGGTATAAAAAAAATAAATTTTGTCGGTGGTGAACCCTTGTGCAGCCCGATATGGGGTGAGTTAGTAAAAGTAGCTAAAAAACATCATCTGGTCACTAGTGTTACAACAAATGGAAGTTTACTTACTGCAGAAAAGCTAACTGTTCTTGCACCATATCTTGACTGGATCGGAATCTCCCTGGATTCACCAGATAATACTACTGAAGCAGAACTGGGAAGAGGGCACGGAGATCATGTCACCCGCATCAGGAGAATAGTGCCGTTCATTCACAAGACTGGCATCAGATTAAAAGTAAACACAACCGTCACCAGCAGAAACTGTCATGAAAATATGAGAGATCTCATCATGGAACTCAATCCGCAGCGTTGGAAGATTTTCCAGGTAATCCATGTCCCCGGACAGAATGATACCACAGTTACGGATCTCATGATTACGGTTAGTGAATTTGATGCCTTTTTAAAGAGACATTCATCTCTTATACTGAATAGTGGCAGTTCTCCGGTATTTGAAACTGCAGAAGAGATGATAGATTCATACCTGATGGTATCACCCGATGGCAACCTCTTTTCCAATACTCATTATCCGTCACGGTCCATACCATTGGAACTTGTTACCAGAGACATCCTGGGAGATTTCATGAATATTGAGCGGTACCTTCAGCGGGGAGGAATTTATGACTGGTGAGGATATACCGGGTCTGGTATGTTTTACCACTCTTGGAAATGCAACCGGTCATATCAGGGTAGCAATTGAGAAACTACAACCGTCAGAACTTGTTATCTTCACATCCTCTGATCTCCATGATCCTGCCCGGCCAGTGTATAAGGAAATAATAGACTCTGGAGTCTCTCTCCGGGACATTATCCTGTTACATCCGTTTGAACATGGTGCCCTTGAGAAGATGATTTCACGAATGCTCATGGCATACCAGACATATATAACAAAACAGAGCAATTCGGCCCTTGTTTCATTGACCGGGGGAACAAATCTCATGGCTGTTGCAATGGGTCTTTTTGCTCTCATCCAGGGGCTTGATGCATATTATGTTCTCAATGATTCAACCCACGATATCATGCCCATTACATTATTTGAATCCATGAATCAGCTTAAAACACTTTCTGCCATGAAAACAAGACTGATAGAGGTGCAGGTATGAGAATTTCACGTGATACAATCATCAGGAATTTTAATATCCTCGGTATTAAGGGTTCTCAATACTTTTCAAAAAGAATAATGCGGGATCTTGATGATATCGACATATACCTTAAGAATGCTGAACATGTTGAGAAGAAACGCTACATGTTTACCTGTACTCCCTGTACCAGGGCAGAATTAGTACCGGATGAACGTACTTCTCCACCAGTTGAATCGGGAGAATCATTCTACAAAGATCCGGATTGCCGGGAACCATGCACCGGGATCAGCACAATTCCAGGCACAAATCACATTCTCTGGAAAACTGATATTGTTTTGAATAGTATGTACCTGTGGTCTGGAAATGATGTATTTCGATATTTGGTACATCCGGAACAATTTCAGTTACAGGATATCCAGGTTTATGGTACCTCTCCTGATGAAGAAGATGAAGCATATGACCTGCTTGCAGGAAGTCAGCGAATATTCCCGGTTACCGGGGAGACGGTATCACGCCACCCCATACGAATCATAAAAAACAATATAAAAACCGGTGAAATCATTGTAGAAAGTCTTCCTGAATCAGGATGTTTTACCATACGGACTGATACCCATACCATCCGGAGACAGAGAAATGCAATAGAGATGCTGAAACAGGGATCCGGTCGGCATCTTCGTCCACTTCTCCGGTTATTTGATAACGAAGAGTATGCACAATGGGAACCGGTACATTCGGAAAATCTTTCCTATTACGTCCTGACAGAATTGGAACGAAGTGGCATTGATGAACAGAGAGATTTTGTAAAAAAGGCAGTAGGAACTCCAGATTTTGCCATTCTTGAAGGACCTCCCGGTTCAGGTAAAACAACGTCCATTCTTGAGGTAATTGCACAGTACACAACACTATCAAAGAAGGTACTGTTAGTTGCATCTACCCATGTTGCCGTGGATAATGTGATTGAGCGACTTATTGAAGTCAGGAAAGATGGAACGTCGCTGATGGGAGAATGTGGCATTTCGCCGATACGAATTGGTCTTGAAGAGAATGTCTCTGAAAAGGTTTTGGGGTTTACCCTGGAAAAGAAAGTTGAAACAGAGCGTAAGAGAATTATCAGGCATCTACGAACATTGTCTGAACACACCATGCTGTTCCCCTCACAAAAAAATCTCCTCTCATTTCTGGAAAATGCAGATAAGGATACGTTTCATCAGGCAATCGGTAAAATGATTCTTGATTCATCAAACCTGGTATGTGGAACCACTCTGGGAATAATGCAGACTCCTGAAATAAAAAATCTGACCGAACCGGAACCCGTGTTTGATCTGCTCATACTTGATGAAGCATCAAAAACGACTTTCCAGGAATTTCTAGTCCCTGCATTGTATGCAAAAAAATGGATCCTGTCAGGTGACTGCAGACAGTTATCTCCATATGTCGAGAGGGATCAGATTATCCGGAACCTAACCCATGTAGCCGGATTCTCTCCTGGTACCGCTATGCGTGACAAAATGGTATCACGATTAATCTTCTCATTCATTCAGAAAAACGAGGCTGAAAAAAGGGTCATTATCCAGTGTAAGAATACATACATTCAGAAAGAATTGAATACCTACCTTCATGCCCAGATTGAAGCAGTTAATCTAATTGAGGGCTTATCCGGGTGGCATATGCCTGAAATTTCCTGTATCTCTTCTCCTGCAGGTTTCAACTGTCTTGAAAAGACAAATTATCCGTTCAGGCTGATTCTGACTCTCTCAAATTGCATGAAAGCAGTAAGCAGGCAGGAAAAAGGGCTGGAAAAACTCACTTCTGTATGGTCTGATACCGAATCAGGAATTTCAGTGTTTTTCAGCACCGGTACTTCACTACCAGAAAAAACATGGGAAGAAGAAATTTTCTGGAGAATGGAGCGGATTCATGAGCTTGGAAAAAATTCTTTATCATCCCGGTATTCAGCTGAAATTCAGGCATTACTTCCTCACTTCTCCAGAGATGGCCAGATTGGCAAAGAACGGGCACAACATATCAGAAATGAGATAGACCGGATACAAAGAATTGCGTTCCCGTCAGTTCTGGAGATTCTTCAGTATGGGATACACGGCAGGAAAAAATCCGGTACTCTGAAAAATGCCATGAATATGGGCCTTACATATGGAAGGGATGACAATCCTGTGTTTACATTCCGGCATACTCTGCTCACGTACCAACACCGGATGCATCCTGATATATCCGTTTTTCCCAGGAATACTATCTATGCAAATTCAGCACTGTATGACGGGGCAGATATAGAAAAAAGAAGAGACTGGAACGATCCATTCGGATATGAAACCCGCAACCTCTGGATACATATTGAAGCGTCCCGTTCTGAAAAAGGTCAGGGGAACATGAAATATAATCTGGCAGAGGTCCGGGAGATGATAAACAGACTAAACCAATTTATTGAATGGGCAAAGGACAATACAAACTCTGATAATCCTGATGGAATTTGGAATGTCGCTCTTTTATCTTTTTATAAAGGTCAGACAAAAGAACTCATGTCTGCCGTGCAACACATTTCCGGGAAGTCAGGGCACTATCAGGATTTTATCGTACCAGGTGCACCAGTGCAGGTTACTATTTGCACAGTTGACCGGTTCCAGGGCCACGAGGCTGATCTGGTAATTCTCTCTTTTGTCCGTGGTAAAAATGATGGGTACGGATTTTTAGATTGTAAAAACAGGTTAAATGTTGCATTAACCAGGGCACGGTATCAGCAGCTTCTCATTGGAGATAAAAATCACTATAAACGTTCAAATCATCAGATACTAAAAGAATTGGGCACTATAGTGGATACCCGACCAATTGGAGGAATTTCATGAAGATTATCCTTTCCCGAAAGATTCCGGCCCGAACCTATGAAGCCCGCTTTGAATGTCTGGAATTTTCCAAAAAAAAAGACAATCAGGTATATTTCTCGGTTCTGGAACTCTGCAAAGATATGAATGGGTGCACACTTCAGGATATCAGTTCATATCTTTTCGGGTATGAAGAAAAAAGTCCAATTGCTGAAAAATGTATCAATCTTCTTATTAAGGAGCGATTAGTTACAAAAAAATGGATTTCCTCAGAGAAATTTGATTACAGTGGTCTTTTTGGATTTATCCGTCAACATATCATACAACCCCTGTCAACAACCGGTGATGAGAGATATTTCCCCTCATTAATCGGAAAAATCGCCCTTCATAAATCTTTATTTCCTGTCCGAAGAACCAGACGATTCAGTATTACTCTGACCGACGATCCATGCCTCACGGGAAAAATACTGGCTTTTCATCGTACAGGTGACGTCCGGTATCAGAGAGAACATCCCAACGAATTCCTCAAATCAGACCGGTTTTTCATAGATACTCTGATACAAGAAAATATCCTGTTTCATTCACTCTCAAACCAGGGAAGTGAGTATGTCCTTACCAGCAGGGAAGACAATCTGGCTTTAATCTACAATCCTGACTCATATGCTATTGAAATAGAATATAATTCAAAAAACCCGGGAACTACATTTTTAAAGAAAAATGAAAGACGTATTTCATTACCTGATATTGAGATACCATCAGGAGAAGAGGTGTTTAAAATAATTGAGAAATCGTCGAATCAAATCAGTATCAATAATAATACCCTGGTATATCGCACTTCATTTGAAAAGACCACTCCTGAAGAGAGATCATTATGTGAAAAAGGGATAACAATCCCCCCCATTCCTTGTAATCTACCTTCAAATAATCGGCCAGTTGAATTTTCGATAACCGGAACCGTGGATCTCATTCCGTCAGATCCCAAGGATCTAATAAAGTGGGTACGGGATGATGTATTGAGATCGATCAGGGAATATATCTCCCCTGATGAGTATCTCTCACGATTTATGACCCGGTTAAATTCAATTTCGTCCTCAAAAAAACGGATTAACCCTGATTCATATGACAAATTCATTACCGATTGCCTCGTCAATGCGAATCAGAAACGAAAAGATCTCCCTGACCAGTACTGGTTTGTTCATGCTCCCTGGTATCTTTCCTGTGAGGTGGAAGAATTATGACAATCACAGAGACTATCAGGGGTACCGGAACAAGATCTCTCTATTGTCCGGGACAAGACCTGGATTTTATCAATCATCTGATTGAAATGGTGGATCAGGCACAAACAGCACTATGTATCTCGTCCTTTCTTATCCAGCAGAATGCATTTTCCGAATCTGTTCTTAAGGCAGCCAGGCGGGGGGTGCAGGTCTATCTCCTCACCTCACTCCGGGAAGGGATTAGTACTCCTGATGACGAGTTGAGCGAAGTTGAACGGGAACATATTCAGGATCATCTTAATTTCCTTCACAAGGCGAAGAATGAAATTTTAATCAGGCTGAGTGAATCTTTTCATGCAAAA
>Ga0265594_1002381_pt1 | contig 13524 bp, 11 predicted proteins | sample saktaG_11_FD_190147 | JGI IMG/M metagenome (GOLD analysis project Ga0265594, IMG submission 190147) | Saline water microbial communities from Sakinaw Lake, British Columbia, Canada - sak_2011_5_24_80m | ecosystem: Environmental > Aquatic > Non-marine Saline and Alkaline > Saline ... | reverse complement strand
AAACAGCATTATCCGCTCCCAAGCTCAAAGCCTGCCGTAAAGTCTCAACTGCCTGAGGCGGCCCCATAGATAAAACTGTCACCATTCCGCCATATTGTTCCTTGAGACGCAGACCCTCTTCGAGAGCATATAAATCAAAAGGATTGATGACACTATCTACGCCTTCGCGAATAAGTGTATTGGTTTCCCTGTTAATATTTACCTCAAGGGTGTCGGGAACCTGTTTAATACAAACAATTATATCCATCATCTACTCAAAATTCTCTAACGTTAAAAATTGTTATCTCACTTTCAAGGCGAAATTTAATTGCCAAAAGATGTTTATTAACAGCCCGCAACCATTCAAGATGAAGACCTATATCAACTGTCAGGGGAGCAGCATTTCCAAGTTTTGCCTGGATGTTTTCTGTCTGGCCACGTAGAAAATGCATGGCCTTGCGAGCCTTCATCAGTTCTGTCTTAAAGGCAAACTCCGGTGTGTTGGTAAATTGTAAATAACCCAATAAGTCGGATAACAACTCATTAAAAGCTTCGCAGATTCCTATTGACTTAACTAATTCAACACATAGCTGGTTTATCTGCGATGCTTTACCCTCAAGTTTTAGCACCTGATAGGCAAGTGTCTTTTTTCTTTTCTCAAGTTGCTTCATTTTTGTTTAGCTTAGAAGCTCCTCTTTCCACCAAATACGCCATTGGTCAATCAGACACTCGGGTGAACTCTTACCTATTGAAATAGTTTTACCGGTGACAGCTTGTAAGGCATCAAGGGTAGCTTTTCTCATCGATTCAGCAGAGTCGTTCAAACACTCAATCAAGGCCGAGATAACTCGATGAAGCTGGGAGCCGCCGATGGGCTTGAGTTGCCCGCCTAACCAGCCGATACATGTAACAGCTCTTCGCCGAACACTTACGTCTCCGTCAGATAACATCGCTAAAAGTTTCGGCAGACTCTCGATCCCAGCTAAGCGATATATCCCCCACACAGCAGCTAAACGTACAGAAGCAGTCTCGTCTGTCAAAGCACTTTCAACAGCACTTAGTCCTTCAGCCATTTCAAGTGTTAACAATGCCTTGATACATTCCTGACGTACTACCGCTGACTTTTCATCGGCTATATGAGCAACAATGACCCGGGCTGACAGTTCATGAGAAATGCCGCCGATTGTTTTAGCTGCATCCACACGGACTGCTGTATCGGCGCTGGCAAAATCAGAAAGAGCTTTTGTAAAGATTATTCTTTCCGCCTCATTTTTAAAATCAGATGCCTGCACATTCTCGACTGTTACTTTCAATGGCTCTGTTAACTCAACCTCCGGCAGCAGTTCAGGTTCTATTTCTTCAACATCTATCTCAGTATCAAACTCAAGTATTGGCTCCGGTTCCGGCACTTCAACATTTTCAACGTCTGCATCTATAAGCTCGTCCCGAATAACACCAGATTCAATTGAAGGTTTGATTTCTTCCACAGTCGGTACAACAGCAGGTTCATCCTGATAATCTGTTTGTGGCAAAGTGATGTCTATACCTGATTCTTCTTCTGACTTAAGGTGAGTATCGCTAACATTAGATTCCAATGTAGCTATCTTTGACTTAATCAAATCGGCTCGTATTCCTGTATCGTCAGCCTCTTTGCGAGCCTGGTTAAGCTCAGAAATCAAAGATTTATTCTCTGCCTGCAGGTTCTGAAGTTGTTTTTTAAGTTCAGTTTGGGAATATTCAGCCTGATTCTGTGTTTCGGCCAGTTCCTGTTGTGTCGCGGCAAGTTCTGATTCTAACTTAGCCGCTTGTTTGCTCACTTGTTCTTCTCGATAAGTTATCTCATTAACTTTATTCTGTGTTTTTTCCAAATCCGAAATCAGGGATTCTTTTTCAACCTTTATATCTTTGAGTTGCGATGTAATATCATTTTGATCTTTTTCAGCCTGATTTTGTGCTTCAGCCAATTCACTCTGCGTTGCGGCAAGGTCAGCTTCTAACTGGGCTGCCCGTGTTTTTAATTCCTCTTCTAAATTCAGCATCTTATTTTTCCCAGTTCGCTGGTTTTCCAACTCAGACTTCAAAGAATTATTTTCCGATTGAAGGTTGCTTATTTGAGACTTGAGGTCAGCCTGAACTTGGTTTGCTTTACTTTTCGTTTTTTCCAGATCAGAACTCAAGGATTTATTTTCCACCTGTATAGCTTCGAGTTGCGATGCAAACTCAGATTGAGCCTGCTCAGCTTTCTTTCGCGTCTCTTCCAATTCACACTGAGTTGCAGCAAGCTCAGATTCCAACTCGGCTACCCGCTTACTTCGGCCAACTCCCACAGCAGTTGTCTTTGCAGGTTTGCTCTGTGTTTCTTCGAGTTGGCTTCTAATATCATCAAGCTCCGATTCCAGTGCTGCTGCTCGTGCCCTTACCGCACTTTCGCGGGATTTCGTCTCACTCAGTTCACTTCGCATTTGATCCATCTGGGATACTAATGAGTGATTCTCTGTTTTCAGTTCCTTGATCTGTGATTCGAGCTTTGATTGTGTTTTTTCCGTGTTAGTCAACTTTCGTTGGGCTGCGGCAAGGTCGGATTTGAGTATAGAAGTTTTGGTATTGTCCGACTTCTTTTCAGATTTGTGTTTGACCTTTTCGTCAGCTAAGCCAAGCATTTCTTTTCCCGCTGAGATACTTCCGGTTGCACGACTCGCAATTTTATTGCTAATACTTGCCACCTTGCCGGCAAGGGCACCTGCACGTTCGGATGCAGTCCCAACAAACTCTAAAAACTGTTTTTCATTATCCATCGTTAATACCTATAATTTGCAATGAATCATACTGCGTTGCTCCGAGCAACAGCGAAACCCCCAAAATCAGTTGTTGTATCCGGAAAAAGTAATGACACGCCGACGAATGCTACAGCAGAACAGGCTATGCCGTACAAACCATCATATAAACCTAAAGATTCGAGTTTTTCCGGAAGAACAAGGATATTGGTTAACAACAAAACTGTGGTTATTCCTCCGGCAAGCATGCCAGCCATAGCACCGGAGCAGCTGCTCTTCTTCCAGAAATAAGCCCCAAGGGTCGGCACAAACAGCCCTGAAACCATAAAGGCATAGGTATAGAGAGCGGCATGTAGAACCGAAGTGAACTGGGCGGCCATAACAACCGAAAGAGTGCCGATAATAAGAGTTATCAACATCGACAAACGAATCGATGCTTTAGTTGAAATCCTGCGAAAAAAATAGCGTTCGATAATATCAGTCGCGAAGTTGCCGGAAGACGCCATAAGGCAACTGTCCGCTGTTGACATTATCGCTGAAAAATATGCCACGATGACTATCCCAGTTACGCCTGCCGGCAGAACATCGCGAATAAGTATCGGCATTGCCATTTCCGGCTCGGCGCCAGGAGCGACAACACGGGCACACATACCAAGAAATGCACCGGCAAATGCAAAAACCGGATACTCAAGAAAACCTGCAATATACCATGCGCGTTTGGCCTCATGCTCATTTTTGCAAGCATACATTCGCTGGTATATCGTATTGCCGATCAGCCAGGCGGGAATAATCGTTAGCATCCAATTAATAAATGTTGCCGGCGAAATGTTTGAAAGAGAAAAATATTCCGGCGGCAGTTTCTGTCTGAGGGCATCCATGCCTCCGATTTTATACAACGCTACAGGGATCGTAATGAGCAGCCCGCCAAGCAGCAGTACCCATTGAACGGCATCGGTATAAATGACCGCCTTAAGGCCGCCGACAACTGTGTAAGCTATGGTAATAATCGCCATAAAAACCAATGCAAATGTCATTGGCTCAACTCCAAAAGGATTTTTCTGGATGATTGTCACGGAAGCCAACTTGGCACCGGCGAGCATTTGAACACCGGCAAAACCAAGATATGCAATGCCGGAAATTACCGCGGCGACTAAGGCTACTTCATCGTTATATCTGTACCGAAGGAAATCGGGGTAGGTCATGAATTTGTATTTTGCATCAATTTTCTTGATTCGTGGAATAATAAATACAGCACTTAGCCATGCTCCGACCAGACCGGTAAACAAAAGCCAGCTTCCTGCAAGTCCCATCACAAAACCAAGGCCGCCCAAACCAATGGAAAAGCCCCCTCCGACATCCGTAGCAACAATTGAAAGCCCAACATAAGAAGACCCTATTGACCGGCTGCCGACGTAATAATCTTCGATGTTCTTGTTACGAGTATAATGATAAAGACCGACTGTTAAAACACCTGCCATATACAAAACGAATATTAAATAGTCAAATATGGTCATATCTACATGCGTCAACTCAGGCGAGATCGGCCGAATTGTTCTTTTCCTAAAATGATGTCTTTAAGGAACAGCTTAGATGAACCTTGGTTTATTAATCAATTCCTGTCTATCTTACCCTTGGGCTTGACGCTTGTCTTTTTTGCTCTGGGAACCGCCGGTTTAGGTTTCTCCGGTTTTTCTTCCAACTTGTCTTGCTTAGCTACTGGTTTTTCCTTTTTCAACTCAGCAAGTTTCTTTTTTGCTCTGGTAACCGCCGGTTTAGGTTTCTCCGGTTTTTCTTCTAACTTGTCTTGCTTGACTGCTGGTTTTTCCTTTTCCAACTCAGCAAGTTTCTTTTTTGTCTGGCTCTTTATGGATTCGGTTGCCTTGGTGGACGGCTTTGGTTTGGGTTCCAGCTTTTCTGTCATCATATTTTTGACACAATCGCTGATTTCCCTGCTGCGAACCACCACCTTTCCCGCCAAAGTGCCCGCAAATTTAGATACAGTCTCCACGGTTCCCAAAAGCTCTGATTTATGGTTGTCCATTATCGGTGCCTTTCTTTTCCAGCCTGAGATTTTCTTTTAAACAATATCCACAATAGTTACCATGGCCAATAAACTGCAGGCCGGACTCTTCAAGCTTTATAGATTCCTCGCTCTTTAAGCGGCAGCCGGCTTTGTTTGACTGGCATTTTTGTAACCATTTTTGAAAGCCTCCTTTACCTCAGAGGCTACTTCACGGGTTTTTGCATACAGCTTGTCCAGTGCATCCGGACATTTCCTGCGTACAACTTCTACGCTTACAGCACCGACGAATACCCCGCCTATCAGAATTCCTAAACTCTTAAGCATGACATTTCCTTTCCTTGTTAACACAGAATTGTTTTACTTTATTTGGCTTTTGTTTTCTTACTTGTCATCCGATTTCGTAAAAGGCATTGAATTCCAAAATCGCTTTACGCCATCTTCGGCCTTTTCCACCAGTTCCGGCTTACTTGAACGAAGAAACTGCATTCCTGCTGCTCCTAAAAGTACACCCAATATAGCCAACCCTATTACTGCCATCTCTAAATCCTTTCTCTGTTGATTTTTCTCTATTAAAAAAACCCAGTCAGCTATCCATTTGTATAGCCAGCTGGGTTATATCTTTACTAACCTTTCCTGCCTCACCCCGGGGAGTATTAAAAACTCCAGCAGTCCTTGCCGGCATTCTATCCATGCTCGATATTATGAGGCCAAGCCCAATTATGCTATAAGGTGCAGAATTGGGTCATTATCATATATCAATGGATAGCGCAACGAAAATCACTGAGCCATTATTTTCTCAAAAGCCTTTTATTCGGTGTAAAAAACATCCTGTCTAATTGCATCGTCCTAATTTTCGTTTTTCGACTCATTCGGTCTTATCCCGCACTCCGTCCCCGTCGGTTACAGTAATACCCTGCACCATTTTCGGTAAAGCCTGCCATCGTAATTCATTTTCGCTTGTCGAAAGGCAATAAACCACACATTTGGTGGTACTCGTTGTTGCAACCTTCCAACTCTGCCAAAATCAACAACATGCACAGTTTAATTACACCAATAACGCCTGTCAAACTATTTTTAGGAGATTCAACAAAAACATCAATCAACCTAAAGAAAATGCGACCTCGACAAAGGTACTGTTGACCCCTTAGATATTAACAGGACATTACTTATGAGTCACTTGAAAGATTTTTTCATCTCACAAATCTTCGGAGAAATAACTTGACACTTCGTCTTGTTTGACCTACTATTTCCACCATATCTACTTCTTTAGTTGATTTAGCAGGATTGAAAAAATAGAAAATGTATGTTGATTTGAACGAATGATGTTTTAAGTGGCAGTAAGAAATACAATTTATAGTGGAACCGGTCCGCGGAAAGAGTATTTGACTACGACCGAGCTTGCGAGGTTTTGCGGCGTCTCGCGTTTTACCATTCTTAGCTGGATCGACAAGGGCAAAATCAGCACGATCAGAACCGTAGGAGGCAAGCACAGAATCCCCATCTCCGAAGCCATATCTTTTCTGGAAACCCTGCAACGTAAGAGTTCTCCCAAAGAGAAGAAGGTCGCAACATCTGGCGCATTAGGACATTGCTGGGAATATCTGCAAAAAACAAACTGCGAGAGGGAGTGTAATAACTGCCTGATATATGGAAGAGAAATAGATTACTGCTTCGTAGTTGTGCGACAATTCGGCAAAGGTGTCATTCGCTGCATGGGAGATTGTTTGAGTTGCGCCTATTTCGAGAAGTTTTTCGGTTCTCACGGCAACGCTGCCGCGATTGAAGCAACGCCAGATGGAAAATCTATGGGGGCAACTGCTGAAAAGAAAAATTTTCTCGATAATTTTATTCATGATGTCGCTCAGGGCAATGACAGGATAAAAAATCCTGCTGCGATAGTCGTCCATAAGAGCAGTATGACGAAATCCTTGTCACACCTGCCAGAATACAAGGTCAATGAGCTATCTACCATAACAGAGATTATTCTTAAGGAACTGGATGACGTTCAGATGGTAATCCTGTTTGGCTCTTATGCCCGTGGTAAATGGGTTGAAGATGTCTGCAACGAGAAGGATTGCACATACGAATACAAATCCGACTTTGACATCCTGGTTGTCACTAAGTATGCCGAAGCTGCCAATAACCCGGAACTACAGAATAAAGTCGAGGGCAAGCTTAACCGTGCGGAAACAACCGTAAATCTCATCTTTCACGATATTCAGTATATTAACGCTCAACTAAACAATGACCAATACTTCTTCTCCGATATAATAGAAGAAGGAATAATGCTTTATGACTCCGGAAGATTTCGATTTGCAAAAAAACGAAAAACTAACCTCGAGAAAAGAAAACAAATCGCCCAGCAAAATTTCGATGCGTGGAATGAAAAGGCAAAACATTTCTATGCTCATTTCCAATATGATTTAGAAAAAAAATGGTACAACGAAGCCCTCTTTGAACTTCACCAGTCTATAAAATGCTTTTATACAGCGATACTACTGGTATTTAGCGGTTATAACCCCCAAAGCTGTGATCTTGAAAAACTTGGCAGGTACGTCGCAAGTTACGAACCTGTTTTTCTTACTGTTTTTCCGTGTACAACCGAGCGACAGGACAAAATCTTCAACCTCCTGAACAATGCTCAAGTTTATACTTATAGCGAAGACTCATATAATATCACAAAAGTCGACATGGCCCATCTTGAGCAATGTGTCCAAAAGCTTATGGAATTAACCCAGGAAATCTGCAAAAAGAAAATCGACTCTTTCGCTTAACCTGCATATTTCATAGGGTTATCTCCTTTTTTCTTTCAATGAATCGCTTTCTATAAACCATAAAAGCCGCGTTACCCGAATGTTCTATAATTTCATGATTCGAATGTGCACTAACTGCCATCGATACTATAGGCAAAGCTCGCGGCACTAAAGGACCGGCCACAGCCGCAAGCTACTCATTCCTAAGCAGTTACAGAAGGCACCCAAAAAAGAACGGAGAGGGCGGGATTCGAACCCGCGGTAGAGGTGTAAACCCCTACGACGGTTTAGCAAACCGTTGCCTTAAGCCGCTCGGCCACCTCTCCGAACATTATTTCGATAATCTACTCTATATAAGCCGGGATTGCAAGATGATAACTATAAAACTGCACTTTTTTGTAACCGGCATAGAATTCGAGAATATTGCCGCCCGGATGATATTATTCTCGCTAAAAAATCGAAGGAGTATTACCTACGCAGAGATTTTCTATATCTCTTGCTACAATCTCAGCAATAATTTGCCCCGGCCCTGATAATATCGGCCTCGGCATAACATTCCGCCCAATCGTCTCAGCCGGGTGCTGCTTTGGGGGAGGCTTGGCCATTTTATCCGGGCCTTTCCTTCTTATTGCGGTAATTTTTCGCTGTTCGGCCATAATCTGTTTGGCCAGGTCGAATTTCGGTATTTCACCAGTCTCTTGCATCGCATCCTCGCGTTTGGCCGGCGGTTCATTTACAAGTTGTGCCTTTTTTACGGCAGGCTGTGAAGTCATCTCTTTCGAAGAACGCTTCCGCTTCTTATCATCACTTTCTTTAACATTTTTAGCCTTACTCACCGCCATTACCTCCTACAATGCTAATCATTCCTTCTTACTTGACTTCTGTAGTATCGTTATCAAGTCAAAAACGCTTTGCATAAACATAATACGCCCCGCGGGATGTCCCGTTGTCACCCGTAAGCCAGGTCTGCAAGCGAGTTTTGCCCGCTTTAAGTTCGACCCGGAATGTTACGCTATGCGCATCGTGGGGAACCGGCCTGGTCAGATCCTCGTCGGCGACTTTCAGCCGGGCCTTCGTGGCGACGATAGCCTTGCCGCCGGCAATCGCTTCGTTGATCGGTGCATCGGCTTCCCTGGGCCAGCGCCGTAATTCGAACTCATACGTGCCGTCGCGCTGGATTTCAACTGCCCAGAAGCCGTTGGCCTGGCTGCCGCTTCGAACCACCTCCTGACTCCACGGCGGGTTCGGGCCGTGCCAATCGTGGGACATCAGACGGGTAGGATTCTGTTTATCCGAACCAATAACGATCTCGCAGTACTTATCGAAACCCTGCGAAAGATCGGCCCACCACTGTTCATAGGACCGACGCAATTCCTCAACGATCTGGGGATTCGAATCGGCGAGGTCCTTCTTCTGGGCGGGATCGGCCTGGATATCGTACAGCTCCTTGCCGTTAATCAGTCGCCAGCGTTGGGTCATCACGGTGCTCTTGCGCCACTTTTCCGGATGCTCGATCCGCTGAGAGTGCACCAGCAGCGCACGGTCGGGCCAGTTGCTCGTCTTGCCCTTCAAAAGCGGTGCAAGGCTGTCGCCGTCGAACTTTACGCCGCCCGGTTTCTTCAGGCCGCACAAGTCTATGAGCGTCGGCAGCACATCAATATGTGCCGAGAGCCGGTCAATATCACCGGAGTCTTTCAACCCGCCGGCAGGCCAGCGTATAAAGAACGGCACGCGGTGCCCGCCCTCATATTCAGAGCCCTTTTTGCCCCGCATTCCTCCGGCGTGACTTCCCGATGTTCCATTGTCGGTCATAAAGATAAGAATCGTATCCCGCTCCAGCTCCAGCTCTTTAAGCCGGCGCATCAACCGGCCCATATTCTCATCAATGTTTGTAATCATCCCGTAGAAGTTGGCTTGATTGTCTTTGATGCCTTTGTCTCTGTACGGTTTGCTGTATTTGTCGGCCACGTTGTAAGGCGCGTGTGGAGCGTTGGTCGGCACGTAGCAAAAGAACGGACGATTCTTATTGGCTTCGATGAATTTCAAAGCCCCGTCGAACCAGATATCCGTACAGTACCCCTCGAACTTCTTCGGCTTGCCGTTATGAAAGTACGTATCGTCAAAATAATCGTTGCCCCAGTAATCGGGCCCCTGACCTACGCCGCCCCCGCCGTGAATCAGGACTTCCTCAAAGCCCCTGTCCTGCGGCCTGTACGGATAATTATCGCCCAGGTGCCACTTGCCGAAGATCGCGGTGCGATAACCGCTCGCAGAGAAAACGTCGGCCATTGTCACCTCATTTCTGCCTAGCAGCGACCGGCCCATAATCGTATGCCATACGCCGGTGCGCGATGAGTAATGCCCAGTCATCAGAGCCGAGCGCGTCGGCGAGCAGGTCGGGTCCACGTGGAAATCGATCAGCCGGATACTCTGGGTATACAGCTCGTCGAGATTGCGAGTCACAATGTCATCGTTGCCGTGACAGCCGAGGTCGCCGTAGCCCTGGTCATCGGTCATTACCAGAATTACGTTCGGCTGTTTTGCTTGAGCTGCTGTCCCCTTCCCTACTCCGGCACAACTCGGCAATACCGAAAGAGTCCCCGCCGAAGCCGCTGCAAAACCAACGGTCTTGAGAAAACTCCGACGAGTCAGCCGGACGTCTGTTTCCCGATGTCTTTTTGGAAATTCTCTTCTTGTCGGGCCGCCCACTTTTTTGCCTCCTTATTGTCAATCACTTCGCACTGGGCCCAGGGAAAGTTGTGTGAAATCGCCCGGCCTGAATTGCTCTATCAGCGTACGGACATCATCGACGGTGACTTGCTTGATCGCAATGACATCGTCTTCGATCGTTCGATACTGCTGCAAATATGTCCAGTTAAAACCAAGGTCGACCAGCCGGCCCATCGGCAGCTCGTTCTTAATCACCAAAGCGCTCAATATCTTGTTTTTAGCTTTCGTCAACTCATCTTCGGTAACACCGCTCCGGGTTAAATCATCAAAAATGCCTCTGACAATATCGAACACTTTCGTAACGTTGTCACTGCCGCAGCGAATATAACTGCAAAAGGCCCCCGTGCCGTCCATCGCTCCGAACTGCATCGACGCAGCTTCCGCCAATGCCTTGTCCACCAGCTCCCAGAAAAACCGCGACCCGACGTCGTCTCCGATAATCGTGCCCAAAAGCGAAGCGGCAAATCTCCTCGGGTCCTGAGCGGACACGCCGGCACTCATCAGGCATATATGCTCGCGGGCCAGATTTGCCTTTTCAAGCCGCTGCTTCTTCCTGCTGCACTCGCTGTGACTGAGTTTCCGTTCGACGGTCTGCTGCTGCCAGTCGCTGCAGGAATTTGCCGCCAGGGAGCGTATCCGGTCCCAATCGAAATTCCCAGCACAGGCAAGGACAATATTGTTCGGCGCATAACGCTTTACGAAATAGGCACGCATCTGTTCGGCGGTCAAATTGTCGACACTTTCTTCGCTGCCAAGCACACTGTTGCCGCACGGATGTCCATCGAAGTGCAGAGTTCTGCACCGCTCCATCACGTCGAAGCTCGGCATGTCCTTGTACATCGCAATTTCTTCTTTGATGACGTTCTTTTCGATATTGAAATCTTCGTCTCTAAGGGCCGGCCTCATCAACTGAGTCCACAACTCCGTCACCTCGGCCAGATATTCCGGAAGGACAGCGGCATAATAAACCGTGTTTTCCTCGCTGGTGAAGGCGTTGAATTGCGCACCTGTCCTGTCGAACGCCTCGTTCACTTCAAGCGCACTGAGCTTGTCCGTGCCTTTGAACAGCATATGTTCCAGGAAATGCGAGACGCCGTTTATCTGTTCGGTCTCGTCACGAGAGCCGGTCCTCACAAAAAAACCAACCGCCGTCGATTTCGCAGATTTGTTAATCTCGCCGATTATAACTAAGCCGTTTTCTAATTTCTCGCTCTTAAATTCCATGCGTCGTCCTACTGTATTTTGACCTGCTTCGGGCCGATCGTCACAACCGTAAAGTCGCCGAACGGATTATTTCGTAAAAATGCCAGAACCGAATCAACACTGGTTGCCTCGATCCTGTCCTTGATTTCGTCGAGGCTGCGAACTCTGCCTAATATATAGTGATCGCTTCCAATGGCACCGGCTCTGCTGCTGGACGATTCGCTCTGCAGGATCAGCGAGCTTTTGAGTCCGACTTTGGCCCTGTCGATTTCTTCCTCGCTGATTCCTTCGCTAAGCCGATTGAATTCGCCGATGACACAATCGAGCGTCTCCTGGGCCTTGTCCGGTGTCGTGCCTGCGTAGCACATAATGCCGGCCGCTTCCTTCAGGGCGTGATACCTCGCCCCTATCGCGTAGCACAGACCCCGTTTTTCCCTGACCTCCGTGAATAATCTGGCGCTCATCCCGCCAGAAAGAACCGATATTGCAACTCTGGCATTGTAGTAGTCCTCATCGGTGGGCTTGATCGTTTCGGTCATCAGGGCAATGTGCACCTGCGCACCGTCATTATCGATATGCGTATATTTTCCCTGTCTCGGGCCCAACGTTATGAATTCGCCGCCCTCTTGTGGCTCAGATTCAAACAGTCTCTCTATCTGTTGACAAACGGCATCAAAATCGTATTTACCGGCGACAGAAAAAATCGTCTGCGAAAGATTGAATTTATCTTTTATAATCTGCCCCGATAGCTGAGCCGTTAAAGCCTTCAATTCTGCGATATCTCCGACTGTGCTGCGTCCCAGTGGATTCGGATAAAACTGCTCCCTCAGTTTGAGCATCACCTTATGCCGAGGGTCATCATCTAAAGACAATACCTCGTCAATCGCCAGTTGCCTTGCTAGTTCAAACTGGTCGTCTTTCAGGCTGGGTCTAAGTATAATGTCCGCATGCAAATCCAACGCTTCTGCCAGATTTCCGGCTTCCAATGCCGCACCGATGGCAATATGAGAGCTGCCGACCGACCGGCCGCGGACCAGCCCCAGCCCATCAATTGCATCGCTGAGCTGCCTGCTGTCTTTATCGCCGGCCCCTCTGAAAATCCAGTCGGCAATTACATTTCCGGCCCCGCAGCAACCGTCCGGCAGGCATGCCTCCCCGGCCGGCAGCATAAAATCAAACGCCACCGACTCGACCGCTTCCATCGGCTCACCCAGAAGGACCATCCCGTTCTTTAACATGTATTTATTAAAATGTTCTGCCATTTATGAGCTCCATGGAGATTCCAAAAAAAGTAGGCAGGATTCTACCAGCAAATGGATTCGGTTTCAACTGCAAAATCGTTCCGATATTAATCAATAAGATATCGAGGCAAAATTGATCCGGGATGCCGTCTTCATAAGTTGACAATCAGAGTGTAATATCAAATTTGGTTAATTAGAGCCGATTAAGCATTGCTGTCATTCCCGCGAAAGCGGGAATCCAGAATCTTCGTTGCTTATCCTTACAATTGTGGTATCGGTTCTTATTTACTGAAATTATTATAAGAAGCTTTATTATAGATGTCATGACAGCAGAATTTCGATACTAGTGCTTTGTCACGATTAAAGATTTGGGTGGATATTTCCGATAATTCTCCATGGCTGTAATTATCATGGAGGATTACTCATGGTCAAAAAGTACATTATTCGGCTTTCGGAGGAAGAACGGAGTCTGTTGCGGGACATCGTTAAAAAACTGAAAGGAACATCCCAGAAAGTGCGGCGTGCAAATATCCTGCTTAAGGCGGATGTTGACGGGCCGAACTGGTCCGACGCCAAAATCGCCGAGGCGTTGTCCTGTCGAACACAAACCATCGAAAATGTCCGACGACGACTCGTCACCGAAGGACTCGACGCCGTGGTGAACCGGAAAAAACGCGAAACGCCGCCGAGGCCCAAAATTCTTGACGGGAAACAGGAAGCGGAAATCATCGCGTTGCGGCTGGGCCAGCCGCCCGCCGGATTTGCCAACTGGACACTGCGATTGCTAGCCGACCAGATCGTCAAACTGGAAATCGTAGACT
>Ga0265594_1002379_pt1 | contig 13531 bp, 8 predicted proteins | sample saktaG_11_FD_190147 | JGI IMG/M metagenome (GOLD analysis project Ga0265594, IMG submission 190147) | Saline water microbial communities from Sakinaw Lake, British Columbia, Canada - sak_2011_5_24_80m | ecosystem: Environmental > Aquatic > Non-marine Saline and Alkaline > Saline ... | reverse complement strand
GGTTTTCATAATTGAAGGTCCACTGATTTCCGAGATAAGAGGAAAGACCCAGGAGATTGTGAAACTAGATGACATCGTGAGAATACGGAATTATATTCAAATTGGTTTGGAAAAAAAAGACTTCTACCAGGAAGTCAAAAAAGAATCCCGGTGAGCAATGATATTTGATTTGCTGGCTAACGGGGAGCTTCTTTTCGCAATCGTCCCTGGACTCATTCTCTTCCTCTATGGGATTGAGCATTTCAGCATCGAGATTCAGCGGATTTGTAAGCGATCGGCCGGTAACGTGAGTATGGAAGACATGTGTTTTTAATGCAGGGCGACTTAATATCTTACTTACTATGAGCAGTCTTAAAACCGGTGATATGAAGCGGATGGTAATTTTGGGGGTGATTATATTCATTGTTTCGTTTGCTCCAAGGCTTTTGCTATTGTATAGTAATCTGTTGTGGTTTGAAGCTGTGGGTTTTCAACAAGTCTTTTGGAGGACCCTCTATTTTCAAGTGCTTTACGGACTGGGAGTCGCCGTGTTTATCTTAATCTTACCATCACTTAATCTTCTTTACGCTAGGGCACCGAAAAAATGGGTGGTTGCAACAGCATGTGTGGCGTTAATACTCGGTTTAATGGTTAGTGGAGGATGGCAGACGGCAGCCCAACACTTTTTCAGTGTCAAATTCAATGAACAAGATCCAGTCTTCAACACCGACATTGGGTTCTATGTATTCAGTTACCCCCTCCTCAAACAGATTGTGAATCTCGTTTTCGCAAGTCTGGTCCTTTCAGCGGTAGCTGTGGGGGCATTTTATGTAATCAAGGGTGATTTAGTGCTTCCGCAGGTGACACAAGACACAGTCAGCGATGGACTGGTGATATCTGGGTTGCCAAGTCAGGCCGGCATGAAACTCTCAGAGAAGGTTAAAAAACAGGGGTTTATACTTTTGGGGTTGTTTTTCCTAACACTTGCATTCAACCACCTGCTTGCACGTTATCAGGTGCTTTATTCATCCACGGGCATCGTCTTTGGTGCGACATATACCGATGTCACAGTAACATTGCCTGCTTTGTTGCTTGCGTCAGCTTTTGCAATCTTGGCTGCAGCGGTCTGCTTCACTGGAAAAATCAACTATGTTAAGGCGGCAGTAATGGTATACTTGCTTGTATCCCTAGTGGGCCTTACTATCCTTCCAACTATCGTCCAGAAATACAGGGTACTGCCCAGCGAGATACAGCTTGAAAAACCGTACATAGACACAAACATCAGGTACACGCAATTTGGATACGGGCTCGACTCAGTGGATGAACGGTTCATCAGCCAAGTACAGACACAAGATGAGATACCGGAGTCTGAACAAATCAAAAACATCAGGCTATGGGATTGGCGGCCACTTAAGGCTATCTATCGGCAGATGCAGGAGATTAGAAGCTACTACAGCTTCAATGATGTTGACATAGACCGCTACCAGTTATCAAGTGGATACCGCCAGCTTATGCTGTCTCCAAGAGAGATAGACATTGATGAACTGTCTGGTAAAGCCAAGACCTGGGTAAACCAACACATCATATATACGCACGGTTATGGGGTGGTGGGCAATAACGTTAACCAAGTCAATGAAGAAGGACAACCCGATTACATTATACAGGACATTCCACCGAAAACAGATGAAGAGAACCTTAGACTTTCTCGGCCCGAAATTTATTACGGAGAATTGACACACAACTACGTGTTAGTGAACACTACCCAGGAAGAATTCGACTACCCTCAAGGGGACGTGAATAAAAACGTCCGCTATAGCGGCTTGGGCGGCGTATTACTCGATAACCTACTGAAAAAAATCGTCTTCGCAGTCAGGGAAGGGGACATGAATCTCTTGTTGTCTGAATACCTCACAGAGGACTCCCGGATTATGACAGACAGACAGATACAGAAACGAGTTGAAGAGATAGCCCCCTACCTCAAACAAACCGACGACCCATACATCGCAGTAGTTGATGGAAGACTAATGTGGATAATAGATGCCTACACAACCACGGACAAGTATCCCTATAGCCAGCCTACCGATGACTTCAATTACATCAGAAATTCTGTTAAAGCAGTTGTAGACGCATATGATGGGAGAGTCACCCTCTATGTAGTAGACGGGGAAGACCCCTTGATAAAAATGTACTCCAGCATGTATCCGGGTGTCTACACACTCTGGGACAATATGCCAATGGAACTAAAAAAACATATTCGTTACCCCCTTGACCTATTTAGGATACAGACAGAATTATACAGCATATACCATATGAACGACACTCAAGTATTCTATAATCGTGAAGACCAGTGGGAGATACCGAATGAAGTATATGGGCAGGGAACCACCCAAAAAATGGAGCCCTACTACATTTTAACAAAAATACCTGGTGAAGAAGAAATCCAGTTCATCCTTGTGCAACCGTTCACGCCACGTGGAAGAGACAACATGATAAGCTGGATGGTGGGTAAAAGCGACCAAGACTACGGCAAACTCATTGTATACAAATACCCCAAAGACTCTCTCATATACGGCCCAATGCAGATCGAGGCACGCATAGACCAAGACGATGAGATAAGCCAGCAACTCACCCTCTGGAGTCAACGAGGTTCCAACGTGTTACGCGGCAACCTAATCGTCATCCCAATCGGCAGCGGGGTACTATATGTCGAGCCACTCTACATCCAAGCGGAAAACATGGGAATCCCCGAGTTAAAGCGAGTTATTGGCTCGCTTGGCAACAAGGTGGTGATGGCCAAGACACTGCCAGAGGTATTAACAGCACTCTACAAAGGAGAGAATATAACAATAAGTGTGGAAGAAGAAAAACCCAAGGACCGGCAAACATTACTAGGTAAAGCATATGATCAATACTCTCAAGCGGAATCACTCATACGAGACGGAGACTGGGAAGGATTCGGAGAATACTACTCACTCCTGGGAGAAACACTCAAAAAAGCCCTAAACCAAACAAGTTAAAGTTTATGGAAGATTTTATTTGTCATGCGGTGGGTTTTTGACCTACTCGTTTGGTTTTTGTGGTGGAATAATCTTCGGATTGCCCTGATTTCCTTCGGGAGGTTGAGCGGAAACCCAGGTTTCACTTCGGTAGAGCAATGATTCCATAGACACAAACCCGAGCAATCAGACCTTTTTCTAACAGTATTATTTCACATTAAGATTTCAGGTATTTTACTCTGCATTCTGAACCAAAAATGAATACATGTCCGAGGCGTTTAATTTAAGTATCTTAAGATATAGGGAACTGGGGTGGGGAGTGGATTTTAATCCTATTCTCCTAATTGAATAATATCAGGGCTTGGGAGTTTGCGTGTCTTCTCTCCCGGGGCTCTCATTCAAATTAGGGCGCAGTAATGCGTTTTTCAGTTGGAATTTTTCTGCATAACTCGGAATACGTTTTCTGACTGATGATTAATATCTTTGAGATTTCATAATACTAAATCCATGAAATCAAAACCCGGTGTTGTCATTCATGTGGATGTGGGTGGTCAATTAACTAGCAGGAACACACCCTCTACTCTTGGATTCTGGATGACTGGTAGAGTAAAAAGGGCGGTTCGTATCGAAGCCAAGACAAAAGAGAAGTATTATCGAAGATATAAGGGGAAGATAGTCCGCCCCGTTGAGAGATTATACTGTATTCTACTTTACTATCTTATCAGAAACCACTTGACGAACGTTTCAAAAATAATTCTATGTAAAGACGTCAATCCTCAAAAAATCCAGGATTATCTTGGCATCCTATTCAAAGACCAAGATGAATTCAACTTGATTGAAATAAAATTCAGGGAGAAAAACTCACCAAAGTCAAAGGGACACTACCCCGCCAATAAAGCATATAAAAAACGCACAAATGCAGATAGTATTATACCCTTCCTACGTGTCGAAGCAAAATTAAAGGAAATGTTAGAGTTAAAGTAAGAAGGAAGAAGGGGCAGACAACAAATGTTGCAATTCCCGATTTTGCTGCAGGCGCCGAACGCTTTTTCTGCAGCTCCTCCAGGCAACCCCTCCAATAAATAACTATCAAACAAACTAAATAAGTATGCTAGTTACAAAATATTACTTGGTTTTGCTTACAAAATCAATCTTGATTACTTCTCAGATTCCTTAGTCTCTTGTCTTACTTTTTCTACTGGTTTTTTTTTTTCTTTTTTTTTTTCTTTCTTTTCTCTTTTTTCTTTTTCGGGTGGGTTGATTGCTTGTAGTACCTTGTATCCGTTTAAACACTTTTTAATAAACTTAATTAATATCGAATAGGGCTTAGAAGTTGTTGTGTCTTCTCTCCAGGGGGCTAACAAAAAAAGGTTAAAAAACAAGGCAGAACCGCAGTACAACGAATTTTTTTCGAGAAAGAATTCTAAGCCTAGTACGGACATCAAACATTCAGTTCAAAAAAAGGGCAACGGCACAAGAGCTTGATTTCAAACAGATTCTAAACATCCCACGGGGACCCTCATGAAAGACGTGCCCGTGAGATTCATGAACCATAAGCTTTTCTCACGAGTCCACATGTGTGGGGTATGTGAGAAGAAGGAGCATGCGAAAAGAATTCGAGAACGGAAGGAGCGGGAATTACTCAAACAGGCTAAGGATAAGGAGTATGAGCGTTTAGTAAAATAGCAGGAGAAGGAAAGACAAGAACGGAATAAAGAAGCGGACAAACAGGCTCTAAAGACTGTTAAGAAGGTTGAGGAGAAAGCCCGAAAACAAATGGAAAAAATTAAGGAGCATGAAGGTGAGGGGCGGAAGAAAGTATTGGGTTTAGTATAACAAAAGCGGGTGAACGAAGTTCAAACCGAAGGCACGAATTTGGACGAGCCGTCGGCGAGTCGTTTAGTCGCTGTTAAATCCTCCGAAGCCGAAGGCTGAGGACCGAGCCGATAGGCGAGAGTGTAGATGGTGTAAAGCCGCCGAAGAGTTCCCGAGGGCGTATTATTTCTTTTGTTTTTAAAGAACTGCGAAAGCAGTCTAATCATAATGAAAAGGGCGCGGGCGCTTTACATCATGTGAGGATTCGATTATTCTGTTTGTATTCTATCTCTGATTTGATTTTTGATTTCATCGGGTATTTGAAATCGATTAGCTTCCCCCAGTAGAATCTTCCAGGCATCCATCTCCGTTTTTGGTTTTTGACTCTTCAAGAAACCTAATATTTGTCCAAACTGTTGACCTGGCTCTAGTCCCATATTCGTCAGATCGTTACCCGTCATCTGGTAGGTTTGGGCAGCTTCAGCTTGCTCAACCTTATCTTGGGCTATAATCTCTCTAACCATTCCACGAAGTTGTTTGATTGGTTCGGACTGTCCTTGTTGACTTGCTTCAGTGTCAGCCTCAGCAAACAATAAAAGTAACTCACGTGCTTCTTCGTCACCTACTACCCCTTCTCCCAGGCCATCTGTTCTTCTTATAAATCTTTTCGCATTTCTTTCGCTTGCTTGCCTAGCTATCTCTGTGGGATACATGTGGTGTTTAATTAGGTTTGAAATGAATTTTCGTTCATTTTCAGAAAATTCTTGCGAGTCTTGAAACAACGCCCTGACCTTTTCCGTTCCGACTTTTGCATGACCAGGGAAAGAGACTTTTCCTCCGCCCTTGTCCTGGCGAGTCTCTGGTTTGCCACTATCATGGAGTACTCCCGCAGCCATTACCAACCTCCTTAATCCCCGGTCCACATTATTCTCATCAAGAAGTGTCCCCAACTGTTTACAAACGTCCAAGGTATGCTCAAGGGATGTCTCACCGTGATGGTGTACGGTACCCTCTGTCACCTGAGAAAGTTCTGTTAAAACAGGAGATAACCTTCTTAAACCATCTTCTGAAAAAATCCCTTCGCCATTATTAAAATCTCTAACATTTTTAAGTACATCCTGAGACCCCAAAGACATAGGTTCTACACCCCCAAGTAGGGTCTTTTGAATTAGATGAGTTAGATTTGCAGCCCTAATTATCGCCATACCCTCTTTTGGATTACCCTCAAGAGATGCATCTTCTTTATTCCCACCAGTTATCTCAACATATCTTCCAATAGATTTATCCGCGGATTGTTCTCCCCTAACTGTTCTTCTTATTTCAAAATTAAGTCCCCCACCCAATAATTTTTCACCTGACAGTTCATTGAGACCTTTTATTATCCCTTCAAATTGTGGGCCTAAGGCCTGACGTAATTCAACATCACTTACCTTAAGTCTAGGATCAACCTCTACTCTGAGTGTCATAATATCTGACTCAGTATGGTATCTCCCTTTATCTCCGCCACAGATAGTTTCAGTCTGCAGCTCTGGATGCAAACGGCCCAGTTCAGGGTGTTTCTCTAAAAAATTAGTTGGTTCTCCAGAAATTCTAATAGGGGACTGTGATCTGTGTTTTTCATGTTCCATTATACCACCTTTATTGTTAAAGATTATACGTCAATAGTAAATAAGGGAGAATCGATCAATAAATATATCCTATCTTTTTCCTAAATTTTTTGTAAAAAAACCAAAGTTTATGTGAAATAATTCGGCGGCACCGACCCCTAAAGGGGTCGGCTTCCTCGCTCACGGCCGAACCTTTGGTTCGGGTGTGTGTTGCGACTTTAGTCGCACACATCGCTCGGCCGCCGAATTTTTTACACGCAGGTAAACCGTCCAAATCCGTCACTTAAAAGTGACGGTTTACCTAGCGTATCAAAAAGATGTTAAGAGCTTTACAACCTCGGCAATAGTCACTGTTTTCTGACTGTTTTTTTCCATGTCTCTTAAAGTGATCTTTTCCTCCTTTTCCTCCTTCTCCCCGACGATGACGACCCACCCTAACCCCGTGTTTGAAGCCTGCTCTAAAGTCTTTTTAAGTTTCCTGCCGGAAACATCAAGGTCGACAATAAATTTACTTTCACTCAGATTTCGGACTAATTCACCAGCAACCTTCAAGGCATAGCCGTTCGACTTCCCGCTCACTGAAGCCACTACCACGACCTTTTTTTCAGGTGGTTTAAGTTTGCTTTGAAGGATTAAGGCCTCGCACACCCTGTCGAAGCCGAATGCAAAACCCACGGCAGGGGTTTTCGGCCCTCCGAAAACTTCGATCAGATTATCGTATCTGCCCCCCCCACAAATCTGGTTTTGAGCTCCAAGACCGGAAACCCTAATTTCAAAGACTGTTCCAGTGTAATAGTCCAACCCCCTGACGATGCCGAAATCGATTGTGTAGGCTATTGCTGCAGAGTCGAGAAGGATTGCAAGATCCCTTAATTCCGAAAGGGCTGCTAGTGCTTTGTCAAAACCCTTCAGGACTTTCTCAGCCTCGCCTAAAGATTTCTTACCCCCTGAAATCTTGATTAATCTTCCGAAAATCTCATCATCCAAAACCTCTTTTACGCCATCGCGCTTGCCCTCGTCAAGGAGTGTGATCAACTTCCCCGAAACCTTATCGTCGACACCAAGCTCTTCAAGCAAGCCTCGGACTACTCCAAGGGAATTAATCTGTAATTCAAAATCAAGCCCTAAACGCTTAAGACACTCGCAGGCCGCGTAAATTGCAAGCGCGTCGGAAAAAACGCCGGAAACGCCTAAAAGCTCGACTCCCAACTGGTAAAACTCCCTATACCTCCCCTTCTGAGGCTCCTCATACCTGAACATGGGCCCGAAGTAGAAGAGCCTCAACGGCTTGGGCAGATTCCTAAGCTCGTTTGAAAACATCCTTGCCACGGACGCGGTAAGCTCGGGCCTTAGACAAAGCTTCCTCCCCCCCTTGTCGTCGAAAGTGTACATCCTGTTTTTAATGTCTTCACCGGACTTGAGTTCAAAAAGCTCGGAGTATTCGAATATCGGGGTTGAAATTTTTTCGAAGTTGAAGCCTTCCAAAACATTTGACATCGTCTTCTCGACGTATTCCCTATCCCTCATGACGGTGGGTGTGAAATCCCTTGTGCCCTTCGGGTTTTCAATCTTCATTCCTGGTTATTTTTATATTCTTTGAATACTTATACCTATAGTCTAGGAAACATGGCTTCAAAAACTAAGGGTAAGGGAAAAACAAATACTAAAAAGACTACTTCAAAGTCTAAGACGGCAAAGACGATTGAATTGAGTCAAACCGCATTCATAATACTGATTGTGCTCGCTGCCGGTGGATTGTATATGGTTTACACTCTGTCCAAAGGTTCCGTTGAATCCGGCCGAGGACTCGGGAAAAACGCAGTGGCAGTAAACGACGTCGTAGTACTAAACTTTGTGAGCCGCCTTTCAAACGGGTCCATCGTGGACACGACCATCGAGCAAGTCGCAATAGACGAGAACATTTACAGCATGGATTATGAATATTCGCCGATTATTTTCACTGTCGGGAAAAACCAGATTATTGCGGGTATTGATTCAGGGGTTATTGGATTGCGCGAGGGAGAGACGAAGAAGATTACGGTGCCTCCTGAAGCCGGTTTCGGCGAATACAACGAGCAGCTAATTCAGCCCGCGCTAAAAATATATCCCATTGACAGGTATTCTGAAATGCCTTTAATCCAATTTCAATCTGTTGTTTCAGATCCGCCTCAAGCCGGGGAAACGATAGTTGACGTGAATGTTCCTTGGCCTATGGAAATCGTAAACGTCACAGACGAGTTGGTCTCATTCCTCTACACACCCGGGGAAGGAGCGTTCTTCGAAACCAGTGTTGGTCTTGCGATCGTTGTGAATGTTTCTGAAGATAAGATTTGGATTATGGAAAACCCTGTTGACGGGTCTGTCGTGAGCACTCAGTTGGGTTCGGCAATTGTTAAAACCCACAATGAGACGATGTTCCTGCTCGACTACAATCATCCTTTAGCTGGAAAAACCCTCCACTATGAAGTCACTGTGGAGGGGGTAGTCAAGCTTGCGGGGGAATAATATTTTCAAGCTCCTGGAGGAGGTCCTCGGTCTTGACTCATGTCAACCGTTCAGGCCGCTTTGGATGGCCGGTAGGCTGATCGTGCAACAAGTGGTTCTTGTGGTATAAAATAGGATTTTTTCCAGCTATCATATTCCTCCTGAAAGAATCCTCCCACTTAAAATCTTATAATCATCCCAACTTAAAGATCCATTCTGGTTCTTTTTAATCAACTCGTCGATTCTAAGATACTGTCTCTCAGGTATTATCCTCTGCTGGTATGTCGTGTAAAACAATGAGCTTATCTTTGTTGCGAGTCTGGAATGGCAGGTCAACTCTGTGAACAATTGTTTTTCATAATCGTATTTGAATGTGGTTGCTGAGATAATGTTTTTCTGACCGTTACTCTCCCACCAAGTAAATCCGGTAAACTCGATTAACCCTTCCTTTCGAGGGTTAACCCAAATCTCGCTTGAATATCCCTCTTTTCCCTCAACTACGTAGTGGGCTCTCGAATCTATCGGCCATTTTACGAGGGGTTCGCTGACAATAAGCATTAATCCAAAAGGATTATCCTTATTTAGTGCTGATGGAATAGTCGGTTGAGCTGTTTGGGACTGCTTCTCATATACTGCTTCCTCAATGAACCCCACTCTTTTGTCTGACGGTATAAAGTATCTCTCAAAGTAGAAATATTTTATTTCTCCGCCAGGTTGGTCGTAACTCCCCACAAACTGTTCAACACTCTCTTTCGGCTTCCAAAAAACTATCGTATTCACTACCGTGTCCCCGGCAATTACGTGGACTGGCCAGTATTCGGATCTCAAGCAATCCAATACATACGTCAAATCAACTTGCATGTCGATTAATTCCTGGATAGTCCTCAGTTCAACGGAGACTAAACTGGGCTTTCGTTTCAAGGAATTCAGGATTGTCTGGTTTATCGTCGCTCTATTAGCATACAGGAAGTGGTATGTCGGGTCAATGAAGTCCAAGTCCAAACTCCTGTTCGCATCCAAGGCAATCCTTGTACCCCCAACTTCCTGGAGTAGGAGAATAGACTCCCCCTCATTGGAATTTCTGATTACGTAATCGATTGAATCACTCAAACCCTTAGAATGGCGTGGACTGTATTGAGTGATTATGCTGGCACTCGAAACATTAATCAGGTAGTAGGTTAAGGCAATGATGACTGCCAGCACAATAATCTTATTCTTTGAAAAAAGTATTCTCTTAAAACCCAACCCCCCCAAGATAGCCAGGTAGGGGAGTATTAAGGTGAAATAGGAGGGATAAACCCTTCTCTGGATCAGCACCGTGAATAAAACGTAAAAGACTGGCAGAAAGATCATACCAGACCAACAATCCTTCCTCACCCAGCTTAAAAGACCCCCACCACTCCCTAGTTTACTAGTCGATAATATTGCGTAGATTCCTACAAGTGATAGTAGGGTAATCACTTTCTCCCCGATAAAGAACTCTTTTAGAAAAAAAAGCCTCAAGTAAATGGGTTCGGGATCTTCTTCCAAGGCGAAGAGTATCACACTGTCGACAAAGTTGGGTATAAACAAAATAATCAGAAGTGGAGCCGTCGCAATCGCCCCGTAAAAAAATTTTTTGTCTTTTTCAAGTATTGATCGAAGAGTAAGATATGCAAAAATTATGAGGGAGTTGAGTCTGGTTAGAACACTAATAGCGGCTATGAATCCTGACTGAACTCTCTTCCCCGCAACGTGAAGGTAAAAAGCGGTCAGATTCAATAGGGTGGCTGCCATGATGCCTCTCATGGTGTGCGAGTAAATGTGGAAGTATTTTGAGGACAAGATGATCAGAAGGCAGGCTAAAACTCCAACATGCCTCTCATATTTTTCACCGAGGGCATAGACCAGTAGAAGCATTAGAAAGCCAGATGCGAGAGGTATTATCTTGATTGTAGTGTAGCTTACCCCTAAAATCTTAAATACGATTGCCGTAAGGTATGTGAATAGCGGGGGGTGTCCGAGGAAAAAATCCTTGTATGGAATGTATCCCTCTGATACTAGTTTTGCCTTGTAGAAATAAATGTTTTCGTCGTCCAGACTGTCTTCAAATTGGAAGCCGAAGAAGGCTATTGGGATGTATGCTACTGCGAGAAAGAGTGCAAAATAGGCCTTTTTGAATTTGAAAAGTGATCTCAATTCAAAAACCCCCTTTAAAAGTCTCCCAAACTCATCTGTTTCCCAAGCCCCTTAAGCTCGTCTTCACTGTATCCTAAGGACTCAAGGATTCGAAACACTGCGGGAATGAGTTGATTGTTCACATAGTATTCTGCGTCATAGTCTCCTTCGTCTACGAAGTCGATTATCCGCGCCCGATCGCTGATACTTGAACCCTTCCTCGTCTGGATGTAAGTGATTATGTCACCTTGCTTAAACTCTCTACCCTTCTTCATGGCCTTTCTGACTGCTTGGATGTGGGGTCCCTCATTCACGTACTCGCCAAGGCTTCTCGTCATCTGAGTGTTAATCGCAAGATCTGCTAGAGGTACGCCTCCACCCTTAATCTCTTCAACCACCTTCTTCACAATCTCAGCGGCCTTGTCAGGATCCTTATCCTTAAGCAGCGCATCCAAAACCTGTTTTTGAGTCTCCTTGGCAGTGCGACACCAATCCCGCCTGCGAGTCTCAAGGCCTTTAATAGTAAGCTTCCCCTGCTCATCCATCAAAGCGTATCTCTTTTTAGTTATGAATATTCCGCTAGTATAAAACCCTTCGAATTCAAGGTCCATTGCTTCAGGAAGCTCCTTGTTGATTTTCCCCTGAAACTTCTTCGCATCTTTTATGATCTCGTCTTTTTCCCCAGCTTTCGTGATGTAGACGGAGTCGGTATCCCCGTATATGACTTCAAAACCGTCTTTCTCGGCGAACTCCATGGCCTTGTGAATGTACTCCCGCCCCCAAGCCGTGATAGACTCAGCGCACTCCCTACAATACCATCTCGCACGCTCGAACCCGTAGTACCCGTACATACTGTTTGCGATAAGCTTGAGCGCATTCTGCTGGACGTTTAAAAGCCGCTTCTCTCGCTCATCACCAATTTCTTTCATGCGAGACTTAAATTGCATCCTCTTTTTAATGACATCGCCTAAAACATGGGGGATGAATCCGTCAACTTTCGTGCAAAATTTGTGGCCTGCAGGACTCTTGTTCTCCTCTTCCGGGCAACAATCACACTCAAGCGTGTCCGGGTCGACGTTGTGGGATATGATAATGCTCGGATACAGGGACCTGAAGTCAAACAAGACAATGTTGTCGTGAATCCCCCTCTTAGGCTCAACGACAAACGCCCCCTCAAACTTTTCCTCCCCAGCACGCGAATCATACTGCTCTCCCGAAGGCCTGTTGGGAACCAAAATATTTCTCGAGTGAGCCTTCCTAATCAACAGGTTTTCAACCCTCTGGCTGGAACTCATCCTAGACGTCTCATAAATCGGCTGTCTAATAAACCTTGAAAGCTCGAATTCGAGGGGAAGAAGTTCCAGGGAAATCTCCAGAGTAGTTTTCACATCACTTAGAGAGTATTCGACAAGCGTTTTGAACTCTCCAACATCCTTTGAATCCCAAAAAATTGGGATGTCTTCATAATTAACGTCGGGCTTGACAATCCCGAACATGTGCTCGTAAACGTCTTCAAGACGGTAACGCGGAATATTCAAAACCTTCCGGGCAATCGGGTACACGTCAATGTGAGGCCTCCCAGTAATCCTGGCACCATTGTTCATTCCACGGCGCTCCATCTTAAGCTCCCTACCATCGACACCCAAACACAGTTTCACGCCCGTCTTCACACTCCTCTCCTTAATGTAGGGGAAATCGAAGTTGTCTGAATTATATCCTGTAATGATGTCGATTTTCCGCTCGGAAACAGTCTCAACAAACCTTCTAATCACCTCCGCCTCACTGTCAACGACCTCAAGGTAGTCAAGACCCAATCCCTCATGTGTCTTAAACGTCCAGACTCGCTCAAACCCTTTATTGTCTGCATAGCTTATCATGATTATGGGGTTCCTGTTAGGGTTAGGTTCGCCTCTTTTATTGTAAACTTCAATGTCGACTGACGCAATGTTGAGCTCAACATCCTCTGCATGTTCCATTGGGGTGATTTTCGAGTCTAACATGAATCTTCTGGCAAACGGAATGTCAGCTTCAAACACATTCAAGGAGGATTCAAGGTTTCTCACATCTTCTCTAAGTTTCGGGACCTCTTTCGGGTGGGTTGAAACGATCTTTAAAACATTGGTCTTCCTCCCCTTCCAAAGCATCTCCACAACTTTCGTTTCCTCAACTTGGGAGAGGTTTTCCACATCACCTTTAAGCGTTTCGACATCCTCCTCCGCGAGGGCGTAAAAATAGGGTTTGAAATCTGAAACTGTTTCAATGCTCCGTCCCTTGGAAGTCTTGTAGAATAGTCTAATTTGTGCCTTGTCCCCTACTGTTATGTAGTCTGAGTCTAATAGTGTTTTCATCCTCAAGTCGGTATTAATTTTATTACCCTTGTCGGCTGAATACTGTGGGCTTTAGCCCGCATTGATGAAAGCCGGCCTTTTTTTTGGGGCCCGCCCGCAAGCGGGTGTTTTTCGTCTTGTATTCACATATCTTAATTTCTGGAGG
>Ga0265594_1002377_pt1 | contig 13552 bp, 29 predicted proteins | sample saktaG_11_FD_190147 | JGI IMG/M metagenome (GOLD analysis project Ga0265594, IMG submission 190147) | Saline water microbial communities from Sakinaw Lake, British Columbia, Canada - sak_2011_5_24_80m | ecosystem: Environmental > Aquatic > Non-marine Saline and Alkaline > Saline ... | reverse complement strand
TCAAAAAACGACCCTTTTAGAGAAATGAAGGTCAGCATCACTCTGGGCACACGCCCGGAGATAATAAAGATGAGTCCGGTAATCAGGGCGTGTGAACAAACTTTTTAGAAAAAAGTTTGATCAAAAATAAACCTTTAGTGATGGATGACGGCTCCTCGGACGGTACTGCGGGTGTGGCGAAGGCGGCGGGTGCTCAGGTTATCCGTCATGACAAGAATAAGGGCAAGGGCGCTGCTTCGGCGTATTTTCGAAAACCTTTAACAAGCATCAACGCGAAGAGATTTATTAGTACGTGAGTGATGAAGCTTAAAGAAGTGGAGATACGAGTCCCCGAGGAGTTGCGTACGGAAGAAGTAGTGCTCGCGTTGGCAGTTGAGCTTTACCGGGAGGCTCGATTGACGCTCAAACAGGTCGCGGATTTAGGTGGTTTTTGTGTTGAAGATTTCATGAAGCTGCTGAGTGAGCGGGGTGTCAGTGTGATCAACTGGGATGTGGCAGAGCTCGAACAAGAGCTGAAACATGCAGATAGTTTCTGACGCTTCGCCGCTGATCATTTTCATTCTCGTGGTAGAAGTACCTTGAAGAGCCATATAAGACTACACCATTATAGTACGTATGGAAGCGGTTGAGGAACTGAGGAAATTGCTGGATGATCTAGAGCGGAGAAAGGTACTCAGATCGGGTAAGGAAGTGGTTACCGAGTCCATCAAAGAACTGGCGATGAGATATGGGTACAATTCAAAAGAGCGTGCGCGGGCGATTTTAAACCGGAAACTCCAGGGCAAACTGAGCGATACGGTGACTGCAGTGCGAGAGGAGTAAGATGTGCTATCTGGATACGAGCGCGCTCGTGAAGTTTTTCATTGTGGAACGGCTCGTAATGGATACGGAGTCTCGGAACACATCATTATTTAAACAAGGATCACCATACCGTTAAATGAATTACTGTTCGCTACGAAATAAGCTATGAGTCACATCATACTGACAAAGGAACTGGAAAAGATAAAGAGTTTAGAAGGATTTGAGCGGGTACGATTCATCTTTTTGTACGGGTCAGCAGCGGAGGGCCGCTTGAGACCGGATTCAGATATAGACCTCTGCATTTATTACGATGGTAGTGCAGAGGATGCAGCGCGCTTCAGGTTTACGGTGCTTTCGGAACTCGGGGGGGATCGTTATGATGTGCAGATCTTCCAGCAGTTACCCCTGTATGTACGGGCAGAGGTATTGAAGGGGGAGCTCATCTACTGCGCGGATACCAGATTTGTCTACGACGTGGCAGGTGAGACGATCAAGGATTTTGATTCGTTTAAGCACCGCTTCTACGATTATATTGGCGAGGAGGCAATCACCTGAAAAAACCTTTCTTTGAAAAGAAAACTTTACTAAAGAAACTACTACCAGAGGAGATGAGGAGCGCACTTATCAGAACCAAGCTGAAGGAGATAGAAGAGAGTATCGGATTGGTAGAGGAACATCTCCCTGCCACGTTTGAGGCGTTTTCTCAGCTGGGCTTAGTAAAAGATGGGATGTATAAACAGCTCGAATTCGCCCTTGAGAACATTTTTGATATCTGTGCGATCATCAACGCGGACCTTGAACTGGGCATACCAAGAACTGATGAGGATGTTGTAGAGCATCTGGTAAAGGGCGATGTACTGAGTGAGGAGCTGCGAACGAAATTAAAGTCGATGAAAGGATTCAGGAATATACTCGTTCATCGTTATGGTAAGATAGACGACAAGCTTGCTTTCAGCCTTTTAAAAGATGAACTTCGTGATTGTTATGTCTTTATTCGTAGGATAAAGGAGTTTTTAGAAACTGAAGAATGGCGATTATAAACTTTTCTTTTTAAACTTTTTCCAAAAGTTTAATCAAAAATGCTGCGCAGAAAGAAAACTTTACTAACAACTTTTTTATCTTCGATAAAAAACTTGACTAACGACTTTTCTTTGAAAAGAAAACTTGACTAAAGAAACCTTTAGAAAAGGTTTGATCAAACCTTTCTTTGAAAAAGAAAGCTTTAGCAAAGAAACTTGAAGGTTTTAGCGGTGATACCGTGCTATAACGAGGCGCTGAGCATTGGCAGCGTCGTGTTGAAAGCGCGCCGGCACGTTGACACAAACTTTTTAGAAAAAAGTTTGATCAAAAAACGACCCTTTTAGAGAAATGAAGGTCAGCATCACTCTGGGCACACGCCCGGAGATAATAAAGATGAGTCCGGTAATCAGGGCGTGTGAACAAACTTTTTAGAAAAAAGTTTGATCAAAAAACGACCCTTTTAGAGAAATGAAGGTCAGCATCATTCTGGGCACACGCCCGGAGATAATAAAGATGAGTCCGGTAATCAGGGCGTGTGAACAAACTTTTTAGAAAAAAGTTTGATCAAAAATAAACCTTTAGTGATGGATGACGGCTCCTCGGACGGCACGAAAGAGGTAGCGCAAGCGGCGGGTGTTCATGTTATAACGCATGAAAAGAACAAGGGCAAGGGCGCAGGCGATGAGTAACGAATACTTTTTTAAGGAGCAGGGGATAATAATTTATAGATAGGATATTTCGTCAAGTCCAATTCCGTCCACGCTACGATGAAAGAATACGTATTTCATGGGATCATCGAAAAAGAGGATGATGTTTACTGTGCACTCTGCCTTGAATTGGATATAGCTACCGAGGCGGATACGTTAGAAGGCGCGAAGAAGAACCTCAGGGAGGCAGTGGAAGGGTACGTGGAATCAGTGGTGCAGGATGGCGAAGAATCTGATTTTATTCCGCGGCCGGTACCGGAAGAAGTGATACACGATTATGAACGCAGGTTCAAGAGTTCTTTGAGTTCTTCCAGACCGGTGGAGCTTTATGGGTATAGTGAAATTGTAGATGCCAAGATATCCCAAGCTGTCGAGTAAAGATGTGGAGAGAGTCTTGGTAAAACACGGCTTTACATTTGTCTCACAAAAGGGCAGCCATAAACAGTTCAAAGGTATTGTTGATGGGCAAAAAAGAAGGGTTACGGTCCTTGCAGATAGAGAACGTTTCCATCCAAAGACGCTGAAAAGCATGATTCGGCAATCAGGATTACCGGAAGAGGATTTTTTTGAGGATCAGTGAGCGCAATACAAAGAACCCCAAAGCGCCAAATTCTTAGATGCAACCCCCCCCAAAAAACAATCATATGAGTCCTTAGAATAGTAATTGAGAGTTTTAGCGGCAATTCCCTGCTTTAATGAACGGATACCCGTCGCCTTTGTGGTACTACTGGCCCGCAAACACGTTGAGGAGGTTTTAGTGGTGGATGACGGCTCCTCGGACGGTACTGCGGAGGTAGCGAAGGCCGCGGGTGCTCAGGTTATCAGTCATGACAAGAACAAGGGCAAGGGCGCCGCGGTAAAGGCTGCATTGAAATACGCAGTGGAAAACGGCTTTGACGCGCTCGTGCTGCTGGACGGTGACGGGCAGCATGATCCGGCACAGATCCCGGGGCTGCTGCAGCCGATCAGTGACGGCACGGCGGACATCGTGATCGGCTACCGTGAGCTGAAGCAGATGCCGCGGTACCGCCGGGTTGGCCGGCTCGTGCTCGATATTACGACCGCTTCGGGGAAGTTGACGCAGGACTCGCAGTCGGGCTACCGCGCGTTGAGCCGGCAGGCGATCGAGTCCTTGCTGTCACGGAATCTGCAGGCAAACGGGTTCTCGATCGAGTCAGAGATGATCATGGTCGCGCGCGACCTGCAATTGAAAATAGCAGAGGTGCCGATCAATTGTAATTACGCTTTAAAGAACACGTCGACAGAGAACCCGGTGAAGCACGGGTTCGGGGTGCTCGGTTCGATCATCAACGTAATTGCGGAGAAGCGGCCGTTACTGTACATCGGCTTACCGGGCATGGCACTCATCATGATCGGTTTTTATTTCGGGTTGACGTTGTTGCGGCAGTACAACCAGCAAGGCTATTTCTCACTGCCCTTTACGTTATTGGCAGGCTTCTTCATCATCGTGGGCGTGCTGGGCGTATTCATCAGTCTGGTGCTGAACGTTATTTCCCGGTTGTTGAAAGAGCGGGAAGGATAGGATGATAGTGAGCGAACACTTCTTTACTACCAGACGTTTTTGGCAGATGATGATAATCGTTTTTAACAGTTCCGTTTTTTTTTGGCGGACGAGAGAGATGGAGACATTCCTTTTAAATGAGCACAACTCAAAGGATATATTAGGGCTAGTGTTAGAGTAGCGATGGAAGTAGAAGAGCTGAACTTGATCAGGGCGCTCTCAGAGGATTTGGCGGCGCTCAAAGTGAAGGTGGAAGGGATAGAAGGTATGCTTGAAACCTTGGTTGAGCTTTATACTGACGCGTTCTATGAGGTGCGAGGCGAGTATTTGGATAAGTTAGAACGAATCCGGCGCGAAGGTGATTTTGAATCATTCAGGGATATCACGGAATTAAAGCGAGCGATCGAGGCAGAAGGTTACGATCATAATGCAAAGTTCTTTTGATAAAGCTTTTCTTCAAAAGAAAAGGTTTCTGAACGTGATCTCCAGGTTATTGCGAGAGCGCGAGAATGAGGATGAACCTATTTGACGTCCATGCGGTTACGTGCGTGTAAGGATAAGAACCACGGAAAGCTACTGGCGATACGTGATGGAGGTAAAACATCCTGAGTCATTCAGCGGTATGAGTTTCGAGACGGCAGTGAGTCTGGTGAAGGAAGCGCTGAGCGAACCCGAGGTGGTACTCAGGGGGAAAGTTGATCCTTCTGTTTATCTTTATTACCGGCGTTTTCACGGGTATTTCACCTGTGTGGTGGCCAAGCACTTAAATGCGGAAGGTTTGGTTTATACTTACAATATACAGGACGGACCGTCAAGGAGGCGGAGAGGTCGTATGGGGACGAAGGTAAAAGTATTTTACGACAGTGAGATGGATACGCTCGATATCTGGTTTGATGAGCCGCCGGAAGAGGGTTTTTCACGAGAACTTGACGAGGGTATCATTGTGAAGTATGATCGTGACGAGCGCGTTGTTGGGCTTGAGATTCTCTTTCTGTCAAAGCAGAAGCTGCTAGGCAAAGCGATCCCTGCGGAACTCCGCGGTGAACTTGGAAGGACCCTGAACGAATTTGTTGATTCTCTCAAAGCCATCGCTTAAACCGCTCTTTTCGAAAGAAAGTTTCATCAACAACCCTTTTAGGAAAAGCCTTGGCGCAAAATAAACCTTTTGGGAAAAGGTTTAATCGAAAAACGCAATGCTGCGCAGAAAGAAAGTTATGTCAAAGAAACAGTGACTTTGATGAGGTTGTGGTAGGGGGATTTCTTTTAATAGCGCAGCACATGTATTTTTAAGTGAAGTGTCTCGTGAGCGATGAACACACTGGATGAAGAAGCTTTAGTGGAGCGACTTGCACCGAAGATAGAGGAGCGGATACGATACAAGATAGTGCGAAGTGTCATTGACGCGCTTGCGGAGGAGTTCTATCCCCCGGAGGAGCTGTTGCGTGAGGATTTTGTGAAACGAGTAGAAGCGGCTGAAGAGCGCGTAAAGGCTGGAAAGAGCAGGTCGTTCAAAGACGGTAATGAGCTCATGTCGTTTTTAGAGCGTTTAGAGACCGAAGAATAGAATGACGAGTTATGGTTACGAGCTCGATGTGGAACTTATTTCAACGCTCGAGAAATTGGCTAAGCGGGATAAGAGATTGTATACCGCGGTTCAAAAGAAATTACTGCAAATTATCGAGAACCCTTATCATGGCAAGCCGCTTAAAGAGAAGCTCAAAGGTAAAAGGAGGGCGCATATAGGGCATTTTGTGCTGATTTACAGAATCAATGAGAGGGAACACAAGGTGATCTTCTTAGAGTTCGCACACCATGATGAGGCGTACAAATAGCCAGTTGCTCCGATTGTGCTGAAGTGCGGCGACGTGAATGAAGGCGCGGCTTTTCGTAGCAAAACTTTTCTTTGAAAGGAAAGTGCGACAAAGAAACTTTAAAGAAACAAAAGATGCGGTTCTCTCTTTCTACGTTATACCTGCGTGACGATAAACGCGGTACGGTAGCAAGAACAGGGACGTTGGCGACGATGGGCAGGAACCACGTGCGTGTGTATACCGAGCTCAAGGACGTGGATGACGTTTACCTGTATGATGTTGATGGCACTGCAGCGCGGCGCATGAGCGAGCAGTACGGCGAAGGCGTGCTGGTGAGTGATTCCATCACCTCCCTGCTGGATACGGTGGATATGGTGAGTATCTGCAACGCGTGAATGAGGAAATTACTTAAGCCACGGAGACGAACATACATATAGCTAGCTCAGCAACGAAGAGAAGATGAAAACACTACTGAGAGACGAAGAGTTATTACTGGTGCGTGAGTCGCTCCGGCGGGAACTAGCCTTAACGGAGACGAAGGCGAAGTTATTGCGAGAAGAGTTGGAGCAGTTTGAGAAGCGCTACGAGCTTTCCTCTGCGGATTTTGTTGCTCAGTTTGATCGTGGCGAGCTCGGTGATGCGCAAGATTTCTTTGAATGGTGGGGTCTGGTGCAGGGGTTGAAGAAGATCGAAGAGCAACTAAAAAAGATTATCACTATAAACGGAGTTGATGGGAATGGGTGTTGTTAAAGCGAAGGTTAATTTGCCGCGATCTTTTTTGGCTGCGCTCAAAGTGGATGAGGATGAGCTTGACCTGTTCATACGGCGTTCATTGGCGGTGGAGCTTTACCGAGAAGGTACGTTATCGCTAGGGAAAGCAGCGGAAGTGGCAGGCGCACGGAATACGTGGGAAATGCTGATGCTGCTGAATGAAAAGGGCGTGCCACTGGATTATACAGCGGACGATGCGGAGAAGGATTTAAAGACGTTACAAGAAGCGCTCGGTAGATAGATGAACGTTGTATCAAATTCAGTCTCGTAGTATACGTACCGCGAAGGGCTATATAAGACTACAATTATAAAAGTACGTATGGAAGCGGTTGAGGAACTGAGGAAATTGCTGAATGATTTAGAGCGGAGAAAAGTACTCAGATCGGGTAAGGAAGTGGTTACCGAGTCCATCAAAGAACTGGCAATGAGATACGGCTACAATTCAAAAGAGCGTGCACGGGCGATTTTAAACCAGAAACTCCAGGGCAAACTGAGCGATACGGTCACTGCAGTGCGCGAGGAATGATATGATCTATCTGGACACCTCGGCGCTCGTGAAGGAGTATCATGATGAAGAAGGGAGTGATATTGTCCACGAGCTATTCAGGAAGGCAAGAAGTGGCGAACATACGTTGATTATCTCGCTGTGGGCAATAAGCGAAACCATAAACGCTCTGGACAGGCACAAAAGAAGGGGCGAGTTAGAGGACGCGGACTTTACCTTTGTTATCGGAGCGATTTTTTCGGATTTACTGGACTTGAAGGAACTCGGAGCTCTGGAGGTCATTGAACTTGAAACGAGGCTGGTGAAACTTTCATGGGAGTTACTTATCTCTGATCACCTCTCAGCAGGTGATGCGTTGCATCTGGTTACTGCTCAGGACAGAAATGCGGACAGATTCCTTGCTGCTGATAAAAAGCTCGTAGCGGTTGCGGAGAGAAAGGGACTAGAGGCACTGAATGTCGAAGAAGGCGCACGCGTTCTGTGAGTGACGATTTTTGAGCCCCCCCGCGGCTGGAATCGATTAGGAACCGATTAGTAACTGAAAAAAACCTTTCTTTGGAAAAGAAAACTTAACTAAAGAAACAAAAAATGCGGTTCTCTCTTTCTACGGTATATCTGCGTGACAGTACACAGGTGAGATAATACATGGACGTTGGCGTGATCGGCGTGGGCACGATGGGCCGGAACCACGTGCGTGTGTATACTGAGCTCAAGGATGTTGATAACGTTTACCTTTATGATGTTGATGGCGCAGCAGCACGGCGCATGAGCGAGCAGTACGGCGAAGGCGTGGAGGTGAGTGATTCCATCACCTCCCTTTTAGATACCGTAGGGCTGGTGAGCATCTGCGCACCGACCAAATACCACTTTGAGCTGGCCCGGCAGGCCGTTGAAATGGGCATCCACTGCTTGATCGAGAAGCCGATTTGCTCGACGAGTGAAGAGGCTGCGCAGCATCTCAATCTGAACATGGCACGGATAAAAGAGAAGATGCGCACGCCGGTGATCATGGACGGTAGGAATGCCTATGATACGGTCGAATGCGAACAAGCGGGTTTTGTGTATAAAGGCGTAGGTAAGCCAAGAGAGAAAGCTGATATGAAGAAAGAACTTATCCATTAGTAGTGAGCAGCGGTAGCGAGCTAGGGGGTTGGCGATGGTAGCGAAGGAGCTACGGATCACGGGGAAGGTGCATGATGCGGAGTATTGGTTATTCCTGCTGAGCGAAGCGGAACAGCTGCCCCTTGAGCACTTTACCGCGCGGAATATCGTAACAGACGGTAAAGAATGCGTGCTCGTTCGTGTTGATGGCCCGGAAGAACTCGTAAGCCAGTTTGTCGCCTTTGCGGAATCGCAGTACCCACCTCAAGCGGTCGTGGACTCGGTGGTGGTCAGGTCATATGCAGACACCGTGATGAGCATCGACGCTTTCAGGCAATCGTTCATGGTCACGCAACTGGCGAAGCTCGCGCAGACTGGCGTGAGCATGCTGGGGAAGCAGGATGCCATGCTTGAGAAGCAGGATGAGACGATAGCGGTCATTAAAGAGGAAGGCGAGAAGACGCGCGAGGTCGTAAGGGAAGAAGGGGAACTGACACGGGACCTTATGAGCGCCGAGGGCGAGACACGCTGGAAGAAGAGATCGCCTGGGTGAAGGATGAAATCGTCGGGATGAAAGCCACGCTCAACAAGGTGAAGCAGAAGGTGGGTGTGGAGTGATTGAGAGTCCTCTAGAACAACCCTCACGGTGGCAGCAGGTGTTAGATGAAATTCTGGAGACGATGGACATTCTGGCTGATGCGGAGATGGTAACGGCGATTGCAGAGTCAGAAGAAGCGATAGAGCGCGGAGATACAAGGACGTTCAAGGATTTTATTACGGAACTAGGTTTGCAAGATGAGCTATGAACTGCGAACCACGCCACGATTCGAGCGGTTGTTCACCAAATTACCACGGGAGATACAGATTCAGGTTACGGGACCGATACAACGATTGTCAGAGGATCCTTAAGGAGCTAACCAATTTTTCGCGTTGAGGCTGTACTACTAATATGGATAAACAAATTAGAATGGATGGGGCTTTGAACCACTATATTGAAAAATTGAAGGACACGCTTGGTGACCGTCTTGTAGCTGCGGTCTTATTCGGTAGCAGTGCACGGGAAGATTGGGATGAAAGCAGTGACCTGGATTTGCTGATCATAGTAGCGAGGTATGTCGAAATCGAATCATTTTTGATAGACCTATGTGTGGAAATTATCATGGAGCACGGGGTTTCTATTGCACCACTCGTCTGGGATATCGACGATTTTGAGGCTAATATACTGCACAAATCGCCATTGTTTTTAACGTTACTACTGGGGTATACCATATGGTATGATAAGAATAGCTTCTTCAGGAATAAATTGAGGTTGATAAAGAAGGAAGAGATTCCCGAGTTCACCTTTGTAGGGAGACAAAAAGAGTGGAGAAGTTCAGAGATTTCGCTATAAAATATCTCAAGATAGCAGAAAAGGATTTAGAAAGGGCGAAGCGGAATTTAGATTTTGATGACTACGAAGCGACGATATTTTATGCTCAACAGTGCGTTGAGAAAAGTGTGAAGTCTATCTTGGAAATCCACGGCATATTCACAAAAGAGCACGAAATAAGTACTCAATTTAGATACTCTTGCGAGTTGGTGGAAACAAGCGCAATTCGATCGACGCGCCATCTTCAAAGAAGCAGATGACTATTTCCTTCAATGGCTCTCCGACTACATCGAGACGCTTGAGAGTCAGACCGAAACGCTCAAGCTGATACTCAACGGATACAAATGGATCGAAACGGTCAGCACCGAGCGGTATCACGAAGCATTTGGCTGGAACGCTCCACCCGACTTCGTGAAGAAAAAGAATGATGCGGTGAATGCGGTCGAAGCGGTAACGAGCGTGCTCATCAAGAACCTGGAGGACCTATATGCATGCGGATCATGAAACAGATGCCCAAGCGCGGATAACCGATCACAAACGACCGGGTGTTATTAGCTCGCTGGCGCTATCGCGCTGATACTTGCAAACGAGAAAGCTAGGCGGCAGGTGCTTATACCGCGTGCACGATAGCCCCTCTCGCTGTCGCGCTAACACTACCCGTTATTCCATCGCACGCTTTGAGTCTGTTCCGCGCGCGGCACTGCTGTCTGTCTCTGCCATGCCCACAGGCGCGCATTTCCGCCACCCGCCGCTTCATTTCCTCCGCTTTATCGCTTCGTCCTTCCACTTCACTGTTTCTTCCCCCGTAGTTCGCTTTCTCACAATCTTTATTCACAATTTGTAAGAGCCACCGCACACCCCAGATTGATTCCTGATCGCCCGTTTGACTTTGCGCCTTAATAGCGGGTTTATTTGTTTACTGTATTTTTTCAATCGCCAAAACATAGGTATTTAAGTACAAAATGCTTTCTAATAAATAAGAGAGGAAAAAAAGATGGAAATAAAAGCGATTGATAAGATGGTGGAAAAATCTTTAATAACCTGTATAGATACGGGACTGTCAACTTGTTGGGGGTTGAAAATAGAACCATCAAAGTTAAACCGTGTATTGTGGAAATACGGTCTGATTTTCAAACTCAATGACGGACTTGAAGACTTTTCAAAAGCAGAGACCTAGCGTGTAATATCTAATCCCTAGCCTAGTTCTAGGTATAGAAGCGCGATACGGGACACCGTTGTGGTGTCCCAAATTATGAGCGCTTACTCTTTGAGTCTATCCGAAGACATAGTGGCAGTATTAACAGCATTCATGTGAATAATTAATAATAGTATTATACTTTTTTAAAGAGTCATCAGGGAAATGAAACTGAGGAAGCTAATTACGGAACTTGAAACAGGTGGAGATTACGAACAGGCAAGGCAGGTAAGAGAAACATACCGAGGGAGCAAAAGAATGGTGGCACATTTGGGGATCTGGGAACTAATAACAGCGCTTGAAACAGGTGGAGATTACGAACAGGCAATTAAGGTACGAGAAGCACGCAGATGAACAAATAATGGTAACAAATTCGTAAACATTTGACGAATGGGTATATAGTTATTACTTATTAAATCACCTATTCATTTTATGTTAACTACATTTTTCTTACATTTTATTTTCATACCACCGTCCTCCACTACTTCATATATATCTTATACTCATTAACGAAGGGCTGATGTAGTGCTGCACAGTACCGAGTGTTTAAACAGCTTACTGCGCACGTGACACATTTGATTATGTGTGCATAATACGGGGGCGCAATCACCCCAGCTAGCGCATCCGGCCCGTCAATGAATGCCCCCAAAAAAATCGCTCAGAGAGATCTTCAATCGTTTTTTCGTTCGTATCCCATATCCCGCCCAGCCAGAACATGGGGTATCATTCCCGCTACCTGGTTTACTGACAGAATCGGGTATGTCTTAAACTTTATGTATGGTAAGTACTTCCAATTCTCCAGGGTGATCTCTTGTTCAGTCCCTTCACAGATGGCGTAACCGCCGAGTTCGCCACCAGCAAACATTCCCCAATCCAGAGTTATCCCCCGCTTTAAGTCCTCTTTGACCATGTTCACCATCATCGTCTGACTACGGATTTGCTCTTCAGGACTCTCAGACATTCTGGTCGTATCTATTTCCCAAATTGTTAGAAACTTTGCCATCTTTACCACCTCCCTTTTTGGATTTTATCCACTACGTTGTAGATAGGTAGGAGTCAAATAAAAACGTTATCCAAGTTTGGCGTCACCAAAACTTTTACGGATATAAAAGATGCATGTAGCGGCATGCTCTCAAATTTCTATGTTCCCTCACCACCTGTAAAAACGGTATAGTCAGTGTGCTGTACTGTTCGGAGCGATGTGCAGGTGGCGTAAATCCCGCCCACTCTTGCGCCGCATCATGTGGCATTCGCGGTGCCTAGCGATGCTCCGCTCTCGCCTCCGTGTGGCAGAGCTCGCGCACAACATCGTCTACGCGGTCGCACACGACGCGCTTGCCGGCGAGTTCGCGGTTTGCAAAGGCTCGTCGGGTTGCTCGCTCTGAAGCTGCGTGCACGCTCTTTCGCTTGTGAAGAACGGCGTGGCGAGCGTCGTGCGGCGTTTGCGGCTCGGCGGCAAGGCATCCCCGCAGCTGCTAAGCCACCACTGCGCGCTTCGCTTCACTTGTGAAGAAAAAAGAAGAAATCCAAACGTTTGTATCCTTAACGCATCCATCAACAACACCGCCGCCCACCTCGCCGCAGCCCCGCGCCCTTTGTATTCGCAATCCCGCCACGGCAGCTTCGAGCTCGTGCTGCGCGAACGGCAACAGGCAGCCGGGGTCACCGTACCCCACAAACTCGTCTGGCATAGCACGCCGAAGCTCGCCCGTATCCAGGCGATCGAGCCATACTATTCCAACGGCCAGCTGCGATTCCTTGATACTTGGAACCGTGACTATCCTGAGCTCGTGGAGCAGCTGATCCATTACCCGCTTGCAGCGCATGACGACGGGCCCGATGCGCTCGCTGGTGCTATCTCGCTGATACTTGCGAATGAGAAAGCGCGGCGGCAGGTGCTTATTCCGCGTGCGCGATAGCCCATTACTGTGACGTTACTACCTTGGTATAGAATAATAATAGCCTATTGGGTATTTCAAGATTAATAACATACTCAAATTTTTTTGTAACTACCCTCTGGTCATGCGCCCATAAGTTATTTATATAAACCGCACACTCATCTATTTCGGGGCAGTGTAAAAGGCACGACGAAACGCACTTGCAAGCTCGTCAATTTCTTTCTTTCTAGCTAGATAGATAGATGGGTCGGGGACCACACGACATGACAGTAGTTACACATAAGATGCTGCGGGACAAGCTCCGGAAAGGGCGCATCCGGGGGAATTGGCGAGTGCTCAACGAAAATGAGAAGGCGTTGTATCGTGTCGCGTTAGCCTATACGAAGCCGACGTGGCGAACAGGTCGGGTCAACGGGCGGAGGCAGGAGATTAAAGTAGGCCGAACAATAGTGCAATCCTGGCTCGTGCAGAAACTGGGTGAGCTGTTTGAGAAGTTGCTGGAGACCCGGGGCATGAAGATCTTCAAACGCGGCTTCGCAAAAGCAGTTGAGTTGCAGCAACGGTGCGGTACGGTTATCTGGGCATCGTCATTACCACAATGGCTGAAGGACCCTGATTTTATCTTCTGGCTTGGCGCCATGCGTAGAGGGACCTAGCGAAATTGAGAGAACGAGCACGCAAGCTCTCTACGTGAAGTAGTCGAATGTGCAGTGATGAGTTTATTTTTGTCCAGCAATGAACGCAGTAGAACGCCTCACGTTTAATCTAGAAAAGCGGATCGAGCACGATTATAAAGGACGAACCGTAGCGGTAGTGGGAGGAGCGGGCTTTTTGGGATCCTGGATCTGTGAA
>Ga0265594_1002376_pt1 | contig 13556 bp, 12 predicted proteins | sample saktaG_11_FD_190147 | JGI IMG/M metagenome (GOLD analysis project Ga0265594, IMG submission 190147) | Saline water microbial communities from Sakinaw Lake, British Columbia, Canada - sak_2011_5_24_80m | ecosystem: Environmental > Aquatic > Non-marine Saline and Alkaline > Saline ... | reverse complement strand
CGAGAGCAACGATCTCCCTTTCTATACGATCCTTCACAAATAATATTGATTAAGTTTTTGTATTTATAATTATCTGCCCGTCGACCATTCTGGCAAATCGCAACACTTTATTGAGCATGTTCGGTTCGCCTGCCCTAAAGGAGGTCTGCGCCCTTGTCAGCCAGTCCCAGGACGTTCAATAGGCCTATGAGGTTCTCCTTGGAGAGGCTGCCGTCTGATACCTTCTTCAGTATATCCTTGGCGTTGAAGGCGACGCCGAGGCCAGCGTTCTGGATCATGAGGCAGTCGTTGGCTCCGTCGCCCACCGCCACCACGTTGTCGGGGCTGATCCCCTCGATCCTCGCGAGATCGTTCACGATTCTCCCCTTGGCGGTGGCGTCGATGATCTCACCCTCGATCTCGCCGGTGAGGACGCCGCCCTTGATCTCCAGGACGTTGGCGAAGGTGTAGTCGAAGCCGAGCCTCTCTTTCAGGATGTCGGTGAAATAGGTGAATCCCCCGCTTATCAGGGCGGTCTTGTACCCCACCTGTTTCAGGTGGTGGATCAGCTCTTCGGACCCCGGGGTGAGCTGGATGTTCTTTGCGATCTCCTCCAGGGACTCGATGGTAGTTCCTTTAAGGAGACGGACCCGGCTCCTGAGGGCCTCCTCGAAGTCGAGCTCCCCATTCATGGCCCGCTCCGTGATCGCCTCCACCTCCCGGTCGACGCCCGCGAACTGGGCTATCTGGTTTATCGTCTCGAAGTCGACTATCGTCGAGTCCATGTCGAAGACGATTAGCCGCTTCTCCTTTGCGGACTTGTCCAGGTCCTGGACCACGACGTCGAGGCCGAGCTTCTCGCACTCGATCTTCAGCTCTTCTCGCAGCCTCTCAGCATCGACGGCGCCGAAGTCCATAACGAACTCGATCGATATCAGCTCGCCTCTGGCCGTGACCAGAGCCTTCTCGATGTTGATTTCCCTATCCGCAGCGAGGCTCGCGACGTCGAAGATTATCCCCACCCTGTCCCTCGCCAGGATCGTTACGACCTGAAGGTTTTTCCCTCCCCTCCGCTTGCCCCTGTACTGCTCGAGAGGAAGAACGCTAACTTCCACCCCGAGATCGGTCGCTAGCTTCTGGAGACGGGATTCCAGCTCCTTCGGGGTCGCTGTGGCCTTCCCAAAGTCCGCCACCATCGACATCACGAAGATACCCTGGAGTATCCTCTGGTCCAAATCGACGATGTTGACCATCATCTTTGCCGGAGCCTCCAGAAGGTCGCAAATTATCCCCGGCCTGTCCTTTCCCAGGACTGAGATCACCCAGAGGTCGGAGTCGCAAGCCGGTTCCGTCTTCGATTCAATCTCTTTCATCAATCTGACCGTGAGGGTGTGGGCATCCCAGCCTAAATACTTTTTCAGCGCTGATCGGAGGGACCGGTTGCCGATGGGGAAATATCTCAAGGTGGTCCGGGTCAGGGCGGAAAAGATATTAATAAAATTCAGATCATAATATACACGACTGCCACTGCCCAATCCATAAGTGTTAAAAGGAGTCGTGACTTAGGCGAAGGCTGGAAGTGAGGACGAGCCTGGCTTTCTTTCTCCAGGGAGGCATGAGGTCGAAATTCATGGATCGAGGAAAGTCTTACGAGCTTTTGGGGGTTCTGGGAGCCTTCCTGCTGGGCCTCCTGCTGAGGCTTGTTCCAGCCGGGAACGCTCTCGTCGGAGGTGACGTTCTCTTTTACGGGTACGATTCCTTCTATCACATGCGCCGGATCTTCTACACCGCGGAGAACTTCCCCCACACCCTCTGGTTCGACTCGTATCTCAATCATCCCCGGGGTCTGGAGCTTTTGTGGCCCCCCCTCTTCGACCAGGTCGTCGCGGCAGCTTCCCTGCTTCTCGGTGGGGGCGTTCATGCCGTCGAGATGACAGGAGCCCTCGCGCCCCCGGTCCTGGGGGCGGGGATGATCTTGGTCCTCTACCTTTTGGCAAAAAAGCTCTTTGGAAAAAGGGTGGCGCTCCTATCAGCATTCTTCCTGGCGGTCGATCCAAAACACATAGCCAGAACCCATTTCGGATGCACAGATCACGACGTCCTGGAGTCGCTTCTCGTCTTGGTGGCGATCCTCCTCCTCGCATATGCCCTCACCGAAAGGGACAGAAGGCTCTGGTTTGGGGCCGCTGTGGGGGTTTTGATCGCCGCCACCGCCTATACCTGGCTCGGCGCACCAATCTACATGGGCGCGATCCTGATCTACGCGACGATACAGGTCACCCTCGATTTGCGAGAAAAAGCCTCCTCCAAAGAGACGGTAGTCCCGTTGATGGCGGCCTTCGGGGTCGCCCTCCTCCTATTGTTGCCTTTCTGGGACGAGGCATGGCTTATTCCCTCCTTCTTTGGAGCCCTCGGGGCTCTGGCGACCTTGGCGTTTCTGTACTCCTTATCGCGCCTCTTCGTCGCAAAGAAGGTTCCTTGGCTGGCCTTCGTCCCTGCAGTGGCGATCCTGGGCTATATCGCCGTAATCCTGAGCTATGCCACAGACATGACCCGGGAGGCTCACTCGCTCTTCTGGACGGGGCTTCGCTACTTCTTCGGGGGCGGCCTGGCAAGGGAGAGCATTTTGGAGGCCGCGCCCATCTACCAGGTCTTCGATTTTGTCTCCCTTCCTGGCCTTGGTTTTGCCTTCTCCCTCATCGGGCTTGGAGTCATGATGCATTATACGTGGCGTGCTCATCTTCCCAAAGATCAGGTTCTTTTTCTCGTCTGGGCGGTCTTCAACCTTATTCTGGTGGTTTTTCAGGCCCGATTTCTGTACCTCTTCTCCGTCGCTGGGTCGACCATGGTCGCTCTCCTCTTCTTCTGGGGGGCTTCCCGGCTGAGAGCTTCGAAAAAGGCAGACCCTTTGGCGGTCAAAGCCCTCACTTTTGCCCTCCTGGCGATCCTCATCCTTCCAAACGTCGTCGGACTGATGGAGATCGCCGAGGATCGACCGGAGGTCGCAGGAGACTGGCTCGAAACTCTCGATTGGCTGGAAGAGAATACGCCCGCCACGGAGGGGTTCGAGCGGCCCGTCCTGGCCGGGGAGTACGGCGTTTTGAGCTGGTGGGATTACGGCAACTGGATCCTTTACCAGTCGAGAAGGCCGGTGGTGGCAAATAACTTCCAGGCGGGGGCGAAAGATGCTGCCAGGTTCTTCCTTTCGCAGAGCGAAGAGGAGGGCCTGGCAATAGCGAAGGCGAGGAACGTCAGATATGTGGTAACCGACGAGAAGATGATCTACAGAAAGCTTCCGGCAATCGTCCACTGGATAGACGAAGATCCCGAAAGTTACATCATAATATCAGCTGATTCGGACCTCGTCACCTTCGAGCACTCCAAGAGGTTTTTGGGATCTGTCCTGGCCAAGCTTCACCTCCTCGACTGCACGAACCTGGGCCACTTCCGCCTCGTCTACGGGTCAAAGACCTCTGCTGGCCTCAAGTTTCCGACGAGCGAGGTCAAGGTATTCGAGCGGGTCGAGGGAGCAAAGATCGCGGGAACGACGCCCTACGAAAAGCCGATGGGAGTGATCCTGGATATGACGTCAAACCGGGGGAGAAAGTTCCAGTACTTCAACTCGGCGATGCCGGTGGATGGCCGCTACGAGGTCACAGTCCCCTATTCGACGGATGGCAGCCTCGAAACTCACTCGATCGGCCCCTACCTCGTGGGACCTGTGGAGGATTTCGTTGGAGGGGAATCCAGGGACGTCAATGTGAGCGAGGAGGATGTCCTCTTTGGGAGGGTTGTCGAGGTCAACTTCTGACCGGTTGAGCTGCGGAGGTTCAGCCCCGCAGCCGTCTTATCCCTTCACCTCATCGCCTTGATGATCTCCCTGCAGAAGGCGGGCAGATCCGAGGGCGATCTCGAGGATATCACATTTCCGTCGACGACCACCTCCTCGTCGACCCAGACCGCTCCCGCGTTTCTCATGTCGTCTTTGATCGCCGGGGCTGAGGTCATCCTCTTTCCCCGTACGACGTCGGCGGAGATCAGAACCTGGGCTCCGTGGCAGATGGCGGCCACCACCTTTCCGTCGTCGAAGAGGGCTCTAACAAGCTCCAGGGTCTTCTCGCACCTCCTGAGCCTGTCGGGGGCCCAGCCTCCGGGGACTATCACGCCGTCGAACTCCTCCGCCTCGACCAGGGCTTCGTCTGCTCGAAGATCGATCTCGGCGGGGCGGCCGTACTTGCTTGTCACGACCTCGTCGCCGTCTGCCGTCCCGACGACGACCACCTCGGCCCCGGCCTCCGCCATCCTGTAATAGGGGTACCAGAACTCGGGGTCCTCGTAATCCCTCGCCACCAGCAGCGCGACTTTCTTTCCCTTAAGTTCCATATCTTCGTCACCTCTTATTTCCATTCCAAATCATTCCCCATCAACTTCGGAGCAGGAGCTGGCAGCAGGTCTTGATGCAGAGGCCAGGGACCACGTTTCGCCCCTCCCGGTCTAGGGCCTCGATCACCTCCTCGTTCTCGGTCCCGGGCTGGAGCCAGAAGGTCTCAAAGCCCTGCTCCCGGGCCTCCTCGGCGAGGGCGAAAACCGCCTCGGGCCGCCTGAAGACGTCCAGGATGTCGATCTTTTCGGGGACGTCCTTTAGAGATCCGAGGACCTTCTCCCCCAGGATCTCCTCTCCCTCGTGCTCGGGGTTTATGAAGTACATCTTGAAGCCGTATCTTTTCACCACCTCCGAGACGAAGTAGCTCGGCCTGTATTCGTCGGGAGATATTCCTACGACGGCGACGGTTCTGCTATTTTTCAGGATATCTCTCAGCTTTTCATAGTCCTCAATGATGGGCATCGGGCATCGACTCCTGGGGTTCGGAAAAAATTATTAATCAACGTCCTTCGATTAATTTCAATTAACCTCAATTAATTTTAATTAATGTTAATTAATCTCTATTTTAATTAACGACGTCATAAAGTGTCGATTCTCGATGGTGAACCTCTCCCGGAGCGTCTCCGCAGGTCGTCGAGTTCTCCTCCAAGCACAATTCGGCGATCTCTTGGCCCCTCATCTCCTTGAGGACGAGGTCGAGGTTGTCGGCATAGGTGGCCACCATCGGATCGTCGGGGCCGCGGACCCTCTCGCCGATCTCCAGGGACAGCTCGAAGCAGGCTTTTGCGCCCTGAAGGTCTCCCATCTCACGGAGGACCCAGCCCAGGTTGTTGACGGTGGTGGCCACCATCGTGTGGTCGGGGCCGTAGGCCCCCTCGCAGATATCCAGGGCTCTCTCGAAGCAGGCCTTTGAGCCCTCTAGGTCTCCCAGGTCCCACAGGACCCCGCCGAGGTTGTTGACGTCGGTGGCGACGTTGGGGTGGTCTGGGCCATAGGACCTTTCGTCGATCTCAAGCGCCCTCTCAAAGCACCTCTTTGCCTCCTCGAAATCTCCCATATCCTGCAGGACGAGGCCGAGGTTGTTGACGTTTATGGCGACGTTGGGGTGGTCTGAGCCGTAGACCTGCTCGTCGATTGCAAGGGCCCGCTCAAAACAGCTTTTGGCGCCCGCCAGGTCACCCATGTCCCGGAGGACGAGGCCGAGGTTGTTGAGGTAGGTTGCCACCATCGGGTGGTCGGGGCCGCGGGCCCTCTCGCCGATATCAAGTGCCCTCTCGAAGCAGACCCTGGCCCCCGTTGCATTGCCCGAGTCGCGGAGGGCGAGACCGAGGTTATTGACGACGGTGGCGACGTTGGGGTGGTCAGGGCCGTATGCCTCCTCGGCGATCTCAAGAGCCCTCTCAAAGCACCTCTCGGCCTCCAAAAGGTCACCCGAGGAGTAGAGGGCAAGGCCCCTGTTGTTCAGATCGACGGCATCCGCCGGATTTGCCTCGCCTGGGCCCGGATCGATCGCAGCGGCCTGAAAGGCGAGAGATATGCAAATTATACAAATCAGGATGGGCGAGAGGAGTTTTGATGTCATTCAATTCAGCTGCCATTTATACCTTCAATGCGATAAAAAATTTTCGGCGAGGTTCTTTTTGGAGTTCCGATTTGGGAGGGGCAAACGTCACAAAATCCGCAGGCTACGTAACGGCCGAGTTATCAAAAGATTCCACCCGCCCATTTTAGGCCCACCAATTTTCCGCGCCGCCCGGCCCCCCTCTCGCCGGAGCAAATCCTTTCGTTGATGTAAAAAAGAGCCCCTAGAGCCTCGTCTGCCTCTGGCCAGAGCCCCGGTTCCCGAAGGCGTAATACTGGCTCTGGTCGATCAGGTCCTGGAGCGCCTCCTCGGGCGTGCTCTCGCCGCCCCGTCCGAGAGGCCCCAGCATCTGGATGATCTCCTCCAGGGTCGGGGTCTCGGCCTCGCACTGGGATATGATGCGAGATAGGAGGTCGATGATGGGGTCGATGGAGGGGCCCGAGGTGAGAAGGAGTAGGAGAACATCCTCGTGGGTTAGGTGGTAATCCTTCACTACCCTTGCCAGGGAGAGGAGCGCTGAGATCGAGATCGCCCGAATCTGTCCCTCGTCGTCCCCCTCGATGACGGCGTCCTCGACGCGGAGGATTTCGGAATCCTGGACGACGAGAAGGCCGAGGGCGCTCAGCCCCTCTTCCTCTCCCTCCTCCAACTCCCCCTCACCTTTTTCCGCGACCTCTGCCTCTCCCGCCCCTTCGCCCGCCGGTGCGGCGGCGGAGATTGAGATGAGGCTTTCCACCCGGCCGAGGAGGGCACCGAGGTCCAGAGGCTCTTCCTCGGCCACCATCTCCAGAAGAAAGTGGACCTCCGAGGAGGACTTCCAGTGACCCCCGAACAGGAGGCTCGGCTCAAAGCCCAGAGGAGTCCCAAGGCTCCAGACGAGATCCCGGAGGGCGAGGCGGTGCTGCTGGTCGGGCCTCTTTTGGGCCGAGGCCACGAGCTCCCTGATCGAGTCTGAGTCCTCAGCCGACTCAACCAAAAAGCTCCGAAACCTCTTTCTTGAATCCTCCAGCTCCAGGTCGCCCGCGAGGGAAAGTATCTGATCGAGATCGATCTTCATCGCTCAAGTTTCAGCGAGGCCGGTTTAGATATACCTATCTCACGCCGTCCATCCCTTGCCTATTCCGTGAAGACGACCTCAACCTCCTCCACGTCCCAGAGGGGCTCGATCTTCTCGATGACTTCTTCTCTGATGGCGTTGGCGAACTGGTGGCCGGGTGGAAGGTCGATCACGACCTTCACCTTACCGTCCTCGACCTCGACCTCCTCGACGAGCTTCGTCCTCACCAGGTCGAGGCCCGAGAGCGGGTTCATCACCTTCTTCAGCCGCTTTTCCACCACTTCCTGTGTCGTCGGTACCTTCTCTGTGACAAGGCCGTGCCTCTCCTCGTAGTCACGGATGGCGGACCTGAGCCCCTCCACGGCCAGGACCGAGCAGTGGGCCTTGATCGGAGGAAGGCCCCCCAGGGCCTCGGAGGCCTGTTTCCATGAGATCTTCTTCGCCTCATCCAGGGTCTTTCCCTTGGCAAGCTCGGTGATGATCGAGCCGGTGGCGATGTTCGAGGCGCAGCCGTAGGACTGGAACTTAATGTCCGTAATCGTCTTCGTCTCTTCGTCCACCTTGATGTGGACCGATACCATGTCGCCGCAGGCGGGGCTACCCTCCATCGCCTTGCCGTCGGGGTCTTCGATCTCGCCGACGTTCCGGGGGTGCTTGAAGTGCTCCAAAACCAGGTCGCTATAGGGAAACTTGCTCATCTCAATCCTCCTCTACCTTCCTTTTCCCAGGGGGCTTATCTTCCGGAGGGTATCCACCACCTCGGAGATGGCGTCGACCACCGCGTCTGCCTCCTCCATGGTGTTGTACCTGCCCAGGGTGAACCTGACCGACCCGTGAGCTCGTTCGTGGTCGCCCCCGATCCCCGCGATCACGTGGCTCGCCTCAAGGGACCTGGAGAAGCAGGCAGATCCCGTGCTCACCGCAAAGCCCCTCATGTCCAGGTGGAGGGTGATCGACTCTCCCTCAACGAGGTGGAAGGTGACGTTGGCGTTCTGGGGCGTCCTCCGGCTCCTGTGGCCGTTGAGGGTCGTTTGGGAGATCTCGGAAAGGGCCCGGTCGAGGATCCTATCTCGCAACTCTCTCAACCGCTCGTTCTCATCAAAGGTGACGAGCTCGGCGGCCGCTGCAAAGCCGACGGCTCCGGGGATGTTCTCCAGGCCCGCCCGCCGGTCGAACTCCTGGTAGCCTCCGTCCATCCACTTGGTGATCGGTGTCTTCTCCCTGATGTAGAGGCCGCCCGTCCCCCTCGGCCCGTGGATCGTATGGGCGGAAATCGTGATCAGGTTTGCTGGAACCCTCTCGGCGTCGATGGGCAGCCGCCGGAAGGTGTGGGTCGCATCGGTGTGAAAGAGGACGTGATTGTCCATGCAGATCTGGCCGATCGCCTCGACGTCCTGGACCGTCCCGATCTCCTGATTTCCATGCTGGATCGAGACGAGGATCGTCTCCTTCTTAATCTCCTCCTGGAGCCTGTCGGTGTCGACGAGGCCGTCGCCATCGACCTCAAGGTAGGTCACCTCAAAGCCGTCACGCTCCAGGGCCTTTGCGCTGTGAAGGACCGGAAAGTCCTCGATCTTCGTCGTAATTATGTGGCGGCCCTTCTTTTTGCCGAGGGAGAGGGCGACGCCCTTGATGGCCGAATTGCTCGACTCGGTGCTCCCGGAGGTGAAGACCACCTCCTCGGGCCCGGCCTTTAGCATCCCGGCGAGCTTCTCCCTGGCCCCGGTCAGGGCCTCCTTCGCCTCGATCCCCATCGAGTAGCCGAACTCCGAGGTCGCCACGGCGTAGACCTCGAGGAAGTAGGGCTTCATCGCCTCGAGCACCCTTTCGTCGAGCCTGGTGCTGGAGGCGTTGTCAAGATAAACGGAAGTTTCGAACATCTTCTAATGATCCCTCCTGATATCTCCTCATCCTTCCCGATCCCTCTCCCAAAACGCCAACCTCAGAAGAAGACTCAGATGAAGAGGTTGATCGCCGATCCTCTCGCTTCCTGGACGTAGGTCCCGACGGCCCCGTACTCTTCGATCAGGTCCTGGCGCAGGTCCTCTTTTCTGATCCCCATCACCTCCATCGTCATCTCGCAGGCGATGATTTTGCCCTCCAGCTCCTTGAAGTCTGAGAGGAGCTTATCGAGGGATGCCACCTTCGCCGCTTTCATCCTCTTTTTCACCATCCATCGGCCGAGGCCCAGCATGTTCATCTTCGAGAGGGGGCCCTTCTCCAGGCCGCCCTTCTTGAGCCGCTGGAGGCCCCAGAAGGTGAAGAAGAGGGTCGCCTCCATCCCCATGGCGAGGGCCCCGTTGGCGATTATCAGAGCGCTGTAGATCTTGTCGAGGTCGCCGCTGTGAACGATTATCGTGACCTTATCCGCCCCTTCTTCTTTCATCTCCTTATCCTGATCCGCCATTCGCCTTCCTCCTCGCCCTCGACCTCCAGAAGCTCAAGGCCCAACGCCTTCACCGCCATCGGGATCTCCTTTTTGGAGGCGGGATGGTCCCCCGTCACCTCCACCACGTCGCCCGGCGCCGCCTTCTTCAGGGCCTTTCTCGTCTCCACCAGGGGCACAGGGCAGTTTTGGCCCTTGCAGTCCACTTTGATCTCCGCCAATCGCACCACCGCCTCGTCTCGCCCCCAGCGAAAGGCCGCCTGGGGGCAGAAGTCCTTTAATTTATTGCGCTTTTCTTTCTGAAAGAGTTTTCCCCACCGAGCTGAAGTATTCGGGTGGGATTGTTGTGATAGAATGGCAGGGATTTAGGCCGTTAGAGGTGGAAATGGTGGTAGTATCAGATCAAAGAAAGGTCGAGCCAGAATCAAAACAAAACATATGGCAATTGACCTCAACGGAGTCATTAACTTAATTCTGAAGATAAACGAACCTTTAAGTTGTCACGTTAAGGCGATCACGAAGAGCGTCAGGAATATCCAGCCCAAAATGTTCTCAACCATTACCATATACTTCCATCGAGATCCCTCTCTAGGTCCCCAGTTATATGGCGGTTGAGATACAAAGGTAAGTGTGCTGAAGTAAAGGGCATCTGCAACTGATATGTTCTGTGATTTGCTCTGACAAGGATATGTAGATCTTTGGATGCCTCCGCCCCGCCAGAGGATTATTCCGAAGAGGCCGATTATAACAAAGCTTGAGAATATTGTATTCTCAGGACGGACGCCATATCCATAAGATAGCCGAGATATCCAATCTGATATTTTGGATATGCCAATTGGCTTGTGTTTTTGGCTTTCAAGACGATATTTATAATAACAATCATCAGCATCATCGAATTGTCCTAATGTCTCGAAACTTTTAGTCAATGATAAGTATACGGCATCGTCACAAATAAGTTGATTTTTAATTAGATTCCAAGTAATTACAAATTGATCAATACGCGAGCCAGTTAGATCTAAATAATCATAAAACGAAGCATTTTCAAAATAGGCAATTTGACTGAACTTAGTTTCTACAAATGTAACATTTTTATAAAATCTAGCTTTTTCAAAATCTGTAATGAAATTCCTATTATCGCTAAAATAGGCGTTTCTGAAGTTTGCAGTTTGTATGAACGATGCGTTATAAAACTTAGCGATTTTATTGAATTGAGCATTTTCGAAGTGCGTCCATCCATGAAACTGTGACCCGCTAAAATCAACATTGCCATTGAAATGCGCATCATCAAAGCCCGATTCACCGAATCTTGTACCCATAAAATTAACATCTTTGTCAAAATAAGCCAAATCAAAATAACAAATACTATAAAATTTGGCATTTGTAAATTCTGTTGTTCCCTTAAATTGTACATTAGTAAAGAAAGCTTCCTTGTAAAATATGGTATCGCCCAATGTGCTCAACATGTGCCATCCAGAGGGATACTCATAACCAACTGGACCCATCCAAAAACCTGGAATATACTCTTCGTTGGGTTGTTCAACGTAATCTCCAAAACTTACATCGTTGAATTCAGCATTAAAAAAATTTGCCATTTTCTCAAACGTACAGTTCCAAAAATAAGCAGAGTTATTAAATTGGGCCTCTTGAAAATCTGCTTCGCCTTCAAAGCAGGCACAACCAAAGCGTGATATACCTCCAAACTTAGCACCCTTAAATTTAGAATCTGCCATAAATCGCGAGCCTACAAAATAGACATCCTGTTGAAAAGAATTTTTTTCAAAAACAACTGTTTTATTAAATCTAGCGTTATTGAAATAAACCGTTCCTAGTATATCTGAGTTTGTGATATTTATTGCCGATTCCACAACCTTTGCTATATCATCTAGCCCTTTTAATTTGCCATATTTATAGACGACATTATCATAAGTTTTAAGATCCAACGCTCCAATGTCCAGATCCCCCACCACGATCACGCCGTCATAATCGACCGGATCGCCCCGCTCGATCGCGGCCAGGATATCGTCGGCCAAGACCACCTCGCGTGAGTCCTCGGACGCGCCATGCGACGCGCCCGCCGCCATCAGCAGCAGAAGCGCCGCCAGCGCCAGGGCCGGGATCGGTCTCGTCGTGTGCCTGCCTCCTGAGGATGAACTGGCGCTGAGGCTATAAAAAGATTCACAGTTCCCGACCCCAATTCCGGCGTTTATTCGATGCTCAGGACGAGCTTGGTTCTGGAAATCTCCGTCCATTAATGACGCTTTTCCCAGGGACGCTAAATTAAATATCGGAACTGATGCTTAATACTACAACTAGAGGAACACATATATGAGCACAAAAATGAGCGCAAAATTGATCGCATCTTTGGCGATTCTCCTCTTCTTGGGAGGGGTGGGGCTCGCCCTGGAGGCGGAGCCGGACGACGTCGCCTCAGGGGCGACGGACCTCGGGACGATCGGGGCCGACGGTGGGATGATCTCGTATCAGGCGTCCCTCGGATATCCCGGCGACATCGACTGGTTCAAATTCGCCGTCGAGGCTGAGTCCGCAGACCTGGTCATATCCTCGGATACGACGAAGACCGTAAGGCTGGTCTTATACGACGGTAATCTGGGCTACCTCGACTCCGACGAGGGCCTCCTTTCGATGACGGCAGAAGCTGGCACCTACTTCGTCCGGGTCGATTCGGTCGACCTGGAGATCGGCAACTACTCCATCGCCCTCAGCAGCTTATTCGAGTCCGAGCCCAACGACTGCATATCCGATGGCAACGACCTTGGGCCCCTGGCCGAGATGACGGCGGTCGGCGGCTCGATTGAGCCGATGGCCGACACCGACTTCTTCCTCTTCGAGGTGGACCCTGAGTCAGAGGGCTATGCCATGATCAGCGCCATCTCCACGGCGGGCCTCGCCGATGACGGCGAAGAGGACGACGAAGATTACGAGGACTACTTCGACCTCTTCGGCGATTCGGACGCAATCTCCCTCGTCCTTTACGGCTACAACGAGAGCGAAAGCAGCTATCTTCCGATGGATCGCGGCGATTACGGGATCGAGGCCGATCTCAAAGCTGGAAGATACGCCGTCCGGGCGGAGTCCGAGAGCCTGGACCCCGTAGCAGGCTACGTCCTGATCATCGCCTTCTCGAACTTCGAATGCGAAGATGAGCCGAACGACTCCCCCGAGGAGGCTCTGGATATGGGCGTACTGACCGCCGGCGTCGAGCTGACGAAGGTGGGTTGCATCCTTCCCGGAGACGACGTCGACTACCGCGTCGTCGTGGTCGAGGAGGCCCTGGAGGTCGTCATAGAGACCTCGGGAGATTCCGACGGCGATTCTTACCTCTACCTCTACGACGAAGAGATGGAGGAGATAGACTACGACGACGACGGCGGTGAGGGAACCTGGTCCAAGATCGAGGTGGAGCTGGATCCGGGGACCTACTATATCGAGGTCGAATCCTACCTGGGCGACGCCTTCCAGTACACCCTCTCGGTTACGGGAACTGGAGCCGAATCCGAAGAGGTTTGAGCTTGAAAAAGCCGCAGATCAGAAGTCTGCAGATAATCTCTGAAAACGGCGGCCTGGGGGGCGGTGGCGTGGCTTTCCGCGCGCCGCCCCTCCGCTCCTATTTTGTTTTGTGTCCTTCCTCACCAGAAGACCATCACCCCCACGTTCAAAACCACGATCATCTTTGCCAGCACCAGGCCCAAGACGATCGGGGGCAGGGACTTGGATAGAAGGCCGAAAGAGAGGGCTGCCGATCCGATGAGGATCCGGGCGATCTTCGTCATTCGGCTAGTCTTCTGTCGGAACCTGTTCTTAAATATCACGGATGAAACGATGTTTCATATCCCTGCGGCAAGAGGCTGAGCATCGAGACGAAAACCCGAGTCTCCAAAAGAAATTAGTAACCTGAGCTTCTACTTCGTGATCCATGAAAGAGAAGTGGCTCATGGCCAGCGAGGGCTCCTGGGAGGAGATAAAGCCCAGAATCACCACGGCTCTCGAATCCGGGTTCGACTGCGTGGTGGCTAAACCTGAAGACGCCGACAAGGTCAGAAAGCTGGGCGATATATTGGTCGCCTCCTTCGGGACCGAGAGGGAGAAGGAAGACATACTCGTAATAGGCCGCGGCGGCGAGGGCGACGGCTCGGTTCCCCTGCCCGAG